>WNGG01007803.1_pt1 | contig 11837 bp, 11 predicted proteins | sample 5400661 | NCBI WGS metagenome assembly WNGG01 (sample SAMN13153372, study PRJNA577476) | soil metagenome | isolation source: 100 cm soil or saprolite under Garry oak tree replicate 1 | place: USA:California | collected 2016-06-15 | reverse complement strand
GCCTCGAACGCGCGCTGCTCCTCGGTGAGGTCGAAGTCCATTCCCCCGGCTCCTGCTCGGCTACGGATAAGAGCGCCGCGGTCGGGCGTCAACGCGCACGGGACTGCGCCAGCCGGAGGATCGAAATCGCGATGGCCTCGCCACGTGTGCCCAGTGCTGATAAACCAGCGGGCGGAAAGATATGACCAAGACCACTACTACCGCGAAAATTCGCGCTGACGGCACGGTCGTCGAGGCTCTGGAGGACCGCAGCGAGCGGCCGTTTGCGATGACGCCGATGCGGCCGATGACGGAATCGGAAATCGAGGCCGCGGCCTTGGCTGATCCCGATGCACGGCCGATGACGCCCGAGGAATTGGCCACAGCGCGACGGCTGCCGCGGGCTCGGACCTTGCGGCGCGCACTCGGGCTCACGCAGGAAGAATTCGCGGCACGGTATCGCATTCGACCATGACCGCATCGATCCGGATATGTCTCGTGGCGAGAAAAGCAATCCGTCCGCTCCGCACCGAGGTCGATTACGAGGCGGCGCTCGCGGACATCGAGCGGTATTTCGAGCAGGAACCCAGGCCGGGCACGCCGGAGGCGGACCGCTTCGATCTGCTGGCGCTCGTCATCGGCGATTACGAGAACAAGAGGTGGCCGATCGAGCCACGCGGTAGGCGTAAATTGGGCGCAGTGGCAAGTTCCAGCGGGAACCGCTAAAAAGAGCACGTTGCGCCGGAGGTGACGCCATGGCCATCAAATTCGGCCGCCCGATCGAAACGCGCGCCCGCCTCGCCCCGGTCGAGGCCGAGGCGGCCGCCAGGCCTGCGCCGGCGCTTGATCTGACGACCCGTCCGCGCCGCAACCGGCGCACCGACTGGGCGCGGCGCCTGGTGCGCGAGAACGTGCTCACCGCCGACGACTTGATCTGGCCGCTGTTCCTCACCGAAGGCGCCGGCCGCGTGCCGGTCGCCTCGATGCCGGGCGTCGATCGCCTTTCCCTCGACGAGGCGGTGCGCGAGGCCGAGCGCGCCGCGGCGCTGTCGATCCCGGCGATCGCGCTCTTTCCCTATACGGATCCGGCGCTGCGCGACGCCGAGGGAAGCGAGGCGCTCAACCCCGAGAACCTCGTGTGCCGCGCCATCCGGGCGATCAAGCAGCGCGTGGCCGACGTCGGCATCCTGTGCGACGTGGCGCTCGATCCCTATACCAGCCACGGCCATGACGGGCTGCTGCGCGACGGCGTCATCCTCAACGACGAGACCGTCGCGGTGCTGGTCGAGCAGGCGCTGGTGCAGGCCGAGGCCGGCTGCGACATCATCGCGCCCTCCGACATGATGGACGGCCGCGTCGGCGCCATCCGCGCCGCGCTCGACGCGCGGGCGTTCGCCGACGTGCAGATCATGGCCTATACGGCGAAGTACGCCTCCGCCTTCTACGGGCCGTTCCGCGACGCAGTCGGCTCCGCGGCGACCCTCACCGGCGACAAGCGCACCTATCAGATGGATCCGGGCAATTCCGACGAGGCGCTGCGCGAGGCCGAGCTCGACATCGCCGAAGGCGCCGACATGATCATGGTCAAGCCCGGCCTGCCCTATCTCGACATCCTGTGCCGCATCAAGGACGCCTTCGGCATGCCGACCTTTGCCTACCAGGTCTCGGGCGAATATTCGATGATCATGGCCGCGGCGCAGAACGGCTGGCTCGACGGCGACAAGGCGATGCTGGAGAGCCTGATGGCGTTCAAGCGCGCCGGCGCCGACGGGGTGCTGACGTATTTCGCGCCCAAAGTGGCGGAGAAGTTCAAGCAGCACGGTTGACCTCCGCATGCAAACGACAGGCTGCCGTCGCCGCGAGATGGTGCTTCGTATTGATACCGATTTCACGGCTGGCTGATGACCTCTGCTGATACTCGACCGATTCGAGTCTGGCCATCGCTTTCGGTCTGGACAAACCCGCGCAAAACGATCGAAAAAATCCTCATCACCAATTCAAATCGGTATGTACTTCTACTTGCAATCATCTACGTAGTAATCGAACTCGTTTCTCGACGGGTCGATGCCGGACACGCGAAAGAACTGCTTGATTGGCGAACCGCCGGGACGGTCGTCTTCTTCGGAGCACTGGTGGGGATCCTGTATCTCTACGCCTTTGGCCTCGCATTCAGATGGAGCGGAAGACTTGTCGGCGGCCGCGCGACATCTAAAGAACTGCGCGCCGTCGTGGCGTTGAGCCTGGTACCGATTATTGCCGGCACCGTCCTGGTCATCATGATTGACGTCGGGCTGCGCCTGTCCGTCGGCAGTCACGCGCAGTGGCCAATCCTCAACATGGCGCTGCTGACTACGGAATTGGCACTGACCATTTGGTCGCTCGTTTTGACGGTTGTAATGCTTGCGCAGGTGCAAAGATTCGGAATTTGGAGTGCTTTTTTCAATTTTTTACTTGGCTATTTACTGGTCATGCTGACACTTGGCTCGTTGGTCTTCGTAAGGTCGTTCTTGTACCAACCCTTCAACATGCCGTCGGGATCGATGAAGCCCACTCTTCTCATCGGCGATTATCTTTTCGCCTCGAAATATCCCTACGGATATAGCCGGTACTCGCTGCCATGGCCGTCGCGATTATTTTCAGGCCGCATTTTGGCGGCCGAGCCGCAACGCGGCGATCTCGTCGTGTTCCGCCTGCCGCGAGATGATCAGACCGACTATATCAAGCGCCTGGTCGGCCTGCCGGGCGACCGAATCCAGATGATCCATGGTGCGCTCCACATCAATGGTGAGCCGGTCAAGCGCGAGCGCATCGAGGATTTCGTCGAGAGCGACGGCAACGGTCGCACGACCAGGACCAAGCGCTGGCGCGAGACCCTGCCCAATGGCGTGAGCTACGCGATCGTCGATCTTTTCGAAGACAGCTATTATGACAATACCGGCGTCTACGAGGTGCCGCCCGGCCATTATTTCGTGCTGGGCGACAACCGCGACAATTCGCAGGACAGCCGCGTGCTGTCGCAGGTCGGATATGTGCCGTTCGATAATCTCGTCGGCCGAGTCGAAATTATATTCTTTTCGATTGATAGCGAGTCGGGCAAAGAGTTTGCCGTGCGCCTCGACCGCATCGGCATGATCGTGCGATAGGCGACGGCTAATCCATCGCCGCGCCGGTATCGATGCGCTGCGGGTCGTAGCCGTCGGCGTCGAGCGCGGCGAAGATGGCGTCGGCGTGCGCGCGGCCGCGGGTCTCCACCGTCACGTCGAGCCGCGTGCCCTTGGCCGGCACGTCGAGAAACAGCCGTCTGTGGTCGACGGCGAGGATGTTGGCGCCGAGCGCCCCGAGCCGGGTCGCGATCTGCCCCAGCACGCCCGGCTGGTCGGATATGGTGAGGCGGAACGAGACGATGCGGTCCTCGCGCTCGAGCTCGCGCACCATGATCGAGGCGAGGATGCGCGGATCGATGTTGCCGCCGCACAGCACGAGGCCGACCGTCTTGCCGCGAAAGTGCTCCGGCTCGGCGAGCATGGCGGCGAGGCCGGCGGCGCCGGCGCCTTCCGCCATGGTCTTCTGCAGGGTCAGGTAGGCGTTGACCGCGCGCTCGAGATGCGCCTCGTCGACCAGCACGATGTCGGCGACGAGTTCGCGCACCACCGGCAGGGTCAGCTGCCCGACGTTCTTCACCGCGATGCCTTCGGCGAGGGTCGGACCGCCGACCGGGCGGTCGCCGGCCTTCACGGCGTTCCACATGGACGGATAGAGCATGCATTCGACGCCGACGATCTCGATCGCCGGCTTCACGCCCTTCCCGGCAACGGCCATGCCGGCGATGAGGCCGCCGCCGCCGATCGGCACCACCAGGAGGTCGAGGAAGGCCGCCTCTTCCAGCATTTCCAGCGCGATCGTGCCCTGGCCCGCGATAACGTGCGGATCGTCGTAGGGATGCACCCAGACGAGCCGCCGCTCGGCGGCGATCGCCTCGGCGCGGGCCTGCGCGTCGCTCACCGTCTCGCCGTCCAGCACCACCTCGGCGCCGTGCGCGCGGGTGGCGGCGATCTTCACGAACGGCGTCGTCTCCGGCATCACGATCGTCGCCGGCACGCCGAGCCGGGCGGCGTGATAGGCGACCGCCTGGGCATGGTTGCCGGCCGACATGGCGATGACCCCGCGCCGGCGCTCGTCCGCCGAGAGCGCGGCGAGCTTGGTCAGTGCGCCGCGCTCCTTGAAGGAATTGGTGACCTGCAGGTTCTCGTATTTCACGTGGACATTGGCGCCGGTCAGCGCCGAGAGCCGGGGCGCCGGCAGCATCGGCGTGCGCAGCACATGCCCGGCAATGGTGCGCCGCGCCGCCTCGATGTCCGCCAGCGAAATGCCCAGGGTGCCCATTGCGAAGCCGACATTGCCGCAAGAGCCTGCGACGATCCAGCCGGGGAGCGGAAGGGGCGCAGTCGGGGCTCGGCCGCGCCGCCGTTCCCCTTGCTTCCGCGGCGCCCAAGGCCCATTTTCCGCGCAGATTTGCGCATGTTCCGGCGAAGTGGCTACCGGTTCGCCGATAAGAACATGCGCCATTCGATGATCCCAGAGCATGGCCCGTTTCAGAAGGAACGGGACAAGCTCTAGACGAACAGGTCAGCCATGTCCGAGAGCGAGCCGAAGCGGATCGGCGTGACGATCGAGCTCAAGCCGCACGCCTATGATCCCGTCACCATGCCCGAACTGTTCGACGGGGTGCTGGCGCGGCGGGTGGTGGCGTTCTTCATCGACCTCATCCTGATCGCCATCCCGGCGCTGCTCGTCGCCCTGTTCATCTTCGTGTTCGGGCTCATCACGTTGGGGCTCGGCTGGTTGCTCTATCTGCTGTATTGGCCCGCGCTGGTGATCTGGGCCCTCGCCTACTACGCGATCGGCTTCGGCAGCGCAGCCTCGGCGACGATCGGCATGCGCGTGATGGACCTCGAGATGCGCACCTGGTACGGCGCGCCCGCCTATGCGCTGCTCGGCGCGGTGCACGCCGTCCTGTTCTGGATCACGGTCTCGGCGCTCACCCCGCTCATCCTGCTGGTCGCCTTCTTCAACGAGCGCCGGCGCCTGCTGCACGACATGCTGGCCGGCACCATCGTCATCAACAACGAGACGCGCGCGGGCGTGCTGCGCGCAAGCCGCCGCGGCTTCTGACCGGCCCGGCCGGGCGGACCGCGGCTTCGGTTGCGGCGGGGCGCCGCAACAAAAGCCCTTTGACGAAACAAGCCCTCCGCGCGATGCTTGCACCTGTGGCCGGGCGGATTCCCGGCGACGGCCGAAAGTCCCGTGACCCGACACTCGCGCGATACGCCGCAGTTCTATCTGACCGCGCCCTCGCCCTGCCCCTACCTGGCGGGCCGCGAGGAGCGCAAGGTGTTCACGCACCTCGTGGGCGAGCGCGCCGGCGAGCTCAACGACCTCCTCACCCACGGCGGCTTCCGGCGCAGCCAGTCGATCGCCTACCGGCCGGCCTGCGAGACCTGCCGCGCCTGCGTCTCGGTGCGGGTGGTGGCCGAGGATTTCCGGCCCACCCGGAGCATGCGCCGCGTGGTCGAGCGCAACGGCGACCTGATCGCCGAGATGCGCGTGCCGGTGCCCACCTCCGAGCAGTATTCGGTGTTCCGCGGCTACCTCGACTCGCGCCATCGCGACGGCGGCATGGCCGACATGACCGTGCTCGACTACGCCATGATGGTCGAGGACAGCCACGTCGATACCCGCGTCGTCGAATATCGCCGGCGCGGCGCCGACAGCCGCCTCACCGGGCGCGGCAACGGCCCGCTGCTCGGCGTCGCCTTGACCGACCTGCTCAGCGACGGCCTGTCCATGGTCTATTCGTTCTTCGATCCGGACGCCGCCGGCCGTTCGCTCGGCACCTTCATCATCCTCGACCACATCACCCGCGCGCGCCGCCTCGGCCTCGCCTACGTCTATCTCGGCTACTGGGTCAAAGGCTCAAAGAAGATGGACTACAAGGGCCGCTTCCTGCCGCAGGAGCGCCTGACGGGGGATGGGTGGATGCGGGTGGAGGGGTGAGCCGAGGAACGCGACCTATCCGCCACCCACGAACGGCAGCGGCACGCCCGTTGCCTGCAGCAGCAGGATCGCGTTGAGGAAAAGCACGACGGTCGCGGCGGTAATCGCCGCGACATTCGTGAGACGGCTATTGGCGAACTCGCCCATCACGTCGCGCCGAGCGGTGAGGATCAGCAGCGCGATCATCGGCACCGGCAGGACCAGGCTGAGCACCACCTGGCTGAGCACGAGCGACTGGGTCGCGTCGAAGCCGAGCGCCGCCACGACGAAGGCCGGGATCATCGTGATGACGCGGCGAAACCACAGCGGCGTGCGGAAGCGGACGAAATCCTGCATGATCACCTGGCCGGCCATGGTGCCGACCACGGAGCTGGAGAATCCAGACGCCAGCAGCGAGACCAGGAACACGCCGGCGGCGGCCGCGCCCATCAGCGGAATAAGCGTGCGATAGGCGGTCTCGATGCTCGCGACGTCGTTGTGCACGCCGTCGTGGAACACCACGGCGGACATGGCGACCATCGCCATGTTGACGAGGCCGGCGACGCCGAGCGCGATCAGGACCTCGGTGTTGGAGAAGCGCACGATGCGCCGCACGTCCGACGCATTCGACGCCGGGATGCGGTTCTGCGTCAGGCTCGAATGCAGGTAGATGGCATGCGGCATCACGGTCGCGCCGATGATCCCGACCGCCAGCGTGACGCCGTGGAGGCCCTGGAGCTGGGGAACCACGGCGTGATAGGCGAACGCGCGCCAGTCGGGCGGCGCGATGATCAGCTCGATCAGATAGCTCACACCGACGATCGCCACGAAGGCGCCGATCAGGATTTCCATCGGTCGAAAGCCCTGGCCCTGCACGAGCAGCATCGCGTAGGTCGCGATGCCGACCACGGTGAGGCTGACCATCAGCGGCAGGCCGAACAGCAGGCTGAGCCCCACCGCGGCGCCGAGGAACTCGGCGAGGTCGGTCGCCATGGCGGCGACCTCGCTCGCGATCCACATGGCGTAGACGACCGGCGCGGGAAAATGCTCGCGGCACTGGCCGGCGAGGCTCACGCCGGTGACGATGCCGAGCTTGGCCGAGAGCGCCTGGAACAGCATGGCGACCACGTTCGCCACCAGCACGACCCACAGCAGCGTGTAGCCGAACTTCGCCCCCGCCTCGATGTTGGTGGCAAAATTGCCCGGGTCCATGTAGGCGACCGAGGCGATCACCGCCGGACCGAGGAACGGCAGCAGCGAGCGCAGCCCGCGGCCTTCGCCGGTCAGTACGGCGCGGGCTGCAGCGATGGTCCGGTCGGATGTCGGGTGGCTGGTCGAATCGTCCATGCAGGAGTCCTGGGTCGGCCCATCATGCCTAATTGCGAATAATTTGCAATTGCAGTCTTGCGCGAGAAGCGCCGGCTTGCCTGCGGACCATCGGCGCGGGCTACTTGTCGTCCGCGGCTTTGCCGTTATCCGCGGCGCGGCCGAACTTGTTGATCTTGGGAAACCCTTTCGGCGCCAGGCGCCCGGCGTCGGCGCGATTGCCGCGCCAGTCGGCAAGCTCTTTCAGGGGGACGGTGAAGACACGGCCGGCGGGATCGATCCAGGTGAGCCCGTCCTCGGCCTCGAACGTCTTCACGTCGGAGAGGTCGCCGTCCTTGTAGCGCTGCAGGCGCACGCCGCGCCCGCGCCCCATTTCGGGCACCTGGTCGAGCGGGAAGATCACCATCTTGCGGTTCTCGCCGACGCTGGCGACCAGCTCGCCCTCGACGGCGGCGATCGCGCGCGCCTCGTCCGGCAGATCGACGTTGAGCACCTGCTTGCCCTTGCGCGTGTTGGCGACGCATTCCTCCTCCGCCACCACGAAGCCGCGCCCCTGCCCGCTCGCCACCAGGAATTTTCGCCCGCCGCGGAACGGGAACAGCGCGATCAGATCGGCCTCCTGCTCCATCTCGATGAACAGCCGCACCGGCTCGCCGTGCCCGCGCCCGCCCGGCAGTTTTGCCGCCTCGATGGTGTAGAAGCGGCCGTTGGTGGCGAACACCAGCAGCTTCGACGTGGTCTCGGCGAAGAAGGCGAGCTTGAGCCGGTCGTCGGCCTTGAAGGCGATCGCCGAGAGGTCGGTGACGTGGCCGCGCAGCGCGCGGATCCAGCCCTTGTCCGACACCACGACGGTGACCGGCTCGCGCTCGACCATGGCGGCCTCGATCGCCGCCTCGTCGTGCTCGGGCGCCTCGGCAAACGAAGTGCGCCGCTTGCCCAGCTCGGTCTTCGGCCCGAATGCCGCACGCACCTCCTTGATCTCCGTGGCGACCTTCTTCCACTGCTGGTCCTCGGAGCGCAGCAGGCTTTCGATCGACTTCTTCTCCGCCCCCAGGTCCTTGTCCTCCTGGCGGATCGCCATCTCCTCGAGCCGGCGCAGGTTGCGCAGCCGCATGTTGAGGATCGCGTCGGCCTGGACGTCGCTCAGCTTGAACGCCTTCATCAGGACCGGCTTGGGCTCGTCCTCGGCGCGGATGATCTTGATGACCTTGTCGAGGTTGAGATAGGCGACGAGATAGCCGCCCAGCACTTCGAGGCGATGCTCGATCTGCGCCAGCCGGTGGCGCGAGCGGCGCAGCAGCACGTCGCGCCGGTGCTCGAGCCATTCGGTCAGGGCCTCGGCCAGCCCGATCACCTTCGGGATGCGGCCCTTGACCAGCACGTTCATGTTGAGCGGGATGCGGCTCTCGAGGTCGGTCAGCTTGAACAGCGATTCCATCAGCAGCGCCGGATCGACCGTGCGCGCGCGCGGCTCGATCACCAGGCGCACGTCCTCGGCCGACTCGTCGCGCACGTCGGCGATCAGCGGCAGCTTCTTCTCGTTGAGCAATTCGCCGAGCCGCTCCATCAGCCGCGACTTCTGCACCAGCCACGGGATCTCGGTGACCACCACCACGTAGGTGCCGCGCCCGGTCTCCTCCTTGTGCCAGCGCGCGCGCACGCGGAACGACCCGCGCCCGGTGGTGTAGGCCTCGGCGATCGCCTCCGGGCCGTCGACCACGACGCCGCCGGTGGGGAAATCCGGGCCGGGAACGAACTTGAGGAGGTTGCGGCTCCGGCTCTTCGGATGCTCGATCAGGTGCAGCGCGGCGTCGCACAGCTCGGCGGCATTGTGCGGCGGGATCGCGGTCGCCATGCCGACCGCGATCCCCTGCGCGCCGTTGGCGAGCAGATTGGGGAACGCGCCGGGAAGGACGACCGGCTCCTGCGACTGGCCGTCGTAATTGGGGCGGAACTCGACCGCATCGTCCTCGATCCCGTCGAGGAGGAGGCGCGCGACTTCGGTCAGGCGCGCCTCGGTGTAGCGGTGGGCGGCCGGGTTGTCGCCGTCGATATTGCCGAAATTGCCCTGCCCGTCGATCAGCGGATAGCGCGAGTTGAAATCCTGCGCCAGGCGCACCAGCGCGTCGTAGATCGCCTGGTCGCCGTGCGGATGGAAATTGCCCATCACGTCGCCGACGATCTTGGCCGACTTCTTGAACGTGGCGCCGGGGTCGAGGCGGAGCAGGCGCATGCCGTAGAGGATGCGCCGGTGCACCGGCTTGAGCCCGTCGCGCGCATCGGGCAGCGCCCGGTGCATGATGGTCGAGAGCGCATAGGCGAGGTAGCGCTCCTCGAGCGCCTCGCGCAGCGCGATCTCCTGGATGTCGCCGTGCTCGTCGGGGGGAATCAGCCGTTTGCCCATGGACGATCAGGTACTGCGGCGCGCGCCGATGAACAAGGTATGAACGGATGCGCCATGGTTTGTTCCGAACTTATCGGCTAGTCTGCCCGCGGATTCGGCCGGCTCTTCGGGGACAAGCGTGCCGGGCAGGCCGATGGGGTACGGGTAGCACAAGGAGGAAGTAATGCGGACGATCTTGATTGCGATGATTGCGGCAGCGGGAATAGGCCTGCTGGGTGCGTCAGGCGCGTCGGCCATGCCGCTCAACGGCTTGTCGACCCAGGATCTGGCGATCGTCACCGATCAGGTGACGAAGGCTGGATGGCACGGCCGCTGGCGCAGCCACTGGCGCTGGGGGAGCCGTGGCGGACATTGGCGCTGGGGCAGCCGTGGCGGGCACGGGCGCTGGGGGAGCCGCTGGTAGCTTCCGTCGGAATGATCGAGGCCATTTAGGCGATCATCAGCTCAAGGGCCCCGTCGCGGTTTGCGGCGGGGCCTTTTACATTTGATGCCGTCGTCCGCGGCTTCCGCAAGCGATTGCCCGCCGATCGCGAGCGGCGCGTTGCAACATGAATGGCGGTTCAGCAAGACAATGGAAACGTTGATTTTTCCCGCGACGGCAGGGAACGGGATTTGGCGGTGTTAGTTCCACTATGGCGTATTTGATCGGGACCCGCGCCGTCGCAACCTGCGCTACGCGGTTTCCGCAGACGCCGTAACCGCAAAGGAGGAAGCCGAGATGCGAACCATCTTGATCGCGATGCTGGCCGCAGCAGGAATTGGCCTTCTGGGCACCACCGGGGCGTCAGCCATGCCGCTCAACGGCTTGTCGACCCAGGATACGCCCGTGGTCGATCAGGTAACGAAGGCCGGATACGGGCATGGCCGCTGGCGCAGCCACTGGCGCTGGGGCAGCCGCGGCGGCGGGCATTGGCGCTGGGGCAGCCGTGGCGGCCATTGGCGCTGGGGCAGCCATGGCGGCCACGGGCGCTGGGGCAGCCGCTGGTAGGTTGACGGCAACGGTCGTCGACAGCGCGGGCCGGGACGTGTAACCGCAGTCCCGGTCCGGTTGCGGCGTTGTGGTGAATTCGTCTCGCCGCCGTGGCGATCAGGCCGCGGCGGCGATGCGATGTTCATTTGCGGTAGACGGTGCCCAGGCCAAGGGCCGGGTTGCGTTCGAAGAAGCCATTCGGCCGGAAAACCACCGACAGCCTGGCGTTCGCCATCACCGGGTAGTCCTCCGGGCGCGGCACGTGCGTCTCGCCGAGCGAATACCAGACGACGATGTCCTTGTCGTAGACCGACTCGTCATTGGCGTAATGGTAGAGCGTGTCGGTGTAGTTCGTGCCCGCCTGACCGGGGTGCCGGCCGCCGGCGTAGAGTTGGCCGTCACGATACGGCGTCACCCAGAAATGGTGGAAGGTGAAGCCGACCGCCTCCTGTTCGCGCGAGGCGCCGAACATCGTCGTCGCGCCGTCGACCGGCACGAGCGTGTATCCGACCGGGCGCCCGCCGCTGCGCACCGATGACGGATTGTAGATGGTCCAGGTGCGCGATGTTTCTTCGTTCGCGTCGCGCTTGGCGTCCCCCGCCTTTCCGAACACCGTATGGGCCGTGGTGAAAAAGCGGTCGGCGCCCGCATCGTTCTGCGGTTGTCCGCCGTTCGCCCGCTGCAGATTGTTCTCCATCACGGCGTTGGCGGTGCCGTCGATGTCGAAATCGAGCCGCAGATTGAACCAGTGCTGATGATTGATGCCGACCAGATTCGGATGCACCCGGGTGCCGTACCGCTCCTCGCCGTTCGACACGTAGGTGCGGCTCTCGCCATCGGGCCCGGGCCCCGACGCGACCGCCCGGCACACGCTGCAATCCTTTGTCGCGACGAACTTCGTCAGGATCTCGCCGGCGAGCTCCGCCTCGAACGCGAACGAGCCGTCCTGCTTGAACACCCAGTTGAAGCCATAGACGTAGTTGCCGAGCGAGGCCATGAACCCAATGACGAGCTCGGTCGCGCGGGCGTGAAAGCTCAAATTGCCCTGGCGATAATGCATGAGCCCCCCGGCATCGCGCTCGTAGGCGTAGATCCTGTCCTTGAACACGCTGCTGAACCGGCTCT
>WNGG01018379.1_pt1 | contig 11839 bp, 9 predicted proteins | sample 5400661 | NCBI WGS metagenome assembly WNGG01 (sample SAMN13153372, study PRJNA577476) | soil metagenome | isolation source: 100 cm soil or saprolite under Garry oak tree replicate 1 | place: USA:California | collected 2016-06-15 | reverse complement strand
CTGGCGCAACAACTCCGCCTCGTTTTTTTGCAATCCTAGCTTTTCCAGGAACGCGCGCGCCTTATGCTTGCCTTCAGGATGATTCGGATTGAGGCAGTAGTCTCGTAATTTTGCAATATCAACGACGGCGTTCTCGGCATTAGGAAGTTTCATTCAACACTCTATTACGAATGCACCGCCACGCGGGGCATCTCTTTTCCGTCGCCACCTTCGGCGGGTGTTAAGACGCGCAGGGGTTCGGGCCAATCAACCGATGGGATCGCCGACGGACCGAAGCGGGCGTCGCGGCCGCGTGATTTTTCGCGCAGCGCTTTCAGAACCTTCTCGGGCGTGATTGGCACTTCGTCAATGCGCACGCCCACTGCGTTGTAAACCGCATTGGCGACGGCGGGCGGCACGGGGAGCAGAGGTCCCTGTCCAACTTCTTTCGCGCCGAACGGACCGTTGGGATCTGGGTCCTCGACTAGATAAGTCTTGACGTCGCACATCTCCATTGTGGTCGGGCTCTTGTATTCCAGCATCGAGGGAAACTTGTGCACGACGTTGCGATTGCCGCGATAGGCCATCTCTTCCATCAGGATTTCGCCCAGACCCATGTAGACGCTGCCCTCGACCTGGCCCAACACCAGAACGGGATTGATCGACTGGCCGATGTCGTGCGCGATCCAGATACGCTCGACTATGACGATGCCAGTCGATGGATCTACATCTACTTCGGCCACTGCCGCGGAGTAGCTGTAGGCGGGTGATGGGCCGACGCCTGCGCCTTTATATTTTCCGGGCGATGCCGGGGGAGTATAGGAGCCGACGGTGCCGATTGTGCCGAACTTCGATTCCGCCAGCACGACCGCTTCCGCAAAAGAAACTCCAATCTCCGGATTCTCAACATCGAAGGCTCGACGATCAGCAAGCGAAACATTTTCAATTGGGACACCGAGTTTTTCGGCCACTGCTAACGTCAACAATTCGCGCGCGCGTTCAGCCGCTTGAATCGCGGCGTTGCCGGTCATCAGTGTTACGCGGCTCGAGTAACTGCCCAGATCGACGGGCGTTAAATCCGTGTCGGCGGTGACTACACGAATGTCGAACGGATCTATCCCGAGAATTTCAGCGACGATGTAAGCGAGGATCGAATCCGAGCCCTGACCGATATCGACAGAACCACACATGACACAGACGCCGCCCTGACGATCGAGCCGCAGTTGCACGCCTGACTGCGGCATGTTGTTCCAGTAGATTGGCAAGCCCGCGCCGCAGATGTACGAGCTGCAGGCGATGCCGATACCTTTGCGGTATGGAAGCTTGCGAACTCCTTTTCCCGAGAGGGGGAGCCCGCCCGCTACCGCAGGCGGTTCTGACAGGTTCCAGCCGGAGAACTTGTTCTTCCAGTCGGAGCCTTCGACAACCTTATCGATGCACTGGCCCAGGCCCATGCTGCCGACGCGCAGGTAGTTCGCGGTGACTGAATTAGGTTTGACCAGATGGCGCTTGCGCATTTCGGCGGGATCCAGATTAAGTTGTTCGGCAATCTTGTCGAGATGAACCTCGAGCGCATAACGCGGCTGTGGGGTGCCATGCCCGCGCTTTGGTCCGCACGGAGGTTTGTTTGTGAAAGCGCGTAGTCCCTGAAATTTATAACGCGGCACTTCGTACGTAACGGTTTGCAACGCGCCCGTGTAGAACGTGCTCGCGACGCCGTAGCTGCCATACGCACCGCCGTCAAGGAACGACTTGAAGTGCATCGCGGTGATCGCGCCATCCTTCTTGACGCCGGTCTTCACATGCATCAACACTGGATGGCGGCCGCGATGACAATAAAAAACCTCCTCGCGCGTTAGGGTGTTTTTCACCGGGCGCCCCGTGATCATTGAGAGCTTGCAAACAACGATCTCATGATTAAAAGGATCGCTTTTGCCGCCAAAGCCGCCGCCGTTCGGTGTGGCGATCACGCGAATGTGGCTGGCAGCCATTTCCAAGACTTTGGCGAGCGCGCGATGAACGTAGTGTGGGGTCTGCGTCGCGCTCCATAGCGTCAACTTATTGTCCGTATCGAAATAAGCAACCGCCGCGTGTTGCTCCATCGGCAAATGCGTATTGCCTTCGTAAAAGAAGGTGTCTTCGCGTATTAGATCGGCTTCGGCGAAACCTTCTTCGACATCGCCGAATTCCAGCGAGACTTTCTTGTGAATGTTGCCGCCGTCGCCGTAGTCGTGAATGCGCGGCTCATCGATCAGCACCGCTTCTTCGATCGATGAGATCGTGTTCAGCCGTTCGTATTCGACTTCGATCAAGTTCATCGCGTCGAACGCGACGTCCTCGTCGATTGCCGCGACCGCCGCTACCGGGTCACCGATGAAACGAACTTTGTCGATGCACAGGGCGTGTTCGTCCTGGCTGACGGGGAGAATGCCGTAGGGAATCGGCAGATCACGGCCTGTGATAATCGCGAAGACGCCGGGCGATGCGATTGCTTTAGAAATATCGATGTGTTTAATGAGGGCGTGCGGTTCGTGACTGCGGAGAACCCTGCAATAGAGCATCCGCGGCAGAAAGATGTCGTCGGCAAACTTCGTCTGGCCAGTGCACTTCGCGCGCGCGTCGACCTTGCGAAAGGGTTTGCCGACCACGCTCAATGGCCGGCCATTTTTGTCTTTACCGTTGTTAGCCATAAAGGTTCGGGAATAAGCCGCAGATAAACGCGGATACACGCGGATTCAGAAACAACATAAGGTTAAAAACTTCTGAAAGTCATCTGCGGAAGTCCGCGTTTATCCGCGGCCAATTCTATTCGTATCCATAAACGCTTTCTCGCGGCAGCTCGATCTCTTCACCGCGCATTCGCAGATTGCCGGATAAAGCTTCCTTGATCTCATCGCGCGTCGGTTGAGAATTCTTCTTCAATAACTCCTCGGCAACGAGTAAGAATCCGGGCGAGCAATAACCACACTGCGCCGCGCCCAGGTCGGCAAACGTGTCTTGCAGCGGATGGAGCGTCGCGCCGTCAGCCATCCCTTCGATTGTTTTGGCTTCGCGGCCTTCAGCATCGAGACCCAGCATCAGACAAGACAAAATCGGGCGGCCATCTACCAAGACGGTGCAGGTGCCACACTCACCTAGTTCGCAGCCGTGCTTTGTGCCGGTCAGGTTAAGATCTTCACGCAGGACCTCGAGCAGGGTCTTGTGCGGCGCGAACGCAACTTCAGTTGTTTCGCCGTTGAGCGTGAATCTGATATGGGACTTCTGTTTCATTACCTGATTGCTTTGCGTCTTTGCGCCTTTGCGGGAACATCTTCTGTTTGTAGTTACAGTTTCCCGCAAAGGCACAAAGCCAAGCTAAGCTTTCGCCTTCGCGGCGTCCTTCTTCTTCGCGCCTATATTGACCACGATGTTATCAATCAAGCGTGTCTTACCGATGCGCGCGGCGACGGCGATCAGAATCGCCCGCTCGTCGAGTTTGTCCAGTTTCTCGAGCGTTTCAGCGTCGGTCACGCTTACATAATCGATTCGGGCGCGTGGTTCTGCTTCTATGGTACTACGCACAATGTCGGCCAGCTTGCCGGCGCTGCGTTCGCCGCCTTTGTGGGCTTCGCGTCCTTTTACGAGGGCGCGCCGAATCACCTGAGCGGCCTCGCGCTCTTGTTCAGTCAAGTAGGCATTGCGAGAAGAAATTGCCAGACCGGAATCCTCACGGACCGTCGACAGCACGAGGATCTCGGTGTCGAAAGCCAGATCGCGAACGAGCCGTTTGATGATCAGCGCCTGCTGTGCGTCTTTCTGTCCGAAGAAAGCAAAGTCGGGGCGAATGATATTGAGCAGGACCGTGACAACGGTTGCTACGCCGCGAAAGTGTCCCGGCCGCGAGGCGCCTTCAAGCTGATCCGATAATCCTTCGACCGTCACGTACGTCGAGTAACCCCTGGGGTAAATCTCTTCGACCGGCGGCGCGAAAATGTAATCGACGTTGTAGTCGGTAAGCAGCGCAGTGTCTTTCGTCAAGTCGCGCGGATAGCGTTCGTAATCTTCGCTGGGCCCGAATTGTGCCGGATTCACAAAGACCGAGACGACGACAAGGTCGCACATCTGCCGCGCCTCTCGCACCAGACTGAGATGGCCCTGGTGCAGCGCCCCCATCGTCGGCACGAGCCCGATGGTCCTATCTTGTTCGCGGCGAATCTTGCGCGCGACGGAACTCATGCGCTGGCGACGATTGATGATTTCCATAACAAAGCAGCAGCCGCAAAAAGGCACAAAAGGCGCAAAATCAAACTAAGGAATGCTTCTCGTCGAACCTGATCGTTCGTTTCCTTCTCTTTTGTGCCTTTTGTGCCTCTTCGTGGCTATGCCTTCACTTTCCTTGTTTCGATCTTCAGTTCCTCAGCAGTTTCCGCAGGCAAACCATAGGATTCTCCCTCAGCCGGATAAGTTCCGTTGCGCACGTCTTCCGCGAAGCGGCTGACTGCGTCGGTGATTCCAGCATTTCTCGGGCCGCCTTGGCGGTCTTACCCTGCACGCGATAGGCGCCAAGTTTGTTAATCGACTGCGGCGTCAAACCGATGTGGCCCATCACCGCGATCTCTTCATCGACGAGACGCTTGACGAGCGACACGCGTTTGTGTCCACCCTCGAGCTTGATGGCTTCCGCGCCGCCTTCTTTTACTAACCGCAGCGCATTCCTTACCGCTTCGTCAGCGCCGGTGTGAAACGAACCGTAGGGCATGTCGGCAACCAACAGCGCGCGCTGCACCGCGCGGCGCACAGCCTTTACGTGGATCAGAATCTCCTCAAGCGTCACCGGCACCGTGTTGCCATAACCGAGCACGACGTTGCCGAGGCTATCGCCGACCAGAATCACATCGATGCCCGCTTCATCGACGATGCGGGCGGTCGGATAGTCATAGGCCGTCAGACAGACCAGACGCTCGCCGCGTTCCTTGCTGGCTCGCAAAGAGGGCGCGGACACTTTTTCAGGGCGTTCAGGCTTTAGATAGGGCATGATCCAGCCTCTCTGGCCATCGCTTGTTCGAATCGCCAACTGTAATGGCCGGTGTTGTGATGTGCAAGGCGCGTTAACAAGTGGTCACATTATAGCGGGAAATGGCGGAAAAGGGGAAAGAAGACCAGACGGAACGAACGGGAGACGCGGGCACGGTGAGACAGGCGGACAGAGCCCCGAACTCATGACCGCCAGCGGCGCACTTCTGATTGATCATCTACATTTGCGAGCAGGTCACTGATTGACTGATGAAGCGTCGGGTGCACGAGCCTGGGGGCGATCTCAGCGAGCGGCTCGAGCACAAAGCGGCGCTGATGAAAGCGCGGGTGGGGCAGAATAAGAAACTGCGTCGAGCGCAATTCGTCGCGATAAAGCAGAAGATCGAGATCGATTGTGCGCGGACCCATCGAAACCTCACGGGTGCGACCGAGCGCATATTCGATGCGCAGCAGCCGGGCCATCACTTGTTCCGGCGCCGGCAGCGTGTTGCCGCGTAACTCTGCCACCATGTTCAGAAAGGGCGGTTGTGCAAACGTCTCGACGGCTTCAGTCTCATAGATGGCTGACAACCGATTGACTACTAGTCCTGCTTCCATCATGCCGCGTACTGCCAACAAGAGATTTCCCGCGCGGTCGCCGAGATTGGATCCCAGACTAACGTAAGCGTCGGAGATTTGGGGGTAGGGCGAAAACATTTTGTGGTGACCGTTTCGAGGCGGGCGTTGCCCGCCGTTGCTTTGATGTCACAATCCAACACTCGACAGTATAGAATGAGACGACATAAATGGCTGTAACGCGGCGGGCAACGCCCGCCTCTAAACGATGTAGCATTATGTCCCAACTATTCACACTAATCTGGCTCAAGTGGACGCTATTTCGCAATACCATGCGTTCACGCAAGGCGGCGTTGAATCAGATCGCTTCGATTTTGGGCACGCTGATCGTACTCGCATTTGCGCTCCTCTTAGCGCTTGGCTTGGGTATCGCCGCTTACGTGATCACTTCGCAATTTGGCGTGACGCACCTGGCGCAGGCAAGAGCAGCCACAAAAAGTACGGCAGAAATCCCGCCCGCCAACTTTATTATGTTCATGATCTTTGCCTTCCTCTATTTGATTTGGGCGACACTGCCATTAAGCACCGGCGGTGGCAGTCAATTTGATCCCGGCCGCCTGCTGATGTATCCGATCAGTCTGCGCAAACTTTTCGCGATCGATCTCGTGAGCGAGCTGACCAGCCTCGCATCTTTGTTTGCGGTTCCCGCAATCCTGGCAATGGCTATCGGCGCCGGGCTGGGAACGGGATCGATCCTCAGGGCGCTGGTGGCGGCGGTTCCGGCGATTATTTTGGGCATCGCGTTGGCGAAGTGGCTGGCAACTTCCATTGGATCGCTGGTGCGCAAGAGGCGCACGCGCGGCGAAACAATTCTTGCTCTGATCGGCGCGCTGGCTGGATTGAGCGGAGCGTTTATGGGCCAACTCGCGCCCATTGTCATGCGCCACGCCGAATCGTTTCGCGGGCTGCGCTGGACGCCGCCGGGCGCCGCGGCGCTCGCCATGACCGACGGACTCAGCTCGGACGGTGGGCCGGCGTATGTTCTTGCCTTGGGAATGCTCAGCGCGTACGCGGCGATCTTGATTTTTGCGACTTACTGGATCGCGCAGCGGGCCGTGCTCGGAAGAGGAGGGGTGAAACGTCGCAAGGCTCCGCCTATTCAAAGCGTGGCGCGCGAAACCTACATTGGTTGGGACATCCCGTTTTTGCCGGCGGATCTTTCGGCCGTAATTGAAAAAGAGTTCCGCTATGCGCTACGCAACGCGCAACTGCGCATGTTGGCGTTGATGCCGACGATACTGTTAGCTGTCAGATTTATGAACTCCAGGCGCTTCGGTCGGGCGAGAAGCTTGCCCCCGGACGCCGCGTTGCAGGTCGCGGGTTTTATGCGCTACGGCGAAGGACTGATGGCGACTGGTGGAGTACTCTACGTTTTCCTGATATTGGCGGGGCTCGCTTGCAACGAGTTTGCTTTTGAAGAGGGCGGGATGCGCACGCTGGTGCTGGCGCCCATCGATCGGCGCAAGATCCTGCTGGGAAAGAACGTCGTGATCACCTTAATCGCCCTGGTGTTTTCGACAGTCCTGATGATCCTCAACCAGATACTCTTTCGTGATCTAAGCGTGCGCGCGCTGTTGTTTGTGGTTCTCAGCTTCGTTGTGTTCGCCACGTTGATTTCGCTGACCGGTAATTGGTTCTCAATTCGCTTTCCTAAGCGGATGAAATTCGGCAAGCGCATGAACCTCTCGGGCGTCGCCGGGTTTCTCCTGATTCCGATTCTGGTCATGATGGCGTTGCCGCCGCTGGTGGCGGTTGGCGTCGGCTATTTCACGGAGAGCTTGCCAATGGAATATGCTACACTGACGTTGTTCGCAGGGTTTGCGTTGGCGCTGTATTTTCCCCTCGTGAGGTTGCAAGGGCGCTCGCTGCTGCGCCACGAGCGCGATGTCCTCGAAGTAGTCAGCAAAGAGGCTGACGCTTGATTTTGACACTATTCCAGTGAGGCCGCACGCCGGAGCGTGCGACATCCGGGCGGGTCGCGACGGCGGGTCCTAATTGAGGCGCCGCGGTGCTGGAGCCCCGTCAATACACAAATGGCTCGCCGAAGATTTCGCAGCAACCAGCGACACGAACCAACAACGGAACGCTCCTTCCAGGAATACGTCTTTTCCACTCCGGCCCAATTGACCTCGCGAGTTGAATTGCTGCGGCTCGTCCGTGGTGGCGAGGACACGTTTCTCGAACTCAAAGTCAAACTTTCAAATTCAGAAAAGATCGCCCAGGAGATCGTAGCCCTGGCCAACACCGGCGGTGGCGTGATCGTTTTTGGGGTGAACGATCAAATGCGTATTGAAGGAGTCGACGATCCCGAGAGCGTCCAGGAAGAGTTAGTGCGCATCTGCCGTGAAGAGATTCAGCCACCACTTGTTCCCTTTGTCGATCGCATCGCTTTCGACAGTGGCCGGCGGGTCGTTGCGCTTGACGTCGAAGGCAAGCGCCGGCCGTATCGGACGCGCGACGGTCGCTTCTACCTGCGCATGGGTTCCGAAAAGCGCGAGGCGACGCGGGAAGAACTTTCTGCGCTGCTCGACGAGGCGCGACCACTGGGTTACGAGGACGTATCAGTGGTGGGCGCGACTGTTGCGGATATTGACGAGGCGCATTTGTGGAGTTTCGTGCGCGCCTTCGAAGGCCATGCTTTTAATGAGCAGAGAGCCAATGGTTATCCGACAAAAGAAATTCTCGAACGCGATCTGCTGCTGGCGCGGAGCGACAGCGGTGAAACAGCGCCGACGGTTGCCGGGCTGCTGCTATTTGGACGCGACAGTCAGGTAGCGGAGTTTCTGCCTCGATCCGTGGTTAAGGCCACCCGATTCGCCGGCGATTCTATTCAAGCGGCCGTCGTCGAGCGCGTGTGCTTAACCGGCAATTTGCTGACCCTCCATGAGGCAACGCTGCGTTTCATCGCGCGCTATGTCGATCTCTGGGAGGCACGGCCGCGCAGTTTTCGCGCAGCGGATCTCTCGGACAGTCCGGTCCCCGCCCGCGCGAATTATCATCGCGGCGCAGCCGCCGAGGCGGTGGCAAACATGCTGGTACATCGTGACCTTGCTCTGCGCGATCAAACGACGCGCTTGCATATTTTTGACCGCGCGCTCGAGTTCATCAACCCGCGGCGGTCGGCCGGCTTTTCGCCGGTGGCGCAAAAGGCAATACGCTACGGCGTGCCACAGCGTTTGAATCCGCAGTTGGCCGCGATCTTTTCGAGTCCCGGCTATGGGCTGCAACTCGCCGCCGGTGGTTTGCCGATGCTGTTGCGCGAGGCGCGACGGTTTTCCAATCGCCAGGTCGAGATCGTCGCGTTCAATGATGAGTTTCGGTTGAGGATGTATGGAGTGTGAGAGCAGGAGGCAGGAGCAGTAGGCAGGAGGCAGCGAACAAGCAGAGAATGACAACCAAGATTCACGCCGCGGGGCCGATAAAAGCCAATTGAGGTTGAACAAAAGAAAAGGCAGCGGACATTAATTATTCGCTGCCCTCTGCTTACTGCCTACGGCCTACTGCCTACTGCTCCCGCCGCCTGCCTCCGGCCTTCTGCTTTTTGCCTACTGCTTCCCGTCCGCCTTCGGCGCGTTATAGTACTCGCGCGCCTGGACGACGTATTGCTTGTCGTCGTATACGCCGTCGCCGTCAACATCGACCTTGACCACGATCTTATGAGACTTGCCGTCATGAATGTCGGGCGGCTTAAAGCCAAGACTGTACTGGCTGCGCAGCATCGCGTTGATGTTTTGAAGAATGCTTGGTATTTCGCCTTCAAACGTGTAGGGATAATACGCTCCGCCGGTTTCAGAAGAGAACGTCTTAAGCTCGTTTTCAGCTTGCAAAAAGTCCATCCTTCCCGGTGAACCGTCGATCCCACCGGTCGCTCCGAGCCTGTCGCCGTACTTTGCCTTGAAGAGGCCGGCAGTTCCAATAATGTAGATCGGTATGCCCGCGTTTTGGAGAATCTTTCTCGCCTGTCCATAGTTGATCTTGCTAAAGGTATCCCATCCAGACGCTATCAAGATCACGGCCCTGCGTCTGCCCTGGACGCTTACCAGACCGGCATAATCAGCTTTCTCGGATTTGGAATCCTCTAGCACCACTGAATCACCGCGACCGCCAACGAGGACGAATTTGAGTGCGTCGAACAGGTTGTTCTCGCGGAAGGCGGGACGGTTTCGCAGCAGCAGATTGATCACCTCATTGATTCGCGCCGGGTTGTTGGTGAAATCCGTTAGCGGCGTTGGGCGCATGTCAAACGCCACCACCGAAGCGTAATCGTCCGGTGGTTTGATAAATTGGGAAAGGAACATCGCCGCCGGCCGAATAACTTCGAACGTTCCTGGCTCGAATCCGCCATTCCCGTAAAGGCCAAAGATTTCCGTCCACTTGCTGTATTCGACAACCATCACGATGGTGATAGGCGCCTCGGGAGTTGAAAAGTTTGTAATCTGCTGCTGAACGCCATCTACAAAAATGGCGAAGTTTCCTTTCTTGAGACCGGTAATGATCTGGCCACCCTTTTTCTGATAGACAACCGCGTCGACATTGACGAGGTTCGTCGCGATGGTCAGCTTTTCAGCCTCCTGTTGCTTGTTGACTGTGTCCTGCGGTGGTGGCTCTTCCTTCTTTTCCTCGTCAGGTCGTTTGTTCTTTTTCTGATTAGGCGCCGGAGGTTGGCGACGGGCCTGAGCGAAGACGTTTGCGTCGCCAGTCGCTCCCAACATCAGTGCAAGCAGAATGGCAACGGCGAAAAACCGGCGGCAGAAGTTGAAGTATTTCATAGCAATGATCCTATGCAAACAAAAAGGAGGGCTGCGTCGATAGGTAACTATAGGCTTCGGATTTGCGCATGGTCAAGCAATCTACAGGGGACCGGCAATCTTACGCCTTCGGCATCCCGTTCAACTAGAGCAGAATTTGGCAGTAGGTCTGTTCTGCTTGTTCTGATGCCCGATGTTTGAGACAAGTTTGCCGTCTATCGCGGCGAGGTGCTGCCCGCCTCCGCCTCGATCACAACGTCGTACGAGCCGTTGTTATCGCTCAGGTCGCCCTCGTTTACTCCGAAGAAGAGCACGCCATCGCGCTGCGCGACAAACTCACGCCGGGCGCCGATAAAGACGAAGTCATCGTTGTCGTCCCCGATAACCGCGATGAGGCCTCCGGTCGGTTCCGTGCGCATCAGTTTGTCGTTGTCAGCCGTTGTCACTCCTCCGGGCGTCGAAAAGCGCCCTTTCCCCAGCGAGACTCGACCCGAAGCAGTGATGCGCAGTCTTTGTCCGCGACGCACGACCAGGCCACTGTTGGTCCAGCCGTTATTAGTATTGTCTGCGCGAACACTGACTCTGATCGTGAAAAACGTTGGCGGAGTCCCCGAGGCCGGCTGCGTACTGGTTGTCTGCGGATTAGTGTCGGTAACGTCTGGCTTCGGAGTTGGACGAGACTGCGGCCGCTGTGCGGCCGTTTCCGTCGGGTTGCTCGGAACGCTCGCTTCTTCAGTGGTTGGGGCAGCGCCGCTGCCGCTGGTTGAGGCGTCAAACTCTATGGAGTCGACGTCTTCAACGTAAATTGTCGTGCGACTGCGCCGGCCCTTTGAGCCGCCAATCAGAACCGTAAATTGACCATCCTTGAACCCGACGACCTGACCGTGGATCACGCTCCCGTCTTTCAGTTTGATCGTGTCGGCGAGCGCGGGAACACACAGGGCCAGGAGCAGTGTCAGAGCGAACAGCGGATAGAAAATCTTCTTCATGGTCTTCTCCAAAGAACGAACACTTTTTCCATAACGAGGTTTAGCAAGACTCGAATGCTTTTGCAAGCGGGAGAGGCGTGTGTTGTCGGAGAATGGATGCATGCTGGTCGGAAAAGGTTGCGATGCTCGCTTTTGAGTAGTCGTACGCTCGTATCTTTCGTTCTTACTACTGTTGAGTTTCGAACTTTGATCATCACGGCGCACTAGCCCGACCGTCAGCGAGGGCTCATATGCTCTGCGGCGCTGAGGACGATACACGGGTTGTGACGCAGAAGCCTCCAGCCGAACCCTAAAGCGATTTGCGCACCTGAGCTCGAATGGGTGGCAGCGGATTAATCTACCTCGGGGCAGAAGCCCGCGCGTCAGCAAGGGCTCAGTATCTCGGGGCAGAAGGCCCGCGCGTCAGCAAGGGCTCCCGCCATCTCGGGGCAGTAGCCCGCGCGTCAGCAGGGGCTCCCGCTATCTCACGCTGAAGGCGTGACAGACAGTAGCCTG
>WNGG01016390.1_pt1 | contig 11839 bp, 15 predicted proteins | sample 5400661 | NCBI WGS metagenome assembly WNGG01 (sample SAMN13153372, study PRJNA577476) | soil metagenome | isolation source: 100 cm soil or saprolite under Garry oak tree replicate 1 | place: USA:California | collected 2016-06-15 | reverse complement strand
TGGGAATCACACTCCTTGAATGCCCCCGATTCATCACGAACAAAATACGCCAGGATGTCTGGAGTGTTCCTGCCCAAAAGTCCACTTCTTATGTCCGATCGTCCACTGATTGGCGTTCAATATGGAGGATTGTTAGTATGCGTCCGGGAGGTCGCCATGGACGTGCTGACCGACGCCCTCGAGGCCATCCATTTGAAGAGCATGATCCATGGCCGCCTCGAGCTGTCCGCCCCCTGGGGATTCCGCGTCGATTTCGGCCGCAGCGGGTTCTACGTCGTGACGCGTGGCAACTGCTGGCTCGAGGTGGACGGCGTCGACGAGCCGGTCCAGCTCGCCAGCGGGGATTTCGTGCTGCTGCCCCACGCGCAGGCGCACGTGCTCCGCGACAGCCGGCGCACGAAGGCGGCGCCGGCCAACGAGGTCTTCGCCCGCTGCCCGAAGAGCACCGGCGGCTGCCAGCCCGGAGGCATCCGCCGTTACGGAGGCGGAGGCGCCCTGACCACGATGGTCGGCGGCTGCTTCCTCTTCGAGGACGGCGCCCAGAACCCGCTCGTGGCCGCGCTGCCTCCCCTCATCCACGTGAAGGGCGACGGGGGACGGGCGGTGCAATGGCTCGAGGCGAGCCTGCAGTTCGTGGCCTCCGAGATGGCCTCGGGCCAGCCGGGCGCGGAGACTGTCGTGAGCCGGCTCGCCGACATCCTGTTCGTGCAGGCGGTGCGCGCCCATCTCGCGCAGAGCCCCGAGCAGTCGACGGGCTGGCTCCGGGCGCTCGTCGATGCGCAGGTCGGCGCGGCGCTGGGGCTCATGCACGAGAAGCCCGAGGAGCCGTGGACGGTCGAAGCGCTGGCCGCGCGCGTGGCCATGTCGCGCTCCGCTTTCGCCGCGCGGTTCGCGCGGCTCGTGGGCGAGCCGCCCCTCACCTACCTGACGCGCTGGCGCATGCAGAAGGCGACGCGGCTGCTCCGGAGCGGTCACGCGAGCATCGGCGAGGTGGCGGCCCGCGTGGGCTACGAGGCGGAGGCCGCCTTCAGCAAGGCCTTCAAACGATGGACCGGAGTGGCTCCCGGCGCCTATCGGCGCGCGGTGCCGGCGCCCCCGGAGCGATCCCCCGCCCGCCTCGCGCCGGCGTAGGATGGCGGGATGAGCCCGACCGCCTCCCGGGACGCTTGGCCTCCGCTGCCGCTGGCGGAATGGAAGCCGACCTACCGCACGCTGCACATGTGGACGCAGATGGCCGGGAAGGTGCAGCTCTCGCTGACGCCGCGGACGAACCACTGGTGGAACGTGGCGCTGCACGTGACCGCGCGCGGCCTGAGCACGACGCCGATACCGCACGGCGCCGACGTGTTCACCGTGGCGTTCGATTTCGTCGACCAGGTCCTGCGCATCGATCTCAGCCACGGCGAGCGGCGCGAGATCCCGCTCGCCCCCCAGCCGGTCGCGAGCTTCTACGAGAGATTCATGGCCACGCTCCGGACGCTCGGCATCCAGGCCCGGATCTGGCCGATGCCGGTCGAGGTGCCGGATCCGGTCCGCTTCGACCGCGACTCGCTGGGCGAGTACGACGGCGACGTCGCCCGCCGCTGCTGGCAGATCCTCTTCGAGGCGGACGCGGTCTTGAAGGAGTTCCGCGCCCGCTTCATCGGCAAGTGCAGCCCGGTGCACTTCTTCTGGGGGAGCTTCGATCTGGCCGTCACCCGCTTCTCGGGGCGGCCGGCGCCCCTCCGGCCGGGAGCGGATTCGATCACGCGCGAGGCGTACTCCCACGAATGCAGCAGCGCCGGCTGGTGGCCGGGCAGCGGCGCCATCGACGGCCCCGCCTTCTATGCGTACGCGGCGCCGGAGCCCGACGGCCTCTCTGCGGCCCGCATCGGTCCCGCGGGAGCCTTCTACAGCCCGGACATGAAGGAGTTCATCTACCGCTACGACGACATGCGCGCCGCGCCCGATCCCCGGGCGGCGCTGCTCGAGTTCCTGCAGACCACGTACGAGGCGGGGGCGAACCTCGCCCAGTGGGACCGGGCGGCGCTCGAGCGCGCCCCGTCGCCATAGCACGCGAAGGAGCAACCGAGATGGCCGCCAACGGAGCCTGTGCCCACATCAAGGGCGTGAAAGACGTCAAGGCCGCGAAGCGGCGCGAGTGCGAGGAGTGCGTGAAGATCGGCAGCACCTGGGTGCACCTGCGGACCTGCCAGACCTGCGGCGGCACGCGCTGCTGCGACTCGTCGCCCAACAAGCACGCGAGCAAGCACGCGGCCGCCGGCAAGCACCCGGTGATCGCCTCCGCCGAGCCGGGCGAGCGATGGCTGTACTGCTACCCCGACGAGGCGTACGCGGAGTACTGACGGCCTGTACCGCCTTTCAACGCGGAGACCGCAGAGGAACGCGCAGAGGCCGCAGAGACGGACAATGAGCAACAGGCCAAAGCTGCGAGCCGAGCAAATCTTCCGGCGCTAGTGTTCGGCGCGCGTAGCGGAGCGTTTCCTCTATCGCACGCGGACGGGTTCACCCCGGCCGCGTGCGCTTGATGACTTCCAGCGCGGAGCGGAGCGCGCCGCATTGGTTCAATGGATAAACAGCGGCGCGAGCACGAGCGTGATCGTCGAGAGCAGCTTGATCAGCACGTGCAGCGACGGGCCGGCGGTGTCCTTGAACGGATCCCCGACCGTGTCGCCGACGACCGCCGCCTTGTGCGGCTCCGAGCGCTTGCCCACCACCTGGCCGTCGACCTTGAACTGGCCCGACTCGATGTACTTCTTGGCGTTGTCCCAGGCCCCGCCGCCGTTGTTCATGACCGTCGCGAGCAGGATCCCGGCGATCGTGCCGACCATGAGCAGGGCCGCCACCGACTCGGCGCCGACCTGGCCGTAGGGCGAGAGGAACCGGAAGCCGAAGCCGACGGCGACCGGGGTGAGGACCGCCAGGAGCCCCGGGGCCACCATCTCCTTGAGCGCCCCCGCGGTCACGATGTCCACGCACCGCGCGTAATCCGGCTTGGCGGTTCCCTTCATGATCCCCGGGTTTTCGCGGAACTGCCGGCGCACCTCGGCGATGACGACCTGGGCCGCCTTCCCCACCGCCTTGATCGCGAGCGCGCTGAAGACGAAGACCAGCGTCGCGCCCAGGAGACCGCCCACGAACACCGGCACGCGCGTGAGGTCCACGGCCATGTGCAGGCCGGTGATCTTCGTGACCTCGTTGAGGTAGGCGCTGAAGAGCAGGAAGGCGGCCAGGGCCGCGGAGCCGATCGCGTATCCCTTGGTGAGGGCCTTGGTCGTGTTGCCGACCGAGTCGAGGCGGTCCGTCTTGTGCCGGATCTCCTCGGGCTGCTTGGACATCTCGATGATGCCCCCCGCGTTGTCGGTGATGGGGCCGAACGTGTCCATCGCGAGGATGTACGCGCAGGGCGCCAGCATCCCCGTCGTGGCGATGGCGGTGCCGTAGAGGCCGGCGCCGGGCATGTCGCCCAGGGCCTGCTTCCCGCACCAGTAGGCGGCCATCAGGGCGGCGGAGATGACGAGGACGGGCAGGCCCGTGCACTCGAAGCCGACCGCGAGGCCGCTGATGATGTTGGTGGCCGGCCCCGTCTTCGACGCCTCCGCGATGGAGCGCACGGGGCGGTACCGGTACTCGGTGTAGTACTGCGTGATCCAGACGAAGGCGTAGGCGGTCAGGATGCCGATGATGCCGGCGCCGATCAGGTAGCCGCGATGCGCCTCCACCGCCGCTCCCGCCACCGGCCGCAGGAGCAGGAACACGGCGGCGGCGAAGCCGGCCATCGCGATGAGGGTGGTGACGAGGTAGCCGCGGTTGAGCGCGCTCATCGGGTCCTCGTCCTCGCCGCAGCGCACGGTGAAGACGCCGACTATCGTCGCCACGAGGCCGAAGGCGCGCGCGAGGAGCGGGAACACGATGCCGCCCATGCCGAACACCGGATAGAGCGCGATGCCGAGGATCATGGCCCCGACGTTCTCCGCGGCCGTCGATCGGGAATGCCGGCCTCGACCTTGCCCACGAGGTCGGCCCCCACGTCGGCGGCCTTGGTGTAGATCCCGCCCCCGAGCTGCGCGAAGAGGGCCACGAAGCTGGCCCCGAAGCCGAAGCCCACGATCTGGAGCGGTACGTGCTCGTAGTCGTGCGTCCCGTTGAAGAGGTAGAAGAGGCCGCCCACGCCGAGCAGGCTCATGGAGACCACGGTCAGGCCGCTGACCGCCCCGCCCCGCATCGCGATCTGGAGCGCGCGGTTGAGGCTGGTCATGGCCGCGGCGGCCGTGCGCAGGTTGGCGCGGATGGAGACGAACATCCCGACGTAGCCGGCGATGGCCGAGCACAGCGCCCCCGTCACGAAGGAGAGCGTCACCTTGAGCGCGGTGCCCCGTCCCATCTCGGCGATGTTGGGAACGTTCCGGTTGAGATAGTAGAAGCCGAAGATCAACGCCGCCGCCACCACCGAGAGACCGGCGATCGTCCGGTACTGCCGGGAAAGGAAGGCCTCGGCCCCCTCACGGATGGCCGCCGCGATCGCCTCCATCTCCGGCTTGCCCCGGTCGGCCGCGAGGACCTGCCGGGCCAGGAAAAACGCGACCGCCAGCGAGAGCAGGCTGATGGCGAGCACCACCATCAGGACGGCTTCGACGCTCATTAAGCCTCCGTTTGGGTGAAGCGACGGCCAGATTGCAAAGGCCGCAGGTTAGTCCGGCACCCCGGGAAGGTCAAATTGACTGTACACTCGCCCGATTTCCAGGAGCGCCGGTTGAGCACGAAAGGCCACGAGCCGCCCCCGCCCGGAGCCAGCCGCTTCGAGGAGGAGCTCTCCACCGACCTGAAGGACGCGACCCCCGACCGCCCGCGCGGGTTGCTCCTGCACACGCGCATCCTCATCGGCCTCGGCGTGGGCGTGATCGCCGGCCTGGTCGCCAACACCGTCTGGGGCAGCGGCCATCCGGGCGTGGAGTGGGTGGTCGCCAACCTCACCGAGCCGGTGGGCACGCTCTTCCTCCGCGGCCTGCTGATGATCGTGATCCCCCTCATCGGCTCGTCGCTGATCGTCGGCGTGGCCGGGATCGGCGACATCCGCAAGCTGGGCCGGGTGGGCCTGCGCTCGTTCGGCTACTGCCTCGTCGTTTCCGCCGTCTCCGTCGTCATCGGGCTGACCCTGGCCAACACCGTCCGTCCGGGGGAGCGCATCAAGCCCGAGACCGCCGAGCGCCTGAAGGACCGCTACGGCACGGCCGCGTCGCGGCAGGTGGAGGCGCTGGAGAGGGAGAAGCAGGCCCCCCGCGACTCGCCGCTCATGATGGTGGTGAAGTCGATCGTTCCCTCCAACCCGGTGCAAGCGGTGAGCGGCGACTTCCCGAACATGCTCCAGCTCATGTTCTTCGCCCTGGTGGTGGGGATCGCGGTGACGCTGCTGCCGGCCGCCGCCGCCGAGCCGCTCATCAAGGTCCTCGAGACGGTGTACGCGGTCTCGGCCAAGATCGTCGACATCATCATGAAGTTCGCGCCCTACGCGGTGGCCTGCCTACTGTTCAACAACATGGCCCGCTTCGGTCTGGACCTGCTGGCGGCCCTTTCGTGGTTCATGGTGACCGTGCTCGCCGGCCTCGCGCTGCACATGTTCGGCGTGTACTCGCTGTCGGTGTACTTCCTCTCGCGGATCTCGCCGCTGGAGTTCTTCCGGCGGGTGAAGACCGTGATGCTGACCGCGTTCTCCACCTCGTCCTCCAACGCGACCCTGCCGACCGCCCTGCGCGTCTCGGAGGAGAACCTGGGCGTGCCGCGCGAGATCAACAGCTTCGTCCTGACCGTGGGCGCCACCGCCAACCAGAACGGGACCGCCCTCTACGAAGGCGTGACCGTCCTCTTCCTGGCCCAGCTCGCCCAGGTCGGCCTCACGCTGCCCCAGCAGTTGATGGTCGTCTACCTCGCGATCCTGGGGGGCATCGGCACCGCCGGCGTGCCCTCGGGCTCGATCCCGTTCATCATCGCGGTGCTGGCCACGGTGCACGTCAACCCGGGACTGATCGCGATCGTGCTCGGCGTCGACCGCATCCTCGACATGTGCCGCACGACGCTGAACGTCGTCGGCGATCTCACCGCCGCCACCTACGTGGCGCGCGCGGAAGGCTACGAGTTGCTGAAGCCGCCGCCGCTGGCGGGAGCGCCAGCAAACCCCTCTCCCTGACTACACCGTAAACCCGTGCTGCTTGCGGTGGTGCGGGCCGTCGAAGACCACCGTCGACTCTCGTGGAACTGCCACAGGTCGACATGGTCCGTACGCAGGCGGCGCAGGCTGTCCTCCAGGCACCGCCGCGAGCCCTCGTAGTCCCGCTCGCAGTTCTTGGTCATGTCCTCAGCTTCTCCCGGACGATGGAAATGATTCCCGGCAGCAGAGACAGGAAGATCACGATCGCGACCACGACGTGGATGTGCTTGTCGATGTCGGGCACGACCCGACCGAGGAAATAGCCGGTCAGCGTCATGCTCGCGACCCAGCCGATGCCGCCCGCCACGTTGTAGATCGCGAAGCGCCGGTAGCCCATCTCCGCCGCCCCCGCCACCACCGGCGCGAAGGTGCGGATGATCGGGACGAAGCGGGCGATCACGATCGTCTTGCCCCCGTGCCGCTCGTAGAACTCGTGCGTCTTGATGAGGTGCTGCCGGCGGAACAGGAAAGAGTCGGGCCGGCTATAGAGCGCCTGGCCCGCCCGCCGGCCGATCCAGTAGCCGGTGGCGTCGCCGACGATGGCGGCGGCCATCAGGCAGAGGTTCAGCCACACGATGTGGAGATCGCCCTTGGCCGCGAAGAGTCCGGCGGTGACGAGAAGGGAATCGCCGGGCAGGAAGAAGCCGACCATCAGGCCGGTCTCGGCGAACACGACCGCCACGAGGCCGACGAGGCCCCCCATCCGGATCAGCTCGGGGACGTTGTAGATCCGGCGGAAGAACTCCTGGACGAGCTCCAAGCGCTAGGAAGAGCTGCTGGGCTGCGCCCGCGGCGCCGCCGCCGGCACCGGCGCCGCCGCCTTGCCGGCCGCGAGCCGCGCCATCACGCTGTGCTTCCGCCCGTATGCGAAGTAGATCACGAAGCCGATGGCCAGCCAGATGAAGAGCCGGTACCAGTTCTCCTTGGCCAGGGAGAACATCAGGATCATGCAGGTCACGATGCCGAGGATCGGCACGATCGGGTAGAGCGGCGCGCGGAACGGCCGCTCTGCCTCCGGGTGTTTGACCCGCATGATCAGCACCGCCGCGCACACCACCACGAAGGCGAAAAGCGTCCCGATGTTGGTGAGGTCGGCCAGCACGCGCAGGGGCAGGAACGCCGCTCCGGTGGCGACCGCCACGCCGGTCAGGATCGTGGCCTTCCAGGGCGTGCGGTACTTCGGGTGCACGGCGCCGAAGAACGATTCGGGGAACAGGCCGTCGCGGGCCATGGCCAGCCACACGCGCGGCTGGCTCAGCATCATGACGAGGAGGACCGAGGTGATTCCCGTCATCGCCCCCAGGCTGATGAGGAAGCGCGCCCACGGCAGCCCCGCGCGGCGGAAGGCGTCGCTGACCGGCGTCTCGATGTTGATCTCGTTGTAGGGCACCATGCCGGTGAGGATCGCGGACACCGCGATGTAGAGGACGGTGCAGATCACGAGCGACGTGATGATGCCGATCGGCACGTCCCGGTGCGGGTTCTTGGCCTCCTCCGCGTGCGTGGAGATGGAGTCGAATCCGATGTAGGCGAAGAAGATCACCGCCGCTCCGGCCAACGCCCCCAGCGGCTGGCCGCCCTGGTCGGTCAGGCCGAACAGCGTGTGGCCGAAGAAGCCGATCCCGGTGTAGCCGTACGGGGCGAAGGGATGCCAGTTGGCCGGGTTCACGTAGAAGGCGCCGACCGCGATCACGAAGAGCACGATCGTCACCTTGATGGCCACCATCGTGGTGTTGAACCGCGCGCTCTCCTTGATCCCGATGACGAGGACCCACGTCACCAGCACCGCAATCGCGATCCCCGGCAGGTCGAGAACGCTGCCGGTGCCGAAGAAGTGGCCGGTGACCGGGTTGTAGTCGAACGGGGAGTTGGCGAGCGTCTTCGGCAGATGTACGCCGAAGACCGCCAGCGTGTCCTGGAAGTTCTTGGACCAGCCGTGGGCGACGGTCATCGACGCGACCGCGTACTCCAGGATCAGGTCCCAGCCGATGATCCAGGCGAACAGCTCTCCCAGCGTCGCGTACGCGTACGTGTAGGCCGATCCGGCCACGGGCACCATCGACGCGAACTCGGCGTAGCACAGGGCCGCGAAGATGCAGGCGACGCCCGCCGCGACGAACGAGACGATCAGCGCCGGCCCCGACCGGTCGTGGGCGGCCTGGCCGGTGAGGACGAAGATGCCGGTGCCGATGACCGCGCCCACGCCGAGGCTGGTGAGCTGGGCCGGTCCCAGCACGCGCCGCAGGCGGTTCTCCCCCTTCATCTCCTCCAGCAGGAGACTCAAGGGCTTGGTCGCGAAGAGCGGATTCGCCAAGCACACCTCCGAAGCGGGCGGCGCCCCGCACAGGACTCAACGAAGCATAAGGGTTCCGGAACCGAAGTCAACGCGCGTACCGCGCGTCGTCACGCGTCCTGTAGCACCTCCGCCGGGTGCTCGGCCGGCTTCACGGCGCCATAGGCCTTCTTCACCTTGCCGTCGGCGCCGATCAGGTAGCTGATCCGCTTCGCGCTCGTCGCCCGGGGGTCGTCGGTCGCTCCGTAGGCGAGGCCGATCTTGCGGTCCGTGTCGCACAGCAGCGGGAAGTCGTAGTCGAACTTCCGGGCGAAGGCGGCGTTGGCCTCCTGCGTATCGAAGCTGATCCCGAGGATCTGCACGCCCTTCTTGTCGTAGTCGGCCTTGAGGTCGCGGAACCCGCAACCCTCCTTGGTTCAGCCCGGGGTGTCGGCCTTGGGATAGAACCAGAGGATCACCTCTTTCCCCCGGAAGTCCGACAACCTCACGGTGCGACCGGTGTGGTCCTTCACCGTGAAGTCGGGGGCGAGGTCGCCGGGCTTGAGCATGGGCATGGCCTCCGTTCGCGATTATAGCCAGGAATTGACGCCGGGGAGGCGGCCGATGTATTTTAAGTTTAAAGCATATGGGGGGGCTGGCCGGGCGGGCGGCGCTGGTCACGGGCGGCGGGCGCGGCATCGGCCGCGCGGTGGCCCTGGACCTCGCGCGGGCGGGGGCGGCGGTGGCGGTGGCCGCCCGCACCGCGGCCGAGGTGGAGGCGGTCGCCGCCGAGGCGCGCGGGCGGGGGGCGAAGGCGGCGGCGGTCGTGGCCGATGTGGCCCGGCCGGAGGCGGTGCGGGAGATGTTCCGCGCGGCCCGCGCCGCCCTCGGGCCGATCGACATCGTCGTGTGCGGAGCGGGCGTGGCGCCGTCGGCGCCCGTCGTGAAGACGAGCGAGGAGCAGTGGCGGGCCGCGGTGGAGACGAACCTCTCCGGCTGCTTCTACTGCCTGCGCGAGGCCCTGGGGCCGATGGCCGAGCGCGGCTGGGGCCGCGCGATCGTGGTCGCCTCCATCGCCGGCAAGACGGGCCTGCCCTACATCGCGGCCTATGCCGCCAGCAAGCACGGCGTGCTGGGGCTCGTGAAGTGCGCGGCCCTCGAGGTGGCGTCCCGGGGCGTGACCGTGAACGCGGTCTGCCCCGGCTACGTCGACACGCCGATGACGGACACGTCGATCGCCCGCATCTCGGACAAGACCGGCCATTCCGCGGCCGACATCCGCCAGCGGCTGCAGGAGACGAGCCCCCAGAAGCGCCTGTTCACCTCGGAGGAGGTGTCGTCCCTCGTGCTGTTCCTCTGCGGCGACGAGGCACGCGGCATCAACGGGCAGGCCATCAACCTCGACGGCGGTACGGTGGTCTGATGCTGACCGCGGTGAACCCGGACTCGCTGGCCAGGCCCCGCGGGTACAGCCACGGGATGAAGGGCCGCGGCGACGTGCTGTTCGTGGCCGGTCAGATCGGGTGGGACCGGGGCGCGGTGCTCGTGTCCGCGGACCTGGTCGCGCAATTCGGGCAGGCCCTCGACAACATGCTCGACGTGGTGTGGGCGGCGGGCGGCTCCGCGGAGAGCGTGGCCCGGATGGTCCTCTACGTGACCGACAAGGAGGAGTACCGCTCGCGGTCGAAGGACATCGGCGCCGAGTACCGCCGGCGGATGGGCAAGCACTATCCGGCCATGACGCTGGTCGAGGTGAAGTCGCTGCTCGAGGACGGGGCCAAGGTGGAGATCGAAGCGGTGGCGCTCCTGTGATTGCGCGGCGGGCGGCGGCGGCCGACGGCGTGCTCGCGCTCTCGGTGTGGGTACGTCTCCTGAAGGCCCACGGCCTGGTGCTGAGACAGGTCCGCCGCCGCGTGCCCGAGGGGCTCACGCTTCCCCAGTTCGACGTTCTCCTTCAGCTCCACCGCCGCCGCGACGGCATGACGCCCGGCGAGCTGACCCGCGCCCTGCTCGTCACGGCCGGCAACGTGACCGGGATCGTCAGCCGGCTCGTGGCCGTGGACCTGGCCGAGCGGCGCCCGGTGCCGGGAGACCGCCGCGCCGTGCGCGTCCGCCTCACCGCGCGCGGGCGGCGGCTCATGCGCCGCGCGATCCCGCGCCACCGCCGCGACGTGTCCGCGCTGCTCTCCGGCGTCTCCCCCGCCGACCTCGGCCGCCTGCGCGGCCTGCTCGGTCGTCTCGGCCGCGCGCTCGAGGCGCAGCCGTGAAGACGCGGCCCTTCGGCTACGAGGAGGAGCGCGCGGTGGCGACGATCACCCTCGATCGTCCCGAGGCCCTGAACGCGCTCACCTTCGAGGTCTATCGCGAGCTGACCGACACCCTGCGCGGGCTGGCGAGCCGCCGGGACGTGCGCGTCGTCGTGCTCACGGGACGCGGGCGCGCGTTCTGCACCGGCGGCGACGTCAAGCAGATCATCGGCGAGCTGCTGAAGTTCGACGCGGCCGGCCTGGCGGCCTTCACCCGGCTCACGTGCGACCTCATCCGCGCGATGCGCGCTTTGCCGCAACCGATCATCGCGTCGCTCAACGGCACCGCGGCCGGAGCCGGCGCGGTGATCGCCCTCGCCGCCGACTTCCGCATCGCGGTGGACACGGCCCGCATCGCGTTCCTGTTCGTGAAGGTGGGTCTCTCGGGCGCCGACATGGGCGCGGCGCACCTGCTGCCGCGCGTGGTCGGCCTGGGCCGGGCCACGGAGATGCTCATGACCGGCGAGTTCGTGGAACCGGCCGAGGCGCACCGCATCGGCCTGTACCACCTGGTGGTCAGCCCGGAGCGGCTCGGGCCGGAGACGGCGGAGCTGGCCGCCCGCCTGGCCCGCGGACCCGCGGCCGGTCTGGCCGCGACCAAGGACGCGCTCAACCGCGAGATGCACATGAGCCTGGAAGAGGCGCTCGAGCACGAGGCCGCCGTGCAGGCGGAGCTGATGCAGCGCCCGGATTTCCACGAGGGCTTCGCGGCGTTCATGGCCAGACGGCCGCCGCGCTTCGAGGGAGCGCCGGAATGAGCGCGGACGGGCGCGACCCCTTTTTCGAGGACTGGCACCTCAAGCTGGCCGAGCGCGTGCGGGCCTTCGGCGACAAGCACCTGCGGGCGGCCGCGCACGACGAGGCGGATCCTGCCGGGCGGACGCGCGAGCTGGCCCTCATCCTCGCCGAGCACAACATCCTCCCGGCGGCGGTGGCCCCGCCGTACGGCACGATGGACCTGCGCTCGCTCGTCGCGGTGCGCGAGGCGCTCGCCTACTTCTCGTCGCTCGCCGACACCGCGTTCGCCATGCAGGGCCTCGGCTCCTACGCCCTCAG
>WNGG01007800.1_pt1 | contig 11839 bp, 10 predicted proteins | sample 5400661 | NCBI WGS metagenome assembly WNGG01 (sample SAMN13153372, study PRJNA577476) | soil metagenome | isolation source: 100 cm soil or saprolite under Garry oak tree replicate 1 | place: USA:California | collected 2016-06-15 | reverse complement strand
TCAGCCAGCAGGGCGCCGAGGTGCACCAGCGGCACCAGCCGCCCCCGCAGCGGGGTGACCCCGCGCATCGCCGGGAGCACGCGCGGCACGTCGAGCACTTCCCCCAGGTCATCCACCTCGAGGACGCGCCCGAGCGGCAGGCCGTAGGGCCGGCCCGCCACCCGGACGAGGAGGTAGCCGGTGCTCACGGTGCGGGCTCGTGGGCGTGGCGTCGTGCCAGCTCCGCCGCCACGCGGTCCGCCATCTGCCGGAGCGGCACCACGGCGTCCACTCCGCCCGCCTGCACGGCGGCGACGGGCATGCCGGCGATGACGGCGGACTCGCGATCCTGGGCGAGGCCGGTGCCGCCGGCGTCGTGCATGGCGCGTAGTCCCGCCGCTCCGTCGCGCCCCATGCCCGTCAGCACCACGCCCACGGCGTTGGGGCCGAACACCTGGGCGACCGACCGGAACAACGGGTCGGCCGCGGGGCGCACCCCCCAGACCGGGGCGCTCTGGTCCAGCGCAATCTCGGGGCCGTCGGGCGTGGCGGTCACTCGCATATGATAATCGCCCGGCGCCACGTACGCCGTGTCCACCACGATCGGCGCGCCGTGATCCGCCTCCACGACGCGCAGCGCGCTCATCGAGTCGAGCCGCTCGGCGAGGCTGCGCGTGAACTTCGGGGGCATGTGTTGCGCGACGAGCACGGCGGCCCCGCGACCCGTCGGCAGGCGGGGCAGCAGGTCGGCGAGGGCGCGCGGCCCGCCGGTCGAGGCGGCCACCGCTACGGCGAGCCGGGCGCGGGGCCGCAGGCCCGTGTCCGGCGCATGCCGGACTGCAGCCGGCGGCCGCGCCATGACGGACACGTGCGAGATGTCGGCGGCGAGGGCGCGCCGCAGTGCCGCGACGAGCTCGGGGCCGAGGCGCTCGAGCGCCGCGCGCGTGGCGTCGGCCGGCTTGGCGACGATCTCCACGGCGCCCAGCTCCAGGGCGCGGATGGTGGCGGCCGTCCCCGGCCCCGCATGCGCGCTGACGACCACGATCGGTCGCGGCGCCTCCGACATGATGTAGCCGATCGCGGCGAGCCCGTCGAGCTCCGGCATCTCGAGGTCCATCGTGACGACGTCGGGCTCGTGCTGATGCACCTTGCGGACGGCGTCGAGCCCGTCCCGCGCGGTCGCGACGACCTCGAACTCGCCGGGCCGGCCCAGGACGTCGCAGAGCACGCGCCGCATGAGCGCGCTGTCGTCGGCCACGAGGACGCGCGGTCGCCGCTCAGATGATGGAGGCATCGCACCCCACCGACCGGATCTCGACCCGGCCGTCGGCCACGTGAAAGCGCACGGAGCGGCCGCTGCCGCCGCCCACCGCTTCGCCGGCGAGCGGAATCCCGGCCGCGCGCAGGGCGTTGCGCGCGGCCGCGATGTTTCGCTCGCCCATCTGGAGCGACCCCGGCGTCATGAGCTGCGCGAACATGCTCGCGCCGCCCGCGAGCTTGGCGACGAGGTGGCGGGGATCGGCGCCCAGGGCGCCGAGGCGCTCGATGAGGAAGGGGACGGCGGTCTCGGGGAACTTCGCGGGATTGCTCGTGTCGCGGGCGAGGCTGCGCGAGGGCAGCAGTACGTGGGCCATCGCCCCCGCCTGCGCCCCCGGGTCGTGCAGCATGATCGCGACGCACGACCCGAGGCCGAGGGTCACGAGCACTGCCGCACCGCGGTCGGCGGCCCATTCCGCAACCTTCACGATCGACTCCCTCGCCGCCGGCGCCGTCATGCCGGCCTGCGGTAGATGCGCTCCCGCGGGTCTTCCAGCACCAGGCGCTGGCGCGCCGGCCCGAACAACGTCTCCACCTTGCCGAGCAGGAGTATCCCGCCCGGCTCCAGGGCGTCGGCGAACGTGTCGAACAGGCGCTCCTGCATGGCGCGATCGAAATAGATGACGACGTTACGACACACGATCAGATCGTAGGGCGGATCAGGGGGTGGCTCGCGCGTGAGGTCATGGCGGCGCACGCGGATCAGGCGTTGCAGCGCGGGGAGCGGTCGTCGCGGCGCGGCGGCGGTGAAATAGCGGTGCGCCAGGTCGGGCGGCATCTCCGCGAAGGCGCTGTCGGGGAACACCGCCGCCACCGTCCGCTCGAGGCTCTGCCGGTCGAGATCGGTCGCGTCGATGCGCACGCCGTCCAGCCGCCCCTCCGCGCTGGTGCGCGCCACCTCGGCGAGCGCGACGGCCACGGTGTAGGGCTCTTCGCCCGAGGCGCACCCCGCCGACCAGGCCCGGACGGCGCCGCCGCGCACGTCCCAGAGTGCGGCGAGATATGGATCGGAGAGCGCGTGCCACGTTTCGGCGTTGCGCCAGAACTTCGTGACGTTGATGGTGAGCGCGTCGACCAGCCGGTCGTATTCGGCCGCGTCCTCGTCGAGCAGCCGGCCGTAGGCCTCGAAGGTGTGCACTCCGCGCGCCCGCATCCGCACCGCCAGGCGCCGGCGAAGACACTTGGCCTTGTACGCCTCGCACCGTATCCCCCGCGCCTGCGAGATCTTCTCCGTGAGGGCGAGAAACGCCCGCTCGTCCTGCTCCGCCGTCACGACAGGGCGCTCAACGTATCCAGATTCGCCTTCACCAGCTCGTGCTTGGGGTTGAGCTCCAGCGCGCGGCGCCACAGCTGGGCCGCGAGCTCGCGGTCGTTCCGCTTGTAGGCGATGTTGCCCAGCTTGAAGTAGACGTCGTCGCCCAGGTCGGGCGCGAGCTCCACGGCGCGATGGTAGGCCTCCCACGCCTCGTCGTAGCGGGACGCGCGATACGCCAGGTCTCCCAGGTTCTTGGAGAGCTGCGGTAGCGACGGCTCGCTCTTGCGGGCCCCCTGGATCAGCGCCTGGGACGGCTCGAGCTCGCCGGCGAGCTCTTTCAGCACGGCCAGGTTGTTCTGCAGCACCGCGTGTGAGGGATACGCCTCCGCCCCCTCCTCGGCCAGTGCTTCGGCGAGCTCGAACTCCCCGGCCGAGGCCGCGGCCAGCGTGCGCGCCCAGAACCACGCCGCCGGCTGGACGTCGCCGAACAGCTCTTTCGCCCGGTCGAGCCGGCCGGCCGCACCAGCGAAATCCCCGCGCTTCAGCGCGACGATCCCCCAGCCGAGATAGGTGCGTGCGTCGGTGCGGGCACGCGCCGCGGCGTCGGCGTAGGCGGCCTCCGCCTCCTCCAGGCGCCCGAGCTGCTCGTAGGCGAGGCCCAGGTTGTGGAGCACCGCGGGGCGGCTGCCGCCCTTCTCGGCGGCGAGCCTGAGCGCCTCCATCGCCTCGCGCCAGCGGGCCTGGCGCAGCGCCACGAGCCCGAGGAAGAAGAGGGCGTTCGCGTCGCCCTGTCGCAGTTCCGTCACGCGGCGGAACTCCCGCGCCGCCTCGTCCAGCATCCCCGTCTTGTAGAACGCGATTCCCAGGTTGCGGTGCTCCTCCACCCGCGTGTCGGTCGCCTGGGTGTCGGGCGCGGACGTGGTGCGGCCGGCGCGGTGCAGGAAGCCGGCAGTGATCAGCCCGTACAGCGCCTTCCCGATCTCGAACTCGCCCAGCCCTGAGTCCTCGATCACTTTGTGCACGTCGCGCGAGCCGTCGAGCAGCGGCAGCAGGCGCTGCTGCGCCTCGGTGAGCTTCGCATCGGAGATCGCCAGCCGATCCTTGTCCACGACGAAGATCAGGTCGAACGACGGGATCTTCTTCTCGATCAGGCTCCACTCGTCCACGCGGCGCGCGCCTTCGAGGAGGAGCGACTCGGGATTGATCGAGACCAGGAAGTCCTGCTGCTCGGGGCGGACGTCGGCTTCGAAGTTGAACGTGCCCTGCGTCCAGGTGAACAGGTAAAAGACCGACTCCTCGATCTGGACGCGCATGTAGCGCTCCAGATCCTCCTGCGTGATCACCTCCTGGAGCACCAAGATCTGCCCGAGCTTCTTGCCCCGCTCCTTGGCTTGCCGGTGGATCCCCGCGTCGAGGTGCTCCTGCGTGATCTTGCCGTGCTTCACCAGGATGTCGCCCAGCCGGTCGCGGCGGTTGACGATCGAGGCGTAGCAGATGCGCCCCTTGTCGAAGTAGATGTAGCCGAAGTTCGAGCGGTCGGCGATCGAGAGGCAGCCGGTCTTCTGCCCCATCGCGAGCAGCTGCAGCACGTCGGGGAGCGACGCCTCTCGCAGCGAGCCCTTGATGGCCATCAGCGCAGGTCCTCGACGATGCGGTCCGCGGGGTCGGGCCAGTCCCACACCATCTTCTCGCGGCTGCGAATCCCGCCCAGGCTCGAGACGACGAGCCCACTGGTGCGGAACCCGGCGGTCCGTCGGCCCGGCTCCACGGGCTGGCCTTCGAGCACTTCGCGGGCGAGGCCGGCGGTGAGCGGGTGATCCTGGGCCGCGGCGGCGGCGAGCAATCGCTGGACCACACCGCTGAGACTGCGGACGGAGTCCATGGGGCGATCCGCGACGTAGTCGAGCAGCGCCGTGTCGGCGGCTACCTGCTGCTGCGCGAGGACCCGCTCCAGGACGGCCCGGCGTACCGCGCGATCCGGCTCGGCGAGCTCCGCGACCAGGCCGCCCTCCAGGCGCGAGACGATGCGCTCCTCGAGCCCCGTGAGCTTGTTGGGATGGTGGGGCGCCGTGAAGGCGAGCTGCCGCTCCTGATCCTGAAACAGGTTGAAGAGGTTGAACAGCTCTTCCTGGGTGCGGTCCTTCCCCGCGATCAGGTGGATGTCGTCGAGCAGCAGCGCGGTGGCGCGCCGGTAGCGCGCCCGCCACCATTCCACCCGGTTGCCGTCGATCGCCGCGATCAGCTCGTCGATGAACGCCTGCGTCGACAGGCACGCCACGATCGCCCCGCGCGCCTGCGCGAGCTCGAGCCCGACCGCGTTCAGCAGATGCGTCTTGCCGAGACCGCTCCTCCCGACCAGCACGAGAGGATTGTAACGGCCCCCTGGCCGCTCGATCACCGCGCGCACCGCGCTCACCGCCACTTCGTTGGACGGCCCCACCGCATACGCCGCGAGCGGAAACGCCCCCGACGGGCCGGGCGGTGGCGCCACCCCCGCCTGCACGCCCGCCGCCGCCTCCTCCGCCTCCGCCAAGCGCTCGGGATCGCGGTACAGGCTCTGCCCCGCCGCCTGCGGATCGAGCACCGCGACGTCGCTTTCGAGCACCTTGAGTCGCTCGACGTCGCGCACGAACGCCGCGATCGCCTCATCCACGCCCGCGGGCGCTTCCTGCGCCAGCAAGGCCTCGAGGCGCCGCGTGCGGTACCCCTCCCCTTCCCAGCGCAGCACCGCTTCCGCCACCCGCGCGCGCCACGCCTCGACCGCCTTCCCCACCGTGACCGTCACGTCGTGCAGAAACGCTCCGAACTCGTCGCCGCCCCCGCCCCCGCCCCCGCCCCCGGCCGCGGGTGGCGCCGCAGCGGCCGGCGCTCCGAGCAGCTGCTTCGCCCCCTCAGGCGTGAGGGGCCCGTCGTTCACCGCCTGGTAGGCGACCAGCCGATTCAGCACTCCCATCAGCTCGCGCACGTTCTGGTACTCAGGCCCCGCCACCGTCTCGAGCACCGCCGGCTGGAACTTGACCCCACGCTCTTCGGCCTTGCGCCGCAGGATGGCCACCCGCGTCTCGTAGTCGGGGACCCCGATGTCCACGACCAGACCTCCCGAGAACCGCGAGATGAGGCGCTCGTCCAGGTCCGCGATCTCCGCGGGCGGCCGGTCGCTCGTCAGCACGATCTGATGCCCCGCCCGCTGGAGCGCCTCCGTGAGGCGCAGCAGCTCGGCCTGCATCTCCTTGCGGTTCGTGAGGAACTGCACGTCGTCCACGAGCAGCATGTCTACGTTCTGAAACCGCCGCCGGAACGCGTCGCCCTGGCCCGCGGCGACCGCGGCGTGGAACGCCTCGACGTACTCGTCCAGGGCGAGGTACTCGATGTTGAGGGTCGGGAGCAGCTTCTTCGCGCCCTGACCGAGGGCCATGAGCAGGTGCGTCTTCCCGAGTCCTGAGCCGCTGTAGATGAACAGCGGGTTGTACGTGGTGCCGGGATTCTCGACGACCGCCCGCCCCGCCGTCACGGCGAGCCGGTTGGCGGCGCCGACCACGAACGTCTCGAAGGAGAACTTGGGGTTGAGGGTGACCGTCACGCCGCGCTCCCGGCCGCGAGCCGTTTGAGCACGAGCTCCGAGATCGCCTTCAGCGTCTCGAAGACCCCCACGCCGTGCAACGCGTCGGCGGGGAAGCTCGGCACGCCGCGAAAGTTGAGTGCGTCGTCCAGCTCCGCCGCCTGGAAGATCAGCTCGCGCGGCAGGTCCTGCTTGTTGTACTGCAGCACGACGGGCAACGTGCGGACGTCGACGCCCAGCTCGAGCAGGTTGCTCTGGAGGTTCTGGAGGCTCTCGAGATTTTCGTCGAGCTGGCGCGCCTGGCTGTCGGCGACGAACACGACGCCGTCCGACCCCTGCAGCACGAGGCGCCGGGTGGCGTTGTAATAGACCTGGCCGGGCACGGTGTACAGCTGAAACCGGGTGGCGAAGCCGGAGATCTGGCCCAGATCGATCGGCAGGAAGTCGAAGAACAGGGTGCGATCGGTCTGTGTGGCGAGCGACACCATGCGTCCGCGACGCGCCTCGGGGACGCGGCCGTAGATGTAATGCAGGTTCGTCGTCTTCCCCGAGCGTCCCGGCCCGTAGTAGACGATCTTGCAGGTGATCTCGCGCGTCGTGAAGTTGACCAGGGACACGGCGCTATCTCCCGAACAGCGTGTTGAGGCTGTTGCTCAGCTCCCGCTCGAAATCCGCCGCCAGCACCTGCTTGGGAACGCCTGCCTTGGGGCTCGCCGCCTGCAGCTCCGTCGCGAGTTGCTCAAAGAATAACTGCACCAAGCCGAGCGACGAAGCGTCGAGGTCGTAGACGACGAGCGCGACGATGGCGCCGTGGTTGGTGGGCAGGCCGGCGAGGAAGATGCCGTGGCGCTCGCCTTGATGGGTGAGCGCGGCGAACGGCGGCTGGCGCATCTGGCGGGCGATCTCCGCGGTGGACGCCATGATCGCGATGCCGAGCGCCGCCGCGGACATCACGTCCACCGCCCGCGAGAACCCATGCTGCGCCATGACCTGGCCCGCGGGCGTCATGAGCAGCACGAGTCGCGCGCCCGCCTCGCCCACGAACCGCTGTAATGGCTGGAGCGTCCACGCTTCCACCGCGCGCGTCGTCATCCCACGGCCTGCGCCGCCCGCATGAGCTCCAGGCGCGCCAATCCCACGTTCACCTCGGGCTCCGCCACCGCCACGACGAGGATTCCCGAAGCGGCGGGCACCACGAGCAGGGCGCCGCCGGAGCATTGCAGGTGCCAGAACAGCGTGTCCCCGACGCCCGCGGCGCTCATCGCGCGTCCCAGCCGGCCCGCCAGGCTGCCGGCGAGCGCCGCCACGGCGGTGCCTTTGATCCCTTCCATCAGCTGGTCGGCGACCACGATGCCGTCGGCGGCGGACACGAGCATGGCGCCCCGCACGCCCCGCACGCGCGTGACGAGGTCGAGCGCTCCGGCCAGCCCACCAGCGCTCATGCCTGCTGCTCCAGCCAGCGGTGCGCCGCCTGCGCCGCCCGCTGGGCGATGATGGCCAGTCGCCCCATCGGCACGCTCCGGTCCCGCACCACCAGGAGCAACGCGTCGCGCGTCGGCTGGGCCAGGTGTACGTGCCCCTGGCGCCCTTCCGCGGAGAGGCCGGTCCAGGTTCCCAGGCCCAGAAGCTTCGCGCTGCGACCCGCCTCCTGCGAAACGCCCGCAAGATACGCCGCCACGGGCTCGCTCACGTCGTGGCCGCCGGGGTCCCGCAGGGCGCCCCCCAGCACCCGCCCGGAAGCGTCGAGCAGCAGCAGGCCCTCTTGCGCCCCTTCCAGCCCCGCGAACACACGGGATTCCTCGAGCGGGGCGTGGGCCGCGGCGGGAGCGAGGGGCGGGGGGGAGGGGGGCGGGGGGGCAGCCGTCCGCTCCTTCGCAAGCTCGCTCGCCGCCGCGGCCGCTTGACCGCCTCGCACCAGCGTGACCGCCTGCACCAGGCTCGGGTCGTCGGGCGCCGCCCGCAGGGCCGCCTCGAGGTGCGCGCGCGCCTGCGCCACGTCGCCGACTTTGAAGTAGAGGAAGGCCAGGCCCTTGAGCGCGCCCAGGTGGCCGGGCGCAATCCGCAGCGCCATGTCCCACTCGTCGAAGGCGCGCTCGTAGTCGCCCTTGTCGGCGAGGACGCGGGCATACAAGTCGTGCGCGTCGGCGAGGTGCGGATGCCGCTCGAGCCCGGTCAGCGCCACGCGGTGCGCCGCATCGAGTTGGCCGCGCTGGCGCAGCAGCTCGCCCAGCCGCAGGAACACGAGGCTCGCCGGATCCCGGGCGAGCTGTGCGGAGAGCGCTTTGATGTCGTCAGGCATGGGTCCCCATACCCGCCTGAGCGAGCGTCTGGGCCGCCGCCTTGGCGCGCTGCACCTCGGCCAGGCGCGCGACCTCCTGCTCGGAGCGCGACGCGAGCCGTTCCCACTGGTCCCACTGGTCCACGGCTTCCCCGAAGCGTCCGGCCGCGGCGAGGGCGTGTCCCAGGATGCGGTGCGCCGCGACGTGCAGGGGGTCGAGCCGCAGCGCGCGCCGCAGCTCGTCCACGGCCTCGGCGGGCTGCGCGCCGGCCAGGTGGATCCGGCCGAGGAGCAAGTGCACCGCGGGATCGTGGGGGTAGTGGGCGGCCGCCTGCTCCGCGGCGGCGCGCGCCTGCGCGAGGTCCCGCTGCGCCAGCGCGTCCTCCGCCCGCGCGGCGAGCTCGGCGAGCTCCGCCGCGGGGGTCACGCGCTCGCGCGTGGTCGGCCCCGGGTCCACCAGCACCACGACGCCGGCGCTTTCCAGACCGAACAGCGTCTTCGCGACCTCGAAGTCCGAGCGCCCCAGCTCCCCCGCGATGGCGCGCACGTCGCGCGCGCCGTCGATCAACGCCAGCACCTCCCACTCCGCCGGGAGCAGGTCGAGCTCCGGCTCCCCGCCCTGCGCCGGGAGGGGAGGCGGGTGGGGAGGGGGGGCCGCGAGCTGAGGCACCACGCCCACGTGCGGCACGCGCTGCTCGATGCGCGACCATTCGTCGATGCGACGCGCGCCCTCCATCAGGAGGGCTTCCGTGCGGATCTGCACGGTCGTCCCCGGGGCCAGGCCGCTCACCGGCTCCTCGCTGAACGAGAAGAACCCCTCGCGCCAGCTCATGACCTCGAAGACGACCTCCTCGATCTGGAAGTGCACCTGGCGCTCCATCTCGCGCTGCGACAGGGCGCCCAGCGCCACCAGGATCTCGCCCAGCCGGCGCGGGTCGTGCTGGCGGGTCTGCATGTCCCGCGCCCGCTCCAGGTCGGCCTCGGTGATCTTGCCGGTCCTCAGCAGCAAGGCGCCGAGCTGATGCGGGTTGCTGCGGATCTCCGCAAAGATGATGGTGCCATCCTGGAAGTAGATCGTCCCAGCGTTGTGTCGCAGGTCGGACGTCACGCGCAGCACGCCCGTCTTGCGGCTCAAGTCGAGCAGCTGAAAGACGTCGTGGATGCCGAGCTCGCGGAGGGGGCCCTCGATCGGCATGTCAGGCGGCGTCCGAGGTGAAGATGTGCTGCAGGTCCGTCGCCGTGCGGGCGTGCGCCCGCGCCGCTTGGGCGAACGGCCCTCCCGGATCGAGCCGGGTGACTTTCTCCCACGCCTCGACCGCTTCGCCGTAGCGGTGGAGGTGCGCGAGGGCGACGCCCTGCTGGAACAGGGCTTCGACGTGCTCGGGGTCGAACTTAAGCACGCGGCGAAACGCCTCGAGCGCGGCATCGAAGCGCTTGTCGTCGAGCAGGGCGCGTCCGAGGAGCAGCAGCGCTTTCAGGTCGTAGGGGTCCTGCTCGAGCATCGTGGCGAGCCGGGTGATCGCCTGCCGCAGGCGGCCGCTTGAGCGCAGCAGGTCGGCCAGCGCGAGGGCGGCCTCGTAGAACGTGGGAAGGGCCTCGAGGGCGCGCTCGTAGGCCTGTTCGGCGGCATGCGGCTCATCCTTCTTCTCGTGCAGCCGGCCGAGGTCGAGCCACACCTGGACGTATCCGGGATCGAGCTCCAGGGCGGCGCGGTAGGCGGCGAGGGCGCCCGAGCGGTCGCCCACCGCGAGCGCCACGTCGCCCTGCAGCTTGCGCAGGTCGGCGCGGGCGGGGGCGCGGGTCTGCGCCAGCTGCAGCGCCGTGAGAGCCCCTGCCGCGTCGCCGGCGGCGGCGCGGCCCTGCGCCGCCGCGATCAGGGCTTCCACGTCGCCGGGGGTAAGGGCCAGCAGCTGTTCGGCGAGCCCCCGGGCTTCGTCGGCGCGCCCCAACGCGAGCAGCGCTTTCACCTCCCCGAGCAGCGCGTCGGGCCGGGCCGCGTCGGCCGTGCGGGCTTCGCGGTAGCGCTCCAGCGCTTCGCCGTGCAGGCCGCGCCGCGCGAAGATGCCGCCGAGCAGCACGGCGGCGTCCACCCGATCGGCCCCGCGCTGCACCGCGCGCGCCGCTTCCGCCGCGGCCAGCTCCATCATCCCCTTGCTCACGTAGTCGCGCGCCAGGGCGAGGGGGTCGTCGCGCGGAGGGGCCGCCTCGCCCGCGGCGGAGGGCGGCGGCGCGAGCTCCTGGAAGATATTATCCAGCAGCCGCTGGTCGAACGAGAAGTCCTCGCCGATCGTTTCCGCGGGGACGTCGGCCGAGATCTCGGGGGCGATGCCGATCGTCGATTTCTCGAACTGGAGGTCGATCGTCAGCGCGAACTTCTGGGACACGTAATAGGGATCGAGCTCGAGCGCGCGCTTGGTGGCGCGCAAGGCGCCCTCGAAGTCGCCCAGGTTCGAGAGGGTGAAGCTGAGGTTGTAGTGCGCCCCCGCATGCGTGGGGTCGGCCTCCACGGCACGGGCGAAGGCGTTGCGGGCGTCGGTGAAGCGTTTGAGCTCGACGAGCACCACGCCGACGCCGTTCCACGCCGCCGCCGAGTCGGGCTCGGCGGCGAGCACCTGGCGGTAGGCCTCGAGCGACAGCTGGAAGCGCCGCAGCTGAAACAGCAGCAGCGCGAGGTTGAGGCGCGCCGAGGCGAACGTCCCCTCGAGCTGCAGCGCCGTCCGCAGCGCCTCGATGGCCTGCTCCGTGTCGCCCTGCCCCGCCAGCACCACGCCGATGTTGTTCCAGGCGAGGGCGTACTTGGGGTCCACCTCGGCCGCCTGGCGATAGGAGGCGAGCGCGTCGTCCGCGCGGCCCGCCTGGTGCAGCACGACGCCGCGCTCGTTCCAGAGCTTGGGGGCGTCGGGGACCTCGCGCAGCAGTGTCTCGTACAGCTCGAGCGCTGCGTCGAAGTCGCGCTTCAGCAGGTGGACCTCCGCCATCGCCTGCAGGGTGAGGCGTCGGTCCTCGCCGCGCTCCAGCGCCAGGCGGTACTCGCGCAGCGCCTCGTTGTAGTAGCCCTTCTGACGAAAGGCGAGTCCGAGGTTGTAGTGGGCCAGCTGGTTGCCCTCGACGATCGCCGGCTCGGGGGCCTGGCGCTGGCGTTGCTCGCGGGCGTGGCGCTCGCTGTCGTACCGCTCGAGCGAGAGGTTGGTCTGGGCCCGGGCGAGCGGTGGGTTGAGCTCGATCGCGCGCTTCGAGGCCGTGCGGGCCTCCTGGTGTCGGCCCAGATCGCCGAGCACGAATGCCATCAGGTAGTGGGCATTGGCGTTGTCGGGGTTGAGCGCGATGGCGCGGTCCAGCGCACTCAGCGCCTCGGCATTGAGGCCGCGGCTGTAATAGACTTCCCCCAGATAGAACTGCACCACGCTGCTCGAGGGATCGAGCTCGCAGCCGCGCACCAGCCAGTCGGTGG
>WNGG01007798.1_pt1 | contig 11839 bp, 7 predicted proteins | sample 5400661 | NCBI WGS metagenome assembly WNGG01 (sample SAMN13153372, study PRJNA577476) | soil metagenome | isolation source: 100 cm soil or saprolite under Garry oak tree replicate 1 | place: USA:California | collected 2016-06-15 | reverse complement strand
TTCCCCGAGGTTGCGGGCCCCGCAGACGAACGCGACCTCGAAGGCGCGCTTGTTGACGTGCAGGAAGGGATCCGCGGGCGTCAGGACCTCCGACTCGTCGATCATGTCCGCCCCGAGCGACTCGAGCGCCCGGGCCTCGGCCTCGTGACCGATGCGGCACTTCGCCATGACGGGGACCGTGACGGCATCCATGATCTCCTGGATCTTGATCGGGTCCGCCATGCGGGCCACGCCGCCGGCCGCACGGATGTCCGCGGGGACGCGCTCGAGCGCCATTACCGCGACGGCGCCGGCCTCCTCCGCGATTAACGCCTGCTCGGCGTTCGTCACGTCCATCACGACGCCGCCTTTCTGCATCTTCGCGAAGCCGCGCTTGAGCAGTTCGGTGCCGAATCGCAGCTTCGTCAGGTCCAGGTCGAGCGGCATCGTCGACGCTCCGGGTCGAGCTACGGTCCGTGGGTATTTCTATGTTACTACTCGCTGTCCCCGCAGTCAGCCCACCGTACACGATCGCCGCTCCAGCGGCAGACGAAGAATAGGTCGCGGTCCGCAGTCTCTCCCTCGATGACGCCTTTGAGGGGGCGAAAACTGCCCGCCGTCAACATAGACCAGATCAGCAGTCTCAGACTCCAACTCCATTTCTTCGTTTCTGGCCCGCAAAGACCGGCTAGTCTTTCGATCCGAGCGCGACTTGAGGGCCTTTGTCGGAGGCCAAGGAATGTCCGGGGAAGCGTGGGTACGTCCTTGCCGAATGTGGAGAAGGGCGCGGCTCGCCCCGTGAACGTTATCCGCTCCCCCCGGGGGGTCAGCAAGACATCCGGTCTACGCGCAAGAGGCCCCCCGGACTTCCGGGCCGCATCCCGGCGCCTCAACGGACAACGAGTTCCGCAACTCTTATTACACCTGGAGGTCATGAATGTCTTCAGGGAGTGTGGGGGGACGAAGCCTTGCTTGACTCGCATTTTGATTGCCTCTTTCGTAGCGATCGTTTCACTCACCGCCGTCTCTCAACCGGTATCCGCGAGCCACTGGTGCGCACCGTCGACAATAACCTATTCTCCCGTTTTCGGATACGTGGGGACGACGGTGACATTCTCGTTTACGCTGCATAACAACATAGCGGATGCGCTGACTGTAGACGATTTCTATTTGACCTTCAGCTGGGACTCGACGACGTGGGACCTTGGAGCCGCAACGGTGCCCGGCTACGGATCGCACACGTTTTCCAAGACGGAAGTCTTGCCGTCGAGCGCAGGTAGCGACAGCCTGAGCTTGAGCGTATACGGAATCGCTGGCGGCGATTTTTCCCACACCACGTGCGACTATGGATCGGCGAGTTTCAACGTCTATTCGCTGCCCTCTGTGAATGCGATGGCCAGTCCGAGTTCCGGGAACGTGCCTCTAGCCGTGACGTTCTCGGCCTCTGCGTCCGGGGGCATTTCCCCGTATACGTACTCGTGGACTTTCGGGGACGGTGCCTCGGGATCGGGCGCGACCGTCACACACACGTACACGTCGCCCAACGCGTACACGGCTCAGGTGACCGCGGCGGACAGCGGCTCCATGATAGCTACAGCGACGCTGACCGTCACGGTTACGGCGCCACCCCTGCAACTCTCGATTTCCGCGAACCCGACCTCGGGCGTGGCGCCCCTTGATGTTACGTTTACGAGCACGGTGACGGGTGGCTTTGGTTCATACACGTACGCTTGGACCTTCGGTGACGGCGGGACCTCCACCGTTGCGAACCCCACCCACGTGTACACAGCGGCGGGCAGTTTCACCTCGACACTGGTCGTAACCGACTCGCAGTCCACGCAGAAGAGCAGCACGACGACCGTCACGGTAGTCGCGGCCCTCTCGGCAGTTGTGTCCTCCGATTCAACGACCGGAATGATTCCCTATACGGTGTCCTTTACGGCGAGCGCGTCCGGGGGCACGGGACCTTACGCCTACCATTGGGATTTCGGGGACGGTGCCACGAGCAGCCTTCAGAATCCGTCTCACACCTACCAGGTCGCCGGAACGTACGCAGTGACCCTCACCGTAACGGACTCCGGCGGTCAGACGGCGACGAAGACGATCACGGTCACGGCCAACAGCTCTCCCATCTATGGGAGCGGCACGGGGATTCCGCCCTGGATAGTATACGTCATCGTGGTCCTCGTGGTTATTGCTGCAGCGGTGGGCTTCGTGGTCAATCGGCGAAGGAAGACACGATCCGCTCCACCGCGGCAGACGCAACCGCCAGGACGACCGCCTCCATAGCCACCGTTGGTGCCCTGGTCGCCCCTGGATGAGTGACGGGACGGTCCACACGTCCCACGGACGGCGACTGCGGACCGACGCCTAGAGAATTGCGACTGCATGTCCACCGTCAGGAAAGTCCATGATTACTTTTGCGGGGTCATCGAACGCCCTTGCAGGCCGAGACTGCGGAAAGATCGTCCCCTGTGCTCGGTTTGGCCTGGAGCTGGACCCCCGCCGCGAAACAGAGGGGGAAGGCCGAACAGTCACTCTGGTTCTCCGCACGTTGGACGGAACGAACGGGAGAAGGTTTGCACCTCTGCCGGGTGGTTTCGCGTGGCTACTGCCCGGAATTTTCATTTCGTGGGCGGCTCGATTCCCTGTCGACGTCACCCGCGTGCGCACGGAGGATGCACACGCTCCGGGAAACGCTTAAGCCAGCCCTTCGTTTCCTCGCGCCCCGTGCACGTCGTCTGTGTCACGGGAATGCCCGGGTGCGGCAAGGAGGAAGTCCTGTCCGTGGCGCAGGAACTCGGGTTCTCGATCGTCCGCATGGGCGACGTCGTGCGAGAGGAGGCGCAACGCCGCGGCCTGCCGATCACCGACGCCGCGGTCGGTGGCCTCGCGCACGCGGAGCGTCAGGCGCACGGGTACGGCGTATGGGCGGAGCGGACCCTGCCTCGGATCCGGGGCGAGCGCATCCTGGTCGACGGCCTCCGGGGCCGTGCCGAACTCGACGCGTTCCGCAAGGCGTTCGGGGACCACCTAACCGTCCTCGCGATCCACGCCTCCCCGACGACCCGCTACCAACGCATGATGAAGCGCCGCCGGACGGACGACGCGCCGGGGTACGAGGCGTTCCGGGCCCGGGACAACCGGGAGCTGGGGTGGGGGCTGGGCGAGGTCATCGCGATCGCGGATGTCATGCTCGTGAACGAAGGCGCTCTCGAGGATTTCCGCCGGCAGGCGCGCGAGGCGTTGGAGCGGCTGCATGGCTAAGTTGCCCGTGCGCTGGATCGAGGCCCGAGCGTACTGCCACGCGACGGAAGACGAGGCGCGCGTCGCCCAGGCACTCGACACCGCCTGTCCCGCAGGGGAGACGGCGCGGGAATCTCTGGAGGGGCATTTTGGCAACCCGCTTGTGCGGCTCACGCGACGCGTCGAAGAGGGGAAGGCGATCCGCTCCGTTTGGGATCGATGGACCGCGGCCGGCCTTCCGGAGAGCATCGCGAAGGATGTGGAGAGCCGGGTGGACGACGACGGCATCCTCCACTTCCGGATCGACAAGCAGGCCGCCTACCTCGAGAAGCTGACGCTCGCACAGGACACCGACCCGATCGATGTGCGGCTGAAGCTGATGGCGTTCCCGGCGAAGCCGGAGGTGGCGAGGCAGCTCGCCCGCTCGGTCCTCGCGGGAGGACTTTGAGTGCGGCTCACGACGGCGCAACGGCGCCTCCGGGACGAAGGCTCGCCCGCCCAACGGACGTCGATGCGGCTCCTCCTGACGGTCGCCCGACTCTCGGACGCGGACCGGCTCGTGCCGATCACCTCGGCCCACGTCTCCGGGGCGTCGTACAAGATGATCGGCGACCCGGGACTCGAGTTCCTCGAGGACTTCGCCCGAGACGCCCGCGTCCGGGTGCCGACGACGGTGAACCCGCTGGGCACGGACCTTGCGCAATGGAGGGAACTCGGGGTGCCGGAGACGTTCGCGACGAAACAGAGACGCATCGCGTCTGCCTACGAGACGATGGGCGCGCGGCCGACGTACTCGTGCACGCCTTACGACGAGCTCCCCCGTCCGGCGTTCGGCGAGCATCTCGCGTGGGCCGAATCGAATGCGGTGTGTTTCGCAAATTCCGTGCTCGGCGCCCGCACGAACCGGGAAGGCGGTCCGTCCGCACTCGCCGCGGCGATCGTCGGCGCAACACCCGACTACGGGCTGCATCGGGACGAGGGACGCCAGCCCACGGTGATCGTCGACGTGCACACGAGGCCCCGAGGCATCGACTTCTCCCTCCTCGGACTCGTCGCCGGGGAGCGGGCGGGGGACGGCCTCCCGTACTTCCGCGGATTCCGCGGGACGGAAGCCGACCTGAAGTGGCTCGGCGCGGCACTCGCCTCCTCCGGATCGTGCGCGATGTTCCATCTCGCGGGCATCACGCCCGAGGCGCGTCGGGCGCGCCTCCAGGGGCTGAAGGTCCTCTCGATCACCCGGGCGGACCTTCAGGAGACCGAGCGGCGCTACTCCGACGGCACGGACGCCGACCTGATTGCGTTCGGGTCACCGCAGCTCTCGGCTGCCGAGTTGCGCGACGTCGCGACGCTCCTCGGTCGGACGCCTCCTCGCATCCCGGTCTGGGTCTTCACGAGCCGCGCGGTGCGAGAGGCGAATCCGGATTCCGTGGCCGCGATCGAGCGGCACGGAGGCCGAGTCCTTGCCGACACCTGCCTCGAGGTCACGATGCTGGAGCACCGATTCGGCACGGTCGCGACGCCCTCGGGCAAGGGCGCGTACTATCTGCCGAGCCTGTGCCATCAGAAGGTCATCCTGGCCGACGTCCGGGATCTCCTGGAGCGATACGCATGAGGATCCGCGCGCGGCCGATCGCACCCGGTCGGGCGACCGGGACCGCCCTCGTCCATCCGCAGCCATTCTCCTTCGTGGGCGGGGTGGATCCGAGGACCGGGGCCGTGCTCGACCGCGGCGCGCCCGCGCCGGGACTTTCGCTCGCGGGGCGCGTGTTCGCCTTCCCGCATGGAAAGGGGAGCACGGTCGGGTCGTACGTGCTCTACGGCCTGGGACGGCGCGGCGTCGGGCCGGCGGCGATCGTGAATTCGCGCGCCGAAGCGATCGTTGCGGTCGGCGCCGTCCTCGCGGGCGTCCCGATGGTCGACCGAGTGGATGTCGGAGGAATCCGGTCGGAGGATCAAATCACGGTCGATGGGGATCGCGGCGTCGTCGAGCTCCCCGAGGTACGTGCGCGCGCCGTCGTGTCCGCGGTCCTCCGAAACCGTGGGCGGATCCTGATCGTCAGGCGGAGCGAAGCGGTCGGGAGCTTCCAAGGTCGCTGGTCCGCGGTGTCCGGTTACATCGAAGGACGCGAGGACCCGCGCGACCGCGCGGTCCGCGAGGTCCGGGAGGAGACGGGCCTCCGACGTCTCGTCCTTCGGGCGACCGGGCAGCCGGTGCTCGCACGGACCGACGCCACGGTGTACGTCGTCCATCCGTTCCTCTTCGACGTCCCGAGCCGCGCGGTCCGACTCGACTGGGAGAACATCGATCACGCGTGGGTCCGGCCCGAGGACCTGGGCCGATACGACACGGTCCCCCGGCTGGAGGACGTCATCGGGTCCGTCCTGCCGTCGACCGCGTCGACTCCCACGCCGTCCCCGAGGCGTCCGCGGAAGACGATCAGGAAGACGGTTTCCCCGGGATGACTCGGTCCACTTCCCGCTCCAAGAGCGTCAGCTGATGCGCATCGAGGGCGGACGGGTTGACGGACAGCAGGAGGACCGCCCCGTTGATTGCCACCTGGTCTCGCAGGGACTGGATGAGCCGAAGGATCGTGATGAAATTGTTATTCGTCACGAGGTATTCGAGGCCGTCGATCAAGATGACTCCGGTCGTCCCGCCGAGGAATTGCTCGACCGAGAGGGAGAGTTTCTCCAGGTCCTTCGGTCGAACCGAGTTCTCCTTCCCGACGTTGCTGAGCCAGAGGATCCGGAGGTCCGCGTCTCCGTACCGCTCCCGGACCTTCTTCGGATAGACCCGCGTGATGCAGAGGCCCGTCTTGCCGGCCTGCAAGGCGGTCCGGAACAGGTCGTACACCTCGCTCGGGGTCTTCTCCTCGATCAGGTACGTCGAGGAGTCCTTCAGAGGCTGCGCGGCCCCTTTCGCATCGCCGGCCTCGGGGTGACCCGCGCCCGGCGTCTGCGAGGCGCCACACGCGGGGCACACCGTCCACTCGGGTGGAAGCAGGGCGCCGCAGGCGACGCACGCGACGCGGGGTGCGACGGACGGCCCGATACCCGAGAGCATGAAGCCGCATGCCTCGCATGCGTCCGAGCCGGGCGGGACCGGAGCTTGGCAGTGGGGACAGGGCGTCGCCTTCGTCGTCGCGGGCTCGCCGCACCGGGGGCATCGTCGCACGCCGGCGGGAATCGTCGCGCCGCAGGTCGGGCACTCGACGTCGGCGGGTCCTTCCTTCGACAGCGCCGCCATGATCCGGTCGGCATCGGAGGGTTCGAGGCCCTCGATGACTGCGAGTTCCCCCTTCGTCGCCGCCTTCAGCGCGACGACGCTTTTGTACCCGGCATCGAAGAGGGCCATCGCCTTCGCTGTCGTGATGCCGGGAACCTTCGTGAATTCGCGGAGCGACTCCGACATGTGGAGCGGCGTCACCCCGATCGTGACCGAGCGGCCATCGACATCATTCCATTCGACCACGTACTCCGACTCGACGTCCTTGTCCGTGAACGCGAATCTGCGGGACCGCGTCTCCCGCGCCATGAACGCGACCTGGGGCGCGAGGGTCGCGGCGAACTCCTTGTTCGTCTTGACGACCGTCGCAATGAAATCGTCCACCTCGAGGTCGATTTCCTTCCGCATCTGTTGCACGCGCCGGGTGATCTCGCGGGCGTAGGCCTCCGCCTGGAGCTCCGGCGTCACACGGAGGTCGAGGTACAGCTCGCCATGCGGCGTGGTCGCGACAAGGACGTCCGGAGGCACCTGCTTCTCGAACCGCACCATGGACGCGTCGATCGTGACGATCTGGCCCTCCACGCCGACCTCGTACGGCCCCCGCTCGAGCGCCTTCCGGATCTCCTCGGCGGGCCGGGCCTCGAGGACCTTCACGATCTTCGGCTGGAGGACCTTGTACGCCTTTCCGATCGCGGCGGGATCCGGCTTCGCGACGATCGTCATCCCGGGGAACTCGTCCGCGGGCTTGAGGACGGCGAGCTCCTTCGCGTTCGTCAGCTCGAGGAAAACGCCTTTCAACGAATCGAGGGCGGCGGCCGCACCCGGCGTGGGTCCCCGGACCGCCACGAGCTGGAGGGGCCAGCGGAGCTTGCGGCCCCCCTTCTGCCGCTCCTTCGAGACGACCTCGACGAGCGCTTGCACGATCGCCATCGACGCTTCGAGGTCCTCCTTGCGGCGTCCTTCGATGGCCGATGGCCAATCCAGCATGTGGACGCTGAGCTTGCGGCCGTCGAGACGCTGGTAGATCGCCTCGGCGATGTGCGGCGTGATCGGCGCGAGCAGCGTGGCGACCGTCCCGAGCGATTCGTGCAGGACCCGGTAGGCGGCGAGCTTGTCGCGATCCGTCGCGTCGGTCCACGTCCGTTCGCGGACGAGCTTGACGTACCATCGGGACAAGTCGTCCAGGATGAACGACTCGACGGCGCGATACGCTCGGTGGAGGCTGTACGTCGCCATCTCGGCGTCGACCGTCGCCTTCACGCCCTCGAGGCGCGAGAGGAGCCAGCGGTCCTCGTGTCGAAGATGGCCCTCGACGTTCGGCGCGCCGGGTGCAAACGGATCGAACCGATCCAGTACCATGTACGTCGTCGCGAATCGGAGGACGTTCCACAGGATATTCAAGGTGCGAAGGGCCGTCCGGACCCCGTCCTCCTGGAACGTGATGTCGTCCCACGGCGCGTTCACGAGGACCATGTAGAGGCGGAGCGCGTCGACGCCGAACTTGTCCACGACCGTCGACGGCTCGACGTAGTTCCCGAGGGACTTGTGCATCTGCCTACCATCCGGCCCGTTCACCCATCCGTGCAACAGGACGGCTTCGTACGGGGCGCGGTCGAAGGCGACGACGCCGGCGGCGAGTTGCGAGTTGAACCAGCCGCGCGTCTGGTCCGGACCCTCGACGATCCAATCCGCGGGCCACCACCGCTTGAACTCGTCCTCCCCCGTCGGATAGCCGAGGCTCGCCCAGGTCGAGACGCCGCTGTCGAACCAGACATCGACGATGTCGCGCACCCGCGCCATCGTCCCGCCGCACTCGCCGCACGGCAGGGTGACGGCATCGATGCCCGGCCGGTGGAGATCCATGCCGTCCTGGTAGCCGCGGCCCTGCCGGAGCTCCGCGGACGACCCCACGACGATCCAGTGGCGGCACTTTACGCACCGCCAGATCGGGAGAGGGATGCCCCAGTAGCGCTGTCGGGAAACGCACCAGTCGCGCAGGTCCTCCGTCCAGCGGAGCTGCCGGGCGGAGCCGGCCCAGTCCGGGTACCACCGGACGCGCCGCACCTCGTCGACCATCTTCGGCTTGATGTCCGAGACCTTCAGGAACCATTGGACCGTGGCGCGGAAGAGGATCGGCGTGTTGCACCGCCAGCAGTGGCCGTAGGCGTGGACGAGGGTCCCCTCGGCGAACAGCGCGCCCGCGGATCGCAGATCGTCGATGATGATCGGGTTCGCCTCCTTCACGTGTTTCCCGGCGTACTCGCCGGCGTCCGGGGAGAAGTGCCCCCGCTCGTCGACCGGGGAGAACGCCGGCAGGCCCAGCCGCTGACCGAGCTCGAAGTCCTCCGGACCGTGACCGGGCGCGGAGTGGACCAGGCCCGTGTGCTCGGCCTCGACGACCTCGGAGGCGACGACCTTGTGCACCCAATCGCCCTTGACGCCGGCCTGGTACGGGATCCGCGGGGCGAGCGGATGCCCGTACGCGCGACCGACGAGTCGATCCCCCGTCGTCCGTTCGACGATCTCGTAAGAGCCGATGCCGCCGAGCGTCATCACCGTCGGGACCGCGGATTCCATCATCCAGACGTACTCCGTCTTGTCGCCGGAACCGGCCCGCACCTTGGCGTACGAGAACCGCGGATGGACCGCGATCGCGAGGTTCGCGGGCAGCGTCCAGGGCGTCGTCGTCCAGATGAGCAGGGATTCTTTCGGCTCGTCGGCGAGCGGGAACTTCACGTAGATCGAAGGGTCCGTCTCGTCCGCGTACTCGACCTCCGCGTCCGCGAGGGCCGTCTCGTCCCGCGTGCACCATTGGATCGATCGCAGCGCTTCGTACAGGAGCCCCCTTTCGTGCGCGCGCTTCAGGGTCCACCATGCGCCTTCGATGTACTCGTTGCGAATCGTCATGTAGGGACGGTCCCAGTCCAGCCAGACGCCGAGCGATTGGAACTGCTCCGTCATCTTCCTCAGGAGATCCAGGGAGAAGGTCCGGCAGGTGTCGATGAACTTCGCGATGCCGAGGTCCTCGATCTCCTTCTTGTTCGTGATCCCGAGGGTCTTCTCGACCTGGACCTCGATCGGGAGGCCATGCATGTCGTAACCCGGCTGGTCGCGGACGCGGAAGCCCCGCATCCGGCGGTAGCGGACGACGGCGTCCTTGATCGTCTTGTTCAGCACCTGTCCAAGGTGGATCGAGCCGGTCGTGTACGGCGGGCCGTCACCGAAGTAGTATTCCTCTCCGCGCTCGCGCGCGGCGATCGTCTTCTGGTAGACTTTCGCGCGCGTCCAGAATTCCTGGACCTGACGCTCCAGCTCCGCTGGAGCGTACGACTTCTCCGCCTGCTTGATCATCGCAGCCCCGCTCCCGGGGAATTCGGGCGACCGCGGGGCTTCTTCATCGCCCCGGAGACGCGGTGCGCCCATTCGACAGGCTCTATAAGAACATGCGGGGCCGAAGGATCACGAATCGAGCCGCACAGGTCCGCGGCGCCGGACCAGCGCCCGGAGGGCCGGGAGCGAGATTTGAACTCGCGTCAAGGGATCCACAGTCCCCTAGCATAAGACCAGGCTAGCCCATCCCGGCCGCAGGGCGACCGAAGATTCGAGATGCATATAGGGTTTTGGTCGGTTCGGCGCGAAGCCGGAGACCGGCGTGCACTCGAGTTCTTTCACCGACCTCCCGGGGCGGGGTTGAGCTACCTCCGATGCGGTTCGAATCCACGGTCCGATCATGGCCTTGCCGAAACGTAGCCCCCGACTCCGTCCCGACCGCGAGGAGCGGAGACGGGTCGCCCGCCTCCTCAACGAACTCGGGATGGCCGCGCTCGTGCCGGAAGATGACTTTTCTCGAGACGTTGGCGCCTCCGTCTTGGAGCGCGCAATCCTGTCCCGGGCCGACGTCGACTTGGTTTTCGTCAGCGTGGAGTCGTGGGGAATCGCTACCGAGTTCGGGCAATTCCACACGGATCCGCGAATCGCCAGCAAACTCCGGGTCCTCGTCGACCCCGAGCACCATCCGCTCCATGATCCGAGAGATGGATATCTGAAGGACCTTTACCTGCCCCACCTCGCCGCATACGGCCACGTGTACGCCGTGGACGGCGGCCGCATGGTGCGCGTGCCTTCGAAGGAATCCCTCGTGCTCCTGATGGCGGAACGATACCGACAGCTCAAACGGTCTCAGCCAAACCTTATCAGGTAAATATACTTATACTTCATCAACTATCGTTGATTCACGAAAGCCGTTCCCGATATCCAAGAGATCGGCCCAGAGCTCCTCGACCTCCTGCGGGCGTACACCGCCCTCGACAATCCTATTCGCCTCAAGGCGTATCTTCTCATCCGCGCGTCGGACGACATCCCGTTTCACGCGCTGGCGAAGAGGTTGGGTGTGGAGAGTGGATTGCTCGCCTACCACCTCGGAGTCCTCAAGGTGGCGGACCTGGTCGAGATGAGATACGAGCGCGCGGGGCGCGAAATCTCGAGATACCGCCTCTCCGAACGTGGAAGGGAGCTCTACCCCACGCTGTTCCCGCCACGCAAGGAAGCGTCCAGGAAGTCCGCGAAGGCTTCCGTCCGAGTCGCCGCTCGGTAGGCGGACGGCGGCGTCGCGTCACTCTTTGGGCATCTCGAGAAGCCCCGCGAGTGGTTTTTGGACGAGGACCAGCGCCGATACGATGAAGACGATGCCGATCCCCATGACTCCGAGGAGCACCGCAACGTTCGCCGGGGTGAGGATGACGCCGATGCCGCCTGCGAACAGCAGCACGACGCCCGCGGTCCCGAGCCGCACGCTCGTTCTCCGCCGACGTGCCGCGGCCTCCCGGGCCTCCCGCGCTCGCTCGGCGGGCGTCCTCCGGCTCGACTCCATGGAACCCGATTCGGCCCCTCTCTATTTCAGACCTCCGCACAGCGCCGCTGTCCCTGCACAAACGTTTTGTATCGCACGAAGGATGGCACGCGGATGGCCGCCAAGCGAGACCTCGTTTCGATGCTCGACGTCCGCGACGACCTGGTCGGACTGCTCGAGTTGGCGGGAAAAATCAAGAATCGGACCAAGGCCGGCGAGCCGTACGAACCGCTGCGCGGAAAGAGCCTCGCGATGATCTTCGAGAAGGCGTCGACGCGCACGCGCGTCTCCTTCGAGGTCGGCATGACGCAACTCGGCGGCCATGCGCTCTTCCTGAGCCCGAACGACACGCAGGTCGGTCGAGGCGAGACGATCGCCGATACCGCCCGGGTCCTGAGCCGCTACGTCGACGGCATCATGTACCGCGCCTTTCGGCGGGAGAGCGTCCGAGAGCTCGCGGCGAACGCGACCGTGCCCGTGATCAACGGCCTCGATGACAAGGAGCATCCCTGCCAGATCATCTCCGACCTCTTCACGAT
>WNGG01007797.1_pt1 | contig 11839 bp, 12 predicted proteins | sample 5400661 | NCBI WGS metagenome assembly WNGG01 (sample SAMN13153372, study PRJNA577476) | soil metagenome | isolation source: 100 cm soil or saprolite under Garry oak tree replicate 1 | place: USA:California | collected 2016-06-15 | reverse complement strand
GCCACTCCGGAATCGGAGCAGGCTGGTCCAGATCATAGACGCCCTGCTTTATGAGAATGCCCAGGAGTGCGGCCGTCAGGCTCTTCCCCATAGACCAGCTCTCCAGGGGAGCGCGCGCCGTGATGCCCTCGCCGTATCGCTCGCCAATGATCCGTCCCTTCCACGTCACCACAAAGGCGGCGGTCATCCCCGCGGCGGGCTGGAACGCCGTGTCCACGGCCGTCCGTATCGCGGCCGTGTCGAGCTCGGGGGCTAATGGGTCCGTCGGCAGCATATCACCCATCGGCCACGCCTGGGTCGTCGGATCGGGAAGGACGCTCGCGACCCGGATCGGCTTGTAGTTGAGCGAACTTCGGCCGAGCGGGAGTGTGACACAGCCCTGGTCGCCGACAAACTTGGCGGTGCGCCGCACGCCGTTGGGCAGCGTGACGTGCACGGCCTTGCCGGCACGATCGATGATCGGCTTGCCCAGCTTCGCCCGCTCGGCGTACGGCGCGGTGAAATAACCCACATTCTCGGCTGCGAAGTCAGGATCGAGCCCCGTGATGAACACGGCCGAGCACATGATCTGAGCGAAGCCCGCCGCGTGATGCTCGAGGGCAGTCCCTGGAGGCGGGACATAGGGCGTGTTGAGCTCGAGCGCCTTGGCGCGCGCGATCAGGGAGTCACGGCGCGGATTCGATTGCTGCGCCGCGGCAGGGAAGCTCGTGAATGCTACGATGGCCAGAGCGAGAAGAGGCCGCATGGTCAACGGCGCGCTCCGAACACCTGCTCCATGACCTCGTCGAAATGCTGCTCCGACTCGTGCGTGTGCACGATCTTCCACGCGCCCGCGCGCTTCCGGAGCACCACCGTTGTGACCCCCTGGCCGGGCACTCGCTTCCCGGACTTGGTTGTGATGGTAAACGTGAACGGCACCTCGGCAGCCGCCGCGTCGGGGGCGAGCACTATCGCGCGGACTTCGCCGCTCGCGCGTGTTTCGAGGGCCGCGATCGCCTCGTAGAACGAGTCGGCTGTCGCGCGGAGCCGCTCGAGCGTTGGTGCCGCCACGCCGTTCCACACGGCCGGGTGTACATCGGGATCCACAGCGTACACACTCACGTAGCCAGCCGCGTCGCGCCGGCTCGCAGCGGCAAAGACTCCCGCGACGATGCGCCTGACGGTGTCGACGACCGCGCTACGGTCGGCCTCGGTGAAAGTCGGCTGCTGCTGGCCGCAGGCAGCGGCTAACCATAACGCGAGCAAGCCGGGTGAGAAGCGCATGACCACCTCCGGTCAACGGCAGCGAACCAGAAAAGAAAAAAGCCGGCTGCGTGGGTGTCTCCCACTCAGCCGGTCTCGCGATTTGCTCCGCTCGAGGCATGGGCGAGCCGCACGACATCGCGCCTCGGGGTTCATGGCATCTGAGTTGCGTTTCAATATGCGTCCCAGAGGGTCGGTCGCAAGAGCAGGTGAACTGGCTTCGCGTGACGAACGCGCGGCGTCCGCATGTCCCGGCTAGTCAACGCATTCCGAACCAGCATTCCCATCCTCCACGGCCCCCTGATGCACGTACAGGGGGCCGGGCTTCAAGCACTAACGGAGAACCAACCCGCGGTAACAACGGCGGTAACAAACGCGGCCGTCGCTGGCAGGCGCTGGCGAACGCGCCACCCGCGTAAGTGCCTGAAACGACAACGGCCAGCGTCAATGATCGCCGGCCGTTTGCCGCCTCCGGAGCCGAAGGTCGTGGGTTCGAATCCGGCCTGGCGCTACGCGGTCGGCCAAGGCCGTGCGCAGCGACTCAAGCTGGGAGCTCACGGCCGCGGTTCCGCACCCAGTCGCCTGAGCGCGGCGTTGGCCTCAGCGACGTAGGGTTGGAGCTCTGGGTCTGCGTGCGACCACACATCAGCGACGAAGCGATACGCCGGGATCTTCTGGTCTCGGTTCCCAAGGCGATCGTTCACGCGGGCCCGTTCCAGTATCCAGAAGACCTCGCTGAGAAGCCCTTGCATGAGCTCGTATCGCTCGTGCGGCTCAGCGCTGAGCTGCTCCGCTGCCTCTCGGACCTGGCCTCGCGCCTCGAGGAGGCGTACCCGCACCAGCGCGTCCGTCAGACACACGTTACGACAAAGCGCATCCGGGAGTCCGAGAAACCGTTCCAGCGCTTCGGCCGTGTCGGCTCGGGCAAGGGCGATGTTGGCGAGTGCACTGGCGCGCAAGTATGCCCCGAATCGCCAGTCTGGCTTCACACGCAAGACGGAGTCGGCCGCACGCAGGGCCTCGGTGAGGTGCACGGTATCCCTGGTGATGCCCCACCACGAGAGCATCGCTGGAGGCTCGGAACCCAACTTGAGCCGAATTCGAAGGGGAGTGGCATCGTGGGCTGGAATGGCGCCCGCGAACGCCTGCTCCGCCAAGTAGTACTCCAACATGGGCGGCAACGGCACCCGGTTCACCCGCGCCGACTCCGCTACGTTTGCCATCAGCGCGTACGCCTCTCGAAGGTGTCCCCGGTACGCCGCTGTGGTGTACAGGGCATAGCTGAAGTTGAGCGACACCCCGATGCCGGCCCTTTTCCCCGCGAGGTGCCGGGCCAGCCGCAGTGCGATCTCGGTCGAGTCCGGCCAGCGCGCTAAAAACCGCCACGCTTCGAGTAGGACATCGGAGGAGACCGTATCCATCAGCTGCTCGAGCTGCGAGGAGTCTGGCGGAGTCGCGGAAACCAGTCCCACGACCAGCTGCCGGCCGTCTCTTTCCGGGCCCGGTGCACTGGAGCGGGCGAAGCCCATCGCGTACCGTCGCGCCGCCGCTAGGTCACCAGCCACGAGCGAGCGTTCCAGTGGGTGCTCGTAGTACTCCGCAGCCCCGGAATCGAGTGCAATCGCGCGGTCGAAGGAAGCGACACTCTGTGCGGGGGTCGTTCCTAGATACGACCCGAAATGCAGCTCAGTCTCGCCCCGCACACCCCATCCATCCGGATCCTCAGGGTAGCGATCCGTGATTTGGTCCAGCATGACCTGCAGTCTGCGAGCCACAACCAGGACTTGCGGCGGTGCCACGGCGCTCACGGTCAGGGCGGTGAAAAGAGACTCCACGGCGATGGACAGGCTGTCGTGCGGCGTGAGCCCGTGGTTGAACCGGGCTGCGAGAAGACTGTGTCGCAACGGCGACTCACCTGCGGGACCCCAACCCCACTGTCCGACGAAGGCTAAGCGCCGATGGGCGAGGGCGAAGGTGCTGTCGATGCTTACGGCACGCGCATAGTACGCGCCGGCGGAGTCCCAGCTTCGTTGCCGGTATAGTTGTTCACCGCGCAGGAACGCCTTGACAGCAGGAAGGGACGGGGATCCCAACGGCCCCGCTGGAAGGGCACCCGCCGGTCGCGCATGCCCAAGAGCGCGGAGAACGCTGTAGGTCACCGAGTCAGCGAGTCGATCAACCCGGTCCCCGCCTTCGCGCCCGTCGACCTCGACGAGGATTCGCCCCGTGCCCGCGTCGAGGAGCGCGGTCGCCAACCGCACGGAGTCAGGACCGGCACGCATCAGGGTACCGAACACGGCCAACTGCGCGCCGGTGCGACGGCCTAGCTCCGCCGCCGAGATACGATCTGCCCGACCCGTCCAACGGTGCAACACAACCGTGGGCGACACGGCTCGCAGCGGGCCGATTCCGTCCAGGTTGCGCGACAGGATGTCCACCAAGCCTTCCCGCCACAGCTCGAGCTTCGGGTCGAGCACCTCGAAGGGCGCGACGGCGACCAGGTTCGGATCGAGAGTCGGTCCCGCGCCCGCACGCCAGTGCAGGACCGTCGACACCAGCGCCGCGACGGCAGCCGTGACGGCACCCGCTGCGAGAACGCGCCGTGCGGTGAGCCGCAGCCGAGCTGGCCTGCCAACCGACGGCGTCAATGCCTCGGCGAACTGTGCCGCAGTCGCGAACCGGTCCGCGGGTGCCTTCGCCAGCGCTCGTGTGGTCGCCGCATCCACCGCCGGCGGGACCGTCTCCCGCAGCCGCCGCATCGACGGCACCGGATCGGTGAACCGCTTGGCGATCACGACCTGCGCGCTCGGCCCGGTGTAGGGTGGCTCCCCCACGAGCATCTCGTACAGCACGCACGCGAGACTGTAGACGTCGCTCCGCCCGTCGATCGGCCCACCCCCGCTCGCCTGCTCCGGGCTCATGTACGCCGGCGTCCCCACCGGAATTCCCGTTTCCGTCAGCTTGCTGCCGGCCGCTTGCGTGATCGCGCGCGCGATCCCGAAGTCGGCCACCACCGCCTCGCCCCCCGACAGCAGGATGTTCTCCGGCTTGATGTCCCGGTGCACCACGTCGTGCCTGTGGGCGTAGCTCAGCGCGCCTGCTACTTCCCGGGTGATCCGCAGCGCCTCGTCAAGCGGCAGCGGCCCTTCCCGCTCGAGCCGGTCGCGCAGCGACTCACTTTCGATATACGGCATGACGTAATAGAGGAACCCCGCCGCTTCCCCTGAGTCGTGCAGCGGCAAGATGTGCGGGTGGGTGAGCCGGGCGGCGACTTCGATCTCGCGCAGAAACCGCTCGGGGCCGAGTGCCGCGGCGATCTCGGGACGTAGCACCTTGATGGCGACGGGGCGGCCGTGCTTCAAGTCCCGCGCGAGATGGACCGTCGCCATCCCACCGCGCCCGAGCTCGCGCTCGAGGGTGTAGCGGTCGGCTAGTGCAGCTCGCAACTGCGCGAATGGATCCGCCAGCAGCGGCTCCCGGGTTCGGGTAACTCACATCATAGGGTGCCGTGCGCCCGAGAGCCAGCCGCCGCCTCGCGCCAGCGCGATCCACCCGCGCCCAGGGGGCGCTCTCCCAGCCGACCATCTTCCCTCGCTGACTTCTGGCTGCCTCCGGACGACTACCATATAGCGCCAGGTCAGACGGGCGCGCACTATGCGCCGCGCGAACAGTCATCAGGAGCCTGCATGCACCGCTCCCTCCCGATGGTTGCCACTGCCCCCATCAGCCTCGTCCTTGGCTTCGCCAGGACGAGCGCCAGCCGCGCCGCGGCGGCGTGCTCGGACGGTGAGATTGGATTACGTGCACGCCGTCCCTTGACCCACGATCCGCTGAAGGGAAGTGTGTGAGCCCACTCTAGCGGTCGACGAGGCGGCCCTGATGCACGTACAAGGGGCCGCCGCTAGCGACGGCTGGCCCCTGCTGCAGTCTTGCTAACTGGGATTCGCTAGATTTTGGGTCCAATGGGAAAGCGCGACGGATTTGACGTAGCCGCGGGCGGCGATAAGGTCGGCTCCTTTTCAAACCGGGCTTCAGGACGACGGCACTCGCGAGATGTAGGTCTTCGGACCGGGCGTGAAGCTCCACTTTGGTGCAACGGTTATCGAGGGCGTCCTGGGAAGAAGTTTCGCCCGGGCGAGCAACACATCCGGTGCGGACAAGGCTCACGCGGGGCCGGGTATCGTTCGAGGCGAGCCCAGTACCGAAGCGCTCGCCACGTTCGTCGTCGAAGAGCAAGCACGCGGTGGGCCGAAGACGCTCCGCTTCACGCAGGGTCAGCACGAAACGGTGCCGGTCGTTGCTCCGGATCTGACACCCGTGCGCGAGCTAAGGAATCTGCCGTGGCCGAACGGATGCGGACGAGCAGAGTACGCCTTGAGCGTCTACGACACCAAGTCTACGCTGACGCCGGGCGAAACCGAGACCACCATCGAGTATTCCAGCGCGTCCACCGGCTTCGGTGTGGCGATTACGCTCAAGCGCACTGAAACCTGGTGAGCTTGAGCATCAGCTGGGCAGGTTGATCGTGCCGAAGGGACCGCCGCCGCGCCTCTACAAGTACCAACCGTTCAACGCCAAAACGCTCACGAATTTGACGCGGGCGTCCATCTGGTTTTCGGCACCGATCAACGTCAACGATCCGTACGACTGCGCCTCATGGGTCGTACAGGCGGACGAGGTGAGCGAGGCGGATTTCCCAAGACTCTTGGCCTACGTTCGCGGGCGCGATCCCGCGCTGACCGCGAAGTTGACTCCGGCGGAGTTGCGGGAGGCCTTCATCGCCAGCGCCCGCAGAGCGTACGACGAGCGCCGGAGGATTCAGCGCGAGCAGCGCGGCATCGCCTGCTTCAGCGCGACCCGTACCGACATTATGATGTGGTCGCACTATGCCGACGGTCACCGTGGGTTTTGCCTGGAGTTCGACACCTCGAGGCTGCCGTTCAGCAAGGGGCTGGAAGTCACCTACGTCGACAACCCGCCGTTGCTCAATCCCGTCGACGTGCTAGTCGAGGACCCCAGCGATGATAAGAACAATGCCCTCCTGCGGGCGTTCGTCCTCACCAAGGCACGCTGCTGGAGTTACGAGCAGGAATGGCGTCTGATTCATGCGGAGCCTAGCAAGTTGTACGGCTACGGCGTCGGCCCACTCACGGGCGTCTACTTCGGCGCCGAGATGCCCCGCGCGCACAAGGAGATTATCGCCCTCGTGACGCGCGGCGAGGCCGTCCCACTCCATGAGATGGTGCGCGACCCCCGGAGCTTCACTTTGCACGGGCAGGCCGTGACATACAAGCCGCCGCCTGCCGGACAGCCGCCGCCTGACCAGAAGGTCTAGCGGTTGGCGACGCGCGCGGCGTCGCTGCGTTCATACTCGACGTCGGCCGGCAGTCCATCCTCCCGGGCGGCGTCTTGGGAGAGCTGGTCGCAGCGCTCGTTCTCTCGGTTCCCGGTGTGACCGCGGACCCACTGGAACGTGACGTGATGCTTCGAGCAGTGATAGAGCAGCTGTTCCCACAGGTCGCTGTTCATCGCCTTGCCGCGCCTCCCACGCTTCCACCCACGCGAACGCCAGCGCTGCGGGAGGCCCGCTTGCATCGAGGTGACGAGATATTCGGAGTCAGAGACGAGGGTCACCGCACACGCCGTCTTCAGCGCCCGCAGGCCCACAATTGCCGCCATCAACTCCATACGATTGTTGGTCGTGAGGCGGTAGCCGCCGGACAGTTCCTTTCGGTGCTCCTTGTGCAGGAGCACGACCCCATAGCCCCCCGGGCCGGGGTTTCGGATGCACGCGCCGTCGGTATAGATCGTGACGGTCTTAGGGTCGGGCTTCGCGAGCGGACTCATCGGCGGTCGTGCTACGATAGCGAGCCACATGCAGAGATTCCAGGCTGAAGGGTGTCCGACCCCTTTGGAGATACCTTTCTCTCAGATGGCATCCGACCCCGTCGACCCAATCCCCTTCGCCCAGCTCGAGCAGGTGGTCATTCCGCTTGTCGCGGTCACCAAGGATGCGAAGTGGCACGAAGTCGGAACCGCTTTCGTCATCGCCGTGCTAGATCCGAAACGGGCGCTCTTATTGACCGCCGCCCATAACCTCAAGGCTGTACATCGCCTTGATGACCCTCCACGGCATCATCCGTCGACCCCTCCAGTCTTGCTCCCGAGCCCGCCGGAGTGGATCAATCTCAAGAGCACCAACGTGTATGGGATGTTGAAGTCACCATCGGAAATGCTGCTGCTCGAAATGGCGCCGTCATGGTTCAATTGGGGCTTAGATGCCGCGCTCCTGCTCGCAACCATTCGACCGGAGCAGGACGCGACGTTTACAATGCATTTCCCGCTTGATAGCCGACCCATCACCGTGGGCACTCCCGTGATGGCCGTGGGGTATCCCGGCACGAAAGCGACCTCGACAGCCGACTATGACGCGAACGAGTTCCGTGCCCACGTTAACCTCAACCTCGAATATCGGCGGGGGACAGTGGTCGCCTTGCAACCGCAAGGTGACACTATTCACAAATGGCCCGGCTTCTTGGTGAGCTTCGCGCTGGACTCGGGGATGAGCGGTGGACCCGTGATCGACTTGTCGGGCGACACGCCGGTCGTGCGGGGCATCGTAGGCGGCGACGTGGGAGAGGAAGACGACTGGAGGCCCGGTTCAGGCGCTCACGCATTCGTTTCCCTCTTGTGGCCCGCGATGATCACGAAGATGCGAGCAACGGAACTGACATTCGTGCGGCCAGACCAACCGCCACTCGTACTGACCGACGCGACCCTCCTAGACCTCGTGCGCTCGGGGATCGTCGATGACCGCGGTCGGGCACACGAACATGCGCTGTTCGAAGAACTCCCGAATAATGGGCTCCGGGGCTTCTGGAGATAAACCGAGCCAAGATCCCGCGGGCGCACGTAGAAGAACGGTACAGGTCAGTCGTTCCTCGGACGCAAATGTTGCTAGAATCGACGCTAGAACCATCGGTGGAACGGCCGGTGGAACCCCGCTAGTCACTACGTTGGTCACCGCGTTCGTCCGGGACTAGGGTGGTCCAGGCTGGCCGTCAGGCGCGGGCCCCGCCGAGAGGACACCGTCAACCGACCGAACCTCCGAGCCACCTCTGGGCAGGGGTTGTCATTTTAGATTGCATGTGCTATCTACTACACATGCCTCGACCCCGTGGCCCCGCCACCGAAATGGTCCGCCTCCCGGTGGACGTCGCTCGCGCGCTGCGGCGTCGGGCCGTCACTGCGGACATCACGATTGCCCAGGCGGCTCGCCAGTTGATGCTCAGCAAGAAGGGCGCGACGCAAGATCTCGGTCTGCTCGAGCATGTCGAATGGCTTTGGAGCCGGCTGCGTCGGCGTCAGGATGACTTGCACGACGTCTTCGAGGGTGGAGGTGCCGACTCGCGCGTGATCGACCGAGCGATCAATACCCTGGCTCAGCTTCGTGACGAATGGCCACACGAGGGCGGGGACTACGACTTCCCCGCGCATGGTGCGGGACAGCCCATGTAGAGACACTCAACACGCTTGATTCCGCCAGCCGCGCTTCCCGCGCGGCTTTCTGCTTCATGGGGCGCGTGAGTCCCTTGAAGGCTACGAGACGCGAAGGAGGAGTAGGAAAATGAAAACGAAGATCACCAGGCCGGAGAGGCCCTTTAGGTACTTCTCCGACGACATCGAATACATCGTGCAGGCTTATGGCTCGCGGGCGCGAGTGGTGCAGCTGTGGCGTCTGGCGGACGGCACGTCCGACCGGTGGATCTATCTCGCGCGCATCACTCCGTATCAGTGCACGATCGAGTACATCGCGAACAGGTTCGGCGGCGGCGACTACCGCGCGAAGATCCTCGGCGAGTGGGACCCGCAACGCCGCTGCGAGCAGTACTTCGAGCGGGTGTCGTTCGCGATCGACGGATGCTTCCGGGTCACTGACGAGACACTCGCTCGCACGCGGAGCCAGCAACAGAAGTAGTTATGCCCGACGCGCGGCCGGTTCCCGACCTGCCGGACGGCCTCCCGCCCTGGCTCGCTGCCTTCGTTCTCGAAGCGCAGCGCGAGACCGATACGCTCCGGGAGAACGGTGCCGAGCAGGCGGCCGCCGCCCGTGTCGCACTACTGCGCAAGCTGGTTGCCGCCGCTCAGATTTACTTCGACACCGAGCTCGACGCCGCGGAAGCCGCCTTGGAAACGGGCCGGTGCGAGGAGACTATCCGCCGTGCAGTCCGTGACGGAACCATCCCCGACCGGCGGGCCAATCCCAAAGGCCGTCACCGCGTGCGCCGCGGTGACCTCCAGAAACTTGCCGCCGCTCCCACCGGCCCGTATGATCCCGGTGCCGATGCCCAGGACATCGCCAGACTCCGGAGGAAGGTATGAAGCACCGGAAATGCTGGTCGAAGTCCATCGGCGAACGCGGGACCAGGGTGCGATTGTACGAAGGCCGCCCGGGCGGCCCGCTCTGTCGGTCGGTCTACGTGAAGGGAAGGGAGGTGCGGAAGTCGCTGGGGCACCGCGACAAAGAGCTGGCGATCCGGCAAGCCTACGAGCTGCTCCACTCCCTGCTCGCGAACGAGCAGGCGTTGGACCAGGAGACGCTGACAGTTGGCATGACGTCGCAGCTCTATTTGGAGAGCCCTCAGCACCTGAGTAAGAAGCCGCGCACGCAAGGCTGCGATCAACGTAATCTGACGCGAGTGGTAGCCTTTCTTGGCGCGAGTCGCGATGTGGCGACGCTGTCCGAGTCGGACGTGCGGCGCTACACAATGGCGAGACGCCAAGGCGACCCGAGTCTCAAGGGCGTGGCACCGGGCAAGCCAGTCCGGGACCGCGCAATCGAACTCGATCTGGTGTTGCTCATGACGGCCCTCAATTGGGCCGCTCGCGAGCGGACCAGTACGGGCCGGCGACTGCTGCGGGAGAACCCGCTCACGGGCGTTCGACTCCCCAAGGAGAAGAACCCCGAGCGGCCGGTGATGTCGCACGACGTGTATCTCAAGCTGCTCGAGGTTGCGCCGCGCGTGCATCCGCTGCTCCCGCTGGCGCTCATCGTGGCCGAAGGAACCGGCCGGCGGATCTCGGCGTGGCGGAACCTGGTCTGGGACGATGTCGACTTCGAGGCCGGGACGATCCACTGGCGCGCCGAGCACGACAAGAAGGGTTACGAGCAAGTCGTGGTGATGAGCGATTTGGTGCGGGACGCGCTGGCAGCACAGCAGAAGGCGCAGGCGGCAATCGGGAGGGCGGCGGTATTCCCGTCGCCGAAAGACCCGACGAAACCCTGCAGTCGCCATCTGCTCGATGCCTGGCTGCGGCGGGCGTACAGGTTGGCCAAGGTCGTACCGCAGCGGCGTGGGATGTGGCACTCGATTCGGCGGAAGTGGGCGACGGAGCGGAAGGGTTATCCCGTGAAAGACGTCGCCGCGGCGGGCGGCTGGAAGACCGAAGAAGTGCTGGTGACGTCGTACCAGCAAGCCGACGCCGAAACGATCAAGAACGTGGTGTTGCACCCGACGCACCGGATCGTGAGCCGGTAGAAACTCACAGCATTACTCACAGCACGGGGCGCGACGAAGAAAAAGCCCCACACCGCAACCCAGTGTGAGGCTTGCTCTTCAACTAGTCGGGACGGCGGGATTTGAACCCGCGACCCCCTGAACCCCATTCAGGTGCGCTACCGGACTGCGCTACGTCCCGAAAGACTAGACGCCAAGGCGCTGAGATGCCGAGGCGCCCAGGAAAGACTTCCCCACCCGACCCAACCCCTTCACCAGACGACCGTGTCAGGGCGAGACCTCACCCCTCATCTCTCACATCCACTCGGCGCCTCGGCGACTTAGCGTCTACCTACACGTCTCAGCCTCTAGGCCTTCCAAACCTAGCGCCGCTTGCAGCGCCAGGGCAGTGCCTGCCTCCACGCCGTCGTGATACTCGGGTTTACTTGATCGTCTTCGACGCCTCGTCCCACGTGACCGCGGCCCGCCGGAAATACGGCGTCCCCCCCTCGATACGAAAACGGCCCGACCTCATACGCTACGCCGAATCATTCCAGGGACAGGTCCCATTGGCGAAAGCGACGTTCCCCTTGAGTAGATGGTAGACGTACGCGCCGAGGCAGAACTTTCCCAAGAGGAGCGCGGCGAAGGCCACGGCGATGAGCCCCTGGAAGACGTAGGACGCCGTCTTCCATCCCTGGAGCAGGGTCAGCCCCGCGGCCAGCATGAACACCGCCGCCATGCCCTGGGCGAATCGCCGGGGCCCCGGCGCCGGCGTGAGCGGCGGTCGCCCGCGCCGTCGCGCGACAAAGCGGTTGTAAAAACTCTCGAACGGGTTGGCCGCCGGCACGAGCACGTTGAGCCACAAGAGGGCCGAAACGAGCAGAAAGATCGCCGGCGACTGGGTGAGGATCGCCACCAGCATCAACGATCCCACGATCGTGGGCTGGAACTGCAAGCCCTTGAACCGCAGGGCCGCGCGATCGGGCGGCTCCTGCGTGAACCCCTGTTGCTTCATGAAGTTCATAACGGGTGACCGAGCCATGCTCGCCTCCTTCTATTCCACTTCACAAGATAAGCTGGTCCTACTCGCTCCCTCC
>WNGG01007796.1_pt1 | contig 11840 bp, 10 predicted proteins | sample 5400661 | NCBI WGS metagenome assembly WNGG01 (sample SAMN13153372, study PRJNA577476) | soil metagenome | isolation source: 100 cm soil or saprolite under Garry oak tree replicate 1 | place: USA:California | collected 2016-06-15 | reverse complement strand
CCCGAACCCCGTCGCCAGGCCGGCGTACGCGTTGCGGACGGTGTCCCTCTCGCGCACGCCGCTGAACGAGGCGGCGGCCGCGGAGGCCGCGCGGTCGAGCGAGCGGCGCAGCGCCTGGCGATCGTCGGTGAAGGATTGAAGCGTGCCGAGGCCGCGATCGATCGAGAACACGCCCATCCACGACTGCGCGGGCCACGTGCGGTCCAGGTATTCCTGCAGCGCCTGCTGGGCGAAGCGACGGCCGGCCGGCCCCAGCCGGTCGAGGGCCACGGCCACGAACGTCGGCGTGGCGCGCGCCGCCGGCACGCCCGCCGACCGCACGCCCCCGGCCTCGACGAAGTCGAGGGACTCGATCGCCTGGGCGACGCCGTCCTCGTAGACGTCGATGTCCGCGGCGATGAGCCCGCGCAGCACGGCGTCCCTCCTGTCCCGCACCACCAGGTCCACTCTCACGCGCTCCGCGCTCACGGGGAACGTCGTGGGGGACGATCGCTCCTCCGCGGCGGGCGCGCCGAGGGCCAGCCCCGACAGGAGGATCGCGAAGCAGGCACGCTGCACGGCCCTATGATAGGCCCATCGGGCGCGGGACGCTCCGACCGGGACTCGCTTCCTTGAGCATCGAATCGACGCGCGTCATCAACGTCGCCCTCATCGGCAACCTCCTGGTGGCCGCGACCAAGTTCGTGGCCGCCGCCATCACCGGCAGCTCGGCCATGGTCAGCGAGGCGGTGCATTCGCTCGTCGATACCGGCAACGAGCTGCTGCTGCTCTACGGGCTCCGCCGCGCCGCGAGGCCCCCGGACGCCGACCACCCTTTCGGCCACGGGCGCGAGCTGTACTTCTGGAGCTTCATCGTGTCGCTCGCCATCTTCGCACTCGGAGCGTGCGCGTCGGTCTACGAGGGCGTCCAGCACCTGCGCGCGCCGGTGGCCATCCGGAACCCGGTGGTCAACTACGTGGTCCTCGGCCTGGCGCTCGTCTTCGAGGGCGGCTCCTGGTGGGTCGCCTTCAAGCAGTTCCGCGCGGCCAAGGCCGGGCTCGGCTATTGGGAGGCCGTGAAGAGGAGCAAGGACCCCACGACGTTCACCGTCCTCGCCGAGGACACCGGCGCGATCCTCGGGATCCTGATCGCGCTCGCCGGCACCGTGGCCGCCGAGGTGCTGGGCCGTCCCGTGCTCGACGGCGCCGCCTCCGTCGCGATCGGCGTGCTGCTGGCGCTCATCGCCACCGTCCTCGCGCGCGAGACCAAGGGGCTGCTCATCGGGGAGCCGGCGCGCTCCGAGCTGGTGTCGTCGATCTGTGCGATCGCGAGTGCGCAGCCGGGGGTCGAGCGGTCGAACGGCCTGTTCACGGTCCACATCGGGCCGCGGCAGGTCGTCGCCGCCCTCAGCGTCGATTTCACCGACACCCTGACCGCCGGCGAGGTGGAGACGATCGTGGCCCGGCTCGAGGATCGCGTGCGCCGGGCCCATCCCGAAGTGGTTTCGCTGCTCGTGAAGCCGCAGAAATCGGGGAACCGCGCCGACTTCAACTTTCCGCGCGGAGAGGAGGAGGAGTAGCGATGCGTGTTCGCCTCGGCGGGCTCCTGCTGCTCGCGCTGCCGGTCCCGGTGATGGCCGGCGGGCTGAGGGCGGGCGCGGCCAGCGTCGACGTCACGCCGCCCGTCGGCCTCGCGATGTACGGCTATGCCAGCCGTGCGGGCGGCGCCACCGGCGTTCTCGACCCGCTGGACCGGCGCCGCGCGGAGGGCCTGCGCGCCCCGGTAGCGGCCGGCTGCGCGACACGCCGGAGGACTACAAGAAATAGCTCCGGAGTCATATCCGTTGACTTCGGCGTTGTCGCGGCGGGACAATCGCCGGCCTCGAGCAAGCGCGAGAAAGAACCGGAGGTGAGCCATGCGTGTTTCCGGGCGAAGGTCCCTGTTCGTGTCGGCTGCCGCGGCGGCGGTGCTCCTGGAAATCAGCGCCGCTTCGAGCCCGGTGGCGGCGGCGCCGGTGATTCCCAAAGCATCCTGGAACGCCTGCTTCAAGGATTTCGGCCCCAACTTCCAGTGCGCGACGGTTGAGGTGCCCCTCGATTACGACGGTCCGGCCGACGCCGCGGTCTCCATCGCGATGGTGCGCCTGCCGGCCGCAGACCCGGCGCGCCGGATCGGCTCTCTCTTCATCAATCCCGGCGGTCCTGGCGGATCAGGGGTCGAGTTCGCCTTGTTCGCGGGGCCGTTCCTCTTCACGCCGGAGGTCCGAGCCCGCTTCGACATCGTCGGCTTCGACCCTCGCGGCATCGCTCGGAGCACCGCCCTCCGCTGCTTCGGCAACCCCCGCCAGTGGGCGCCGTACTTCACGCCGTTCGCCTTCCCGATCACGGGGGAAGAGGAGACTCAGTGGGAGGCCGCCGACCACTATCTCGATGACGCATGCGCCCAGCGCGGCGCCCGCATCGAGGACCACATGGCCACGGCCGACGTGGGGCGCGACCTCGAGTCGCTTCGGCAGGCGGTCGGCGACGAGAAGCTGACCTACTACGGCGTGTCCTACGGCTCCTTCCTGGGCCAGACGTACGCGAACCTGTTCCCGAACCGCTTCCGTGCCCTCGTCATCGACGGCGTCCTCGACCCGATCGCGTGGACGACCGGAGCGGCGGGGCAGCAGGGGCTTCCCTTCTCGACACGCCTGCGCAGCGACGCCGGCGCGCAGGCAACGCTCGGCGAGTTCTTCCGCCTGTGCGATGCGGGCGCGGCCAACTGCCCGTTCTCGGGCGGCGCCGCCGATCGCTTTGCGGCGCTGGCGGCCCGGCTGAGGTCGGCCCCCATCGAGATCATCGATCCGGCGACGGGCCTGCCCTTTCCTTTCACGTATCAAGCCCTGATCGCCAACACGCTCTTCGCGATGTACGACTCGTTCTCCTGGCCCGCGCTCGCCAACCTGCTGGCCTTCCTCGAATCGCAGGCGAGCGCGACGAAGCTCGGGGCCGCGCTCGAAGCGCTGTGGACGAGCGAGGGCTACATCGCAAAGCGAGGATTCCCTCGCTATCCGAACTTCGTCGAGGGGTTCCCGGCGGTCGCCTGCTCGGACTCCGACAACCCAGACTCGTACTCGGCCTGGTCGGCGGCCGGCGCCGCCGCGGATGACCAGTTCGGCTACTTCGGCCGGATCTGGACCTGGGTGTCGAGCATCTGCGCCGACTGGCCCGGGGCGGACGGCGACCGGTACACGGGCCCGTTCGATCGCCGGACCGGAATGCCGGTGCTCGTCGTGGGCAACCTCTTCGACCCCGCCACCCGGTACGAAGGCGCGGTGACCGCCCACGGCCTGCTGCCCAACTCGAGCCTGCTGACGGTCCACGCCTGGGGGCATACGTCTCTCTTCCGGTCGGCATGCGCCGACGAAGCGATCGCGAGGTATCTCGTCGACGTCGTGACGCCGGCGCCGGGCACGGTCTGCGAGCAGGACGTGGTGCCGTTCGCCCAGCCGCTCATGACGGCTCCGGCGTCCCCGGGCGCCCTCGCGGCCGCGCGCCAGTTCCACGCGCTCCTGTTTCCAGACAGCGTGGTTCGCAGCATGCGATAGCGAACGGAGGGGTGTCGGCAGCGTTCATCGGCGCCGAGGGGCGTCGTTCGATGCGCTAGGATCCGGCATGCTGAAGTGTCTCCTCGCCCTGGCTCTGGCCTCGTCAACCCTTTCTTCGAGGGCCGGCGCCGACGAGCTCGACCGAGCGATCGAGGCCGAGATGGCTCGCCAGCAGGTCGCCGGTCTGACGCTCGCGATCGTGCGAAACGGCGAGATCGTGCGCCTCGGGGCCTACGGCTACGGCGACCTGGAATGGCGGTCGAAGGCCAGCCCCGACACGCGGTTCGAGATCGCGTCGATGAGCAAGATGTTCACGGGAGCGGCGGTCCGGATCCTGATGGACGAGGGCAGGCTCGACCCCGAGACGGCCGTCAGCCGGTATTTCGACGCGTTGCCGGATTCGTGGACGGGCATCAAGGTACGCCACCTGGTCACGATGAGCACGGGCCTCCCCGAGGACTGGGGCGGCGACCTCATCCCCTACGACACCGACGTGACGACGGCCTACGACGACGCCTCGATGTTGAGGGCATTCACGACCCTGAAGATGGAGGCGCCGCCGGGAACCGAGTTCCATTACAGCAGCCCCGGATACGCGATGCTCGGCATGCTGGTTTCCCGGCTGTCGGGCGCGCCGCTGCCCGAATTCGTTGCCGAGCGGGTCTTCAAGCCCGCGTCCATGGATCGGTCCACCTTCATCGACAACGGGGAGATCGTCCCCGAGCGCGCGCAGGGCTATCGCCAAGTGGGAGGAAGGATCAAGAGAGGCTGGTACCTCGGCCAATACCTGCATGCGCGGCCGGACGTCGGCGTTCTGAGCACCGCCCGCGACATGGCCCGATGGGTCATCGCGCTGCGCGCGGGCAGGATCGTGAAGGACGCCGGCCGCCTGTGGGCGGGAGCGAGCGTCGTCGTCCTGAGCAACTGCGACTACGCGAGCGTCGACAGGTTCGCCTTGATGGCCGCTCGGCAGTACCTCGCGGATCTGCCGGATCCCCGCGTCGAGAGCGAGAAACCCGATGCGAACCCGGCGCTCACGGCGTCGGTGATCGCCTCGCTCCGATCCCTTTCCCAGGGACGAATCGACCCCACGAGCACCAATCCCGACGCGCTCGATCCGCTCACGATGGGGGACGCCTCGGCGTTCCTGAAGGACGTCGAAGCCTGCGCCCAGGCGGGAACGCGTCGACTGCCCGGCAATGGGCTGATCGTGCACGGCCACCGGCTCGTGGACTACGTCACGATCAGGCTGCGGGTGAGTGCGGGGGCGCGCTTCCTCACCGTCTACCGGGACGAGCGGGACCGGATCGCTTATCTGGAGCTCACCGAGTAGTCGTCAGGCCGCGTCGCGCGGAGCGAGCGCTGCGATCGATCGGCCGCGGGCGCAGTGAGGGCTGCGACCTCAAGTAGTCCTTGAAGCAACTGTCTCGGGACGAGTTGCGGGCCGTACGCGCATCATTCATGCCGGCGAGGAGCCGCGCGCCGTAGATGCGGATCCTTATGAAGGGCTCTACCAAACGTAGTAGCGCACGGCGAACCGGACCCCCGGACTCCATCCTTCTCCGCCCAGTGCGAAGAGAAGCTCGCTGCCCACGGCCAGACCCGGCACGGCTGCGAATCCGATCTCGGCGCCAGCGCCCGCGAAAGACCAAGTGCCCGTAGCACCGTCGACCACGGCCTCGCCCACCGTGCCGTCCGGGCCCGGGGTCGCCCGTTCGAAGCGCCCGCGGGCCTGGGTCACGTGCACGATTCCCGCCGTGCCGTAGACCTTGAGCGGAACCCTGCGGCCGCCTTTGGGATCGATGAAGGCAAGAAGGAGGCCTCCGGTGACCTGCTTGCCGGATTGTGAGGAGACTTCGGTGAATCCCGGCTCGCTCGGCTCGGCGGTGTGCCGGCCCAGACTCAGGCTCAATCCCAACCCCCTGGCCCAGCCTCGGAGCTCGATCGCGGGATCGCCCAGGTCATAGAAGCCGCCCAGTTGAACACCCGCTCCCACACGTCCGATCGTGCGCTTTTCTCCTCCGGAAGGGCCACTCTCCGCGGAGAGCCCGCCGGCGGGCTCCGCCGCCTCCGCGATCTCCCGGCCGACGAGCAGGCCCAGCACCAGGATACAAAGACGCACGCTGCGCATCTCTGCCCTCCGCGCGCAAGAGTCTGACCTCAGGACGTTCGACGTCAGGGTACGGACCGTAGGTCCTTCGGTCAACCTCTTGTCACCCGCGGTGTCATGCGATAGGATTGCATGACGGCATGAATGCATGACGCACGGGAGAGCTGAATGGGCGGTTCGTCGACCAGTGAGATCAAGGTCGTTGGGAAGAGCGGGCAGATTTCTCTGGGGAAGCGCTACGCGGGGAAGACGCTGGAGCTGCAGCGCCTCGAAGACGGCAGCCTCCTGCTGAGGGCGGTGGCCATGGTCCCCGAGAGCCAGCTCTGGACGCTGCAGGAGCCCCATCGTTCAAGAATAGCGAGAGGGCTGGCCTGGGCCGAGCAGACGAAACCCCGGGAGTCGGATCCCGATTCCCTGTTGAAGAAGAAGGGGAGTCGCCGGAGCCGGCCGCGTGGCCGCCGGAAGTAGGAGCGTCCGGCTCGACCTCAACAGCCCCGAGTTCCAGGACGTGTTCTTCCGCCTGGAGCTCTCGGAACTGAAGCAGGTGGTTGGCTCGCTCCGGCGCCTGCGCGAGCTCGACTGGAGCACCGGCTATCGCCACACCGGTTTCAGGTGGGAAGCGATCCGGCACATTCGCACGCCGAACGGAGCCACGACCTATTCGCTCAGGCTGAGCGAGAAGATCCGTGCGATCGCGTATCGCGATGGTGACTTTCTCCGGATCGTTTCGCTGCACCCAGATCACGACTCGGCATACGGACGATAGAGCACCGAACTTGACTCCCTAGTCCAGACTATATATAGTCAGGACCAGGGAAATGGCGATCGAGCCGGACGACATCCCCGAGCTCCTCCCCGGCACGCTCTACATGCTCGTCCTTCGCGCGTTGGCGCAAGGCCCCTTGCACGGATATGCGATCGCGCGCCGCATCAAGGATTCCTCCTCCAACGCGCTCGAGATCGAGGACGGGTCGCTCTACCCCGCGCTCAACCGCATGCTGGTCAAGGGCTGGTTGAAGGCCGAATGGGGAATCTCGGAAAACAACCGTCGGGCGCGGTTCTATCGGCTGACGGCCGACGGTCGCAAGCAGCTCGAACGGGAGACGAAGCAGTTCGAGAGACTGGTGATGGCCATCCAACGGGTCATGCGGACGGCATGAGCAACCCGTTGGCAAGTCGCATGATGGCGGTCTGGCGACGTCTGACCCACCTCGGCCGCGCCTCGACCTTCGACCGGGAGCTCGACGAGGAGATCGCCCTCCATATCGAGATGCGCGCGGACGAGCTGCAGCAGGACGGGCTGACGCGCGCGGAAGCGGTGGCCCGGGCCCGCCGCGAGTTCGGTCCCTCCCTGCGCGTCAAAGAAGAGACGCGGGCGGCCTGGCAGTTCCGGTGGCTGGAGGAGACGCTCTCCGACCTGTCGTACGCGGCGCGCGCCCTCCGGCGGAATCCCGGATTCGCGGCGGCCGGGATCCTCTCGCTCGCGCTCGGGATCGGTGCGAACACCACGATCATCAGCCTGACCATGGAGTTCCTCTTCAGCGAGCCTTCGGGCAGGAACCCGCAGACCCTGGCCGCGATGCGCATCGGGGGCAACAGCCACGCCTACATGCGGCACTATCGTTTCCTGCGCGATGCCCACGTCTTCGCCGGCCTCGCGGGCAGCAACGAGGAAGCCGAGTGCAACTGGCGCTGGGGCGGCGAAACGTATCGCCTGCACGCGATGCGCGTCACGGACAACTTCTTCGGCGTCGTCGGGGTGCCGCTGGCGATGGGGCGACCGATCGAGCCGGGCGATCGAGATGCGGTCGTCCTGAGCGATCGCTTCTGGAGGACCCGGCTGGGGGCCGCCGCCGACGTGATCGGGAAGCCGTTGACCATCGACGGCCGGCCGTACACCGTGTCCGGCGTTCTTCCCCCCGACCACCGCACGGTGCTCGGGTTCGGGTTCTCGCCCGACGTGTATCTCCCCGCGTCGAGGGAGAACGACGTCGTGGCGCTGATCGCGCGGCTGCCGGACGGGATGTCACTACAGGCGGCCTACGGACGACTCACCGCCGCGTGCAAGGAGCTGGACAAGGTCTACCCTCCCGAATGGAATCCGCAGGCTTCCTGGGTCACCAACACGGACATCGTCCCCGTCGCCGGGATGTCGCGCCTGAGGCACCTGAGCATGATCCCGTTCGTGGCGTTCTTCGCGATGCTCCTGATCGTGGTCGGTCTCGTGCTGCTGATCGCCTGCGCCAACGTCTCGAACCTGCTGCTGGCCAGGGCATCGGTCCGTCGGCAGGAGCTGGCGATCCGGCTCGCCCTCGGCGCGGGGCGTCGCCGGATCGTGCGCCAGCTCCTGGCCGAGAGCCTGCTGCTGGCTCTGCTGGGCACCGGGGCGGGACTCCTGCTCAACCTGTGGATGGCCGGCATCCTCAACCACGTGCAGTTGCCGCTGCCGATACCCGTGCATCTTCTGATACAACCGGACTGGCGCCTGCTCTTGTACTCGGTGGTGATCGCCGTGGCGAGCGCCCTCGTCGCCGGCCTGTTGCCCGCTCTCAAGGCGACCCGCGGGGGCGTCAGCGCGGCCCTGAAACGGACCGAACACCAGGTCGAAGGCCGCTGGAGCCTCCGCGGCGGGCTGATCGTGATGCAGCTCGCGGTCTCGGTCGTGCTCTTGACGATGGGCGTTCTCTTCGTCAGGAACATGACCAAGTCGATGACGATGAGCCCCGGCTTCGACGCCGACGAGACCGTGTGGGCCTCGATGCGGCTGGTTCCGGAAAAGTACCCAACCGAGGAACAGGTGCGGAGCGTGACCAGCGCCGCCCTGAGCGAGCTGCGCGTGCTTCCCGGCGTGGAAGCGGCCAGCGTCGCCCGCGTGGTTCCCTTGAACGGCAACTCCATTCGCGGGGACCAGGTCCTCACGGACTCGAGCACGGAGCCCGTGCGCGTGAGGTTCCACAACAACGACGTCGGGCCGGACTACTTCCGGACCATGGGGATTCCGATCCTGGCCGGCCGCGAGTTCCTGGAGTCGGACCGCAAAGGCTCGCCGGCGGTCGCGATTCTCAACGAGAACCTGGCGCACCGGTTGTTCGGTGACCGAAACGCCGTCGGCCGCACCGTCCGGTATTCGGCTCCGACCATCAGCGATCCGATAACCGTCGTCGGCGTCGCCGCGAACAGCAAGCACTTCACGCTCGGGGAGGAGAAGCCCCTCGCGATGTACTCTCCCTATTCCCAGGGAGCGGGAGGTAATCGGGCGCCACATCTGCTCGTCCGCTCTTCCCGACCGGAGGGCCTGGTCCGCGAGATCGCGCGAAGGCTGGGAGCGCTCGACCCGTCGGCGGCGATCGAGGTCAAACCCATGCGCAACGCCCTGGGCTTCGCGTTCCTGCCGAGCCGCATCGGTGCGGCGCTGCTGGGGAGCGCGGCGCTCCTGGGGCTGGCGCTGGCCTCCATCGGGCTCTACGGGGTGCTGGCGTACTCCGTGACGCGGCGGACTCCGGAAATCGGGCTTCGCATGGCCCTGGGGGCGGACGGCCTGGCCGTCATGAGCATGGTGCTGCGCGAGAGCGGGAAGCTCGTGGGATTGGGCGTGGCCGTGGGGTTGGGCATTGCCGCCTTTGCGACGCGCCCGCTGGCGATGTTCCTGGTCTCCGAGCTGAGCCCCACCGACCCGCCGACGTTCCTCGGCGTCATCGGCGTGCTTTCGGCGGTGGCCGTGGCCGCCACGCTGGCCCCGGCCCTGCGGGCCATCCGCGTCGATCCGATGGCCGCCCTGTGCGCCGAGTAGTAGCCGCCTCGCCCCGCGCTCTCAACCGCCGATCCTCGACGCGGCGCTCGGAGAGCCGAGTGAAGACGAACCCCTGGCGTGATAGACGTGATAGAGAAGGATCGTGTCTGAGCCCACAGCGCTGGTGGACAGCCATTGCCACATCGTCACGCCGGTGCGCATGGGAAGCTTTGGCGCTCGAGGCGCTTACGGTCGGCCACCAGCCATAGGTAGCGCATCGGTAACAGCAGGCTCCGAAACCATCCGAACGCTCCTGCTACCGGCCGCTACCTACCGCCGGGACCTGTTCCATATGCTGAGACTAACGATTGCTAACGCCGTTATTATACGCTATACTGCGGTCATGAAGACCTCGCGCCGCAGGAAACGGACGGCGGCATCTCGGACGGTGGCATCTCGCTCAACGCGCGCTCGTGGGGTGCGGAGGTCCTCTTCGCTTGTGGCGGTCGCGCGCCAAGTAGAGATTCCGTTGCCGTTGGCGTTGAGGAAGGATCGTAGTCTCCAACGCGGATCGGTGGCGCTCGTCGACGTGGAAGGGGACCATCTGAAGCTGCGCTTCCTCCGTTCATCGCTGTTGGCCGATGAGGGCTCCACGCTCACCGCTCCCGAAGAGGCTGCGCTCGCGAAGGGGGGTGTGGAGCTTGTGTCCGATCAGGCCCTGCGCGTCGTGGACGCTCAGATCGCATCGGCGTACCAGCAGCTACGCACCGGCAGCCTCAGCGTGGAAGAGGCGGCCCACCGTCTCGGCGTCAACACGAGCCGCATCCGGCAGCGCCTGGCCGACCGATCCCTTTACGGCATCAAGGACGGGAACACATGGCTACTCCCGGCCTTTCAGTTCTGCGCGGACGGAATGGTGCCGGGCGTGGATGTTGTCGTAAGGAGGCTGCCTCCGGACATTGGCGCCTTGGCCGTCGCGCGATGGTTCAGCAACCCGAACCCAGACCTGAGTACGCGCGACGATGACGAGCGCCCCCTGACGCCCCTGGAGTGGCTTCTCGGTGGCAATCCGCCGGAAGCGGCCGCTGAGCTCGCCGCGGCTCTGTAGTGCCCAAGTTCCCGGGACCGCCGGTTCGGGGACGGCTCGCCGCTCGTCTTCCTCTAGACGCCAAGGTTCTCCCCCGAAGCACGATCATCTGGCGCATCTATTACCGAAGCGGAACGCTTCCCGTTGAGTGGAACCGCTTCCGACACTGGGGACCCGTAGCGAACGCCCGCTTCGATCACCATTCGATGCCGGCGCGACCGCAGGCGCGGGGGACGATCTACGGAGCCCTGCGCGTGTACACCTGCTTCGCCGAGGTATTCCAGGATACCCGGACGATCGAGCGCTCGCGAAACCGACCCTGGCTCGTCGGTTTCGCGCTGATCCGCCCCGTGTCGCTGCTCGACCTCACTTGCACTTGGCCTACCCAGGCCGGGGCATCGATGGCGATCAGCTCAGGCCGGCGTGATCATGCCAGAGCTTGGTCCGTGCGGATCTACGAGGACTACCCGACGATCGAAGGCCTCTACTACCCGTCCTCCATGGACAGTAACAAGCCGTCGGTCGCATTTTACGAACGGGCCGGCGACGCGATTCCGACTCGGCCGCTGTTTCACCGAGCCCTGGCGGACCCCGCGTTGAGCGGCGCCGTCGTTCAGGCGGCGCTCCTCTTCAAGTACGCCGTTGAGCCGTAAGCGCCACGTCTAGCGCGTAGCAAACCTACCCCTTGACCTTGCGCCGCCTTACGCCTGCCTTGGAGACGACTCTCGCTGAGATCTGAACTAGAATCGGGATCACTTCGGATTCTTCGCTCGTCGAACCTGCCATGACCTTGCGTCCTGAAGAATGGCCGCACGTGAGGGAAGTGTTCGAGGGCGCGGTGCGACTTGCGGCAGATCTCCGTCCGGCGTACGTCGCGGCAGCTTGTGGCAGCGACGAGGCGCTGCGTCGGCAGGTCGAGCTACTTCTGGCCTCGGACGAGCAGGCGAAGTCGTCTCTGGAAACGCCGGCGCGAACGACCGGTGAAGCGCGGCCAGACCGGGACCTCACGGGGCAAGTGATCGGCGGCTATGAGGTCCAGGCCCTCATCGGCTCCGGCGGCATGGGCGAGGTCTACAGGGCTCACGACTGCAAACTCGATCGTCCGGTGGCGTTGAAGCTGCTGCCGGCGCATCTTGCCGGCGATCCGGAGCGACTGAGGCGTTTCCGCGCCGAGGCGCGAGCGGCTTCTTCGCTCAACCATCCGAACATCCTGGTCGTCCACGACATCGGCGCTCTCGAGGGCCGGCGGTTCATCGTCACCGAATTCGTCGAAGGGCAGACGCTCCGTCAGCGGATGAAGGCAGAGGCCATCCCCTTGCCGGACGCCGTCCGGATCGCAGCCCA
>WNGG01044151.1_pt1 | contig 11841 bp, 14 predicted proteins | sample 5400661 | NCBI WGS metagenome assembly WNGG01 (sample SAMN13153372, study PRJNA577476) | soil metagenome | isolation source: 100 cm soil or saprolite under Garry oak tree replicate 1 | place: USA:California | collected 2016-06-15 | reverse complement strand
AGTCGGTAACGACAACGACGTGGTGATGGTGTGTGACCGCGGATCGGACGGTCGCATCAACGCAGAGGTCGGTTGCCCATCCGGTGATCAAGACCCGATCCGGCGCGATCTCCTTCAGGCGCGCCTGCAGGTCCGTCCCGGCGAACGGATCGTTCAGGTCCTTCCGGACAACAACATCATCGGGATCTCGCAGCAGTTCGGGAAGAAACGCCCAGCCGGGCGTTTGCGGTTCGAAATCGTCGCCCTTGCGGCCACAATGCTGAACAAAGATCACTGTGCCGGGCTGTTCGCGGACTTTGGCCGCGAGCTTGTTGATGCGTTCGATGACGCCGGGCAAATCGTGCTTGGGCTCCCCATTGAGGAGTCCGACTTGCATATCGACGACAAGCATTGCGTCCATGCGGGGCCCGGAAAAAGCGCGCTGCGGTGAGGTTCCAAGCCTCAGTCTATCTCGCATCGAAAATCAAAACCACCCTCGGCGCCAACATCACGTTCATGCTGACATAAAGTGGCAGCATATGGTGATAACCTAGTCGCGCTTCATGGCAGGGTGGCTCCGATGTCTCGCGCGCAACGTCTACTCGATCTCATTCAGGCGCTCCGTGGCTATCGTCGCCCCGTCAGCGGCGCGACGTTGGCCGAGGCGCTTGGGATTTCACTGCGGACTGTCTACCGGGACATTGAGACACTCAAGGCACAGGGTGCGCATATCGATGGCGAACCCGGTGTCGGCTACGTCCTGCGCCCGGGGTTCATGCTGCCTCCGCTGATGTTTTCTGAAGAGGAGATCGAAGCGATCGTTCTCGGCTCACGATGGGTAGCGGACCGAGCCGATGCGGCATTGGGCGCGGCCGCGCGCAACGCACTAGCCAAGATCGCCGCGGTGTTGCCGCAAGACCTGAAAGTCAGTCTCGATGCGTCAAGCCTTCTGGTCGGGCCTGGCAATGCCGTTGCCGCCGGTGATGCCGAGTTGCCGACCATCCGCCTGGCTATTCGCACGGAGCGCAAATTGCGCATCGGCTATGTCGACGGCCGCGGGCGCGATTCAAAGCGCACCATCTGGCCATTCGCTCTGGCCTTTTTCGACCGGGTGCGCGTTGTCGTGGCGTGGTGCGAGATAAGCGAGGGCTTTCGGCATTTCCGGACCGACCGTATCAGCAAGGTCCAATTCGTCGACAAGCGTTATCCCCGTCGTCGTCAGGTCCTGCTGAAGGATTGGCGCGCGACCGAAGGAATCCCGGAGCAATAACGTCAGATTTCACTACTGACAGTTTTTGGCAGCGTTATCCCCTAGATTGAATTCATGCCACGCGGTGGTCCGGTGGCGATGTTCAAGAAGGAACCTGCCAAATGCCAAGCTTCAGTTTTGTCTTGCTCTATGTCGAGAACCCGCCGGCCAGCGCCGCCTTCTATGCGGATCTGTTAGGCCGTCCAGCCATCGACACTTCACCCACGTTTGCCATGCTGCCGCTGTCGGATGGCGTGATGCTGGGGCTGTGGTCGCGCAAAACAGTCGAGCCCCCAGCCATCGCGCCAGCCGGAGGCAGCGAAGTCGCGTTCACGGCCGACAATGCCGCGGCAGTCAAAGCAACGTTTACCGATTGGAAAAGGCGTGGATTGGATATCATCCAGGAACCCGTGCAAATGGATTTTGGCTATACCTTCGTAGCGGCCGATCCCGATGGTCATCGCCTGCGCGTGTTTGTTCCGGGGGCCGCATGAGCAGGAATTGCATTGTAGTCGCTTCGGCCGGGCACGTCCGTATCGGCCGAAGCAAAGGGTTGGTGCAGGTCAATCACAGCAAGGCGCTTCCGAACACGACATGGCAATGATTGTGGTCGCGATGGGCGTTATGCGTGTCACCCGCCGCGCGGAATCACGCGCATGCCTGCGTCCATCAGGCTAACAAACCGGGGAAGGAATTTCCGCACGTGCGGACAGACAATGTCGTTCGCCGGTTCGCGGCAGCCCAAGATTGGTCGTATTTGGCTGCACGGCGGATCGGGGTCCGACCTCATCGCGGCCGGATCGGGCAACGCCACGCTCGATGGTGACAGCGGCGCCGATGTCCTCGAAACCAATTCGACCGGTACCAACACACTGGCCGGCGGAGAAGGAGGCGACGCGCTCATTGTCAATCGCGCCGGCACAAATGCCCTGCTCGGCGGGTCAGGCAATGACCTCTTTGTGTTCAAGGAAGGCGCGAGCATCGTCAAATCCGATGGCAGTTTCAATTTCGGCCAACAGGTGATCAGCGGCGGCAGCGGCCACGACACGCTGAAGTTCATCGTCAACGATCAGAATGCCGATGCCGAGAGTGCGCTGATCGCCGAGTTTGCCAGGATTGAATCCGCGTTCGATCTGGCAGCCAGGCACGGCCATGCCGGCAGCTTTGAGATCGACGGGCTGCACGTCAGCGGTATTGAACGCATCGAACTACAAATCGACTCGGTCTCGACCAATCCGAATACGCCGTATCTCATCACGCATGATATCGCTCTGGCCGACGGCCGTGGCGGCCCGGTAAGCGACCCGCTGAGCCATTTGTTGCAAACGGCCGACCACTGGAATCTGCTGACGGTGTGATGACGGAGACGGACCTCGACCCGATTTGCATATCGACGACAAACATTGCATCCATCGGGGCGAACAAAGATCGCGCCGTGCGGTGAGCTCCAGGCTTCGGTCTATCTCGCATCAAAAAAGTCAAAACCACCTTCGGCGATCGGCGCATGGCGTTTTCGGGCTCGGCGCGACTTCGTTGACGTGGGTCAACACCAGATGATCTGGCGGAAATATGGTTCCCATTCAGCGTTGGATGGCCCGCGATCCTGGAGACGACAGATGGACGAAGCGATCAGAAAAAAGATTCTGACACTGCTGGACGAGCACCGCATCATGACCGTCGCGACGCTGCGGCCGGACGGCTGGCCGCAGGCAACGACCGTCGGCTACGTGAACGAAGGTCTTACCCTCTATTTTCTCTGCGGCCTCGACAGCCAGAAGGCAAAAAATCTGGCGCGAGACAATCGGATTTCGCTGACGATCGATCACGACACCGCGAATGTGATGACGATTACCGGCCTGTCGATGGCAGCGCACGCGCATGCGGTGGATGATCGGGCCGAAGCGGACAAGGTCTTGCGAATGCTCCCGCTAAAGTATCCCGAGGCGCCACCTTTGCCGATGAAGATGCCGACCGCGGAGGAGGTCCGCCTGTTCCGCGTAGCGCCGACGGTCATTTCCGTGCTCGACTACACGAAGGGCTTCGGACATACCGATCTCGTCACCTGCTGAACGCGTGTCCAAAAGTTGCGTTCGGCTCCGGCCCTAGCTGTTGAGCAGCTTGATCGCGGCTTCATGCACGCGCGGATCGCCTGCGGCGACGATGCGGCCGCCGCTTTGGGCGGGCTTGCCGTCCCATGTGGTGACGATGCCGCCGGCGCCGGTGATGATCGGAATCAATGCGGCGATATCGTAAGGTTTCAGTTCGGTTTCGACCACGAGATCGAGATGGCCGGCGGCGAGCATGCAGTAGGAATAGCAGTCGCCGCCATAGCGCGTCAGCCGCACCGCTTCCTCGACGCGTCCGAAGGCCGCGCGGTCGGCGGCGTTCATCAACAGCGGGCTGGTCGTGAACGTGGTCGCCTCTTTCAGGGATGCGCACCGCCGCACCGCCAGTTTGCGCTCGCCCGATGGCCCCTGGTAATGGGCCGAGCCGCTGTCGCCGGAAAAGCGCTCGCCGATAAAGGGTTGGTGCATCATGCCGAACACCGGCGTGCCCTGGTGCAATAGCGCGATCAGCGTGCCCCAGATCGGGAAGCCCGCGATAAAGGATTTGGTACCGTCGATCGGATCCAGCACCCAGACATATTCGGCGTCTTGGCGTTCGCTGCCGAATTCCTCGCCGACAATGCCGTGCTGGGGGAAATTGGCCTTGATCAGCCGCCGCATCACCGCTTCCGCCGCGCGGTCGGCCTCGGTCACCGGATCGAAATCGTGGCTGGCGCTTTTGTTGTCGATGGAGAGCGAGGTGCGAAAGAACGGCAGGATGGTTTCCCCGGAGGAAGTCGCAAGGCGGCCGATGAAGGCTGTGAAATCAATGACCAAGAGCTTAACGACGATGTTTCGCCAGTGGACCCGATTGGCGTGGCCGCAGGCTTCAATACTTTGAAATTATGAGAGAAAACTTACAGCCTGTCCTATGTTACCTGGGAACCAGCCCTGTGGATTTTGCATGGGAAAAGTTTCAAAAGCCCTTGCACTTTGTGCAGCGCGGTCGCATATTGTTGCGGTGCGGTAGCGCTTTTGTGCTATCGCTGCCCTCCTTGGGCGTTTCCTCCCTAGACTTGGGCCGCTTGTTTACTCAAGCGGCCCTTTTTTTGAGAAGCGCTATTTTTTAAGCGCGGGCATTTTATGCACGGCGATTCCGAGACACGCGTTTTCGCGTGGACCGTCGACGTGCAATTGCACATCGTGATGAATCCGCAGCTTCCAGTCTGGAGCGACTCTCTATTCCGCGGCGGCCTGGAACGGTCCGAGGTCGCCAAGCGGAACGGCGGCCAGCGCGTCGGCCAGGCCTGCGAAATCCTTAGCCACCTGGGCGAACCTCGCGCTGCGTTCGCGCCGCCGCTCGTCCATGTAGATCGCCCGGTTAAGTTCGAGCTGGATGGTGTGCAGTCCGCTCGCCGGGTTGCCGTAATGCTCGGTGATGAAACCACCGGCATAAGGCTTGTTGCGTCCGACCGAATAACCAAACTGCCTCATGGTTTCCTCGACCATGTCGGGAAGCAGGGCCGCGCAACTGGTGCCGTAGCGGTCGCCGATCACCATATCCGGCCGCCGCGGCTCGTCCCGCGACACCCCGATCGATGGCATCGAATGGCAATCCACCACGACAACGGTTCCGAATGCCTGATGCGCCTTGTTGATCAGCCGCCGCAGCGCGCGGTGATAGGGCTTGTAGAGCGCCTCGATCCGCCCCAGCGCGTCGTCGACCGAAAGCCGCTCGCGATAGATTTCCTGCCCGTCGCCGACCACGCGCGGGATGGTTCCAAGACCACCGGCGACGCGCATCGATCGGGTATTGGCGAAGCTCGGCAATCGCCCTGTGAACATGCGAGGATCGAGCTCGTAGGGCTCCCGGTTAACGTCGACATAGGAGCGGGGGAAGTTGACCCTTACGGTCGGAAAACCGCGCTCGCTCAGACCGCCGATCAACTCGTCCATGAACGAATCCTCGGAGCGGCGCAGCGCAGGAAGATCGATCCGCGACGCGTTAAGGAATTTGTCCGGGTAAACCGAGCCGGAATGCGGGGAATTGAAAATGATCGGTGCCCGCCAAACGGCCGGTTCCACGATCTCGAACGGAGGCGACAGTTCGCCATCAAACTGGGTCATCGTCGGGCGCCGTCCCTGGAATCCGCCGTTCTGATACGTCCTTTCAGAAAAACGGAGGCTTTTATGAGCACGCATTGTCGGTAATCACAACCGTTCTGCCAAGCGAAAAAATTTGAAACCGGCTGGAACGTGTCCAGCCAGCACAAAACCCACACCTTCATTGATTCGGGGCGCATTCCGGTGCACAAATAGCGCTGCGGACGGCGGCCCGCTGCGTTCCCTTTCACCCGATATTTACTTTCTATCGGGTTTAGTGAGCGTACCGATCCTCTAAATAGGACGCGACCATCAACCGCCATGCACAAAATCCTCCTCGCCGAAGACGACAACGATATGCGCCGGTTTCTGGTCAAAGCACTGGAAAACGCCGGTTTTCAGGTCTCATCGCATGACAACGGGCTGTCCGCCTATCAGCGGCTGCGCGAGGAGCCGTTTGAGATGCTGCTCACCGATATCGTGATGCCCGAGATGGACGGCATCGAGCTGGCGCGCCGCGCCTCGGAGCTCGATCCCGACATCAAGATCATGTTCATCACCGGCTTTGCCGCGGTCGCCCTCAACTCGGATTCCGAGGCGCCGAAGAATGCCAAGGTGCTGTCGAAACCGGTCCATCTTCGCGAATTGGTCAGCGAAGTGAACAAGATGCTGGCCGCCTGATTCGGCGGCCCTGATCGGGGGCAAGCCTCCTTGCCTGCCCGCTTTGGAGCCGATATACGGACCCCACCCGTCGTTCAAAGTCTTAGGGCGCGTAGCTCAGCGGGAGAGCACCTCGTTGACATCGAGGGGGTCACAGGTTCGATCCCTGTCGCGCCCACCATCAAGTATTTGATTTAATTACGTTTTTAGAATTGGTGGAGAGCGCGCCCACACGTTCGTCCACACATGAAAAGAGCGCTCCCATCATCATTGCTTGAGATTTTGAAGACGTACGCCAAACGCTCACGCTGAATCTTTTGCCCGGTCGAATAAGTCCGACGCTTTAGGCAGCCCGCTGAGTCGCCATCCGTTCTAGCGCTGTGGTTGATGGGCCGCGTGTTCGGCGGCGAACACCAACCCTGCCGGCCGCAAGCCAGCGTCAAACGTCGTCAAAAACTCCGCAGCGTCTTTCGGTGGCGTCTGACATTCAATCGCTTGAACGTTTGCGATCATCGCCTCTTCGTATCCCACCGGCCCCAAGGGCGACGTTGCGCTGTTCGGCGCCTCAATCAGGAATGTCGGGATCGCGTCAACGGTGTCGCGGAGCTTTTCGAAGATCGCAAGATAAGCGCGCTCCGAGTCGGTGAAGTCGCGGATAGTTCGTTCGTCAATCATCCCGTCCGGTTCGTATTCCCACGCGCTCACGATCATGTACGCACTAAAGTCGAAGCGCTCCCTAAGGTCTTTCATAACGTCGATCATCGCCTCTATCTCGAATAGGTGTTGAACCACTTCCCTTGTCCCTTGTCCCTTCTCCAATCCTTCGACTAGGCCCACATTCGGCGACCGGGGTGACGGGCGCTGATGTCGAACGCCGGTCTCTGCGTTGGCAGCAGCGGCCACATTTCCCAGATCCACGGCGTTTCACTGGCATTCCACAGGGTCGAAAGGTTATGTTCTTGAAATGTTCCAAATAAAGGATCAAATAGGTGGGACCGCTTCCTATATGGTCCCGCAGCCCGACCGCAGTTGAGCTTCACTTCAAACGGGTCTTGGAACTGGCCCGCAGCGGGACGAAGCAGATCTCGTGACCTTGGACGAGCGACGCCGGACGGGCAATCGGCTGATTTGATGCCTGCTTGCGCGCGTGAGAACCTTCAATGCAAGATCATTTCCTGTCCAAAGCCCGTCTCGATATTTTCCGGCCGTTTACCGGCAGGCACCGCGCCGTTTTCTTCGAGGTGGTCACCGAAATCTACGAGCGCACGCTCGGCGTGCCGCTCCGGCTCGGGACCGCGCCATCTGACGCTGCATCCGCAGCTTGATGTGCTCTACTGTGTCAATGAGCTCGCCGGCACGCTCGCGGCATTCGCGATCGAAAGCAAATCGGGCGCGCTGCTCGAGATGCAGTATGAAGCGCTAACGCCAACAGGATTCACCGGCAACGCCCGGGCAGCCGATCTGCACATCACCGCCGATGGCCGCTTCGTCTACGCCAGCGTGCGCAACACGAACACAATTGCGGCGTTTCGCACCGAGCCGCGGACGGGGCTGCTCGCGCGCATCGCACGGTTCGACGTAGAAGGATCGCCGCGTGCCTTCGCGCTCGATCCGGTCGGGCGTCACTTGATCTGTGCGGGGCAGACCGACAATGTCGTCGGTGTCTACGCGATCGATCCGGACGGCGGTGCGTTGACACACAAGCATCGAACGGCTGTCCCAGCAAATCCAAGCTGGGTCGAAACGCTCTCGCTCCAGAGGATGTCATGAAAGTCATCAAACCAGAGAAGAAGCCGGACGTGACGGCAGCCTTGCGCGAGGCGATCATTTGCGGCCAGCTTATGCCGAATGAGCGCCTGATCGAAGTTGAGCTTGCGACCCGCTTCGGATCGAACCGTGTCCAAATTCGAACTGCGCTGAGCAAACTCGAAAGTGAAGGCCTGGTCGTCTCCGAGCCAAACCGCGGCGCCCGCGTGCGCGCAGTCACGGCCGACGAAGCGCTCGAGATCACTGAGGCGCGAGCCGCAATGGAAACGCTTGTGGCCACGAAAGCCGCCGAACGCGCGACCGAGAACGACATCGCGCGGCTACGGAACATACGGCGGCGATCTTCTCGGCTATTCCGACCTCAATGGCGAGTTGCACACCGAGATCCGTCACATCGCGTGCCACGCAACCGCGAACCGGATCCTGGGACTCTTGAACTCGCAGGTTGTCCGCTTTCAATTTCGGGCCATCCTGATCCCGGGCCGCGCAGCAAAATCCCTTGCCGAGCACGAGACGATCGTTGATGCGATTTGCGCGCATGATCCTGAGCGCGCACGGTCCGCCATGGCCAGCCACCTATTCCAAGTTGTCGACGCGCTTCGGCAAGCGATCGCGTCGCCGCGCACGCAGCGCGGCCCCACGGACTCCAACATCGCCTTTGCCTGACGATGGCGGTTAATCTGCTTGGTCACAAAAGAATGCGGGTCCGTTCTGCTTGAGAACGCCGCAACGAAATCGCAAAGAATTGGGCGAAACGACCGTGAACAAAGCGTGCCGGAAACGCGCGTCACAACAAGAAAAATCAACAACTTGGAAGATATGCACTGCGTTCGGGACACAGGAGTCGCAGGTTCGAATCCTGCCACGAAGCCGACGGCGCAATTCGCAGAATGGGCGGTTATGGAATGCCAGGTTGGCCAGCGCGCGACGTGAAGAGAGCGATCGCGGCATCGGCGTGGTCCTGCATGCAGCCGTGCTCCTCGCACTCTTGGATCGCGCCGGCTTCTTGCAGGACGGAAGGTGACAGCCATCTTGTAAGCCTGCGCTATTGTCATCCGCAGCGACAAGACGTTCGTCGAGTAGTGCGTACACCGGCAGAGGGTCGTCGTAAGTTTTAGGACATAGCCCTGCTTGGCGACCACGGACGCGTAAGATGGCGTGTCGTTGCATCGACGACGAAGCAGGTCGAAAGCGTGCGTAGGGTGAGGAATCCGAGCGGTAAACAGGTTGCCATCTCGGGACTGCAGGTTCCGACGGACCGCCTCGTCCTTTTCGATTGCAAGCTGAGCGGAGGTCTAGTCGCCCGATTCATTCAGATTGAGGGGTAGAGGTGCTTGAGTTTGATACGTGCGTTGGATGTTGAGAAGTGCCAATTGGCCTTGGTGTGGTTGGCATTGCGGTCGTGTTGCCAAGCAGCGATTTCCTCGACAAGGGTCTGTTTGTCGGGAATCTTGGGCGCGCGTGCTGGCGCGAACGAGCGGATCGCACGTTGCTCGACAGGATTTGTGGTGCGATCACGGGGCAGTCTTGCTGATCGGCGCAAGCGGGTGTGTTGCCGGGCGAAAGCCGGCCAAAATAGCGCTGTGTGTACCGAAAACGATATCCGAGTTTGTCAGGTAACAGAATCGGCTAGGTTGGCGCAATGGTAGCGCTGATCTGCTTTGTTCTGGCCGTGCTGGCCTCGCCATTCAAGTCGAAGAGCCGGCTTGAGGCTGAGAATGCGGTACTTCGACATCAGCTGATCGTTTTGCAGCGGAAGGTGAGAGGCAGAGCCCATCTTACGAACAACGATCGCCGGTTCTTCATTCGGATGTATCGCTGGTTTCCCTCGATCCTGAAGGTCGTGACGATTATTGAGCCTGAAACGCTCGTGCGTTGGCATCGGCCGGCTTTCGCTGTTATTGGCGTTGGAAATCGAGCTCGCGGGGAGGGCGCCCACAAATCGAGATAGAACTGCGCGCGCTGATCCGGCAGATGAGTGCGGATAACCAGCTCTGGGGTGCGCCGCGTATCCACGGCGAACTGCTCAAGCTTGGGTTTAGCGTCGCGCAATCAACGGTCGCCACGTACATGGTCAAGCGACGCGGGCCGCCCAGTCAGGGGTGGCGGACCTTTCTGCGCAATCACGCACCCGACATTGCCGCCATGGATTTGTTCGTGGTCCCGACCATTGGCTTCAAACTACTTTACGGCTTCATGATTGTGCGCCTTGACCGCAGAGATCTGGTCTGGATCAGCGTCACAACCAACCCGACAGCGGAGTGGGTTGCACGCCAGATAACAGAAGCATTCCCCTGGAATGAGTCTCCGCGCTATGTGATCCGGGACCGCGATCGGATTTACGGCACCGTTGTCACACGCCGACTTCGAGCCATGGGCATCCGAGATAAGCCAATTGCACCATCCTCACCTTGGCAGAATGGCTTTGCCGAACGGTTGATCGGATCGATCCGGCGCGAGTGCTTGGACCACGTTATTGTTTCGGGCGAGGCACATCTGCGCCGGATTCTAAAATCATACACCGATTACTACAACTCCGTCAGAACGCATCGGTCTTTGCACAAGGATGCGCCGATTTCTCGTCCGATTCATCAGACCGGAAGCGTTCGTTCACACCCGATCCTTGGTGGACTTCATCACCAGTACTTCCGAATCTAGGTTTTCGGTACAGCTAAACCGCCGCGGTTCGACGGCGGGGCCGCCAGCCTTTGCATGTCTTCGATTGCCCCGAACGGTCTTTGCATATGCGGCATACATATTCGCCAGAATCGCAATCGGCCGCGCCCCTTCATCGTTCGCTGCCTTAGGCGCGCAGTCTATACCACCACGATTAAACCGCTTTCGATGGTGCTCACGTGTATCAGCATCTCTTGCTACAACGCTCGTGACGCAATAAGTATTGCAAAGCAGGCCGAACATGGATGCCCCGAAATGCGGTTAAGGATGCCGAGAACGAACTGTCGCCACGCGAGGCATAGCATGACCCATTGGGTCGGCATGTTCGTCGTCACCTGTTATCGGGAGCCAGGTAAAGGAACAAGGTTGCGACCCATGAGCGGGCGTTCAAAGCCTTTTGAGGAGCACTAGGATGCTAGCGTGGCAAAGATCGATCGTCGATGATCGGCAAATGATTTCCCGTGTTCCATTGTTCGCCAAGTCGCCATGTCGCCCAAGTCAAAGAATCTAGCGATGCCGCAATCAACGCCTCCGTCTGATTACGAGGAGCTAATCCGCACTATTCATGAGCGTTACGACGACATGAGTAAGTCGTATCAGCGGATCGCGGTCTATCTGACCCAGAATCCCAACGATGTGGCCGTGCACTCGATCAACGCGACCGCGGAGCGCTGCGAGGTTCACGCGTCCAACGTCGTCCGGTTCGCCCAGGCTCTCGGCTACGACGGCTTCAAGACGCTTCAAGGTTTGTTCCAGAAGCGCCTCTCCACAGCGGCGCCCGGTTTCGAAGCGCGAGTCAAGGCGCTGGAAAGCGAGCTCGGCGCGCGCAAAGACCGCAGCGAAGGCGGGTTTCTTCGAGATCTGATCGTCCGCGATATCGCCTCGCTTCAGAATCTGCTCGCCGAGGTCTCTGAAGCAGATCTCAAGAAGGCCGTGACACTACTGGAAAAGGCGGAGGTCATTTACTTGCTTGGTCAGCTCCGCTCGTCCCCGGTGGCCGATCTCTTGCGATACATCCTGACGATGCTCGGCAAGCGCTGTGTCCTTCTCGATCCCAGTGGCGGTCTGGCGACGCACATGGCGAGAGCTATTCGAAAGACAGACCTGCTGTTCGCCATTTCGTTCCGCTTCTACGCCACCGAGGTCGTCAATATCGTCGATGAAGCGGCCAGCCGGAAGGTACCTGTTATCGCGATGTCGGACAGCACGCTTTCGCCAGTCGCGAAGGCGGCGAGCGTTTTGCTTTCGGTCCCTGAACACGAATATTCGTTCTCACGGTCCCTGGCCGCGCCGATGTGCCTCGCGCAAGCGCTAACAGTGGCTTTGGCGGCGCGGCTTCAGAAGAATTCGGTGAACCCCCGG
>WNGG01007791.1_pt1 | contig 11845 bp, 11 predicted proteins | sample 5400661 | NCBI WGS metagenome assembly WNGG01 (sample SAMN13153372, study PRJNA577476) | soil metagenome | isolation source: 100 cm soil or saprolite under Garry oak tree replicate 1 | place: USA:California | collected 2016-06-15 | reverse complement strand
CACATACAGTTTACCTGGCACTGGGTTCTAATATGGGGGACCGGCGGGGCAATCTCGCGGCCGCGTTACAGCAACTGCGGGAGATGATGGAGATCTCTGCTATCTCATCTATCTATGAAACGGAGCCGGTTGGCTATCTTGAGCAGGCACGCTTTTTGAATATGGTGTGCAGCGGCAAGACGGGGCTTTCTGCGCAAGAATTGCTCAAGCGAGTCAAAGAGATTGAGAAGTCTCTCGGTCGACAGCCAACGTTTCGCAATGGTCCGCGGCCGATCGATATCGATATTCTTTTTTATGATGATTTGCGCATTGCGCAGGATGATTTGACTATTCCGCATCCACGAATGGCAGAGCGTGCATTTGTGCTGGTTCCTCTGGTGGAAATTGCAGCGGATAAAGTTGATCCTGCCAGTGGACGCAGTGTGCAGGAGCTGCTGGAGAGTGTTTCGCAGGATGGCGTGCAGAAGCTGGCTGCAAATTTGAGTATCGCACTTGATCGAGATATCCAGAATGGTCATCCCAAAGTGCATGTCCGGCTGGGCCGCGCTGGCGTTGCCGGTGTCAGGAAAGCGCTGCTGATTGGCAACGAGGAGCACCAGCAATGGTTCGATGCGACATTCGACCTGTACGCCGACCTTGGTCCAACGCAGGCAGGAGTGCATATGTCGCGCTTCAGCGAGGCTATGGAAGAGGTTATCGAGGATTGTGCAGAGAGCACGTGGCCGCAGATTGAGCTGCTGGCCGAACATATGGCGAAAACCATTGTCGAGAAGCAGAAGGTTTCTCGCGCCGAAGTGTTTATTCGCACGGCGCTGCCGCTGCAAAAGTGGACGCCCGTATCCGGCCGCCGGACACAAGAAGTCTACGGTTTGATAGCGCAGGCCGTGGCTACAAAAGCGGGCTGCCGGCGTATGGTTGGTGTCGAGGTTGAGGGCATGGTGGCCTGCCCCTGCGCCCAGGACATGGTACACTCGTTTGCCCGCATGCGTTTGCAGGAAGAGGGCTTTAACGACGAAGCGATTGAGAAGATGCTCGATGTGACCCCGCTGGCAACCCATAACCAGCGTGGACGAGCTACGCTGCTGCTAGGCACAGATCACAGCGTGGAGGCCAGGGACCTCGTTGCGCTTGTGGAAAGCGCTATGAGTTCTGAGAACTATGCATTACTCAAAAGGCCCGACGAACTATATATCGTCAACAAAGCTCACGCCAATCCGCGTTTCGTTGAAGACGTAGTGCGTGAGGTTCTGGGGGCGGTAGTTGAGAAGTACAGCGATCTGCCAGACGATGCCTTTGTGTGGGTGCACCAACGCAACGAAGAAACCATCCATAAGTATGATGTGGAGGCTGAAGGTTGGGGTACTTTGGGTGAGTTGCGTTCAGAGATTTTGGAAAATGTAAGTGTCGAACGTCATACTAGTAAAGAGGAGTGGTTGGGGCTGACGGGGTTGGTGAGATAATTTCGACTAAAGGTCGTAGTAATTTTGTAGAAGAGAAATTTGGGGACACCCCAAACCCCGGCAGGGGGACTGTGTCCCCCTGCACCCCCTCAGGTATTGTTTAGTTATGATATAATGCGGGTACGACGACTTTTACGTAGTGCCATAGGCAAGTAGTGTTATAGGATATAGTACAGGGGTTTTATGAACCCAGGGAGAGTTTGTGGAGGGAGTTCTGTTAGATTCAGCTCAGTTAGCGAAGGCTGCAGTAGATACTGCATATGACAAAAAAGCCTCGGACATTATCTTACTGGATATCCGGGACGTAACGACGATTGCTGACTACTTTGTTATCTGTAGTGGTAACAACCCACGCCAGATCCAGGCCATCGCCGAGGCTATTGACGAAGAATTAGGAAAACAGGGAGCCAATCTGTTTCAACGCGAAGGTGTCGCAGAGACAGGCTGGATGCTGCTAGACTTTGGTGACATCGTCGTGCACATCTTTGGGGCCAAAGAACGGGAATACTATCGGTTGGAACGCCTCTGGAGTGAAGCAAAGGCAGTGGTATACCTGCAATAATTCAATTCAATTAAACAAAAGGACAGAAAGACAGAAAAGGTGACGACGATGACATTTTTTCGCAATCGCAATTTTCTCGAGGGTATGGCCTTCGGTGGTATCTGCGGTATCATCATCGGCTCAGTTATTGCTTTTACCCTTGGCGAAAGCGGCTTGATCGCAATGCGCCGATTCATTGATAATCGCTTCCCACGTAACCGTGGCATAGAATACAAATACCTCTATTGAGTTAAAAAAGAAACTGAAAATAAACGCATCACGAGGTAGTAATGTGCGGGTGGCAGCATTTTTTGTAATCCTTCTCTGTAGCATAACCACTCTATCAGTTGCTGCCAGCAGTGGAACTGGCGGGCATGGATGCGCCCCATTGGTTCCGCCAGGAATACCAGGTTCACCTGCTCCCGCACCAGCAGCCCCAGGCATTATTGTCATCAACGAAGTACTTCTGGTCCCTCATTCTACCTGGAATTGCTCAGAAACTGGCGCGTACTTTTCCACTACTGACGCCTGGATCGAACTCTACAACACACAAAATCAAGCGTTCAACTGGGACGGTGTGGAGTCTCCCTGGCTTTAGACATGGTGGTAATTTCCCCGAACCATCGAACAGAAATGAGCGTGAAAAATAAGTATGTTCGATGGCCCGGATCAAAAAAGGGTTGACCGGCACGATCGTGTAGCATGGCTTCGTGGGCACAAAAGCGAGAAAAACAGCGGAAGGACAGGGAACATGCTTTGTCCTTCCCATGAACACGAAGGAGGAACAGACACAGATGGCAACAGAACACATTGTGGGCAAAGGTGAGCTGGCCCACCAGATCGCTGCTCGCTCGGGTCTCAGCCTGAAGGACGCCGAGAAGGCGGTGGATGCCTTTACCGAGGTCGTGCGTGAGAATCTGGCGCAAGGCCGAGAGGTGCGCCTCATCGGCTTTGGCTCCTGGAGTCTGCGCCAGATTGGCGCGCGCAAAGTCAAGTCGATCCGCACGGGCAAGGAAGTGTCCTTGCCTGCCCACAAGCGCGTCGGCTTCTCGGTGGGCACGACCCTCTCACAGGCAGCGGAAGCTCCAAAGGGGAAAAGCCAGACCTCAGCCAAGAAACGCTAAGGCTGCACAAGCCTCGACCAGGCCCCCTCACTTGGCCAGTTGGCCGCAGTGAGAGGGCCTCTCAGAGGAGAAACGCATTGGCACCGCCGCGCGTTTCAGCAGAGCCGGTGTAGGGCAGGATGTAGAAACGAAATGAGGTCGAGCGCACGCAGAGCAGTGCAGGGGTTCCTCTGCTGAAGAGTCATTCATACCACAATAGATATTTGTATTCCCTCTCGATCCTTGCAGGATGAGCCTGCCAGCGAGGAAACTGCCACCAGTCCCTCTCACAGCGCGCGCAGGTAAATGGCAGCGCTCGCCGCACGAAGAGGTCTTGGGGGGTACCACAGTGACAGGTGTCATTGATAGTTGGCAAGATGATAGACATCCCCATTCCATTGAAGAGGCTTCCCATTTATCTCATTTTGTGCTTGTTCTTTTAAAGTGGTTGCAATTTTTCCAAAAGAAAACAAACCATTACTCTCCAAAGCAGGGAGAGGTTTTTTATCATCCCCGTCTTGGAATGACTTGCTCGCCAGCAACATAATAGCGCAACGTTCCTTCAGAAATACCGGACTCATGAGCTACTTCCCGTTGCGTCAGCCCGGCGCCTGCGAGTAAGATAAAGAATTAGTGATCTTAGAGGTGGGGAGAAGATTTCTAGGATGATTGCTATGTATTAGGCAGTCCTCAAAAATAAGAACCCACTCATCTTGAAGCTATGATTTCACCTGTAATCCCTCAACCTCTTCAATAGTGATCCTCCTCCCAATTTTTGAACTAATCACATTGAGGACTTGATAGGCGATACGTCTGGTTACTTCAGCAGTGCCATACTCCATCCGGTTCACCGTCGAGAGCGACACTCCTGCTTCAGATGCCAGTGCCTGAACGGTTAACCCTGCTTCTTCCCTTAGTTGCTTAAAGGTTGACACACTCCGCACCCCGCTTTCATGAATGTTCAAAGATGTGTCAATGGTATCTGAAAATTGCTTCCTTGTCAATCATCGCTTCTTTGAGATGTATATGAAATTTCTTTGAAATACCCTTGACAAAACGTTGGCCGATGTTTTATCCTTATATCAAGGACATTTCATTGGAATATCTTTAACAACATCAGTGTGTGGGCGATGACAGGAGGAACGTAACGAGGCTGCCTACGCGTGAAGTTGCTTCACTAGTTGGTTTATCGCCAACGCAGGTTGCAAAAATTGTAAAGCAAGCAGGCAGCAGCATATCCTGTAGTGGAGTCTTGTCGTGCGCAGGGTCATCTCGGTGTGCGACCACCGAGATGACCCATTTGAGAATCGTCGTCACCCTTGAAGCGTCCGTCCGGTCCTCACAGCATAGTATAGATGCTCTGAGGTCGACGGTCAATTCAGAACATGTGTTCCTCAAAGAACACAGAAAGGACCACGACCCTATGGCAAAACATTCTGAAGACCCAACCCCGATCCCCATTCCGATGGAAGACACCATCATCCACACCGATGTCTCTCCTTTTTGTGCCGACCCGACATACCCCTGTCACGAAGATCAGCAGTTGTGGCAATCCCTCGCGCAGCAGGTTCAGGACGGTTTGCTGACTGCTGAGGAAGCGACCACGCTCGTGACGGGCAAGACGCTTTAGGAGGAGGCACGTCATGACCACCATGAACCACCCCCACGAGGCGTCATTTTCCCACGACGCTGCCGCCTCCCTCCCTGTCGCCGATTGGTCTCCCCTCGATGAGATCATCCAGGCGTGGGCTACCTTCGCTCATGCGACTCGCAGTGCGGCAGGCCTGTGCGCGGTCAGCGCTGCCTTTGCCGCACTCGCTGCCGAGAGTGCGGCTCGCCATGTCGCTGTCGAAGCTCGCCTGCGCAACCCAGAATCACGCTTGCTGCCCGACTCTGTGTTGAGTGATATGGGCGAAGCTCGTCTGCGCTGGTTGGAAGCCCTCGGACACCTGAGCCGAGTGCGGCCCGCCCAGGACGAAGAGGCTGCACCCCTCATCGCCCAAGCTGCCGTCCAGGCTGATCACCACGGGTGCCACCTGCAAGCACTGGCGCTGTCCCTGCTGCGTGAGCCGGGTGCCACCGTCGCCCAACCGCTACGGGTGTGGATCGGCACGCTTCCCCTGCCAGATGAGGACGGGGAGACAGAAGAGGAGGCAAGCCAATGATGACCCACTCCCACACCAGTGCGCAGGGGACGCTCGCCCGCCAGTCCTGTGCCCAGGGACAGCAGAAAGGAGCCGAGACATGAAACAGCAGCAGGCCCATCACCGCCTCGCCTCTGCCAGGCTGGCTGGCAGCCTCCCTGCGAGCCAGGAGTTGGACTGGCAGAGTGAGGAGGAAGACGAGGTCGAGATGCAAGACGCCCCCTGTCTGCCAGTGATCCGGCGCACCACCGCCAGTGCCCAAGAACTGGCAGAGCGACGCCGCGCCGCACAAGCACTCTCCACACCTGGCGGGCTCGCCCCTCGTCCGCCGTACAGCGCAGCAGACAGCGGGAGAGGACTCATGCCGCGCAGTGCGACCCGCTGGCGACCCCTGAGCCGGGAATACGATATCCCGCTGGTCGACGACACGGTGCTGCATGTCACCGAACAAGAACTGTTGACGTTGCCCCAGGAGTATCAAGACGCGGCCCAACTCGTGCCAGCCGTCCCGCAGATCGCTCCGCCCAGAAAGAGACGCCAACCCCATCCCAAGCTGTCAACCCAGGAGGACCGTGTGATTTACGCCGGACCGGCACGAGCAGCCGTCCCGCCACAGACCGACGACGCGCCCCAACGAAGAGAGCGCCGTCTCCGCTTCCACTGGCTGTTTTTCGTCGGCCTGGCTCTGTGCATCATGCTCATGGGGTGGATACTGCTGACCACCCTTGCCAATTGGTGGACGATCCAAATCGACGACTGGCGCTATGGCCGCCCGCGCACCTATCAAGTCGATGCTAACGTCGGGCATGGCAGCCGAACAGACCCCAATAGCCACTTTATCGCCGAGAACCTGCGAGGCCGCATTCTGGTCATCGAGGTACCAGGGGACGACCCCAGCCAGATGAAAGTCTACACCGTCAATTACATCTTTTCCGGACAAGACATGAGCCTGTTTCCGGTCACGCTCTCATTCCGGGACGAGAGCGGCGACGGCAAGCTCGACCTGATCGTCAACGTGCAGCAGAGTCACTTTGTCTTTTTGAACGAGAACGTCAAGGGCGTCTGGCAATTTGTGCCCGCCCCCACCCAGGAGCAACCATAGGAAGGAGAACCCGCAATGGCAAAGCATCACAAGAGCCTGGAACAAGAGGTAGAAGCACTCATTACTCAGGAGTTCGCACAACAGGAAGAAGCGCACGAGGAAGACGAAAGCAGCACCGCGCAGCCCGACGCCCAGGCACAGGAGACAGCAGAGGCCGAGCCGAGAGTCATTTCGGTAGACAAATACGACCTGCCCGGCGGAGAGACGCTGCTGCGCCTGCCCGATGGCCGCGCGGTGCTCTTGCCGCCTGGCGCAGCCGATGACCGCCTGGACGAGGGAGCCGTTGAGGGGACGGTGGAGAGCGACGAAGCAGAAGCAGCATTTCCGCCACAACTCGAGCCACTTGAGCCACGCGCAGCAGCGTCCGCCCCTGCTCCCTCGAAAGCCACGCCACCGGTTTCCCCCAAGCAACGAGGCCCGGTGCGCTGGCTGGTGCCGACCGCCTTGCTCCTCCTCGCTGCCCTCGCCCTGCTTGGCGGTGGGCTGCTCGCCCTCTGGCCGCAGTTTGGCCCCTCGGCCACCATCACGCTGGTGCCGAGCATGCAACAGGTGCGTGCCCACACGACGATCACCGTGGTCACCACCACCGCGACACACCTGGGGCAACAGCAGATCCCAGGACGAGAACTGCCCACCTTCACCTTGAGCCAACAGACCACTGTCCCTACCACCGGCACACGCTGGCAGCAGGCGCAGGTGGCACGAGGGCGCATCACCTTCTACAATGCCGCGCCCTCCCCGCAGACCATCGCGGCCGGCACCCTGCTGACCGGAGCTGACGGGGTGCAGGCGGTGACCGAGCAGGACGCCTTCCTTCCGGCAGGCACGCTGGCAACCAATGGGCAGGTCTCGGTGCGGGCGCGAGCGGTCGCCGTTGGACCTGCCGGCAACATTCAGGCGAACGACATCTATGGGGCTTGCTGCCGCGAGAACGTCTTTGCCCAAAACGAGGCCTTCACGGGAGGACAGGACGCCCGCCTGCTGCGCGTGGTGAGCGCCCACGATTGGCAGAGCGCGCTCTCTCCCCTCAAGTCGAGCTTGCAAGCCAGCGTCCAGGCCGCTTTCGTCAGCCAGGTGCAGCCGGCCGAAACCCTGCTTGAGCCGGTGGCCTGTACATCCACCGTCACTGCCAATCACCAGGTCGGAGACGAGGCCAGCCAATTCCAGATGACCCTCGACGAGCAGTGCCACGGCACCGTCTACCAGACGCAGGCGTTGCTGACGCTGGTTTCCCAGGCGGTGACGGCGGCTGCCACCAGACAGATCGGCGGGCAAGGCTACCGCCGTGTAGGTGAGCTGGGAGTCCATATCACGAAGAGCAGCCCAGGGGCGCAGGGCACCCTCACGCTTGCCGTGCAGGTGAGCGGCACGTGGGCGTACCAGCCCACCATGAAGCAGATACGGCACCTCGCTCAAGTGCTTGCAGGCAAGAGCGTCCAACAGGCCAGGACGCTGCTCTTGCAGCAGGCGGGGGTCGCTCAGGTGGAGATGAACGTGGAGAGCGGCACGCTGCCCACTGCTCCAGACCACATTCACCTCATAGTCCTCGAAGCAGGCAGCCAGGAGGCAAACTCATGAAGCAGATCATCACCGCCAAACTGAAGCTCGTGACGACGCCTGAGCAGCACCACTCGCTGAGAGAGACGCAGTTAGCCTATCGGGATGGGCTCAACTACACGAGCTTCTATGCCTTCGAGCATGGGAAACTCTCCAACGCGGAGCGCTTGCAGCAGGGCGTGTATCGCGAGATCCGCGCCCGCTTCAAGCTTCCCTCGCAAATGGCCTGCAACGTCCCGCGCCAGGTCGCAGCTCTCTACAAGGGCTTGTGGACGAAGCTCAAGCAGAACCTTGTCCACCGCAAGGCGGGACACACCAAGAAGCGCTACAAGGGGCTGGACAAGCCGCCCAAATACGTCTCGCCCACGTTGACCTACAACTACGGCTATGATTACAGCTTCAAGAGCGAACAGCAGGTGAGCGTGCTCACCCTCCACGGACGGATTATCCTTCCCTACCAGGGCTATGACCGGCATGTGGCGCTTATCCAACATGGGACAACCATCGGCGCGGCTAAACTCTGGTATGATAAGCCCCACAAGCAGTACTACTTGCTGGTCTCCCTGGAACTGGACATCCCTGAGACAGCCCCTGAAAGACTCCCCAACGTGGTAGGCGTGGATGTCGGCATGCGCTATCTGGCAACCACGGCAACCACGAGCAACCAGAGTCACTTTTACCCAGGAAAGCGAGTCCGGGCGCGGGCTGATCACTATGCCCGGCTGAGGCAACGCTTGCAGAAAAAAGGCACTCGCTCCGCCACGAGACGCAAGATCGCACTGGGCGGGCGAGAGAGACGGTTGAAACGGCAAACCAACCACGCCATCGCGAAAGAGATTGTCCAAGCGCACCCCTACACCTTGATCGGTCTGGAAGAACTCACCGGCATTCGCGAGCGGACAAAGCGGCGCAGGCGACGGCGCAAACGCAACGGGAAGGGCACCGAACCCGTCTCCAAGAAAGCGCGCCGGGCCAATCGCCATGCCTCGCAGTGGGCCTTTGCTGAACTGCACGGCATGGTCGCCTACAAAGCCGCCTTGTCTCGGACCGCGCTTGCCGTCAAGGTGGATGCCGACTATACCAGCCAGAGGTGTCCGCTGTGTGGCTACACGGACAAACGCAACCGCCCACAGAAGGGGCTGCTGTTCATCTGCCAGAACCCGCTGTGTCCTCATCGACAGCGCACAGGGCAGCCATACACCTTGCATGCTGATCTGGTCGGGGCGCGCAACATCGCGATGCGCACGCTTCTTGTCCGGCAGGACTGGATGAGAACGGGGCATTTGTCAGTTGCCCCTGATGTATCGGACCATGAGACCAAAGCGGCACGCCTCAAACGGTTTGCCGAATTGCGGTGGAGTTCGGATGCAAGCTCCCCCCGTTAGGGGTGGGGTAGCTGACTCTCTATGCAGCACATGCTCTCATCGAGAGCGGTCCCAAGATGAGTATACACATAGGAGTGTAAAAAAGGGGTAAGAAGTATGCTACATTCAACCAGCAGATGACAGTGACGGCAACAGAAGCACGGCAGAATTTCTTTCAAGCCCTCAAACTGGTAGAGCAGGGAGAAGAGGTTATCATCCTGCGAGAGAACAAAGACCAGACAAGAACTACATGTACGATAACCAAGGTAGAAGCAGAACAAGCTTGATTGGATACAGACACAAAAACATGCAAAACTACAAGGATGCAAGAGCACAGATTGGCGAAACGTCCTATAGTGGAAGGGCAATCTCTACTATAGAATAGTTGTCGTTGGTGGTCTAGCCTCAATTTGTGAGAAGAGGGGATGCTGCTGCGTCGCACAAGGTTTTTTATCTCGACTAGCTTTTTAGGGCGTACATAACGTACACAACGTAGCTTTTCTTGGGCTTTTAGATACGTCATTGACTGATTATCTCGATTGCAATAGAAACGTAGCAGACGTTCACACCCAACCTGTATTTTCTCAAACAATGGTCAGGACGAAGAATTACTCCAAAGATCGGTTACTTCTGTAGACTAGAACTATGGTGTGTGGAAGAGGAGCGTTAAGATGTACTGCTGTAACGCCGCTGTCATCACTCCAATGAGGATGCTCCCACTCACTCCGAGGACAGTCGAGAAGATCTTCAAGCGCACATGAAACGGCCAGGTTGGGTAAGGCGTATAGAGTGTTTCCTCTAAGGCCTTTTTTTCTTGCACGGCTTTTGCAGCCTCAACCTGATTGGTGTTGAGCAGTGATTGGATCTCCTCCCGCAATTCCTTGATGCGAGCAATATAGGTATCTTCGTCTCTCTCACCTACGCTCACCATTTTGGTATGGAGATCCCACAAGGGGATCATGAAAGCAAGGACGATCACGGGCAACCCATACAGAAGAAAAAAGAGAAGAGGGATACCCACGTTGAGAACCAGGCCTAGAGGCAGGGCGGCTCCCCCGATTCCACGTGTACTAATAAGAAAGAGCAAAATCTGGCCCAAGATGAGTCCAGAGCCGATAAGTACTGGTGAAACTAAGCCAAAACAAAAATTGCCCAGCACTTTGAGACCACCGCACTGATCCGGGTGATAGGGCATAATGCTAAACTCGAATGCTCGTACCAGTTTCCTGACGTACCAACCTGAGATATAGACTGCCCAAGTCACTATGCCGAGACAATACAATCCCCCCAAAATGCCTAAGATAAGGAGCAGATTGCTAATCACAAAAAGAAGCGTTACAAAAATGTTTGGATGGTAGGCAGGGATGATGAATTGTACTATAAAGGCGGTATCAAGGATGCCTACGACTATCATGGGAAAACCGCTGAGGAAGTATCTTTTCGGGCTTGCGAGCGCATCACGATAGTGCTCAAGAAAGCGGAGATAGGATATGTTGGCATCGCTATCGGGGAGAGCAATGCGCTTCTTCTCCATGAGTTCGCGCAGCATTTTCGGAGTACTCAATCGCCAGATATTGAAAAACCATACAATAGAGATAATAACTACCACGGGTGGCAAATCAAGTCCACTCCAGAGAAACACCCCCCCAACTGAACCCCCAACTGGCAGTTGAGAGCTAATGCTTGGAAGGAAGAGAATAGGGAGCAATGCGGCAGGCAAAGAGAGGCCAATCATATAGACATAGATGTACTTAAAAATGTGTTGATCGAAACGTGATGGTAAGACGTCAAACTTCCGGAGTATGCTAGCAATCTGTTCTTTTGTATCCTCTCGCTGTAAGCGTGTTTCTGTTGGGGTTCCATTGTCGGTATGCTCACTCAACGTACTCATGAGAGAAGCCCTCCTCCCGTTTTGCTCCTTCTATGTGAAGTGGAAAATGAAACAGGTATCTTGAGATCATCCTACCACATCCATATACTTTTTGATTTCTGATCTCCATCCTTTTCGGATTTGCTTGAGAACACGAGGGCGTAGCGCGAAGCGACAACCAGTGCGAGGATAGGTGGTTTTTACTGCTTCGATGTTTATATAGCAATGACGTAGAACGAGCGTAAAAATGGCAAAAAGTCGAGATAAATTATCTTCTGCGGAGTCAGGCTCAAGTCAGACTCAACAAGTCTTGAGGCTACTTCACTTCTCCTGATCTGATAGATTACTATCTGGAAGAAGAAAGCCGACCTTCTCAAACTCTTCGTAAAAGTAGTCTAAGAACTTTTGGAATTCGTCCTTCACAACCGTTAAATGAGTCGATGGAGGGACATTGTGCAAGGTATCGTATATTTCTTTCCATAATAACCAAGCCCTATTACCCACTCGCTCAAGTTGTCTAATATAATCATATGTCAAATCAGGAATATCTTCTTTTGCCTGTTCACGATTTTTTTCTTTGAAGACTTTTAGTTTTGGCCTTACCTGACCATAGACATGGAGCGTGTTGTCCTTCAGACCAACAACTACTTCAGCTTCTTTATCTCCCTCTGGTGTCTCGAACGTGGCTTGAAAAAACCATGCTC
>WNGG01020465.1_pt1 | contig 11847 bp, 8 predicted proteins | sample 5400661 | NCBI WGS metagenome assembly WNGG01 (sample SAMN13153372, study PRJNA577476) | soil metagenome | isolation source: 100 cm soil or saprolite under Garry oak tree replicate 1 | place: USA:California | collected 2016-06-15 | reverse complement strand
GATGAAAATCATCGCTGGAATCGAGGCCAACTGGATCAACTCACCCTTGGTGGCCTGCTTCGTGCCGTGCCGCGCGGTGACGTGCGAGATCTCGTGAGCCATCACGCCGGCGAGCTCGGACTCTTCATTGGCGCGGAGGACCAAGCCGCTGTTCACGTAGAAGAAGCCGCCGGGAAGAGCGAAAGCGTTCACTACGTCGGAGTCAATCACCTTGATGGTGAAGGGAACACGCGCATCGGAATTGCGGACCAGGTTCTGGCCCACGCGGTTGACGTACTCGGTGACCACGGGATCATCGATGAGCTTGGCCGAGCGCTCGACCTCCTGGGCAAGCTGCTTGCCCAGGGCAATCTCTTTTTCAAGCGAGTAGAAGTCCAGGCCCTTGCCAACGCCGCGGTTGCCGATGGCGTTCACATCTTCCTTGGAGTTCTTCGGCTTGACTTCCGTCTGCTGCGGAACAGGCTGTTGCGCCGGCTGCTGAGCCTGCGGCTGCTGCTTTGGCTGCGAGGAGTCCTGCGGCGGCTGTTGGTCCGTAGGCTTCTGGTCCTGCGGCACAGCGAACGCAGGCGCGGCAAGCAGCGCTGCCGCAAATGTCAGGCTCAGGATGTGCTTGCGGAATTGATCCATGGTGGCCACCTCTTTTTTACCGCTCTAACGTAAGTATACACCCAAATGTTCGGGGCCGGGCGCTCGTGGCCCACTAGGAGTTAAGATGTGCTGCGGCGTAGGAAGGTTTCCTTCACGGGCTTGGACTGGGGAATCTGTTGCAGGAACCCACGGCAACTTCTTGACACCCGGTATTCGGTCGGAGGGGGTAGCCGGCCCCTAGGCCTCTGCGCAAAACCGCCCTTGCGCGGGGATATCCTCCCGTGAGTCGGATTTGTGGTACCCTCTGGCGGGCCAATCTCGTACCGTGTGATCCCTGATCTTCCACTTCCAGGTTGCGCATGATCTTCGCAGCCCTCATTCCGCGACAGGGGAGGATTCCCATGAGACGTCCTGCGGCAGGTGTGTGTTTTCTTGTTTTGCTGGCATCGGCTGTCGGCGTGGTGTCCTGTGGTCCGCCGGCATATCACCAGGAGAATGAGCATTACTTTTTCATCGCGGCAAATATCAATCTGCCGTACTGGCAGGAGGCCCAGGCAGGTCTGACGGATGCCGCCGCCCAGATGCGCGTAAAGGCGGATTTCGACGGTCCCGCTTCTTTTGCGCCGCAGGAAGAGCTTGCTGCGTTTCAAAGGGCAGTTTCCCAGAAGCCGTCGGGGATCCTGGTGTCGGCTACCAAGCCAGACTTGTTCAAGCCGGCAATCGATGCCGCCATCGCTGAGGGTATCCCCGTGATCTGCGTGGACGCGGATGTGCCGGACTCGCGGCGCGTGTTGTTCGTGGGCACGGACAATCTCCGCGCCGGGATGGAAAGCGGCAGGCGCATGGCGGAAATCCTGCATGGGAAGGGGCAGGTCGTGGTGATTTCCATTCCGGGACAGTCCAACCTGGATGATCGTCTCCGCGGCGTCCAAGAGGCTTTCAAGAAGTCCTTGGCAATCAAAATCGTGCAGACGATTGACGATAGGGGCGACCCGCGAGTCGCCTATGATCAGATCTCAAACCTTCTCGGAGCGAAGGCGAAGCTCGACGGGATCATAGGTCTCGAGGCCTCGGGTGCTTCCGGTGCGGCGGACGCCCTGCATCGGCTGAACTTCGATGGGAAAATTCCGATTGTGGCTTTCGACAAGGATCCGGAGACGCTGGATTGGATCGAGCGCGGCGCCATCACGGCCACCATCGCGCAGAAGCCCTACGTGATGACCTACTACGGCCTAAAATTTCTCGACGACCTGCATCACAACGCCGTGCACGAGTTCAAGGACTGGCGGGCCGCTCCGGTGGCGCCGATGCCCACATTTGTGGACACTGGGACGGCCATCGTGGATAAGAACAACATCAAAGCGTTCCGCGAAGCTCTTGCGGCGCATCCGAAGCCTTTATAGCTGGCCGCACGAATCAGGATGGGCCCGTCCCGCCGGGTCGAACTGCGAGAGCTCACATCTCTTCGCCGCTGCGTCGAGCTCGCCCGCGAACCGACTGTTTCTAAGCCGCACCTGCGACCCCGGCAGGCCCGCCACGGCGGGCAGGCCGTTGACACTCCGCTCGGCGCCCACTACAGTCGAATTGGGGCTATGAGTGTCCGCAAAGTGCAGATAGGACAGTTGTGGAAGAAGGACGGCACGAGTGACATCTACCTCGTCACACGTGTCTATGATGAAGCTCTGAGCACTGTGGCGGTTTTGCGAAAGAGCGGCGCCGAACAGGAGGCGCTGATTCGCGTGCGCATCGGGCGCAACGCTCAGGGACAGACGCTTCCCGGTTTTTCCCCCGCCATGCAAGACGAAAGGCTCTGACGGACTCTTCGCCGACTAGATCGAACGAACGGGTAGTTCGACGACATCGTCGACGCGCATCAGCTCCTTTTGCAGAAATGGCTCGCCGTAGCGCACTCCGATCATCCTTCCATACTGTCGCGCGAGATGGTTCATTTCCTCCTCAAGCGTATCCAGCGGGATAAACACTTTGCCGGCCCGGTCTCTCTTCTTGGTGCGGAACTGCGAACCATAAGCGAGGATCGCGCGGGCGCGCTGGTCGTGTTCGGCGGTGATGTCCACCACAAACGTGGGACGCACCTGCGCGTAAACCGTGGAGTAAAGAATCTTGAACGGCCGGAAGGCTTCCCCTTCGATGCCCAGTTGCTTGAGGCCAGCGAGGAAGCAAGCTTCGTAACCAAGCGTCGAGGCGTGGTAGTGGTCTGGGTGACGCGCCTCCCAGTAGGGAAGAATGACGGTATGCGGCCGCAATTCGCGAAGCATTTGCGCGAGACGCAGCTTGTGCGTGCGCGCGGGCTGGACGTCGGAATCCGGAACGCCGAGGTTGCCTCGCCATCTCACGCCGAGAATCTTCGCCGCTTTCTCCGCCTCCTTGGCGCGCGTTTCGGGAGTGCCCCGCGTGCCCATCTCTCCCGCCGTCAGGTCCAGAATGCCGACCTTGTAGCCGTGTTTGGCCATTTTGGCGAGCGTGCCGCCACAGGTTAGCTCCGCGTCGTCGGGGTGCGCCGCAATCGCCAGCAAGTCCAGTTTCATGCGCGTTTCACCTCGCGGCGCTGATTCTAGTGCTGTTGCAACTCGTTTCGGTGAAATCTTTGGCTTGATCCCGCGCTGCAGGATAAGGGCGGGCATTGCCGCGCCCGCCTTTGCGTCAGCGAGGATAAGTTGGAACGGCGCAAGCAGCAAGCCCTCCACCGCAACGCAAGACATGTCGTGCCTCTTCCTCCTGTGCTACGCTCCTCAGCCACAATGGCGGAACATCCTCCTCAAGCGTGCAACTGGCGCAGGATGGCGCAGATGTCGTCCTGCATTACCGAGGTTCAGACGGCGCCGCACAGCAGGTGACTTCAGAAATCGAGCGCCTTGGACGAACTGCCGTCGCAATCCGTGCTGATCTGCGCGACATCGGACAGATCCGGCGTCTCTTCGACGAGGCAGGGAAGCGGTTTGGCCGGTTGGATATTTTGGTCAACAATGCCGCAGTCTTTTACCCGGCCAGCTTGGACACGGCGACCGAAGACCACTGGGACATCGCGCTCGACACCAATCTGAAAGCGCAATTCTTCTGCGCGCAGGCCGCCGCACCGCTTCTTCGGCAATCCGGGAGGGGAATCATCGTCAACTTCGCCTCCATCGGAGGTTTGCTCGCTTGGCCTGGCTTCATCCCATATTGCGTATCGAAGGCAGGCGTCATCATGCTGACGCGCTGCTTGGCCAAAGCGCTTGCGCCGCAGATTCGCGTCAACGCCATCGCGCCGGGGACGATCTCGATGCCCGCCGACCCACCCGAGTGGGAAGCGGACTACATCCACCGCGCCCCCTTGAGCCGCACGGGCACCCCGGAGGAAATCGCCGCTGGGGTTTCCTTCTTGATGTGCTCGGAATTTATGACCGGACAGGTGCTCGTCCTCGACGGCGGCCGCACGCTCTCCTAGTGCCGTTCCAACTTATTCAGCCAAATACCCACTGCCCAAACCTCCCTGCCGCTTCTTCTCTGGGGAGAAAAAAGTTAGCTTTAAAAAGTTGGAACGGCACTAGCCTTCGTGGGACGGCGGAAGTTACATCAACTCTTCCACGAGTGTTTGGAAGAGCGCAGGATCGGGAGCCAGGGTCTGCTTGGTCAGCGGGCCTCGCTTGAACGCAGGCTCGCTGTCTTCGTACGTCGGCTGCTCGTCGCGGTAGAAGAGGCCAATGGGAATTCGGTCTCCCCATTCGAAAGATTTCTCAAGCGCTGCCCGGACGTTCGTCGAGTTATAAGCCCGGTCCTCTTCCAGCTTGTAAACGCGCTTCTTGAACCACGGATAGGTATTGAGCTTGTTGTACGTCACGCAAGGACTAAAGGCGTCAATCAGGGCAAAACCCTTGTGTTGTATGCCGCCGGCGATCAGGTCGGCCATGTGGTTGGGATCCCCGGAGAAGCCGCGAGCCACGTAAGTCGCCCCGGAGACCAAAGCCAGCGCAATGGGGTTGATGGGCAGTTCGACGTTTCCGCGTGGAGTCGACTTGGTCCGCATGTCCTTCATCGTGGTGGGCGAGGCCTGGCCGGTCGTCAAGCCGTAAATCTGGTTGTCCATCACCACGTAAGTAAGGTCGAGATTCCGGCGCATGGCGTGGATGAAATGCCCAATGCCGATGCCATAACCGTCGCCATCTCCTCCGGTAATTACGACCTTCAGGTCTATATTAGCCAGCCTGACACCAGTCGCGACGGCCACCGCGCGGCCATGCAGGGAATGGACGCCGTACGCATGCACGTAGCCGGGGAGGTTTGACGAGCAGCCGATTCCGGAGATGACCACCAGATCTTTCGGCGCCACGCCGGCCTTTATTCGGGCGACTGCTTTCCTGGCGTCTTCTCAGAGTAGCCTTGGAACTGCACGTGTTCCCGTTCGTCCGTTTAGTTGGAACGGCACTAGTACCGTTCCAACTTATTCGGGCGACTGCTTTCCTAGCGTCTTCGCAGAGTAGCCTTGGAACTGCACGTGTTCCCGTTCGTCCGTTTAGTTGGAACGGCACTTAGGATACCGACTGCCAGGAATACGTGGAGCCCGTCTCCACTCCCACGCGCAACTCCCCCTGCTTCTCGCCGGAATCGCGATGCACAATCTCGATGCGCCACAGCATTTCCGCCAGTCCATTCCCGTCCATCTTTTCGATCCGTCCTGGACGGACGTCTTCGTTCAAATGGCTGCGGATGTAGTGGTAGGCGATCTCCTGCGCCTCCGCCGAAGTAACGTCAAGCGAGCGCGTCCGCCCTTCAAGAATTGCCCGCACTTGCTCGGCGATCTGCCGCGGCTCGAACGGTTCGCCGTCGTATTTCAGGATGTGATCGTGGACGCTGTATCCGCTCTCCGCTCGCAGGTGACGCGCGAACTGCCCGGTCGCATTCACTTCGACGCAAATCGTGCGTTTGCACTTCCGCAGAATCTCATTGGCCTCGCGACTGTGGAAGGGAAGGATGTATTTGAAATGAAGTTGATTGGCGCGGATACCGGCCGCCGCCAGTTGCTCGACAGCTTCATGAATAACACCCCTCGTTGAACCCCAGCCGATGAGCGTCACTTCGGCATCGCGAGGACCCTCTAGCTGCGGCGCCGGAAGGTCGCGCAGGGCAAGCCCGAGCTTCTTCATCCGCTTTTCGGCGATTTTGCGGCGCACTGCGGAATTCGTAAAAACGTCGCTGATTAGAATGCCCTCCTCATCGTGTTCATCGCTGGCCGCCACATAAAGTGTGTTCGCGGTTCCCGGAATCGCCCGCGGGGAGATGCCCGAAGGCGTAAACGCATAGCGCTTGTACTTCCCGTTTTCCGGTTTCCATTCCGTCACGAACTCGCCCCTGTCGATCGGCACCGCAGCCGGGAGATCCTCGGGTTCGATGGTCTCGGGATGCTCCGAAAGGAGCAAATCGGAAATGATGATCACCGGCAGTTGATATTTCTCCGCCAAGTTGAAGGCCTCCACGGCGCTATGGAAACAGTCCCGCGTGTCGCACGGCGCGATGATGACGCGGGGGAAGTCGCCCTGAGAAGCTCCGAAGACTTGATTCAGGTCGGCTTGCTCAGTCTTCGTCGGGATTCCCGTGGAAGGGCCGCCGCGCTGTACTTCAATGATCACCACGGGCGCTTCGATCATGCCCGCCTGGCCGATCGCTTCGGTCATCAGCGCGAAGCCGCCTCCCGAAGTGCCGCACATCGCCCGCACTCCGGCAAAGCCCGCTCCGATCGCGATATTGGCAACCGCTAGCTCATCCTCGCACTGCTTGACCACGATGCCGCAGCGCTCGCCGTGTGCGGCCATCCAGTGCAGAATGGCCGATGCCGGAGTCATGGGATAAGCCGAATAGAATTTACAGCCGGCGGCGACGGCGCCCAGGCAGAAGGCCTCGTTTCCGGTGATGAACGGCCGGCGCTTGCGAGTGAATTTCCACTGGCACCCAAGCGGCACAAAGCGCTCCCGGGCATAGTCGTACCCGGCGCGCGCCAGGTTCACGTTCTGGTCCACAACGGCCTTTCCCTTGTGCTCAAAGGTATCGGCGAAAACTTCGGCCGTTACCTGGAAGTCCAAGTCCAGGAGGAAAAGCAGGGCCCCGAGGGCCACCGTATTCTGCATGATGGGCTGGATGGCGCCGAAGGGTTTTGTCAGCTCTCCCACGGGCAGGGGAGCGGCCAGGATGGTTTCGGCCAGCGGAACATTGCACCGCAGCTTGTCGGCGTTGAAGAGCACGACCCCGCCGGGGTCCACCTCCGCTGCGTGACGCTCAATCGCGTCTTGGTTCAGGGCGATGAGGGCGTTTAGATCATCTCCGTGCGAAGCGACCTTTTCCTGTCCCAAGCGCACGCGGAGCCAGATGTGTCCCCCGCGTATGATCGATTGATAGCTGTTATAGGCGTGAACGTACAGGCCCAACCGTGACGCGGTTTTGGCTAGGGTATCGCCTGTTTTGTCCAAGCCGTCGCCGGCCGCTCCGCCAATCCCAATGGTAACGCTGCTCATCGCAGAGCCCCCTCCATACTGGCCACCGAACCCCGAAGGCAGTTTCCTGCTTCGACTTGACTCGTGCCGGGATGATACGTCCGCTGGCCCCCTGTTTCAAGGCTCAATCCTGTTCCGGGGCCCCCTGTCATTCGGCGGCGCAAATTAGGTTGCACCGAGGACTCCAGGTCCGCCACCTATGCCCAATCGGCGGATACGTCGGCGCGTCCGCCAGTCCTGTTCCCTTTACGAGCCCCAACTCTCAAACGGTCGGTAGTGGGTCATCAGTTTGCGGTGCGCGCTGTTTTATAATGCGTTTATCGGGCGTTGAAGGTCTACAGTACCCTAGTGTCAAAGGCAGTGATGACAAAGCGGAGAAAAGCAATGCGCCATGCTCGCAGTACTCTGATGTTGTCAGCTTTGCTGGCAGCCATGCCTACCGCAATGGCTCAGCAATCTACGGAAGTCTTGCCCAAGGTGGTTCAGCACTCCGAGCCAGTGTATCCGCCTCTCGCACGTCAAACAAGAATTCAAGGGGAAGTGCTCGTCAAGGTCACTACTGATGGTGAATCGGTGCGCGATGTCCAGGCTGAGACGGGGCATGCCTTGCTCCGCAAAGCTGCCGAGGACAATGCCCGAACGTGGAAATTCGTCGCCCACACGCCAGGCACCTTCCACGTGACCTTCCGCTATAAACTTTCGTCCGGTAACACGGACGTGGAATTTCTGGAATCACCTGCCACCGTTAAAATAGAGGCGTCTCCACCGGAAACTATTATCTATTACTCATCGCTAAGCCTCGGAACGTGGAAAGCACAATTGAAAAGCGCGCATGGTAAATCTCGGCGGGCATTTAAGCTGGCTTGTTCTGGCCCAAATGAAGACTGGCTGGATGGTAATGCCTCAGGCCCGAAGGGTGAAAGTGAAGAAATCGATTTTGGTCACAAGGAAGGAAATTTTCTGGCCTTTACCATGACGCTCAGCCAACCCGACGGGCAGCATGTGAAGACATTCTTAATCGGGAAAATGACGGGAGATAAAATCGTCGGGACTTTCGTTGATGATTCCGGAATAAGGGGTGAGTGGACGGCCGTTCGGATAGCCGAAAGCCCTAACTCCCGATAAGGAAGCTAACCCAACTCCCAGATGGTCCTACGCTGTGCGCAAAACGTTGTTGCGGTGTATTCTATTTTGTTGAAGGAGTTGAACCGAAGTGGCCAGTCAGGAAATTCCCCGGGGGAGTCGCCAAGAGGGGCACAGAGGACTCATGGATGACGAGACGTCTACCCATCCTCCGCACGCTGACCGCGGCGTTCACCCCGATTCTATCGGGGCGGTCACCAATAAAATGGAGGAGGTCGAGGTTCAAGAGTGGCTCGAATCCCTCGATTCGGTGCTCGAATCGAGCGGCCCTGAAGTGGCCATGCACATTCTGGAGCGCCTGCGCGCCCACGCGACCGTCGCCGGCGTCACCCTGCCTTTCACCGCCAATACGCCCTACGCCAACACCATTCCGTGGCCCCTCCAACCCCTGTTCCCTGGCGATCAAGAGCTCGAGCGGCGGATCAAAAGCCTGGTGCGCTGGAACGCCCTGGCAATGGTCGTCCGCGCCAACCGTATCGAGCACAACATCGGCGGCCACATCTCCACGTTCGCCTCCGCTGCCACTCTGTACGAGGTCGGTTTCAATCACTTCTTCCGCGCGCGAAGTGAGAACCTCGAAGGTGACACGATCTATTTTCAGGGCCACGCGGCGCCCGGCATTTACGCTCGGGCCTTTCTCGAAGGGCGCCTCACTCTCCAGCAGCTCGAAAATTTTCGCCGCGAATTAAAGCCCAGCGGCGGCCTCTCCTCCTATCCGCACCCGTGGCTGATGCCGGACTTCTGGGAGTTTCCTTCGGTTTCCATGGGTCTCAGCCCGCTGATGGCCATCTATCAGGCGCGCTTCAATCGGTATCTCGAAGACCGCGGCCTCAAGCCAATCACCGACGCGAAGGTTTGGGCGTTTATCGGCGACGGCGAAACCGATGAGCCGGAGTCCCTGGGAGCCATCACGCTCGCGGCGCGCGAAAAACTCGACAACTTGATCTTCGTCATCAACTGCAACCTGCAACGCCTGGATGGGCCGGTTCGCGGCAACGGCCAAATCATCCAGGAGCTGGAGTCGGCCTTCCGCGGCGCCGGCTGGAACGTCATCAAGGTTCTCTGGGGAAGCGAGTGGGACCCGATTCTCGAGCGCGACACGGAACGCCTCCTCGTCAAGCGCATGGGTGAGTTGGTGGACGGTGAATATCAAAAGCTCGTGGTTTCTTCGGGGTCGTACGTTCGGCAGAGCTTTTTTGGCACCGACCCGAGACTCCTCAAACTCGTCGAGCCGCTTCCCGATCAGGCCCTGCAGCGTCTCCGCCTGGGTGGCCATGATCCGAAGAAGGTCTATGCCGCGTACAAGGTCGCTGTCGAGCACACGGGCTCGCCGACCGTTATTCTCGCGCGCACCATCAAGGGCTACGGACTTGGCGAAGCGGGCGAAGGCAAGAACGTCACGCACCAGCAGAAGAAGCTGAACGAGGAAGAGCTGCTGGAATTCCGCTCGCGATTCGGCATTCCGCTGAGCGATGAGGACTGCCTCGAGGTGCCCTTCTACCGCCCGGCGGAGGATAGCGAGGAAATTCAATACCTTCGCGTGCGTCGCGAGGCGCTGGGCGGCTATGTACCCAGGCGGTGCGTGCGCTCGAAGCCCATTCGCGCGGACCACGACGATCTCTTCGCGGAATTCCTGAGCGGCAGCGAGGGCCGCGAGGTCTCGACAACCATGGCTTTCGTCGCCATGCTGCGAAAGATGCTGAAGGATCCGGAGATCGGCAAGCTCGTCGTGCCCATTGTGCCGGACGAAGCGCGCACCTTCGGAATGGAATCTCTCTTCCGCGCCGTGGGCATCTACTCCAGTGTCGGGCAGAAATATGAGCCCGTGGACGTCAACACTCTGCTCTATTACAAGGAAGCAAAGGACGGCCAGATTCTCGAAGAGGGAATCACCGAGGCCGGCTCCATGGGATCGTTCATCGCCGCCGGCTCCGCCTACGCCACGCATGGCATCAACACGATTCCATTCTTCATTTTCTATTCGATGTTCGGTTTCCAGCGCATCGCGGACTTCATCTGGGCCGCTGCGGACATGCGCTGCCGCGGATTCATGCTCGGCGGCACGGCCGGGCGCACCACGCTCGCCGGCGAAGGCCTCCAGCACCAGGACGGTAACAGCCATGTGCTGGCCTTGCCCGTGCCGAACCTCTTGGCCTATGACCCGGCGTTCGCCTATGAGATAGCGGTCATCATTCAAGACGGCATCCGGCGCATGTACAGAGATGGAGAAAGCATCTTTTACTACCTGACCGTCATGAACGAGCCGTACGCCATGCCCGCCATGCCGGGCGATGTGAAAGACGGCATTTTGAATGGCATGTATCGCTTCCGCGCCTCGGAGAACAAGAAATCGAAGCTTCGCGCGCAGCTTTTCGGCAGCGGCGCCATTCTGCGCGAGGCCCTCCAGGCGCAGGAACTCCTCGAGTCCAAATTCGGTGTCGCCGCCGACGTATGGAGTGTGACGAGCTACAAAGGTCTCTACCGCGACGCCCTCGACGCGGACCGCTGGAACAGGCTGCACCCGGGCGAAAAGCCCCGCCTTCCTTACGTCACCGAATGTCTCGCCGACGTACCTGGAGTGCTGGTTGCCGCATCGGATTATCTGAAGGCGCTGCCGAATCTCGTTAGCAAATGGATGCCGCGAGCGCTTCTCTCGCTCGGCACGGACGGCTTTGGCCGCAGCGATGGCCGCGCCGGCCTGCGCGATTTCTTCGAGGTGGATGCGCGTTTTATTGCGCTGGCCACTCTGGCCGAATTGTGCCGCGAAGGCCAGGTCCAGAAATCAGTTGTGCAAAAGGCCATGAAGGAGCTCGAAATCGACCCCGAGAAGCGCAATCCGATGATCTCCTGATGCGCTCTTTCATCCTTCTTCACGGCTAAACCGTGATTTTCTGTCTGTTCTCCAGTTAACCTCTTCCAGGGGGCGTGTCCCCAGACCTCCGTTCGCCTCTGCACTCGCAAATTGTTGCCAAAGAATGGCACAATCGGTACTTCCGAAAGCGAGTGAAATATTCGGCCCAAGCCCTGCGTAGTCAGGATGGAGGGTTCCGCGGATTTATATCGAGCGTGCTCGTTGCGGGGCCGCACGCTCAAAGGGAGTTTTTCTCGGGACGTTTGTCTTCGATGAGTGCACCTGCACAAGCGCGCCAGCACGATCTCGCCTCGCTCAAAATCGAGGAGCGGTCGCGTACTACCGCCAAGGCCGGCAGGCGTATGGGGCTCTTCGCCGCTGGCCTCGGGCTACTTGTGCTTGCCGTGGGCGGCGTGTTGGCGCTTCGTGGACAGAAGCCTGTCGTCGAAGTGGCCGCGGCAAGGCCGGCGGGAGATCTTCGTGCCGACGCGCTGCTCAATGCCAGCGGCTACGTAACGCCGCGCCGCCGCGCCACCATCGCCGCCAAGATCACTGGCCGCGTAACAAGTGTTCTCTTCGATGAGGGCGTGCGTGTGCGCGAGGGCCAGGTGCTCGCTACCCTGGACGACTCGGACGCCAAACGCGCGCTCGACGCCGCGAAAGCCGATCGCGACGCTGCTCAGGCTACCATCGCCGATTATGAAGTGCAGCTCAAAAACGCCGAAATCACTCTGCACCGCGCGCAGGCATTGCAGGCCGCCGGTGTGCAGACCCAGGAAGCTC
>WNGG01009975.1_pt1 | contig 11848 bp, 9 predicted proteins | sample 5400661 | NCBI WGS metagenome assembly WNGG01 (sample SAMN13153372, study PRJNA577476) | soil metagenome | isolation source: 100 cm soil or saprolite under Garry oak tree replicate 1 | place: USA:California | collected 2016-06-15 | reverse complement strand
GGGGAGAAGATTGCCTTGCTCAATCGAATCAGCCTCCGCTTACAACACGACCTGAGCCGTGAGCCGAGCGTAGAAGAGCTTGCTGAACACATGCAGATGAACCCGGAGAAAGTCCAGGAGATCATGAAGGTCAGTCAGGACATGTTGAGCCTGGACTTCTCGCTCAACGAAGACCAGGACTTCACCCTGGGTGATGTGATTGAAGACCGCTCGGCGCCGACCCCGCAGGACGCTGCCACTCATCACCTGCTCAAAGAACAGGTCGAGGACTTGCTCGATCGCCTGACTGAGCGAGAGCGTGCAGTGCTCTCGCTGCGCTTCGGTCTCATAGATGGACGGAGTCGAACGCTAGCAGAGGTGGGCGAGGCATTCCAGGTCACGCGGGAGCGCATTCGCCAAATCGAGGCGAAGGCGATGCAGAAGCTCCGTTCCCACAGCTTGGGCTGCCAGTTGCAAGATTACCTGGACTAACTGGCCAAACGCCTTTCAATGTATCAAGAAAGGAACATCCTTTGCTCCAGATCATCAAAGAGGGACGGGCGCTGGTACGGTCTGCTACCGGTGCAAAAGCCTATCGATCAGGCGCACCTGGTGTGCTTAGGGAGTGGCACTGGCGAGCGCTGGTGGAAGCCTGGAAAGCGCGACTGGCAGGCGTGAAAGATGAGAATGGCTACAATGGACTCTCGGCTGGAATACCTGGTTACCCCTCAAACAGTACAAGGTCGGGGCCTCATTGAGGAATATTTGAGCTGCGGATGCCTTCAGCACGGATCAGCATGCAAAAATCAGGATGGTCCTCGACCAGCTCGCCAAAGTGACCGGCGAGGACACGTATCTCGACGACGCGACCAGGGCGAAGCGTGATCAACTGGCGCATGCCCTCAGAGAAAGCGAGTAAACAGCATGGAGAAAAGCAAGGGCGAAGGGACAAGCAAGCCCCTTCGCCTATTTTAGGCAGAAGGGAGTCTACCAATGGCACAGCAGATGAACGATGAGCAACGCTTGCAAGCGCTAGAACAGTACAACCCCGCTGACCACTTCATCACCATCCGGAGCAAAAAGACAGGCACAGAAACTCAGTACTATCCTGCGAGCTGGCGCCTCTACGAACTGCGGTGACGCTATCCACACATCACGATTGAATCTGAAATTCTCCATCTGGACCAGGAACATCATTTTGTGATCGTCAAGGCCTGGATTTTTGACGGCCGAACCTACGCTGAGAGCGACCATCGCGCCAGTGGCACGAAACAAGGTCTCTTAAGTGAGCTTGATCGTGTTGAAACGGCTGCCAAAGCTCGTGCAGCCCGCGATATTGGAATCGGGACTGAATACGCGCTCGATGTCGAGCCAGAAGACGAGCAAGCGGCACAAGCTGAAGCGCTGGCCACCATCAAGGCAGAGGTCAAGACGTTGGGCCTGGTCCGCAATCCCCAGCAATGGGCAGCCTTCAAAAAGAAGGCGATCGGGCGCGATCTGCCCGATAGTAAACTCTCAGCTGCCCATATCGCCAAACTCAACGCGGCTGTTGAACAGCACAAACACAGTCAAGCGGCATAGGCAAAAAGGAGGGTCCTTGACTGACGACCAGGACCCTCCTGTGAACGGAAAAAAGTGCTTCGATCAAGGTCAAGTACCCCACGGCTAAAAGCCGTGGGCTTGCAAGCAGGGGTGATTTCTGCCCGTCTCTTGCTGGTCCGAACTTGACCAGTCCCAGCCAGGGCATACAGTACGGATACAATCGTGCTGGCTATCGGGCTACGTTAGGAACGAAATAGGTACCAATGGGTGCGAGGCCAGCCCATTGCTCTACGGTTGATGGTTAAACAGGTAGACGGGGTTCGAGCCAGTGCTGTCAACGTCAAACCGTTTCTAACTTCGACGAGGCCAACTTTACCGACAAGGGGAGCAATCCTTGAGTCGAGGGGTTTGGAGCCGTTCCGACACAAAATGGCTCCCCCGAAAGGGGTGTTCTGCAGCGCAGGCAGCACTTCCTCCCCATGCCTGGAAGGCCCAGGGCCTCCGCGCCGCGCACGGTGAAGATCACCTATCCTCTAAAGCAAGACCAGGGTGATTATCCGTGGCCTTTTTTTCTACTCATTGATACATTTTTGCACACAAGGAGAACACACATGACACACACACAGCCGCTGCCCAAAGGGATGGCGCTCATCGAAACCGCCGAGGGACGCTGGTTTCCGGCACTCACTCCTCTGACTGATACCCCTCATTGGGTGACATGCATCGATGCTGATGCTCGTTGTATTCCGCCAGCACTCGAATCAAAGCCATGTCGTGATCGGGAGAAGGGATATGACTCACGCCAACAAGCGCTGGAAGCTTGCTGCTTTTGGGACGAGGAGGTGAGTTTGCCAACGCAATGGGAAAGGCTCTCGGCTCATATCGAAGCGTACCCTGAACGCAACGCCTGGTATCTGGATGAAATCGCGCACATGACTGGGGGAAGCCTCCTCCTGGTGACGGCGACTCTCGAAGCAGTCGCTGTGGTTGTTGCGGAGCTGCATCCGGGCGTCAAGATCATCTCGGCAGCAGGAGTCACCAGAGATGAGGCCATTGAGCAACTGTACCAGCACGTCCACGCATGGTGGAACGAACTCGCGAAAGTGCGGGCGAGCTGATTCAATCACACGGATTCTTGCTTTGAAAGGAAAACTATGAGCAAAACCGCGAAATCGACCAAAACGGCGGATGCTGCGCCAGCAGGACCCCTCGAGAAGCTGCTTACTGTGACCGATGTAGCCGCTATCCTTGGCCTCAGCAAAGTTAAAGTGTACGAGCTGCTGAAACAGCGACCCAACGGGCTGCCCTCAGTCAAGATCGATGGGGCGCGGCGTGTCCAACCGAGGAAGCTTGAAGCCTGGATTGAGCAGCATAGTGAACAGGCGTGACGATACACCTTCACCTGACCCCTTGCAGGTTGGGTGACATCGAGCAACACATTTTGTAGGGAAAGGCGTCTTGAGACATGAACCAACACGCAGACATTTCGTCCACGCGCAACGGACCTGCCCTGGAAGAATTGCAAGCGCACCCACAGTGGGTGTGCTGGCGCAAAGAGCAGCGCCAAGGCAAGCTGACCAAAGTCCCCTACAACCCCCTGACAGGGAGATGGGCCGAGTCCGATAACCCGCAGACCTGGGCCACCTATGCCCAGGCTGTCCAGGCGCAACGCGCGGGCTCGTACGATGGGATTGGCTATATGTTTCACCGGGACTACACCGGGGTGGACCTGGATCACTGTGTCAGCGAGGATGGCAGCATTGACCTCTGGGCGCAGGCCTATCTTGACCAACTTAAGAGCTATGCTGAATACTCTCCGAGCCACAGCGGAATCCATATCCTTGTGCGAGGCACCGTTCCAGGTGGGCTGCGGCGACGTGTACCAGGCGCGCCACACCCGGAAGCTGCCATTGAGATGTACTGTGAGCGGCGTTACTTCACGGTGACTGGTGCGCATGTTATAGGGACACCCACAAGTATTGAAGCCTGTCCAGCCCTCGCGCCGCTGCATACCGCACTCGCAACCCCCAACAAACCACCGCAGCGCGCAGCCGGAAAGGTGTCTACCAGCGATGAGGCCTTACTTGAGCAGGCCATGCACGCTCGCAATGGCACAGCCTTCCGGGCCTTGTGGCAAGGCGATAGCTCCGGCTATGTCTCTCAGTCGGAGGCGGAGCTCGCCCTCTGCAACATGCTGGCATTCTGGACGGGCAATGATGCTCACCGCATCGATCGCCTGTTTCGACGGTCAGGACTCTATCGCCGAGAGAAGTGGGATTGTCCCGCCAGGAGTGGAGAAATCTACGGGGAGGGAACGATTGCGCGCGCCATTGCCAACTGTACCGAAGTGTACAGCCCCCAGGGGCAAGGGAAGATCATCCCGTTCCGACGCGAGCGAGCAGCCGCCGGTGATGCATGCGACATTCCATTACCAGCGACGGAGATTGATTTTGTCCTGGACTGCCTGCGCGACGGAGAAAAGGGAGATGCCCGGCTGTACGCGCATCTCTTCCGAGGCCAGTGCATCTATGACCACACCGAAAAGCTGTGGTACGAGTGGCAGCGCCACTACTGGAAACCCGATGAGACCAAACACGCGCTGCTGATGGCGAGCAATCACCTGGCTGGTCAGTACATGCAAGCCAGCGCTGAACTCTCCGAGGAAGCGGCTCAAGCCGAAAAGCGCCTGGACCCGGACCTACTCAAGAAAAGCCCGGTCGATGACCCGCGCATCAAACGCTATGAATGGCTCAAAGCCACAACGGGCGCACTCATCGAACGCGCGAAAGCCCTCAAGACGCTGCGGCGCGCGCAGGCCGTGCTGACCTACGCCCAGGCGTACCTCAGTATCACCTCCAGGGAGTGGGATACCAACCCCTGGCTGCTTGGCACCCGCGAAGGGGTGCTGGACCTCAAAACGGGCAGGCTGTGTGACGGCAGACCAGAAGAGTACCTTCGGACCATTATCCCAACGACCTGGCGCGGGCTGGACGAACCCGCGCCGCGTTTTGAGCAATACCTTCGCGAGGTCTTCGCAGATCGTCCGGAGGCCGAACGCGACGAACTGATCGCCTTTCTCCAGCGTGCACTGGGCTATGGCATTACCGGTCATGTCACTGAGCACATCTTTCTGATGCTCTACGGCGAAGAGGGGCGCAATGGCAAGGATACTCTCATGACCCGCCTGCAGCGCGTCTTAGGCAGCACCGTTGGCGCGGTTTCCAACGATGTGATTCTCGCCAGTCACAGTAAATTCCTGACCCCCGGCAGCGCTAAACCGCATTTGTGCGCGCTGCAGGGCAAGCGCATCGTCTGGGCCAGCGAGACCAGCAAAGGCGCACGCTTCGATGTCGGTCAGGTCAAATTCTTGACCGGGGGAGGCGACATTCCCGCGCGACAACTCTACGGGCGCGACTACACCTTCATGCCTTCCCATCTGCTGATCCTGCTCACCAACCACAAGCCGCATGCCGACGCACAAGATTCCGCTTTCTGGGATCGACTGTGTCCCATCATTTTCACCATCCGCTTTGTTGACAACCCAACGGCTCCTCACGAACGCCAAAAAGACCGGGCGCTGGGAGACACCCTGGATGTGGAGGCCAGCGGCATTCTGGCCTGGCTCGTTCGCGGCTGCCTGGCCTGGCAGCGAGAGGGGCTCAACATCCCGGCCTCGGTGCTGCTGGCACGGCGAGAGTACCGGGGAGAAGAAGACACCCTCGGGCACTTCCTCAGCGAGTGCTGCATTGTGCATGAGCAGTTCAGCATCAAGGCCTCTCGCCTGTACGAACGCTACAAGGAGTGGGCGCTGGACAACACCCTCAAGGCCATGAACGGCACCGCCTTCGGGTTGGAAATGAAGAAGCGCTTCGAGCAGAAACGCAAAAATGACGGGCTGGTCTACTGCGGCATTGCTCTGTGTGCCTCAGAGGGCCTACACGCCGATGAAAGCGCATCTCGTGCCGCTTCACCCTCTTCTACAGCAGAGGTAAGTGTAGGCAGTGTACCCTTTTCTCAGAAACTTCCCTTATATACAAGGGAAAATGAACAAAAAGAAAGTTATAAAGAAGTGGCTGCACTGCCTACACTCACTCCCCCCTCTTCTGTGGTTGAAGCCGCCACACAAGGGGCACGAGATGCATGTAGACCCCCTGAGGAGCAAAAAGAGCCTACACCGGCGCAAGAGCGGGAGGTGTTTTACCTATGATGCTGATGCTCCTCTTAAGCGAACTCACCCGCCTGGATGTGAAGCTCTCTGCTGAACCAGACGGACTCAAAGTGGACGCGCCAGCCGGAGTGCTCACCGACGAGCTCCGCCGGGCGATGGCGGAGCACAAAGCCGCCCTGCTGCGCTATGCAGCATACCCTGCTGTCGAAACCATTGACGGCCTGGGCATGCTCACCGGCCATCGCCAGCAGTTCAGCATCATCGACTGTGTCGCACCGGAACGCAAGGAACGACTGCGCTACACAATCGGCGTGAGGCTTTTGCACCATGGCATCGAGCGGTTCTATCTGCCTGGGACGGTCTGGGAAGTGGAATGCGCGACACTCACCGCTCGCTCTTTCCCCTGAGAAACAACAAACTTGCTCCCACATGCCAACGACAAAGGGTCTATGAGTACATAGACTCCTGGACTGATATTCGACGACCTGGCAACAGGGAAGATCGTGCACAGTGAACACTCCTTGACACCGTCGATTATACTTCCTGTGACCAGTTCGATCAGACGTTCTTATCAATCGAAAGGAGGTGTTTTCACAAAAAGAGAGAGCACTTGACACTCTGTCAGTGACCCAATCCCCTTTAAAGGGATGGGCTTGCATGTAGGGGTGATTTCTGCCCGTCTCGTGCGAGCCTCAACTGACTAGCCCTGGTACCGCAAGGTACTCCGTTCGACAGGTCATGCTACCTACAAATGCTTGCTCTAGTTTGTAGCTCTAGCGCCGGTGATTCATAGCCCTGGTGGGTAGGGGCGGTGTTGCCGATACGACAAGCCGGTTGAACATTGGCGAAGGGCACTTTACGTGTGTGCGGACACGGGTCTCGTCTTTTTCGAGGCCAAACTGAGGACCAGGCCGCATTGCTGGTCCTCCTAAGCTCAGGGGATTATCCTGAAAGGAGGGCGCCTGCGGGCGGTGGTGTTTCCTCCCGTCTCTAAAAGGGAGACGGGTCTCCACACCACATTTCTTATGATCGCATCAAAATCGTTCACTCTCCCGACTGAGGGCAGAATGCTCGGCGTCATTGCTTCAGTCCTCACGCTTGGCATGCTGACCCTGGTCAAGCGTTCTGTCTGGGCGTCATTGGCGAGGAACTGAGGTTCATAATGGACGAGAATGAATTAGACACTTATCAACCCTCGTCGCCGGCTGGAGCGTTCCTGCAAATCATGCTGGGAGTGATCTTCCTCCTGCTTGTGATCGTTGGGCTTATTGCTGGCTGGCATACGTTCCTGCAAGCGGCGCCTATCCTGGTGCAAATTCTGGTAGTGCTCGTTGCCATTGCAGGCCCTGGTGCTGTTATCGTCAAGGGCGCGAAAGCTGTCTATCTCGACATTCAGCATGCCCGGTCGGTCAATATCCGGGTGAGGATGGATGAGGAGCGATTATTTGCCATGGAGGCTGCCAGGCTTCGAGATGACCAGAGGGCAGAAGCGGAGGCTGAGAAAATGCGAGCGGAGGCGGCGCGTATTCGGGCCGAGGCTGAGAAACTGGTGAGCACCATTGAATGGGATGACCAGGGCAACGCAGCGCGCTTCGATCCATTGACGCGGCAAGTGATTCAGTTGCAAGGCCGGTTGAGGCAGTACCCGGCGCTTTCATCGCTCCACTACAGTATCAAGCAGGACGGCAAGGGCGATCTGGCGCCGGCGTTACCTCCTGGTGGCATAGCGAAGCCGACGATTGAAGAGATTGTGTCTCATCTCACGCCCAATGGCTATAAAATTTGCCTGGGGCGTAGCCTTAGTAGCGGGGAATACATCACGGCTGATTTACCTGATGCTCACGTGAAATTGATTGGCGGTACCCGTATGGGCAAGTCATGCGCAGCGGCTGCTATCATCGACCAAGCGCGCCGAACACATGACCGAAATCATCTGTTGTTGGCACTGCTTGATCTGGAGAACAAGACGAGCCGCTTGTTTGCCGACGATCCGCATGTCATGAGGATTGATACGGGCTATCAAAAGGTCAAAATGCATGCTCGAACGGTTGCGCAAGTGGCTGAATATCTGATTTACCTGCATGAAATGATGGTGTGGCGCTACACACTGGCAGATGCTCAGCTCGCCGGGCAGCCAGCCGTGTTGATCTACCTGGAGGAGTTTTTGTACTGGAAACGGGTTCTTGCTCAGCAGGTGAAGGCAGAGACGCGCAACGAGGCCTTGACCGCCTTCACCGGACTGGCGACCCGCGGGCTCAAGGCCAAGATGCACCTCATGGCTTGTGCTCAAGTCGATTTTCGCGATGAGGACCTGGTGGAAGCCATGAACCAGTTTATTGGTATCAACGTGGCCTTTTCCGTGAAACCAAGCGCGGCCCAGGCAGCGGGCTTTGTCTCATCGGAACTCCTCAAACAAAACTATGCGGCCCGTACGCCTGGTCAGTTCGTGGTTGAGATGATCGGCGGGGCTGATATCGGCGTGGCGCCCAATTTCGATGTGCGTGCGAAACTGGCAGACCTTGAGCGTGGTAGGGACAACGAGCAGGTAGAGAGACAAGGACAAACGGTTGTTGCGGAATGGCCGGGGCCTTCCCTTCCTGAGCGCTCCGAACTACAGTCGAACTACAGTCGAACTACAGGCCGAATTGAACTTGACCCAACGCTACAAGCCAAATTAGCACAAATCATGGAAGTACAGGGCGAAAATATGAACGCCTGCATCAAACGAGTGTGGGGGGCGACGGCTGGCGACAATGCAAAATACAAGCAGGCTAAAGCAGAGTACAACCAGATTCAAGAGTACCTGCACACATTAGCCAGGCTCGCGATGGAAGGTGAGGCCTAGTATGCAGCAGAGTACCCTACCAACAAAACAAAGTCTCTGGCAGGCGCTGAAAGAACTCGACTTCCTAAGCTCGTTCTTCAGTTGGTATTTTATGCTACTCACCAGGTTGAGCGAGCCGCTTATGCTCCTCTCAACCCTCTATGTCGTGGCTGAGACCGGCGTGCCTGCTATTGCGCTCCCAGCGCTGCATAATCTCGCAATCGGAATCATGATCACCGCTCCGGAGGTGATCTTACCTGGCTCGTTTGTCGTTGCAGCTCGAGCGCAGAAACATGCGCGTCTCCTGTTCGCGGTGTGCTGGACGTTCGTTCTACTCACGCTCATCACCTTGATCTCGCTTTTCGTGTGGCACTTCACCGGGCAGGCTCTCGCCTGGTTGATGTGTGCCAGGTGTGCCGCGGCAGTTGGGTACAGCATCCTCATGCGGGTGATGTCTCACACTCACGACCAGGTCCAGGTGGTTTCGGTCCCTGATGTGCTGGCCCGACTCGCTGAATTGTCCAGCCAGGTGCAACACATCACTACTACCTTGCAATTGCAGCCTGCACAGCCTGATATGTCCCTATTCCTTTCTCAGGTGATTGAACAACTGGACACCTGCTATACCCAACACATGGAAACCATAATCGAGCGAACAGTTGAGCAGGTGAGAGTGTCCATCGTTCAGCAAAGTGAACAGCAGCAATACAATGGACGCGCCAGGCTGTCAATCGTGAACGGTCACCCGATGGAAGTGAACACCCCGGGCGAGATGCAGGTATTGCCAGTGAACACATCGTTGGACACCTCAGACACCGACATCGGCCTGCAGATCCGCGCATTGCTCCAGGAGGATAGCACGCTTTCAGGGCGAGCGCTGGCCGGGCGAGTTGGTTGCTCGCCGACTACTGCAAACAAGTGGAAGAGTCGTATTGAAGCCGAATTACAAGCACAGTAAGGTGAAGATCATGGTAGTGCATCTACAGAGTGGCGCCGCTTCAGTCCTGGGGAGACTCAGCCGGGTTGATGTGCGTGAGGTTTGGTCGAGTGAAGCCGTTGGCTTTACACCCTGGCTATCTCAGGAAGAAAATCTCCAGCTATTAGCAGAGACCATCAATATGCAGCTTGTCTTGGAGGCCAAAGAAAAGCCAGTAGGGATGTTCAGAGCGGACATCATTGCGCGTGATGTTCACACTGGACAGCCGGTCCTGATTGAGAATCAACTGGAGCGGACCGATCATGGACACCTTGGACAGTTACTTACCTATGCCGCTGGACTCAAAGCGATGTCCATTGTGTGGGTGTCCACTCTGTTCACCGATGAGCACCGCGCAGCGCTGGACTGGTTGAACGAGATTACTAGTTCAAGCATAGCCTTTTTCGGACTGGAGATGGAACTCTGGCGCATCGACGATTCAGCGATTGCGCCGAAGTTTAACCTAGTTTCCAAGCCGAATATGTTTTCAAAACGGGTAAGCAGGGCAAGTCAGGCCGGATTCGAAAAAGCCGCATTCATTCGGCAGATGCTTATCGAACGCCCTGAGTTGAGGAATGCTGATATCCAGCGCCTGGCTGCTGAACAAGGTATTACCATTTCGCCAGCGTACATTAGCGAACTTCGGAAAGCGTCGACTTCAGAGCAAAGCGCATAGCAAAAGGAGAGGCAAGTACCATGGCGGTAGAACCCCGCTAAACGGTGGTTGAGCATAAGCGGTAGAACCCCGCTAAACGGTGGTTGAGCATAAAACCCCCTTTCGCAGTCGAACGAGAGGACGCTTGCAGGCCGTCTGAAGCGACTCAGCGTGCTTGCCTAGTCGGCCTGATCTCTTGGGTTCAACCCAGGGCGGTGGTGCGATGTGATAGTTCCAAAGTTCATAGACACTCCAGACGTGATCCGTGAGTCCAGCGGCCATCGCCGGAGTACAGGGAGATCCCACAGGCGAGGCTTTGCTCAACTCATGATGGGCAACACAGAAAGTGTAGGAACCTCCGATCAGATACATCCCCGTCTCAAGCGCTCGCAGGCGACGGGCAGCATGGCGGGCTTTGCGCGTCAAGCTGGCCAGCCGTTGGCGGAAGGGTCCATTCAAGCGCTCGCTAAACGCCGTGTTGAGGACGCTACCTCCTTGCGATGGCATCAGCAGTTTCTCCGCTTGGGCCACCAGGCCATGGGTCATCCTTCTCGTGATCTCGACGACCCGCTTGTTCTGGGTCCGCTTGATCACCGTGCCAATGGACAATGCGGGCCAGACTTGCAAACACGCTCGCCCAACTCCCTTGGTTTGCTTGACCTACTCGCGGAACGCGCGACGAATACTGTTGGGATAAGCCGCCCAGCCGTCTGTCAAGACGAGCAAGGGTCGCAGGACTTGGGCCGCTCGACGGACCTGCGACATCAGGCGGTCTGCCAGGCTGCGATCACGCGACACCTGGACCACCCCTGCCAGCCACAGACGGGTCGACACCATCATGGCCAGTCCCATCCACGCGATCATCTGGCATCCTTTGACCCGAATTTCATCGGCTTGCACGTGCATCAAGTCCAAGCGCCCTTGTTCAACGATGTCCTGATGCACCTTTTGACAATGGGCTCCTGCTCGATCGCGCCAATCCGCCACGGTGCGTTCATCCAACCCAAAGGCGTGTACAATGGCTTGGACCGGGCATCCATACGTCAAGAGGGTGACGACAATCACCATGAGATCCCTCGGTTTGCGCAAGCGCGCAACACGCCTCATTCGGGCAAAATTGTTGCGACGCGTCCATCGGCTCTGTCAGTGTTTGCATATGCTACAGTATGCCAATGGATGCTTGTTTTTTCAACCACTCCTTCCCTTTTCACCGCATAGTGGGGTTCTACCCCACTGGCAGAGAAGGCTCTTATTGACTATCGTGAAGAACGCTATCATGCGTGTGTTCCCGTTGTTCTCGCTCTGCTTGATGGCCTTGTCAACGAATTGCATGAAAAGCGCCGTGGTTTCTTTGCTGAGGGTGTCAATTTAACGGCATGGGACTCAGTTGCAGCGCATGATAAAGGCTTGAATGAATTGAAAACAATCTTCCAAACAGGGCGCTACGCAACGACCACAGAGCAGATAACCGTTCCCTATCGGAATGGTATCATCCATGGCATGGATCTTGGTTATGACAACAAGACAGTTGCAGCCAAATCTTGGGCTGCTCTGTTTGCAGCACGCGATTGGGCAATGAGGGTTGAGCAGGGATTACTTATAGCTCCACCAGAAGAGCCTAAAACTAGCTGGCGTGAGATTTTTCAACGCATTCGTAAAAACGCTGAAGACAAAACTCTTTTGGAGGCATGAAAACCGCGAACT
>WNGG01007783.1_pt1 | contig 11848 bp, 5 predicted proteins | sample 5400661 | NCBI WGS metagenome assembly WNGG01 (sample SAMN13153372, study PRJNA577476) | soil metagenome | isolation source: 100 cm soil or saprolite under Garry oak tree replicate 1 | place: USA:California | collected 2016-06-15 | reverse complement strand
CGCCGTGATTGATCATCGTGGCATTCTTTCCCATGATCCGCGTGAAACTGGGCGCATCATTGCCGAAGCTCGTCGCGTAGCTCGCCAGGAAACCCTTCGGATAGGTGAATAGCGCATGGAAGGTATCGGGATTCTCCCGGCCGTCCTGCCAGGCGAAAATACCACCACTCGCCACCACCGACTGCGGATAAGTTTCGTCCAAGAAGTAGTGGCAGAGGTCGATGCCATGACTCATCCACTGGTCGGAGATGCCGCTGGAAAACTCCTTGTAGAGACGAAATTCGAAATAAAGCTGCGGATCAAACGGCCGGTGCGGTTTGTTCATCAACCAGGCCCGCCAATCCGTATCCTGTTCGCGGATCAGCTTCACTTCGGGACGCCCGCGCCAGCGAGGCCCGTGATAGTTCCACTCAATCTCGTATTTAGTGACTTCACCGAGGACCCCGGAACGCATCAGGTCGCGCACGGCAATCTGATACGGTTCGCTGCGGTGCTGAGTGCCAACCTGAATGACGAGATTCCGGGCAACCACCGCATCGCGCGCCGCCTTAGCCTCCTCGAGAATGTTGCCCATGGGCTTTTCGCAGTAAGCGTCTTTACCGGCCTCGGCCGTCATCTTCAGCAGCGGCGAATGCGAGTGCTCGGGCGTAGAAATCATCACCGCGTCCACATCCTTCAGCGACAGCAACTCCTGCGGATGCCGGAGCGAACGGGGCGCTTTGCCGTAGTACCTTTGGTTGGCGGCCACGGCCCGTTCGAGATTGTGACTCCACAAATCGCAGACCGCCGTCATCTCCACGTTTTTTTGGTCTTTGAGAGAGGCTACTATGCCGTCGAGTTCGCCGCCGCGACTGCCGACACCGATGTGCCCCAGCGAGATCCGCTCGTTCGCCCCCGCGATGCGCGCATAGGACAGCGCCGTGCTGCTCAATGCCGCGCTTCCAGCCGTCACAACCGCGCTCTTCTGCAGAAATTCTCTCCGGTTGATCTTACTGCCTGAGCTGTCCATTGGTTTTTCCTTGAGATTGAAGTTGTGGGAGCCATCTCGAGATGGAGCGCTGCGTCTTTGACGCCCGCAATGGTCGCACTTTGATAACGGGCACCGGCCACAGATCTAGTCGCGAAGCTCAACCTTTTTCTAATGAGTGATTCTACCGCTGTTTCCAATCGGATCTGAATACAATCAACCGCTATCTGGTAGATCAATGCGCTTTCGTATAGCGCTGCAGAAAGGTTTCACGGTGCTCGCGATCGCGAAAAGCTTCAGTGCCGCCGGCGCGGGTCGTGGAGAGGCCGGCACTCACATTGCCGTATTCGAGGCAGTCCTGAAGGTTGGATCCATGAATGAATTTGTGCAGGAATCCTGCGTTGAAACTGTCGCCTGCCCCAACAGTGTCTACGGACAGAACGGAGAGCGAAGTAGCGTGAAAGCGCTCTTTTCCGCGTTTGGCGAGCGCGCCTCGCTCACCGCACTTGATGACAACGATGGGAACGAGGTGTGACAAGGTATCGAGCGCGCTATCAACGTCGCCAGTGCCTGCAACTTTGCAAGCTTCGTGCTCGTTCGGCAGAAAGACATCGACGCTTTTGAGTAGGGCCTTAATATCATCGGCCCAGCGATTTTCCGGATCATCATTGGTGTCGAGGGACGTGGTAAGGCCAGCTTGCTTCATTTGAAAAAAAAGCTCAGGCAGTTTGGGACGCAGCGCGCACAGCAGAAAAAAGGATGAAAGATGAAAGTGCGCCGCGTCCCGGAGATGGTCCAAGTCAAGGTGCGTATGGTCCAAATCAAAAGTCGTGCCCGGATAAGTCAGAATGTGACGTTTCTCGCCAAGAGAAAGGATCACAGTTACGCCGGTATTCTTATTCGGAAGGCGTTTCACGCCCGAAACGTCAACGCCGCTCTTTGACAAGCGCTCCACACAAAACTTGCCGAGCGGATCGCCACCAATACAAGAAGTGAAACCAACGCGGCTGCCGAGGAGAGAAATATTGTGGGCAAAAATTGCAGAAGAGCTGCCGAGGGTCAGCGCACAATCATTGGCCAGGTGCTCTCTCTCGGGTTCAAGCACCGAAGGAAGACCGTACAGAATCAAATCGCAATTAAGTTCACCCAGGACGCTGATGTCAAAACGTTTCGCCAAGTGGTCTCCTTTCACCTACAACTTTTCTATGTGAACGCCTTGCTCAGTGCGCGAAACGTCCTCCCGCAGAATGCGGCCAGGGAGTGCAGCCATGCAATTCGACGTCCCGCAGGCAACTGCGAGCGCCAGGCTTTGCTCGAATGAGCGATCGGTTGCAGCAGCAAAGGCTAGTCCAGCAAGCGCCGAATCACCGCAGCCGACGGTAGATCGCGGCCGCAATGGATTGGTCCACGCGTGAATTGCGATCCCATCATGCTTTCGAACGCCGATCAGGCCGCGATCGCCTAGGCTGATGGCGGCCGAGTTCGCGCCCAGATCCAGCAGCTTGCGAGCGGCTTGCGCCGCGGACATGAGATCACGTATGGCAACTTGTGTGACAAACTCCGCTTCCTCCCGATTGACTTTGACCAGGTCCGGTCCGGCACCCAGCGCTTTGGTGAGCGGCAAGCCACTGGAATCGACGAATGCCAGACAGTTCGCTGATTGGGCCGAGCTGACAAGCGCGGCGCAAGCTTCCGTTGGAACACCAGGAGGCAGGCTTCCGGAGATCACCGCGATTTTCTTGTTGACTGCAAGTTGAAAGGCGCCCGCGCAGACTTGCTGAAATTCCGACCATTCGGACTGAGTAATCGCTCCTCCGGGCTCAAGGATCTCTGTAACTTCTCCACCCGTGTCCAAGATTTCCAGGTTGACGCGCGATGCTTGGCCAGTGGACACCGGCATCGTTGCTATCTCCAAAAGGCGAAGTCCAGCAAGCAACTCGTTGCCGGTAGCTCCGCCGGAGAAACCAATCCAGGTCGGAGTCGCGCCCAAGCCTTTGAGCGCCATGGCGACGTGCGCGGCCTTGCCTCCGGGCGTTCGGTAAACTTCTGAGACGCGATTGACTCGCCCCGGAACAAATCCGTTCACTATAAGCCGTGTGTCGATCGCCGGATTCAAGCTCACGCAAAAGAAAGCGTTTGAAGGGTGATTGGATTGGGAAGCAGGTCTATTCATCTGCGGGATAGTTTTCCCACCAAGGAGTGGCAGCCTTGAGGCTTTCGTTGATGCTTTGCATGTTTTGCACGCCTTGGGTTTCAAGCCATTTCTGAAGGGCATCCGCTCCAGCACGGACAAACACGGCTACGCCATCTTTCCAGGTTGCGCGCCCGCACAGGACACCGCAAAAATGGACGCCCGCCTCTGAGGCCAGCTCGAGAGCCTCATTGAACGCGCGATTGCTGACTCCAGCAGAGAGAAACAGGAACGGCTTGACGGTTGCCGCAGCGGCATTTCGAAAAAGCTCTAGGGCTTCCGCGCGAGTGTGTACGAATGTTCCATCAAAATCTGAAGTACCCTCGACGTAGGCCATGGTCACGGGCACCCCAACTTTGAAGACATCGACGCAATATCGGGGCCGCGAAAATTCTTGCATCGCACTCATCAGGATATTGGGCTTGCAACGCGCAAATTGAGGACTTTTTTCATCCTGCTCATCCTGGTACGGAACAATTTCCAGGAAGAAAGGAACGTCACAGCCGGCGCATTCCGAGCCGACGCGCTCGACCCACACACCCTTGCGCTCCCGAATTTCAGGCGCATCCGACAGAGCATAGTACAGCAAGGCTTTTACGCAATCGGCGCCGGCGTCAACCAGCCCGCGCACGGACCAGCCTTCCAGAAGCCGAGGAATGCGACCGGGGGTCTTGGGGTCGTAGCCGCTTACTTCGTAGGCCATCAGAAGGCCCGAGGATGGAGCGCGCTGACCGGCCGCACGCAAACCGTATTCCGGCTCGAGAAGCACGGCGCTGGCGTGCGGGGAAAGCACGCGCACAACGATGGATTTGAACTCCTCAAGATGTTCGCGCGGGACGGCATGTTTTTCGATTTTCAGTTCCGCGGCGAACAGGCTCCGCAGCGCGTCGCGCTGATCGATGGCTAGCGCGGCGATGATACCGCGAGAGTCCGAGACAGCTTCGAGCCGTTTGCGCTTGCCCGGCGACAACTTCACGCGCAGCCCTCCGCCCAAGAATCCATTGCAGCCCTCGCATTAAGCTGCCTCTTACGAAAAAGGGGCGAACCGGCGTCCGCCCCTTTGCTCATTCTAATTGTTTGCGTTTCGGCGGACTAGAACGTAATCCTGAGCCGCAGCCGCACGGTGGATCAGAATTTCAGCCGCAATGCGAATAGAATGACGCGTGGATCCTGGCCCGGGTCGAAGATCAAACCAAAGGTGCCGCCCTGCGACGGAAGCCCATCCGCGAGATCAGTGTCCGGATTACCGCGCCCCGTGCGATTGAAGACGTTGAACATGTCCGCCCGGAACTGGAGTGCCGTCCGCTCAGTAATGCGCGTATCCTTCACAATTCCAAAATTCTCGAAACTGTGGCCTGGTCCTCGGGTGTGCGGCAGGAACCCGGGGGAGTTTCCCGGACGCAGAACAAACGAGTTTACCGGTGACAAGGGTGGGTCTGTGAACGCTGCGGGGTTCAAGTAAGGAGTTCCGTTCGTCACGTCCAATCCGCTGGATGGAACAGTTAACGGGACGCCGGGAACGATGTCCGCGCGTATTCCGTTGAATTGGATACCCGCGCTCACCCCATCATCGAAAACGACCAACGGGTCGCCGGAGTAGTATCTCTGAATTGCCGTAAGCTGCCATCCGGAAACTAAGCGGTCGAGTGGCCCGCTGGTGTTCAGCCATCTCCTCCCGTGTCCGAACGGCAACTCATAAATCCAGGTGAGTTTTAGGTACTGCGGGACATCGAAGCTGGCAATGGCCTTCTCCGCCTTTCGGTTATAAAAATCTTGGACGATCTGAAGGCCGGAGGCATAGAGGGCGCTGTCGGTGTCAGTGAGGGTCTTAGACCACGTGTAGGCGGCAATGAAACTTAAGCCGTGCGTCACAGTCTTGCGACCCATGAGTTGGAGAGAATGATACGTGGAACTACCTATCGTCGGATAATTGTTGACGAGGCCTGAGTATTGCGGGAAAGGCTGGAGAGCCGCAGCCACGGACGTGTCGTAGTTGTTTGTCTCGAAACTAGGATAAGGTAGCTGGGTGATCCCGAAACTCGCCAGGATTGGCCCATTGACCGGGTCTGCCAGGTCGGTCGCCAAGTCGTCAGCAAGAATATCTCCCAAAGCCATGTATTTCGAAGGCGCTTGGTTGTACCAAAAGCCGAAGTAGCCGTTGAGAAGACGGGTGCCCTTTGACCCCACGTAGTCTGCCTGGAGCATGATGTCGTGCGGGAACAGATACTGTAATCCGGCGCTCCAATTTTGGGCGTACGGTTGTGTCGCGGCATTCCTGGGCATGAAGTCGAGCGTCTGGCCATTGGCCGATGCAGGGTCACGATTGGGAAGTGTTCCCGTAAATGCCGGTACACCAACCTGGGCCTGCGCCGGCAAGGGCGCGGACTTTAGCGTCGACAAATACGTAACTGGGTCCTGGGGAAAGCCGGTGGGAGAAGTGCCCTTGATAAGCGGTACCGTAGTGTTGAAGCCAAAGAGATTTTGACTACCGAAATTGTTCTCGATAGGGGGACCATAGGAGATCCCGTATCCCCCACGAAAAACAAGATTCTTGTGAAACTGATAAGCAAGGCCAATCCGTGGTCCGAATTCTTTGAAGTACGAGTCTTGGAAAGAGTTGCGGTGGATACAGGTCTGGCAACTGCCCAGGAACACCAAGGCTCCGGGAATATTGTCGGCGCCAGGATTCGGGGCGGTGGGATCGAAGCCCGACTCCCGATTTAACACTTCCTTTTGGGGCAGCGGGATTTCCCAACGAAGCCCAAGATTGAACGTCAGTTTGGGAGTGGCCTTGAAGTCATCTTGCGCGAAGAAAGCATACAAACCGGCCCGGTAGCCTGGCTCAGTCGTGTATACGGAGCGGGTGCCGCTCTGCACGGCCCCGAGGATGAAGCTGGCAAAAGGATGGCCTGTCGAGCTGGTGAAGCCGGGAAGCGACGTCTCGCGATCGTTGAAAGAGAAACTGCCCGATAGAGGACCTGGTTCATACGTGTTGTAACGATAGCGGCGGAACTCTCCGCCAAACTTCAGACTATGCTTGCCGCGCAAATAACTGAGAGTATCTTGGTAAACGTAACTCTCGGAAGGGTCAACGTTCTTGCACCCAACGCCGAAGAGTGGCGTTACGGGATTATGACCGCTGAAGCGCATGGGCGGGAAGCAATCGTTGGGAATGCCAGGAATTCCCAACTGCGGAGTGAATTTGGCGTTATCGGTGATGTTGTTCTTGTTTTGAAAACGGTTGTACCCCACGGAGAATTCATTAACGCTGCGGTTGTTGATCGTCCAGGCGTGGGCAATGCGCACCTGGGGACCGCCCACAATCTGCCGCTTGACAGGGTTAATTGGCTGTCCAGGGAAGGGCAGGAAAGTTCTGCTGCTATTCCTGTTATACCGGTCTCTGTGATTCCAAGTATAGGATCCCGACAGTTTCTGCTTGCTGGTAAGCACTTGATCGATTTTTGCCGTCCACACGTTCTTCGTCAGAATCGGGCAGCAGCCGCTGAGTCTTAGGGTGTTGTTTGTATTTTTGGCGAACAGAGGGTCTGGAATTAGAGGCAGAAGTACCGAAGACGCGTTGCTGAACTCAGCCGCGGGAATGACGTTCAAGGTGCCGCCGGAAGAGAAGGGATCGCGGATGACCGCGTCGGCGTTCGCGGTCAAACCAGTTACAGGGTCAACCTGTCCGGCTGTCACGTTGCGAGTGGTTGTCGGATCATAGATCTCATTCCTGAAGATTGGGCGGCCGAGAGCATCTGTGCCGACCTGGGCGCCCAACCAGGAACTGAAATCGCCAGTCTTCATGGCGGGCGTCGGCAAGGTCATGGGGCCAGCCGGCGCAAAACTTCGGAAACGATCGCCCTCGAAGTTGAAAAAGAAAAAAGTGTGCTCTTTTCGGATCGGGCCACCGAACGTGCCGCCAAAGTTGTTCTCTTTCTGATTATCCTTAGGAGTGCCGAATGTGTCTGCCACCACGCCGGCCGCGTTAAAAACGGGGTTTTTGTTGTATTCAAAAAGCGTCCCATGAAAATCATTCGTTCCCGACTTATAACTAAAATTAGCGATCCCGCCGCCCGTCTCGCCATACTCGGCCGAATAATTGGACATCTGCACCTTGAATTCGCTAATCGCGTCTGTCCCCGGACTGAATTCATCCAGGCTGCCCCCACTGAGGTCGTAGCGGCCAATGGTGACACCGTCAATTAGAATTTCATGGCTGAAGAGCTGGCCCCCGTTGATCGAACCCGAAAATGTGTCACCGGCGGTTCCGGGCAGACTGGTAAAAATGAACGTCTGAAGTGCCCGTCCTCCATCACCAAGCTCAACGGGCAGCGTCTCATATTCCTGGGGGCTCACGGCCGAGCTCACCTCTGCGGTGGAGGGCGTCAGTAGCGGCGCCTGCGAAGTGACTTCCACCTTTTCCGATTGGTTGCCAACTTGCAGCGTGAGGTCAACTGTGACCACCTGCGCGACCGGCACGAGAATTTTATCGGCTATTTCTGTTTTGAAACCTTGTTTTTGCGCTTCCAGGCGGTATGTTCCAGGAGGCACCGCCACCCTGTAATACCCGGCGCTGCTGGTTGTGGCGGTCCACTTCACACCGGTCTCGACGTTGGTAATGGTGAGCGGGAGATCGGGAACCACGGCGCCGCTCGTGTCCTGGACCGTGCCGGTGATAGCGCCAAGGTTGCCCTGCCCAAAGGCCGGGCTTGAGAGCAGAAGTAGCGTGCAACCCAGAAGAACGTAAACAAATGTAGCTTTATGCTTCAAGGAAAACCTCCCCACGAACGCAATCTGCGGGAAGGGTCTACCACAATAGGAAAGTAAACGCAACAGCAGATAAGATACAAACGACATCAAGCGAAAGAATAAGAAAGAGATCGTGCCAGATAAGCTTTCAAATTTGACCCATTCGAGCCCAACACCCTATACTTCACCCATGGAATCGGTGCATGGCCCCCAAACCTCGCCTTTTGACAGAACAGCGGCGCCGTAACCTGCTGGATCTGGTCGAACAACAGGGTCAAATTACAGTCGCTGATGTGGCTGAGCGGTTCTCTATTTCGGCAGTTACTGTTCGCAGTGATCTCGATGCACTCGCTTCGACTGGCGCCGTAGTGCGGTCCCACGGAGGTGCGGTGCGGCGCTTGGAAGCCAGCCAGGATTATCCTCTCCGTACCAAAGAAACTCTACATCGGGACGAAAAAATCAGAATCGGAATGGCGGCGGCAGAATTGGTTCAGCCGGGTGAGACTATTATTCTCGATTCAGGAACCACCACCGTCGAGATAGCCCGGTACCTGAAATCGCTGAAAGTGCAACCGCTTACGGTCATAACCAACGCCTTAAATATTGCGGTCGAGCTTGCGGATGGCCCCGGTATTTCCTTAATTATGATTGGCGGGCTGTTGCGACCGGTCTCCTGCTCCTTCGTCGGACCGCAAGCGGAAGCCATGATGAACGAGTTCCACGCTGACCGCCTTTTCCTCGCGGTCGACGGTTTTGATCTCGAGAACGGCCCCACGACACCGGATGTGCTCGAAGCGCAGCTTAACAATGTGATGATCCGTTCGGCGAAGGAAGTGAACGTGGTGACGGACTTCAGCAAGCTGGGCCGGAGGAGCGTTTCAAAGATCGGCCCTTTCGAAAGAATCCGGCGCCTAATCACGGATAAGCGCGCTACTCCGGAGTTTACGGAACGACTACGTGAAAAGGGCATTGAAGTCATCGAGGTGTAGCGCCCTCCAGGGCCAAGCGGCTGAAGTGGTAGGACATTTGGCTTTCCGGCAGCAGCAATGATTCGCGAAGCGAAGTTTTGCCCTGCTCCTCGCGTCCCAGCGCGATCTGCAAGACTCCCATTAAATAAACCCACCAACTCTGGTGGGAGCTGATTTGCGTGTTGGATTCAGCTTCTGACAGTGCTGAAGCCAGACGCCCCTGCCATTGGGCGGGATCATAGCCGCTCAGCTTCCTGGCCGAGGCCCACGCCCATACGACGTCCGACGTGTCGGTCGCTTGCGCCGAAAGCCGGTACCTTCGATCCGCCTCTTCTTTTTGGCCACAAGTAGAAGACACCTCACCGAGCAGGTAGTTCGTCCTGGCAGAATTCAGTAATGGTTTCAATCCGTCTTGCGTAAACGCAAGACCCGGAACTGGCGAACCAAGTGTTTTCGCGGCGGCAAGCGCTTCCTCGCAGTGACCGGTTCGAGCCAGCCCCGTGGCTTGTTGCAACTTTACCGCGACCCATACCTGTCGGACATTCGTTCCGCCTTCTTCGCTGCCGAAGAACCGATTCTGGAACAAATCAATCGCCCCCTTGTAGTTCCCCTCCTCTGCGCGGTTCAAAGCCAGTTCATAAACCAAACTAGTGGGCATACGGTCCAGGTCGGGATAAAGCTCAAGCGCCTTCACCCGCTCCGCCGCGGGTTTCCCCAGTGCAGCCATCGCCGCAACCGTACCGGAATAGTTCACAACGTTCGACGGATCATTTTTTATTCCTTCCGCGAATACACTGAGGGCGCCTGCGAAATCCCTCTTCATGTGTAGCAACGCTAATCCGAGACTGGCTTCCAACACCGGTATTTGGGGATTGAGTTCTCGGGCTTTTTGCCATTCGCTGATGGCCTCTTCCGTTCTCTCGCGCGCAAAATACCACGTCCCCAGCAGGTAATGAGCGGTCGCGTCTCTCTCGTTCGTGCGAATGGCTGCTTTGAGCGCTTGCTGGTCTTCGATCGTGTTTGGAAATACAGTTACAGTCGAGAGTCGGGAGGCTTGCAAATAGTCATTTGCACCAGACTCCCCGAGTTTCTCACGGCAGTACCCACGAAAGTAGACAACCAGCGGGTTCTTCTGGGGGATAACCGCGCCAGGTTCGCTCTGATCCGCCTCAGGAGACGGATAGTCGCGAGAGAGAACCTCCACCGCTCGACGGTATAGTCCTAGCCGCGCGTATTCCGATGCAACGTTCAGGACACGATAAGAATCGGCGGCAAGATGAACGACGTTTGGTTTTCCAAGTTCTTCCTGGAGAAAATCGCTCAATGGAAAGCGCGCGAGCCGTTCCCTTGCTATCTTCTCCCCATCTGCAGTCCTTCCGAGCGCGCGCGATACAGCTGCCAGTTCCTCAGCTGCACGCAGGTCCTCCGGCGCGGATTCGAGGCTTTTCGTCAGAAAGTCTCTCGCCTCCTTCAAAGCACGTCGCCGTGACCGCAGTTCGGCAAGGCGCAGTGCAGCGGCCGCGCGGTACGACGGTAAACGCATCGCTTCCTGGTATGCGTCGACAGCATCGTTCTCTCGTTCGACGCCCTCGTACGCGATTCCAAGATAATACGAAATCTCGGCATCGGTAGTATTTCGGTCATGAGCGCCAGAGAGGTGAGATACCGCTTCTTCAAAACGCTCTAGACATGCGTCGAGTCGTCCCGCCGCCTTCAATAATTCAAAATCTGTGGGGAACTTCACCAATGCTTTTTGATAGGTTTGCAGGGCGGCTAACAGGTTGCCGTTCAATTCTTCCGTCTTGCCCTGCTGAACCCAATCATCCTCGGTACGATGCGTCTCCTCCGGTACTCTGTAAGAAATTTGCGGGCCAACTTTAATTTCGGATTCGGGCGTCCAGTCATACTCCCCTTCCGTCTGCCTCAACAGCAGAGCATTCTCGCCACTCTCGAGTTCAAACGTATATTTCCTGCTAGCGCTTGGAATCTGAATCTCTCTCTTCCACACTCGCTCCGGTACAAGATCTCCTTTCTCGTTGAGCAAGAAACTGTTTCCATCCAAAATCCGGATCGTAGCATCCGGCAACTTTCGGTTGGCATTGAAGGAGACCGCCAAAATGCCGGCCTTTCTTTCCAAATGAACCACGCCGGCAAGATTCGCACGGGAAATCCCACCCGTACCTCTGACCGGTATCCAGTATTCCGTGAAAGCGATCGATTGCCGCGGTTCAAGGAATGCATACGTCTCCTGATTTCGGAAGAGTCCCGCTTGCAACTCGACATAGGCGCTATTGTTGTCGGAGAGTGCTTTGCGCCAATCAAGACCGTCCGCGTCAACACCCCAAGACCAAATTTTCTTCGCGGGCAGCTCGGCATAGTCGGCAAAATGCGTAGTCCCTGTGTTTGTTCGGGGATGCCAGACGCCCATAAAGTTTTCGCGGCTTCCATGAACGAACAGCGATACTGGTCCGTCGGTTTGATTATGTATGACGCTGAGATCTTTAGCCTGCGAATCGATCGGCCACCTCAGCACTTCGGCAAACCCATGTGCTGCGGCAAAACGCATGGGGTATTGAATCTGAGAATCGTCCCAAACTTGCACGGCGGCATTGTTCCACCAATAAAAACGATGGCGTACATCACTTCGATTGCTCAGCGTGACGTGTTGTTCGAGGACGGTAGAACCAGGGCGCAGAGTCAGTTCGACGGACCATTCCATTCCATAAACTCTGTCGATATTCCCAACGGTGACCGACGCACTGCCATCCTCGTGGCCCGCATATGCAAAATCCACGGGTGACATGGAGACCCAATTGTGGGAAACAGGAAAGTTAAACTCGACGCCGAATGCGGCCCAGGCTCCGCGATAACCGATCCTGGCTTTCTTAATGGAAGGGTTGGCATAAAACATCGGCTGCCCGCTGATTTTGTCGATGCACGTATAAATATGCCCACCCAAATCCGGCAAAACTG
>WNGG01036032.1_pt1 | contig 11850 bp, 9 predicted proteins | sample 5400661 | NCBI WGS metagenome assembly WNGG01 (sample SAMN13153372, study PRJNA577476) | soil metagenome | isolation source: 100 cm soil or saprolite under Garry oak tree replicate 1 | place: USA:California | collected 2016-06-15 | reverse complement strand
AGCCTCGGGCTCGTGGTCGCAAGGGCCGGGCTCGCCCCGGTCGACCGACTCACCGGCCAGGCCGAATACGTCGCCCGCACCCAGGACCTCGGCGCGCTGATCGAGGTGCACGGCGACGACGAGATCGCCCGCCTGGCCAGGAGCCTCAACGCGATGCTGACCGCGCTGGACGACTCCAGGCGCCGGCAGCGCCGCCTGGTCGCCGACGCCGGCCACGAGCTGCGCACCCCCCTGACCAGCCTGCTGACCAACATCGAGCTGCTGGTCCGGGCCGACCAGCACCCGGACCGGGCCCTGCCCGCCCCCGACCGCCGCGCGCTGCTCGCCGACCTCACCGCGCAGCTGCACGAGCTGAGCGGGCTGGTCGCCGACCTGGTCGAACTGGCCCGCGACGAAGGCGACGGCCCTGGTAGTAACGACAAGGCGCAGGACGTGCGGTTCGACGAGCTGGTGGCGGGGATGGTGGAGCGCGCGGGCCTGCGGGCGCCCACGGTCTGGTTCGCGGCCGAGCTCGAGCCAACGGTGGTGCACGGCCACCGGCGGCTCCTGGAGCGGGCGGTGACCAACGTGCTCGACAACGCCGCCAAGTGGAGCCCGGAGGGCGGGCGGGTGGAGGTGCGCCTGCACGGCGGCGAGCTGACCGTGTGCGACCACGGCCCGGGGATCGCCGCCGAGGATCTCCCGTTCGTGTTCGAGCGGTTCTACCGCACCCCGGCGGCCAGGCACCTGCCCGGCTCCGGGCTCGGCCTCGCGATCGTGCGGGAGGCCGTTGAGGCGCATGGCGGAACCGTGCAGGTCACCGCGCCGCCGGACGGCGGCACGACGGTCCGTCTGCGGATCCCTTTGGTGACCTTTAGCGACCTTTAACAAGCTTTTAAGGTGGCTTCAGGCTCGCTTCAGGCTCGGGGCTGACGGTGGTTGTGGCCATAACCCCGACCAGAGGGAACCCGCATGTCCATTCGAAACCTGTTCCACCCGTCCCGGCGCCGCGCCGGCCCGGTCACGCTCGCGACGGCGGCGCTCGCGGCAGCGCTGGCGGTCGTCGCCCTGCTCGCCGCCGGCTGCGGCGGCTCCAAGTCCAGCTCAAAGGGTGTCGCCTCGGTGGGCGGGTGCGGCGGCAACGCCGTCACCAGCACCACCAAGGCGAACCAGGAGCAGGTCTTGCTGCAGTTCACCCAGTGCATGCGCAAGAACGGCGTCAACATGGCCGACCCCACCGTGGACGCCAACGGCAACGTGCGGCTGTCGCCGCCAGCAGCGGGCAGCGGTGGTAGCCAGCCGAGCCAGGCTGCCCTCACCAAGGCCACGAGCGCCTGCCAGAAGTACCTCCAGGGCGTCACGCAGGGCTTCAGTTCGCAGAACCAGTCGCAGTTCCGCGACTCGGTCCTCAAGTACACGCAGTGCATGCGCAAGAACGGCTACGAGATGCCCGATCCGGACTTCTCCGGAGGCGCCGCCGGCCTGTTCGGCGGAGGCAAGATCAACCAGAACGACCCCGCCTACAAGAAGGCCGACGCGGTCTGCCACAGCAACCTCGCCCAGCTCGGCAACATCGGCGGCGGAAAATGAGGGAGGACATGAGCCGACACCCCGAACCCACCGGCGCCACCGCTCCCTCGGCCGACGGCAACGCGGCAGCAGCCACGGCCATCGCGCCGCCTCCCCAGACGCGCCCAGAGGCCATCCCGGCCCCGGCGGAACCGCCTGCGCGGCGCCCACGGCGCCGCAAGGCGCTGGTCGCCAGCGTGCTGGTGCTGCTGCTCGCCGGGGGCGGAGCCGGCGCCTACGCCGTGCTCAGCAGCCGCTGGTCGAACTCGGACAGCACCGTCGCCGTCAAGGCCGTCACCACCGCCGCGGTCACCCGCGCGAACCTGGTCGACACCGAGCAGGACGACGGCTCGCTCAGCTACGACGACCAGCAGACGCTCCACGCCGGCAACCGCGGCGTACTCACCGCCCTGCCCGACGAGGGCGCCACGGTCAGCCGCGGCCAGAGCCTGTACCGGGTGGACGACAAGCCGGTGACGCTGTTCTACGGCAATCTCCCCCTGTACCGGACGCTCCAGGACGGGGTCGACGACGGCGCCGACGTGAAGCAGCTCGAGGAGAACCTGGACGCGCTTGGCTATGGCGACAACCTCACCGTCGACGACCACTTCTCGTCCGCCACCACCGACGCCGTCAAGGCATGGCAGGCCGACCGCGGGCTCGATCAGACCGGCACGGTCGACGCCACCCAGGTCGTGTTCCTGCCCCACGCCGTCCGCGTCGGCCAGCACAAGGCCGGCGTCGGCGACAGCGTCAATGGCGGGATGGCGGTGGCCACCATCTCCGCCACCACCCGCATCGCCACCGTCGACCTGGCGGCCGACAACGCCAGCATCGCCCGCGTCCGCGACAAGGTCGACATCGAGCTGCCGAACGGCCACACCGTCAAGGGCACCATCACCGAGATCGCAAAGGTCGCCACGACCGCCAGTACGGCCTCGGGCGGCTCCAGCGGCTCGGCCTCCAGCAGCTCCTCCAGCTCCAGCGACCCGACGATCACCGTCACCATCCGGGTCGACGATCCCCGCGCGACCGGCGACCTCGACCAGGCGCCGGTGAAGGTGGACTTCACCAAGCAGCGCAAGACGGGCGTGCTGGCGGTGCCGGTCACCGCACTGGTCGCGCTCTCCGAGGGCGGCTACGCGGTCGAGGTCAGCGACGGCGGCGCCGCCACGCACCTGGTCAAGGTCACCACCGGCCTGTTCGCCACTGGCCGGGCCGGTGCTGGAGCTTCGCGGCGTCCGCAAGGTCTATCCGGGCCCGCTCGAGGTGCTGCACGGCATCGACCTCACCATCGAGCAGGGCGAGCTGGTCGCCATCCTGGGCCCGTCGGGCTCTGGCAAGTCGACCCTGCTGCACCTCATGGGCACCCTCGACCGGCCGTCGTCCGGCACCGTCGAGGTTGACGGCCACGACGTCGCCGCCATGAGCGACCGCGCGCTGTCGGCGCTGCGGGTGCGGCGGATCGGCTTCGTGTTCCAGCAGTTCTTCCTGCTGGACGGGATGAGCGCGCTGGAGAACGTCGCCGGCGGCCTGCTCTACGCCGGCGTGCCGGCGGCCCGCCGCCGGGAGCTGGCGGCCGCGACGCTCGCCCGGGTTGGCCTCGGCCACCGCCTCCAGCACCACCCGGCGGCCATGTCCGGCGGCGAGCGCCAGCGGGTCGCGATCGCCAGGGCGCTGGTCGCGAGGCCGGCGATCGTGTTCGCCGACGAGCCGACCGGCAACCTCGACTCCTCGTCCGGTCTGGAGATCCTCCGGCTCCTGGAGGAACTGCACGCCGATGGCACCACCATCGTCGTGATCACCCACAACCAGGAGGTGGCCGCGGCCATGCGGCGCCAGATCGAGCTGCTCGACGGCCGCATCCGCTACGACTCCGGGAGGGCGGCATGACCGCGACGCTGCAACCACCGCGGCCGCGGGCCGGTCGCAACGCGCACGGACAGGGGCAGGCGCTGGCGCCGAGCCGCCTGCTGCCCCGCGACCTCCTGCGGGTCGGCTCGATCGGGCTGCGCACGCGCCGGCTGCGGGCCGCATTGTCGGCCCTCGGCATCGCCATCGGCATCGCGGCGATCGTCGGCGTGCTCGGCATCTCCGAGTCGAGCAGCGCCGACCTGCTGGCGCAGCTCGACGCCCTCGGCACCAATCTCCTCTCGGTGCAGCCGGGCCAGACCCTCGGCGGCGCCAGCGCCAAGCTCCCCGACGGGTCGGAGGCGCTGGTGAGCCGCATCGGCCCGGTCGAGGCGGTGTCGTCGGTGGCCAGCGTCTCAGCGACGGTGCTGCGCAACGACCAGGTGGACCCCAATGCCACCGGGGGCATCAGCGTCAAGGCGGCCAGGCCCAACCTGCTCGGCGTGCTGCGCGGCAACATCGCCCAGGGGCAGTTCCTCACCACCGCGAACGAGCGCTACCCCGTGGTGGTGCTCGGTTCGGTGGCGGCGCAGCGGCTCGGCATCATCACCCTGCGGCCGGGGATCGCCGTGTACCTCGGTGGCAAATGGTTCACGGTGGCCGGGATCCTCAACAGCATGCCGCTGGCGCCCGACATCGACCGCTCGGCGCTGATCGGCTACCCCGAGGCGAAGACAGCGTTCCCGCCGTCGAGCTACCACTCCGACAACGTCGTCGCGCCCTCGACCGTCTACGCCCGCACCGACCCCGACCAGGTCCAGGCGGTCCACGACGTGCTCGCCGCCACCGCCGACCCCGAGCACCCCGAGGAGGTGCAAGTCAGCCAGCCCTCCAACGCGCTGACCGCCCGCGCGGCGGCCAAGAGCGCCTTCAACTCGCTGTTCCTCGGCCTGGGCGGGGTCGCGCTGCTGGTCGGCGGGGTCGGCATCGCCAACGTCATGGTCATCTCGGTGCTGGAACGGCGCTCCGAGATCGGCCTGCGGCGCGCGCTCGGCGCCACCAAGGGGCACGTGCGGACCCAGTTCCTCGCCGAGTCCCTGCTGCTCGCCCTGATCGGCGGCAGCGGCGGGGTGGCGATCGGCGCGGCGGCGACCGCCGCCTACGCCACCACCCGAAGCTGGCAGATCGTCATCCCGCCAAGCGCGGTCGCCGCCGGCCTGGGCGCCGCGCTACTCATCGGCGCCATCGCCGGCCTGTACCCGGCCGTCCGGGCCGCCCGCCTGGCACCGACTGAGGCCCTGCGCTCAGTCTGAGGGCCAGGCCGCAAGCCTCCAGGAGGTCGTCGGCGCAGCGCGCGACCCGTCCCGCGCGGAGCATCGAGCCTCCTGGAGGCCAACCAGATCAACCAAATGTCCCACTGCCAGGGTAAGCTGCTGCGATAATCCATTGGCAGGACGCATATCCATATAAGGTTCGCAAAGCAGGGCGCGTACCGAGAGCTCCGGGATTCCGGGGGTGGGAAATGGACGGGTTGCAGCGCCGTTTCGACGAGGTCCGGGCCAACCGGACCGAGCTTGAGAACCACCTAATTGACGAGTTGGCCGCTGGCCGGCTGTCGCGGCGGGAATTCATTCGCCGCGGGTCGGTGCTCGGGATGTCGGCGGCGGTGCTCGGCCTGGTCGCCGCTGCCTGCGGGAAGTCGACCAACGCGACACCAGGCAGCGGCGCCGGCCCGGTCAAGAAGGGCGGCGCGATGACCGTCGGGATCGTCGCGCCCTCCGGGGCGATCGACCCCATCACCGTCGCCGACGAGGGCGGGCTGGCCGTGCTCGGCCAGGCCGGCGAGTACCTCACCTGGTCGGACAAGGACCTGAAGCTCTCCGGTGTGCTGGCCGAGTCCTGGTCCGCCAATGCTGACGCGTCGGTGTGGACCTTCAAGCTGCGCCAGGGGGTGACCTTCAACGACGGCAGCCCGATGAAGGCAGCCGACGTGGTCAAGACCTTCAAGGCCCACTCCGACCCCAACGGCAAGTCGAACGCGCTCTCGGCCTTTGGCGGGGTGCTGACCCCCGACGGCGTCCAAGCGGTCGACGACAACACCGTCGCGTTCCACCTGGAGGCGCCCAACGGGAACTTCCCGTACCTGGTCAGCTCCGACAACTACAACACCATCATCCTGCCGGCGAGCTATAACTACGGCGGCAAGTACGAGAAGTCGTTCATCGGCACCGGGCCGTGGAAGATGACCAGCTTCAAGACCGGTGCGGAAGTTGCCTTCGCGAAGAACCCGAGCTACTGGCAGTCCTCGGCGGGCTTCCCGGTGCTCGACACCCTCACCCTCAAGTTCTACGCCGACGAGCAGCCCGAGGTGCTGGCACTGCAGTCCAAGAGCCTCGGCGTGGTGAGCCACTTCTCGGCCTCAACCGGCCAGCAGCTGTTCAGCAACCCGTCCCTCACGGTCATGGAGCTGCCGTCGTCGGCGCACCGGCAGGTGCACCTCCGCACCGACAAGGAGCCCTTCACCGACAAGCGCGTGCGCCAGGCGATCGCTCTGCTGCTCGACCGCCAGGGCCTGGTCACGGGGCTGTTCAACGGCAAGGCCAAGGTCGGCAACGACTCCCCCTTCGCCCCGGCGTTCCCCTCCACCGACAGCTCGGTGGCGCAGCGCACCCAGAACGTGGACCAGGCCAAGGCGCTACTTGCCGCCGCCGGCAAATCGGGCGGCTTCACGGTCACGCTGGCGACCTGGAAGGGCTTCGAGATCCCGCTACTCGCGCAGGCGATCAAGGACGCGGCCAGCAAGGTCGGGGTGACGATAAAACTCAACGTCACCGACGCGAGCACCTATTACGGCGACGCGGTGTTCGGCAAATCGCCGTGGCTCGACTCGACCATGGGGATCACCGACTACGGCCACCGGGGCGTGCCCAACGTGTTCCTCGGCGCCCCGCTCACCTCGAAGGGCACCTGGAACTCGGCCCACTTCCACAACGCGCAATACGATGCGCTGGTCAAGCAGTACGTGGCCGCAGTCGACCTGACCTCGCAGCGCGCCGTCGCCAAGCAGATCGAGACCCTGCTGCTGGACGAGACCCCGATCATCTTCCCGTACTTCTACTCCCACCTGACCGCCACGCAGAGCAACATCGCCAACACCGAGCCGACCGCCATGGGGCACATCCGCATGCTCCGGGCGGGATTCACGTCGTAGCGCGGCCGAGGCCGAGGCCGAGGGAGAGACGGAGACGAGGGCATCGTGGCCCGGTTCCTGCTGCGGCGCGTCGGGCTCGCGCTGCTGACGCTGTGGCTGCTCGCCACCATCATCTTCCTGGGCGCTCAGGTGCTCCCCGGGGATGTTGGCCGCCGCATCCTGGGGCCCTTCGCCGCGCCCGGGGCGGTCAAGACGCTGAACCACGAGCTCGGCACCGACCGGCCAGTCCTGGTCCAGTACTGGGACTGGCTGTCGGGTGCGGTACGCGGGCAGCTCGGCGACTCGCTCTCCTTCCGGGTGCCAGTGTCGTCGCTGCTCGGCCCGGCGCTGCTCAACTCGCTGAAGCTCGCCCTGGTGGCGTTCGTGCTGGTGGTGCCGCTCGGCGTCCTCGGCGGCGTAGTGGCCGGGCTGGCCAACGGCCGCGCCCTTGACCGGATCGTGACCGTTGGTGGCCTGTCGGCCACAGTGGTCCCCGACTTCGTCTGGAGCATCGTGGTGATCCTGGTGTTCGCGGTGAACCTGCGGCTGCTCCCGGTCACCGCCCAGGCCCCCGACGGCAGCGGGCTCATCGCCCAGTTCCACTACCTGATCCTGCCCGCGATACCGCTGGTGTTCGTGCTGTTCGGCTACATCGCCCGAATCACCCGCTCGGGTATGATCGAGGCGCTGGACGCCGACTACACCCGCACCGCGGTGCTCAAGGGCATCTCGCGGCCGGCGGTGATCGGCCGCCACGTGCTGCGCAACGGCTTGCTCCCGACGATCGCGGTGGTCGCCACCCAGACCGGCTACCTCATCGGCGGGCTGGTGGTGATCGAGCTGATCTTCAACTACCAGGGAATCGGCCAGCTGATCTATCAGTCCGCCGTGAAGAAGGACTTCCCGCTGCTGGAGGGCACGATCCTGGTGGTCGGCACCGTCTACCTGGTGGTGACACTGCTCGCCGACATCGCCTATTCGCTGCTCAACCCCCGGATCCGCTACGGGAGCACGGAATGAGGCCTCAATGAGCACCTACGACGAGGTCGGGTGGTTTGCGCGCTGTTCGGGAGCCTGATCGAGCCGCACAGCCCGTTCGCGGTCAACGTGCTCCACCGGCTTGCCCGGCCGTCGTCGGCGAACTGGCTCGGGACCGATGAGCTTGGCCGCGACGTGCTCTCCAGGATGATCGCGGGCGCCCGCGGGATCCTGGTAGTCGCGCCGCTGGCGACCGCGATCGGCACCGTCGCCGGCACCGCCATCGGGCTGGTCGCCGGCTTCTACCGCGGCGCGGTCGACGACGTGCTGATGCGGCTGGTCGACGCTTTCCTGGCCCTGCCGGTGGTGATCGTGGGGCTGCTCGCGCTGGTGGCGCTCGGCCCCTCGGACGTCACCGTGATCCTGGTGATCGGGACGGTGTTCACCCCGATCATCGCGCGGACGGTGCGGGCGGCGGTGCTGGCCGAGCGGGAGCTTGAGTACGTGCAGGCAGCCAAGCTCCGCAACGAACGCGCCCTCTACACCATGTTCGTGGAGATCCTCCCCAACGTCGCCGCGCCGGTCCTGGTGGAGTTCACGGTGCGGCTCGGCTACGCCATCTTCGCGGTCGCCACCCTCTCGTTCCTGGGCTTCGGCATCCAGCCACCCGCCCCGGACTGGGGCCTGACCATCTTCACCGACTACGGCTTCATCGCCGGTGGGATCTGGTGGCCGACCCTGTTCCCCGCCCTCGCCATCGCCAGCCTGGTCGTCGGCGTGAACCTGATCTCCGACGCCCTCAGCCAGGTGTTCGAACGATGAGCAGCCTATCTGCCCCGGCCCCGGCCCCAGACTCGGTCTCAGCGAGCGTCCCCGCCCTGGATGTGGAGGACTTCCGGCTCGCCTACCGCGTGCGGGGCGTCGACCGGGAGGCTATCCGCGGGGTCAGCTTCCAGGTCGCGCGGGGGGAGGCCTACGGGCTGGTCGGCGAGTCGGGCTGCGGCAAGTCCACGGTGGCATTCGCGGCGATGCGCTACCTGCCCCGCAACGCGCGGGTGCTGGCGGGCAAGATCCGCATCGACGGCGCCGAGCTGTTCCGCATGGACGAGGCCGCACTGCGCAAGCTCCGCGCCGCCACCGTGTCGATGGTCTACCAGAATCCCGGGACCGCACTGAACCCGTCGATCCGGGTGGGCGACCAGGTCGCCGAGTCGTTCCGGGTGCTCGGGGTTGGCAAGGACGAGGCTCATGAGCGCGCCCGCGCCATGCTGGAGAAGGTGCGCATCTCCGACCCCGCCGGGGTGCTGCGCCGCTACCCGCACCAGCTCTCCGGCGGCATGCAGCAGCGGGTGGTGATCGCCATGGCACTGGCCTGCGACCCGTCGCTGCTGATCCTCGACGAGCCCACCACCGGCCTGGACGCCACCGTGGAGGCGGAGGTCCTCGACCTGGTCGCGGCGTTGCGGCGCGAGTACCGCACCAGCGTGCTGTTCATCAGCCACAACCTCGCCGTGATCGCCCGCATGTGCGACCGCATCGGGGTCCTGTACGCCGGGCGGCTGGTCGAGGAAGGTGCCACCGAGACCCTGCTCGGCGACCCCCGCCACCCCTACACGGTCGGGCTGCTGCGCTCGGTCCCCAAATGGGGTGACAGCAAGGGCCACGGCCCGCTCGCCACCATCCCGGGGTTCCCGCCACGGATCGGCGCGGACATCCCCGGGTGCGTGTTCGCCGACCGCTGTGGCCTGGCCGAGGATCGCTGCCGGCAAGAGGAACCGGACCTGTACGAGGCACGCGCTGAGCACCTGAGCCGCTGTTTCTTCCACGAGCGGGCCCAGACGCTGCCGATGGTCGCGGCGCCCGCCGCCCGCGCGGCCGCCGCGGCCGGGGCCCCCGATGGTGTGGTGATACGGCTGGAGCACCTCTCCAAGACGTTCCACCAGGACGGCCGCGAGGTGCAGGCGCTCGCCGGCATTTCCCTGGCGGTCCAGCGGGGAGAGGTGCTCGGCCTGGTGGGCGAGTCGGGCAGCGGCAAGACCACCCTGGCGCGGACGCTGCTCGGGCTGACCGGGCCGGACAGCGGCTCGATCGTCGAGCTGGACGCCACACCGCTCGGTGCCCGCATCGGGCAGCGCTCCGCCGAGCAGGTCCGCGAGCTGCAGATCGTGTTCCAGAACCCTGACGCCTCACTCAACCGGCGCCACTCGGTGCACCGCATCATCGGCCGGGCGCTGGCCAAGCTCCTCGGGCTGCGCGGCGCCCAGCGCGAGCGGCGCATCCTGGAGCTGACCCACGCCGTCCGGCTCGACCGCCCGGTGCTGGACGCCAAGCCGTCGCAGCTGTCCGGCGGCCTCAAGCAGCGCGTGGCGATCGCGCGGGCGTTCGCCGGGGACCCGCGGATGGTGGTGTGCGACGAGCCGACCTCCGCGCTCGACGTCTCGGTGCAGGCCGCGATCCTCAACCTGCTGGTGGACCTGCAGCGCGGCGGGGTCACCTACCTGTTCATCTCCCACGACCTTGGGGTGGTGCGCTTTGTCGCCGACCGGATCGCGGTGCTTTACCTCGGGCGGCTGATGGAGGTCGGCCCAGCCGAGGCGGTCTTCAAGGGACCCCACCATCCCTACACCGAGGCGCTGCTGTCAGCCGCGCCGATCCTCCCCGGCGCGACCAGCGCCAGCGCCAACTCCAACGGCGGCAGCAACGGCAACGGCCAGCCCGCCGCCGCCCGCGAGCGGATCCGCCTCTCCGGCGAGATCCCGAGCGCCGCCTCCCCGCCGTCCGGGTGCGTGTTCCACACCCGCTGCCCCCGCAAGCTCGGCGCGATCTGCGAGCAGTCCGAGCCACCCCTGGCCGAGGAAGAACCCGGCCACTTCCTGCGCTGCCACATCCCCATCGATGATCTGCGGCGGTTGCAGCTTGAGGGTGCGCCGCCCACCGAAGCCGGCGCCGCAGGCACCCCCTCCGGGGAAGGGCCGGGCTGATGCGGATCGCGGCCATCGAGACCCGCCGCTACCGCCGCCGGCTCGATCCGGCGTTCCGGGCCGCCTGGGACCCGGTGCCGCGCGCCGCCCTCGACGCCACCATCGTGATCGTGCGCTCCGACGACGGCCTCTGCGGCTATGCGAGCGGCGATCACCTGCACCTGCCCGACGCCGCGCAACTCCAGGCGCTGCTCAGCGGCACCGACCCGCTGCGGAGCGAGCGGGTCCAGCAACTCTGCGCGACCGTGGACTTCCACGGCGGCCGTCCCTGGACCGTCGAGGTGGCTGTGTGGGACCTTGTCGGGCGGGCGCTCGGCGTGCCGCTGTGGCAGCTGCTCGGGGGCCGCTCGGAGCGCCTGCTCGCCTACGCCTCCACCGGCGAGCTGGTCGAGCCCAAGGAGCGGGTCCAGCGGGCCGAGGAGCTGCACCGCCGCGGCATCCGCGCGCTGAAGCTGCGCTTCCACCACACCGACTGGCGCGACGACCTGGAGGTGGTGCAGGCGGTCCGCGACGCGCTCGGCACCCAGGTCGAGCTGATGGTCGACGCCAACCAGGGCTGGCGCATGGCCGGCGACGTCACCCCCCGCTGGGACGTTCCCACCGCCGCGCAGTGCGCCGCCGAGCTGGAGCGGCTCGGCGTCTACTGGCTGGAGGAGCCGCTGCCCACCGACGACCTGGACGGCTACCGGGCGCTGCGGCGGCGCACCTCGATCCGGGTCGCGGCCGGCGAGATGGTCCGCCAGCTCCACGAGGCCCGCGACCTGGTGCTGCGCGGCGGGGTCGACGTGATCCAGCCCGACGTGGTGCTGGCCGGCGGCATCAGCGGCTGCCGGCAGATCGCCGCGCTCGCGAGCCTCTGCGGCCGCGCGTTCTCGCCGCACACCTGGACCAACGGGCTCGGGCTGGTCGCCAACCTGCATCTCGCGCTGGCGGTCTCGACCTGTCCCTACGTGGAGGTGCCGCTGGACCCGCCGGCGTGGTCGCCGGAGCGCCGCGACTGGCTACTGCCCGCCCCTGTCGAGGTCGCCGCCGACGGCACCATCACCCCGCCGCCCGGCCCCGGCCTCGGCGTTACGCCCGATCTGGAAGCCCTCGAACAATACCGGGTCGGGTGAGTTCGTTGGCGACGGCGACGACGCTGGTCCGCGCGGCCGTGCTGCACCAGGCCCACACGCCGCTTCAGGTCGAGGAGACTCGGTTGGAGGCGCCACGCGCCAGCGAGTTGCTGGTGCGGGTGGCCGCCGCTGGGGTGTGCCACTCCGACCTGCATCTTGCCGAGGGGCATATTGGGGAGGGGCGCTG
>WNGG01011667.1_pt1 | contig 11851 bp, 8 predicted proteins | sample 5400661 | NCBI WGS metagenome assembly WNGG01 (sample SAMN13153372, study PRJNA577476) | soil metagenome | isolation source: 100 cm soil or saprolite under Garry oak tree replicate 1 | place: USA:California | collected 2016-06-15 | reverse complement strand
TCGCGTCGGTGGCGGCAGCGAGCACGCAGAGACGCAGTGCGCACACAAGCGCGCCGAAACGAGGCATGAGAGCAAATGCGGTCTCCGCACGAATTGACGCTCTCAATCCGGCGCGGGATCATTGCGGCCAGCTCAACAACAAGGTCTCCGGGGGCAGAGCATGCGACGGATGGACGGCAAGGTCGCGATCATTACGGGCGCAGCGCGGGGGATCGGTGCGGCGGCGGCGCGGCTCTTCGCGTCCGAGGGTGCCAAGCTGATGCTCGCCGATGTGCTTACCGAAGCGCTCTCCGACGTGGCGAAAGGGATTGGGGCGAGCGCCGCGATCTGCCCTACGGACGTGAGCGAGGACGACGCCGTGAGGAAGCTCGTCGACGAGACGGTCAAGCGGTGGGGCAAGGTCGATGCGGCGTTGCTCAATGCCGGCATCGAAGGCAGGCTCGGCCCTATCGAGGACTACCCCGTCGAGATGTTCGACAGGGTCATGGCCGTCAACGTGCGGGGCGTGTGGCTTGGCCTCAAGTACGTGATGAAGGCGATGGACGCAACGGGCGGCTCGATTGTGATCACGTCTTCAACGTCGGGCATCCGAGCTACGCCTCACATGTCGGCCTACACGGCGTCCAAGCACGCGGTGATCGGCCTGATGCGTTCGGCCGCAATCGAGGGGGCGAAGCGGAAGATCCGCGTCAATACGGTGAACCCGTCGCCGATCGATACCCCGATGATCGCCTCGCTCGAGAGGATGCGCGGCTTTGCCGGACGCAACGACCAGCCGATGGCAGCCGGCACACCGCTTGGCCGCTACGGCACGCCAGAGGAAGTCGCCAAGCTGATGCTGTTCCTGGCGAGCGACGAGTCGAGCTTCTGCACGGGGGGCGTCCATATGGTGGACGGCGGCGTGTCGGCGGGCCGACCCGGATAGCGCAGGAAGCGCACCGACAAACCACACCGTGTCGCCCTTTCCGCTGCAGGGGCATCGCCACGCGTTACGACAAGCTCGGAGCCGCCTTCTTCGATTTCATCTGGAGCTCGCACCCTCTACTTTGACAGTCGGCGTGGCTGCAGGACAACATCGCCCGTCGTTACATCATCAACGCGGCCGTCACTGCGGCGATCGTTTCGGCCGGCGCGGTGAGCAGCCAAGCCGCCGATACGACAATACCCAGGAGAGAGAACAGACAGACGCACTCTAAACACGAAGAGGTGGCTGCAGCGCGCAAGTCAGTTGACCACCTGCGGTCGGTGACCGCGCTTTCGTGCTTGAATGCGCCCAGCGTGTCGACGACTCCGACATGGCACGAACTCAGGCCGGCTGCCGTGTGATCTGGCTTCATGGGATCGCTCCTCGATTTCTACCCAAGACTGGGCGTGAGTGGCTGTCGTCAAATCGCGGGGGCTGTCTCGACCGGCAAGTCCCCGGCCTTCGACATGAGGTCAACCGTATCGATCTGGACGAAGCCCTGCGTGTGCGAGCCGACTCTCGCCAGAACCGACGCTGTCGCCCAGGTGCCGAGGGCGATCAGCGAGGCGAAAAAGATCATCTTGACCTTGAACATGCTGTCCTCCGATGTCTCCAAGGGCCGCCCCGAAGGGGCTCCGGGCGAAGGGCGGGCGATTCATCCCGGGGCATCGGTGGGCAGCATGCGCGCGAACGAATTCGCGCGTCGTTGGCATTTCCCAACCCCCGGAAAAAAATCAGTGTTATGCTACGGAACGCGGATGGGGGTCGTCGCCTGTGCAATGCCCAAGCTGCAATTTAAGCGCACCGGAAGGCAGCAAGTTCTGCGGCAATTGCGGCACCGCGCTGCCGCGGGCCTGTCCAAACTGCGGTCATGCCGTCCCCCCGGAAAACAGTTTCTGTTCCGAGTGCGGGACCAGCATTGGCGCCAAGAAAGTCGCGTCACCGCCATCGCCGACGCATCGTGCAGCTCCAGCCACCGCCGAACGGCGCCAACTGACGATCATGTTTTGCGACATGGTGGGATCGAGCGCCCTCGCAACGCGGCTCGATCCCGAGGAACAGGGTAACGTTATCGCTGCGTTTCATGCCTGTTGCGCCGACGAAATCAAATCCTTTGGCGGCACCGTCGCGCAATACCTCGGCGACGGAGTGCTGGCGTATTTCGGATACCCGACCGCGCACGAGAACGACGCCGAACGGGCCATCCTTGCCGGTCTTGCCATCCTCAAGGCGGTCGGCCGCTTGAAAGCAGGCGGCGATATGGCACTGCAGACCCGCATTGCCGTTGGCTCGGGCGTGGTTGTCGTCGGAGATCTTGCTCATCAGGGCGTCACCCAGGAGAACGCTGCGATCGGCGAGACCACCAACCTGGTGGCGCGCCTGCAAGCGATTGCCGAGCCCAACTCGATCGTCATCTCGCCGGTAACACATCGCCTGGTCAGTGCGCTGTTCGAATATCGTGATCTCGGACTGCACGCGCTCAAAGGCTTTTCCGACCCCGTGCATGTGCGCCAGGTGCTCGGACCCAGCAAGGTCGAGAGCCGGTTCGAGGCGCGGCGCGCGGGCGCGCTCTCCCCGCTGATCGGCCGGCAGGAGGAGATCGAGCTGCTGCTGCGCCGTTGGGATCAGGCCAAGCGCGGCGAGGGTCGGGTCGTGCTGCTCTCCGGTGAACCCGGCATCGGCAAGTCGCGCATCGTCGAAAGCCTGCTGGCCGGGCTCGTGGGCGAGCCGCATACTCGCCTTCGATATTTCTCCTCCCCGCACCATACCAACAGCACCCTCTACCCGTCGATTACGCAGCTCGAGCGGGCCGCGGGGTTCGAGGCGGGCAGCAGCGCGGCGGCGAAGCTCGACAAGTTGGAGGCCTTGCTCGAGCCGACCGCGAAAAATGCGCCACGGGATCTGGCGCTCATTGCCGAGCTGTTGGCGGTGCCGACGGACGGACGCTATCCGGTCGTGGAGGTTAGTCCGCAGCAGAAGCGAGAGATGATCCTCACGGCGCTTCTCGACCAGCTCGACGCGGTAGCGGCCAGGAGCCCCGTCCTGACGGTGTTCGAGGACATCCACTGGATCGATCCGACATCGCTCGATTTGCTCGATCGAACCGTTGCTCGCGTCGCCAATATGCCGGTGCTGCTCATCGTCACATTCCGGCCGGAGCTCGAGCCGACCTGGGTCGGCCAGCCGCATGTGACGATGCTGCCCTTGAGCCGCCTTGGCCGCCACGACAGCGCCGACATCATCGGTGGAGTCACCAAGGGCAAGGCGCTGCCTGACGCCGTCGTCGAGCAGGTCCTTGCGCACACGGATGGCGTGCCGCTGTTCATCGAGGAGCTGACGAGCACGCTGCTCGAGAGCGGGCTGTTGCGTGAGACAACTGACCGCTACGTGCTCGACGGCCCGCTGCCGCCGCTCGCCGTACCGACGACGCTGCAGGCCTCGTTGGTGGCCCGCCTCGACCGGCTTGCCCCGGTCAAGGATGTGGCGCAGATCGGTGCCGCGATCGGGCGGGAGTTCTCCCACGAGCTGATTGCCGCGGTGGCGGCCTTGGCCCCGAAGGACCTTGACACGGCACTGGAGCGGCTGACCGCATCCGGGCTCATCTCCCGGCGCGGAACGCCGCCGGCCGCGACTTACTCGTTCAAGCACGCGCTGGTACGGGACGCCGCCTACGCCACGATGCTCAAGAGCCGGCGGCGGCAGTTGCATGCGAGCATCGCCAACGCACTGGTCGAGCGGTTTTCTGCGCTGGCCGAACGCCTGCCCGAGATCGTCGCACACCATTTCACCGAGGCAGGTCTTGCAAGCAAGGCGATCGGCTATTGGATGAAGGCCGGTCAGCTTGCCAGCGCGCGATCGGCCAACCGCGAGGCCGTCAGATTCTTTGAGCAGGCGCTGGGCGCCCTCGAGGCGCTGCCGGAGAGCCCGGCCACGCTGGGGCAGGGCTTCGATATCCGCTTCGAGCTGCGACCGGTGCTGCAGCAGCTCGGTGAAGTGCCGCGGGTGCTGGAGCGCCTGCGCGAGGCCGAGAGCCTCGCCGAGCGGTTGAACGACGACCGTCGGCGAGGCCAAGTCTGCGCCTTTATGACAGCCGTCCAATCGGAGCTTGGCGCGCTCGACGAGGCGTTCGTGGCCGGCACCCGCGCGCTGGAGATCGCTGGGCGCCTCGGGGACTTGAGACTCTGCATCCCTGCCAGGACCTACATGGAGATGGCGCATTACTTCCGGGGCGAATACGAGCGAGTGATCGAGCTGGCCATTGACAACCTCGCGGCCTTACCCGCCGACTGGGTCTACGAGTATTTTGGACTTACCGCACCGGCATCGATCTACGATCGCTACTGGCTGCTCCAGGGCCTCGCCCAGGTCGGCGGATTCGCAAAGGCGGCCGAGTACGAATCCGATGCGCTCCGGCTCGCCGACGCCGAGCCGACACGTCATGCGTTCACCGTGGGTCAAGCCTATTACTCCGCGGGTACGCTCCACCTTTTCCGGGGCGACTGGGTGAAGGCGCGCTCACGGCTCGAGCACGCAATCGCGGTGTTCCGGACGGGGAATGTCGTCGCCCCGCTTCCCTATGCCGTCGCCCTATCCGCCTGGGTGCTGGCGCAGCTCGGCGAAGGGAGCGAAGCGGTGAACCAGCTCCGGGAAGGCGAGCAGCTCCTCGATGATCACGGGACGAGAAGAATCGTCAGCTTACGCGGCTGGTCTTACCATGCGCTGGGTCGCGCCTGTCTGCTGCTCGGTCGGCTCGAAGAGGCGAGGCGTCTTGGTGACCGCGCGATCAAATACTCTGAGGGGTTCACCGGGTTCGCGGCGCATGCGCTGCACCTGCTCGGCGACATTGCCAGCCATCCCGACAGGTTCGATGGCGAGAGCGGCGAGAGCCATTACCGCGAGGCGCTGGTGCTCGCCGAGACGCGCAGCATGCGCCCGCTCGTCGCCCACTGCCACCTCGGCCTCGGCAGGCTCAACCGGCGCACGGGCAAGCGGCAGCAGGCGCAGGAGCACGTCGCGACGGCGACGACTATGTACCGCGACATGGGCATGACATACTGGCTTGAGCAGGCCGAGGCGGTGATCTCCGCGGACGAGGTGCGTGCTGCCCGGCAAAAAGCGTAGAGTTGCAGAAGTCCTTTGGGGCGCCGGGTGATCAGGCTGCATAGGTCGTTGTCGGGGCGGTTGTGAGCCGCCCCGTCTCGTCTCGCAAGCGCCACTGCAGGCGGGAGCACGGCCGAGCGGCAGGGACAATGCCCAAATTCAGCTTGTCAACGGCTCAAGAGCCGCGGTGTCGCGACGCGCGCTGTCGACGCGATCGGAAATAATCCGTATCATAAAATCGTCGAAGGCGCGCGCAAGATCGGGACGCTCTCGGCGCATCCGCTCGAAATTGGCTCGGGTCAATGTGAACAGGGCCGTCGGCCCCTCCGACGACACGGTGGCCGAGCGCACGGCACGCCTGTAGAAACCCATTTCGCCGACAACCGTGTAGGTCGCGATGCGTCGCACGCGCAGGCTTTCGCCGCTGCCTGTCGCGACGTCTATCGCAAGGCGGCCGGCCGCGACGATGTCGATGGTATCGGCGGGCTCGCCTTGCCGATGAAGCGCGGTTGAGCCATCGAGATCCCTCCGATCAAAATAGGCGATGAGGTCGTCTGATTTGAAGTTCGCACCAAGTTGGCGCTGCAGCCAGGACGGAAAGCCGCGGAGGTCCGTGTCAACCTCGATCTTCGCCTCGGCGAGCAGCTGGTCCTCGCACCAGGCGAGCGCAGCATCGAGGTTGGCAAAGGCCTGGTGCCGGCTCTTGCCGCCGATGAAGCCGCCGCGCTCGAGGGCGTCACGGTTGGCGGGCGAGAGCGAGCAATAGACGATCGCGGTGGCGCGCTGGTTGCAATAACTGCGCAACTTGGCAAGGCTGACGAAAGCCGACGAGTCGGCCCCGGACACCATGCTGAAATCGAGAATAACGTAGGCAACGCGGCGCGGCAGCGCCGCCTCAATATCACTTCGGATACGCTCGAACAGACCTTCGGAAGAGCCAAAGAAGATGTAGCCCGAAAGCCAGTAAAGTTGGACAGCGTCGCCGACCGCACGCAGATGTTCGCTTGCTTCCAGCGAGCGATCGACATGACTGGAGAACTGGACGCGTGTCAGGTGCCGGCGCACGACGCCGAGGCGGGCATAGCTGATGACGAACAGCAGGCAGGCGCACACGACTCCGGCGAGCACGCCGATGAGGTAGCCATACTCGATACAGACAATCATGATAGCCACGGCCAGCGACAGATCGAGCCAAGCCCGCTGCGAATATGGCCGCCACAGCGCGTCGACAATGAACGCGTAGCCGAGATAGAGGACCAGGCCGGCGACGATCGGAACCGGAACCCATCCGGGCAGATCCAAGCTTGCAAGGCCGACGAGGCCGAGCACCAGCGCACACGCTACGCCGCTCATCCGGCCTCCGCTCCCGGCATGTTCCAGCAGACGGCTGGTGCTGACCTGGAGGCTGCTGGTGAGGCCCCCCAGCGGTGCGGCAATGAGGCTGCCAATGCCGTGGCCGCGAAATTCCCGATCAAGATCCCCGGCCGCTTGGCGCCCGACCTCGATGCTCGAGACCTTGGTGACGAGCGAGATGAGAGCCACGATTGTCACGGCGAGCAGCTCGGGGACAAGCTGGACCAGCATCGGCCAAGTCAGGTGCGACGTGCCGACAGCCTGGAACGGCAGCCACGCGGTCAACGTGCCGAGGGAGCGGAAGTACCAGCCGTGCTCGCTCCCGGAAAGTCCGAGAGCGCGAAGGCCCGTGGCGCTCACAAGCCACATGGCAACAAGCGCGGCGGGCATGGCGAAGGCCGACTTCACCCACCGGCGCAGGGCCAACAGTACCCCGAGCACAAGAACGGCACTGGCAATTTTCGCAGCGTCGGCCGCCGTCCAATCTGCAAGTCCGGTGAGCGTGAGGGCCGGCCGGCCGGTTGCCATCCGAATGGCGCCCACGATCAGGAAATAGCCGGTCGCTGCCAGAAATCCGCCAACGACCGGATAGGGAACGAAGCGGAAGTAAGAGCCCCACCTGAGGGCGCCGAGACCATAGAGCAATGCGCCCGACAGCAACGTCGCCGCCGTGAAAACCAGCATGACGCTTTGAATTGCGGTTTCCGTGCTGCCCCCCGTGGCCCGAACGCCGGCGGCGGTCAAGGCGCTCAACAGGACAAGAACGGCGCCCGTCGGCGAGTCGATACCGGTCGCGAGCGGCGGCAAGGAGGTCGTCAACGCGATCCATGCGCCGCCGACGCAGCCTCCAATCAGCATCGCCCAGATCGCAACCGGGATTCCGGCGCTCAAATCGCCGGGAAACATGAGCGCGCCAAACGAGACGATGTTGGCGATCAGCACCACCGACGCCACGAGCCCCGCCAGCGCGTCTTTGCTGGCGTCGCGGCCCGCAGCGATCAATCGGGACCACGCCTTGGCCAGCGTGCCCTCCCGGTCATGCTCGCCTCCACGCATGTCCCGCTCCCCAAGGTCCCGTGCCAGCTGCTTGGTTGTTTCAGCAGATAGCGTCGCGGCGGCGGCATGCGCAGGGTATGCCGAGAAACTCAGGGGGATCCCGAAGGGCGCCGACGCCAGCCACCAAGTTCGACCGTAGCAGTCTTCCGGATAGCTTGAAAAGCGGGAGGTCATGACCGTACCGTTGGTTCACGGGAAGTGCGTTCTCACGCTTGGCCGGTCGCCGCTACGGCCCTGCGCTCAGCGAACGTGCGAAACCTGTCGGCTCCATTCGCGCCGCGATCGTTGCATCGCGAGGTGCTGACGAAAACGCCGCGATCAGGACGACTATGAGCGCGGCCGTCGAATAGGCTGCCACGACGAGCAGCCGCCAACGATTGACGAACTTCTGCTCCTGTTCGCTGAGAGAAACACGTTGCATGGCTCACCTCCTGGTGGCGCCTGGTTGGGTTGCGCATGGACCGCTCGGGTCCTGACGCCAGCAGCATGCGCCCAGGTCACGCGGAGGATCGTTGGCATTTGCCAATGCCTGAGAAAAATTGTGATATGACTTATCCGACAAACAATATTATAATTTGCGTGCTGCAATAACTGGTTGAGGGGCCCCGGGGGTGTCCATCATTATGCCGGGTGGTGCCGTCAGGTCACGACCCCGTCGGGTCGCTGATGCACGAGACTGGACAATCTGGACTTCCGGGGCAGCGGGAAATGGATGCCTTATCTGAATGGCTCCAGAGGATCGGCCTCGCGTAAACCGGCGGCTGCGATGCGCGCTATTCGCCTTTGGCTTCGCGCACAAGCCTTTCGAGCCGGGCCACGTCGGTGATCCTGAGGCCGCCGCCCTCGCGCCGCAACAGACCTGTGGAGGCGAGCCGGCTCAGTTCGCGCGAAACCGCCTCACGATGAGTGCTGATGCGGTCGGCAACGTCGGCAAGAGACGGCGCCGGGGACAACAAAGCTTGTCCCTGCTGTCGACCCGCCTCCGCCGCCAACCGGAGCAGTTCCGCATGGATTCGGCTCTGAACGCCGAGCGTGCTGAACTCGAGCACCCGCTCCGACAGGCGGCGCACCTCTGCGGCGACATGCCGAAGCGTCGCAACCGCGACCACCGGCTCCCGTAGAAGCAGGCTTTGGAACTGGGTCGCCGTGAGCGACGCGATCGTCGACGGCTCAATGCCCTCCACCCCCGCCGACCGCGCCGCTCGGTCGATCGCAGCGATCTCCCCGAACATGGCCCCGGGCCTCAAGTCGGTGAAAATCACCGCCTTGCCTTCGGCCGAATAGATGATGACACGCACCTTGCCGGCAGCGAGGAAGAAGACCTCGTTGGAGGGAGCGTCATAGCTGAGGATCTGCTCGCCGGCATCGTAGTCCTGCCACTTGCACGTGCTGGCGAGCTGCTCGAGCCGCGCTTGCGGCAGCTCGGCGAGAATCGGGACGCGCTTCAACGCGGCCAGGCGCTCTGTCTGATGCATCAAAGCAAGTCTCTGCACAGAAACCAGGCACAATGATTCGATGGGTCGTCACCGCTCAACCCATACTCCCAACGGCGAACTATATCATGCTTGGAGCTGGCTTGGGGCGCACGGCGGAGACCCCGTCGAACCGACCGGCATGCGGACGGCAGCCGCACAACCTCGCTCGCATCCCTTATGCCGAATCGTGCGATCAACAAACTGAGGATTTTCGTTAAGAGCCCTGTCAGATACGCTATCGACAATGGTGTCTCCCTCCGTCGCAAGTTCGCGGAAGAAAACTGTCCCCCGAATGTACGCTCACCGATCGGTGCCCGATCGATGTCCGCCGCTACCCATCTAATAGCGGAAGTGATCGCCACGCGCCGGCAGTCAGCATCGATCATCGGGGCAAAGCTTGCGCAGCCGGAATAACCACATAGCCGCGCATAGCAACTCACGAAACGCGTCAGCCGGAATAACCACATAGCCGCGCATAGCAACTCACGAAACGCGTGCCAAAAACGTGCCAAAAGACGAAAATCATGAATGATATCAATGCCCGTCTACAGGTTCCCAAGCTGTATGTCGTGGGTTCGATTCCCATCGGCCGCTCCAATCCTGCGGACCATCGCAAGCCACGACCGGCCTGCAACTGATCTCGAATTTCCCGCGGTTCTGCTAGCTCCGGAGAGATCGGATCCCGCAGGTGGGGTCGATCCACTCCCTCAGTTGCGCGACTCACCGCGCATGCGCCGACGCAGCTGCATTTTTAACGAGCCTTTCCGGATTGACCGACTCACAATATCGTCGGTCAAAGCCGAGGCATCCTGTATGGCCAAGCCGTCCATCACGCACGAGGCGATCCGCGCGCTCGCGACGCCGGAATCGTTTGCCCGCGGCCGGGAGTACCTTCGCGACGGTGCCGTTTCCAATCTGGTCCGTCGCGGCGGCCGGCTTACGGCGGAAGTGGAGGGAAGCGAGCCGTACGAGGTCACGATCTCGCTCCACGATGCCGGCGTGGCGGACGCGAGTTGCACCTGCCCGTACGATTGGGGCGGATACTGCAAGCACATCGTCGCCGTCCTCCTGAAGTTTTCCGACGCGAAGGCCGATGTCATCGAACGACCGCCGATCGCGGAGCTCCTGCACAAACTGGACCGGGCCGACCTCGTCGGATTGCTGGAAAAGCGACTCGACAGCGATCCGGCGCTTGCAACGTGGATCGAGCTGGAGCTTGCAACGACGGTCGCAGTGCGGTCTTCGCAAGGCTCGCAGACCGGAGAGCGCCGGCCTCTGATCGATGCCGAGCCGGTGCGGGAGCAAGCCCGTATGTTGCTCGCCGGGCGCCATCGAAAAGGGCGCTATTGGGACGACTACCGGCCCTCGGGCGACATCGACGAATTGCGCCGGCTGGTCGACAAGGCCATCCCGTTTCTCGAGGTCGGGGACGGACGCAACGCACTCCGCATCCTCGAGCCGATCGCCGAGACGTTTGTCGACGCCTGGCTGGAGCACATGGTCGACTCGGACGAGCACATGTACGAGCTGTTTGCCGATCTCGGCCGGCTCATGGCCGAGGCGGCGCTGATGAGCGACCTTTCGGCCGATGACCGCGAGGCTCTGGCGGAGACGCTGGAGGACTGGCAGTCCAACCTGGCGGAATACGGGGTCGACGAAGGATTTGACGTTGCGATCCGCGCGCTCGCGACCGGCTGGGAGGAGCCGGCGTTGAAGGCCGTGTTGGCGGGTAAGAGCAAGCGGTGGCCGCCCTCGGGTCGATCCGATTGGGAGGACACGGAGCTGACGGCCATCCGGCTGCGGGTTCTCGACGCATGCGGCAAGTCGCAGGAGTATTTGCACCTCGCCCGCGCCGCGCGGGCGCGCGCCGGTTACGCGACCATGCTCGTCAAGCTTCAGCGGACGCCGGAGGCGGTCAAGTATGCGCTCAAGTCGTTCGAAAACCCGGACGAAGCGCTGGAACTGGCCCAGACCCTGAGGAACGGCGGTGCGCATGATGACGCGCTGAAAATCGCCGAGGCCGGTCTTCAGCTTGCCGGTGACGAGGATCACGACTTGGGTCGCTCGGTCGTGCCCCTGGCCCACTGGCTGCGCGACTACGCCGGCGACATGGGGAAGGCCGAGCTTGCATTGAAGGCCGCGAAATCGGCTTTCGAGTCCTCGCTGTCCCATGAGGACTTCCATGCGGTGCGGTCGCGGGCGGGCAAGCACTGGGGCACGATCCGCGCCGATCTGCTGGCGCATCTTTCCCGAGCGACCGACGCCTACGACCGAACTGAAATCTATCTGTCCGAAGGACTCATCGATGACGCGGTGCGCTCGGTCGACGATGACGGCGCATACAGCGCCGATAACGAGACGCTCATGCGACTTGCCGAAGCGGCGCACACGAGCCATCCCGGTTGGGTGATCCATTTTGCGATGGCTCAGGCAACGAGCATCATGGACGCCAATAATGCTTCGCGCTACGAACTGGCCGCCCAATGGCTTGAGAAGGCCGCGCTCGCCCATGAGGCTGCGGGTCGGGATGACGACTGGAGAGCTTGCCTGGAGGATCTGATCGATCGGCACCGTCGCAAATACAAGCTGCGGCCCCTGCTGGAGCGGTTGCGCCGATAGCCGGCGCCGATCTGGGAGCCGACGCGTGCGCCCTCGCTGTGTTTCGTTCCGCCGCCGCTTGTGCGCCGGACCGGCTCTCGCCCTTCTCGCCCTCTCGCTCTGCGCGCCGGCGGCCTTCGCCGCCCCGGCGCCCTGTCAGGCCGTGACGCATGAGGGCAGCAGCTACACCGTGTGCGAGGTGGACCTGCGGCGTCACGCCGTGAAGCTCTTCTGGAGGAAGGCGGACGGCGAGCCGTATGGCTATCTGGCGGCGCTGCCGTCCTTGCTCGGCGGGCGCGCGGGC
>WNGG01025625.1_pt1 | contig 11853 bp, 10 predicted proteins | sample 5400661 | NCBI WGS metagenome assembly WNGG01 (sample SAMN13153372, study PRJNA577476) | soil metagenome | isolation source: 100 cm soil or saprolite under Garry oak tree replicate 1 | place: USA:California | collected 2016-06-15 | reverse complement strand
CGGATCAAGCGAGAACACTAACAGACTGATGAAAGAGGTCGCCAGCGAGTCTACCAAGAAAACGAGAGGAAAATAACCTCCCCGCTTTTTAGTTAGACCCATCCTTTTCGCTCACCTCTGCCAGTAATAGAGTAGGCACGCCCTACCGTAGTCCATGAGATGCTACAGGTGTAGGATCGACAGTTCGACGGTCAAGTATAGAGAGAGGCACAGCCTCTACCTCTGCTCCGCCTGTTCAGCTCATTACGATGAGACTGATGGAATCCTGTATCGAGCTGTGCGCGAGGTCAGCTACCCGCCAGCGCGACAAAAAGGATAGAACATGAGGGCGTAAGCGTACTGGAGGCTCAGCCGAAGACTGCTCTCTTCGCGCAATCGTAGCATCTGTAACTCGTCTCTCTCTTCCACTGTCCCGAATTGTCAAGCACTAGCTTCTCGTCAGTGTTGAGTTCGCTGTTCTCGAAGGTCTCTCCGCAACGCTCGCAGATGTGAGAAATGGTGAACCACCTCAGTCTCTGCGGCTACATTCCGCCCATCATGCCTGGAGGCATGCCGCCCATACCGCCCATTCCAGGGGGCATTCCTCCGGATCCGCCTGGGCTTGGCATTGGCCCGGGTGACTTGCTGGCGATGACGTCGTCGACTCGCAGCAGCATCGTGACCGCTTCTACCGCGGACTTGATGACCTGCTTCTTCACCCGTAGAGGCTCGATCACGTTCATCTTCCACATGTCCGCCGTCTTTCCCTCGTACACGTTTACCCCATACCATTTGTTGGCTGGAGTATTGTGTTTTTGTCTGAGTTCGACCATGATGTCTATCGGGTCGATTCCAGCGTTCTGGGCTATTGTGACGGGGATTGCCTCCAAGGCTTCTGCGAAGGCTTTGATTGCGAGCTGTTCTCTGCCCTCTGTCTTGGTCGCGAGCGTGTTGAGTCTCTTGCTGAGCTCTGCCTCGGGTGCGCCTCCCCCAGCTACGACCTTGCCGTCTTCGACGGCGTTCCGCACGACGCATAGGGCATCGTGGAGGGCGCGTTCTGCCTCGTCAATGACATGGTCTGAGCCGCCTCGGATCATGATTGTGACCGCCTTGGGGTTTTTTCCCTCTCGGACGTAGACATGCTTGTCGTCTCCTATCTTTACCTCTTCGACCTTTTTGGCTTGGCCGAGCCCTGTCTTTGGTAGATCTTTCAATGTTCCGGCGATGGTTCCGCCAGTTGCTTTGGCGAGCTTTTCCATGTCTTTGCTACTGACGTTCTTTACCGTGAGGATTCCTTTCTTGGCTAGGACAGCTAGTGCCTCGTCGTCTGCGCCTTTCTCTGTAAAGAGCACGTTGGCTCCCGTGGCCGCGACCTCGTCGGCCATCTCCTTGAGCATCCTCTCTTCCTCGTCTAGGAATTGTTCGAGTTCCTCGGGTTTGTTGATTCTGATCTCGGCGCTCATCTCTGGCTTGTCGATCTCAAGCTTGGCGTTCAGCAGGGCTATTCTGGCGTCTGCTATGTTCTTCGGCATCTGGCTGTGGGCTACTTCTTTGTCGATGACTATTCCGTTGATGAGTTCTGTCTCGTCTAGGCTCTTTCCGTGTTTCTTCATGACTTTGACGAGATCGATGTCAGCTGTGATCTTGTCGTCGCTCTTCTCCATGACTTGGAGGACTGCCTTGACGGCAAGGTCTGCGAAGTGTTCCTGTGATCCAAAGATTCCTTTCGTGTTGAGAGACGTGAGCGCGACGCGCTTCAGCTGTTCAGTGTCTTCTGGTTTTATCGTGACTGCTATCTCGTCCAAGATTTCTTGCGCTTTTTCCGCGGCGTTTCTGTAACCGTCGATGATGATGTTGGGATGAACGTCCTTGTCGAGTAATGTCTCTGCTCCTGACAATAGCTCGCCAGCGAGCACTACCGCGGTCGTGGTTCCGTCTCCGACCTCGCTGTCCTGGGTCTTCGAGACTTCGACGAGCATCTTGGCTGCGGGGTTCTGGACATCCATCTCCTTCATTATTGTCGCGCCGTCGTTTGTGATGACGATGTCGCCGATGGTTCCGACCATCATCTTGTCCATTCCTCGTGGTCCGAGGGTTGAGCGGACGGTCTCAGCAAGGATCTTGGCGGCTGTGATGTTGCTCCTCTGAGCGTCCCTTCCTCTTGACCGGCTGGTTCCTTCTTTCAGAATTATGACTGGTATCTGCTGTGATGACATTCCTGATCGCTCTATTGAGAGGGGCGTGTGCGGCCTTGTGATAAACGTATGCAGCATCTAGGATAGTCAGATAGGCCGGGCAGGCCTGGTATTCGACGGATGAAAAAAGGGATTGGGAATCGGGCTTCTAGAGCCCTATTCCCGCGTCTAGAGTATAGATTGCGTTGATTGTCTGAGTATCAGTGGTCCCGTCGGCTAGGGTGGTGGCGGTTATTGTTACCGTGTAGACTCCTCCGACAGTTAGGACTAGTCCGAGTGGTGTGCTAGTCGTGGTGGTCGTTGTTGTCTGTCCGGGTTGGAGTGGCAGTGCTGGGCTCCATGAGAGAGTTAGCGGTTGTCCGGAAAGCTGGGCTGAGATTGATGTGACTGCTTGGTCTCCGGTGTTGGAGATTTGGATGGTGAGGCTGGGGGCCTGGTTTAGCTGTTCGAAGTCTACGCTTGCCTTGACTTTGTGTGTCTTCAAGAGTACTGTTGACCCGCCTGTCTGTACTGCGATGTCTGTGTGGGTGCAGTCGACGCTGTTGCTTGTGGATTGTGTACAGACTCCGCTGCCACTCCTCCGGGTCGTGGCCGGTTCTAGCGCGGTGTTAAGGTACTGATCGTTCGTGTAGATTATTGCAGCTAGTCCAGTGGTTGGGCTGGTGGCAATTCCGAAATCATCCAGCAGATCTCGGTTGCCGGTGCATGTTACTCCTGCTTCGCATACTCCTCCATAGTGGATTGTTCCCGAGGCGGCGTTCTGTGTCCAACTGCTTCCCGGGGTTGTGGCTTTGAGGTTCTGTGCGAAGTAGACCTGCCACGACGCGGTCATCGGATAGTTGTCCGGTGTGTTGACTCCGTCGTAGTAGCTGGTGCCATACCAGACGACGTCTAGGGCGCCGTTGCTGCCGGCACTGCTCCATGGCATTATGGCCGTGTCGGAGGGTGTCTTGTTGATCCGGTAGGGTCCCGACCATTGTTGGCCGAAGGTGGTGCTGAAGCTGTAGAACATGTTATGATCGTCCGTGTAGACGACGTATACGTTGCCGGCTTGGTCGACGCTGACGTTTACGAACTGGTGTCCGTAGCTGACTGTCACGTCCGGGTTGATGTAGACTGGATAGTCTGTGAAGCTTAGGCCGCCGTCGATCGAGACGGCGATCCAGACAGCGTGTGTGAAGCAGTTGAGGCATGTGACCTCGCCAGCGTTTGCGATGCTACTGAAGACCTGGTAGATCAGGTGATTGTTCGGGTCGATGGCGAGGTTTCCGATCTCGTTCTCGTATAGCGCGTGCCAGGGATGGTTCGCGTCGAAAGCATTCGTCACCTGGGCGAACGTGTTCCCTCCATCGTAGCTACAGTCGACGAAGATGTTGTTGGTGGTCGCGTATGCATGGTAGGAGACGCAGACCTTGTTCGCCCCATCCGCGGCGATCCACTCCCGATCGTCTACGGGTATCGAGGCTCCGGTGGGGTTGAGGACGAAAGAGCTGCCACCATCGTGGCTTGTGCTAACGTAGACATTGGCGAGTGGCGGTGTTGTTGCTAGACTAGCCACGTAGATGTTGTAGAACCCGTTGGTGTTTGTCTGTGGTGCGACTGCAATGTCAGTGTCGCCGCCCGCTGGTGAGAATCCAACGCTACCAGAAGAGACACTGTCCGGTAGTGGGAGCGTAGTAAAGTGATTACCGCCATCTGTGGACTTCCACGCAAAGGTTCCGCCGCATAATCCGCCGATTACGCAGAAGACGTTCTCTGAGGATCCGTAGAAGTTGCCTGTCGGGTCGGCTCGTATCGCCGGTTCGCCTTCGGTGTTCTGGCAGTTTCCGGCATTGTTGGGGCAGGTTGTTCCGACGCTGAACCCTGTTGCGAACGGGTTGCCGGCGAGTTCGTAGTTGGTGAATGTTGGTGTGTTGGGACTGACTGCATTAGCGGGGTGAAGTGCTGTGCTTGCCACTAGTAGGCTGCTTGTCAGCATGAGGATCGATAGGAGAATTGTGGTTGTGTGTCTTGTTGATTCTGCGAAAATTTTCATAGAAGATGAGGGCTGCCGGCTCGAAAGATAATCGTTGTTCCGCAGATGGAGAATTTCGAAAACCGATATTTTCGAACTGCGATATATTCGAAGTATATCCTTCGATATGCTAGCGCGGCTTACGTCTGAAAAAAGAGACGGCCCCCAGTGACGTATCTGGGCGTGAACCCTTAAAGTTGTACGCGTTTGTCACGCCTCCGTCAGCGAGGGCCCCTGAATACCCGTTTTAAGGGGACAGTTTGCTGTCCTCCCATACGTGAGGAGTTCGGCTCATGCCTCTGTTCTGGCTGTTCACCCCTTGGCGTGTTGTAGGCCGTCCCAACGAAACAATAGCACGAGACGGCAGCGTAAGATAGGGTCGAGGATAGATAAGAGTACACAACTGATTCTAGTCATGAAAGGTAGTGTTCTCTTGCGCTCAGGCTAAGGATCACTGCACGCTGTCCAAGGAGGCTCTGTCCCTGGGTCACCGTGACGAGAGGGTGAAGCTCTGAGGAAAGAGAATAAAGTCTGACGCCTGAGAGGCCTCTTGGCGTTTCGAGAGTGTGCAGAAACATCCGAATACTCTTCAACTTTGACCCGCCAGCTACTGAGGATGAGATTCGGGCCGCTTCGCTACAGTTCGTCCGGAAGATCAGCGGCTTCAACAAGCCGTCGAAGATAAACGAGCGGTCCTTTCAGGTTGCGATCGATGAGGTAGCTCGAGCTTCAACCAAGCTCTTGGGTTCGCTCGAAACTGAGGTATCGGCTAAGAACCGGGAAGCCGAGGCTGCAAAGGCGAGGGCTCGATCCGTGGAAAGGTTCGCGAGAGCTGTAACATGAGAGCTTGGAAGCGGCCGTCTCTTGGGTCTGTAAACATAGTTCTCGTCTTTCGGCTGTCGACTAGCGCTTCCCCTTTCCAGACCTACTCTGGTCCTGGGCGATTCCTCATGGCCCAAGGGGCAATTTCGTGACCCATACTACTGTCCCAATCGGGTTACTTTCCGGTTATTTTACGATTTGGGAGCCGATTGTCTAGCGTACCTTGCCTTTCTTCGGGCCTTCTCTGCCGGACATTTTCTTCCGTTTCTTCTGCCAATCGGGACGAGTCATCCCAATCCTCTCGAAGAACCCCTTGCATGATCGTATATAACGGATTGAGCGGCAACTCTTTTTCTGGGTCCGGTCTGGAAAGAGATCGACGGTTGCTCTAGTCGCTGCCTCCTGTTCGATCTCTAACGTTGTACGTGAAAACCGTCTGGATCATCACTCTCTCCCTAGGACCCTGGATGTTTCTCCAAGCCCATGCATCGTCTCCTGTTAGTACTTTCCTAGCCGGCGTCAATTTTCCGGTATCGCTCTCTTTCGCGCCTGATGGCAGAATTTTCTTTACGGAGAAAGACACGGGCAGCATTCGAATCATCGAATCCAACGGCACGCTGCTAGCGACACCTTTCGCCACGGTCCCGAATCTCTTCCATGATGTCGAGGCCGGGCTCCTAGGCATAACACTCGACCCGGCCTTTGCGACAAACCAGTACGTTTACGTCTATTACACGTATCGTTTGATCTCTTTGACGTTGTCAGCTCCGCACCGAACACGATCTACCATAACGGTGGGTACATTAAGTTCGGGCCTGATGGTAAGCTCTACGCTGTAGTGGGCGAGTTCCACCAAGATCAGCAAGCCCAGAACAAATCGTCAATGACTGGCAAGATGTTACGGATGAACAGTGATGGATCTGTGCCGAGTGACAATCCTTTTGCTGGGAGTCTGGATTATGCCTTGGGCATACGGAATGGTTTCGGCTTTGACTTTGACCTGTCGCGCAGCCGTCTCGTTGCGACGATGGCTGGGCTGAATAGTGATGATAAGGTTCTGATCATCGTCAAGGGTGGTAATTATGGGTGGCCGACGTGTGTCGGCGTGTGCCACAATTCCCAGTTTATCGATCCGGTTGTGGACTTGAATCCGGTGGTCACACCGACGGGCATTGCCACTGTTGCGCCCGACACGTATGTCTTCGGCGAATACAACACTGGCAACCTAGTCGAGCTCCAGCTCAACGCGAGCGGCGGATTCGTGGGGATGAGTCAGATCGACCATCAGTCTGGCGGGATCATCGCGGTCGAGCATGGACCCAACAACAAGCTCTACTATACTACACCAGACACGATATACACGTATGATCTGCCAGCCACGCCCCGGTCGAACACTATCGACCCTAGTCTAATCGCGTTCAGGGTCGGCGTGGCGACTGTAGCGGCCTTAGTCTTGGCCTACGCTCTAATTCGGTACCGACATAGACGGAATGTCAAAACCCAAGCCATAGGTACGTTTGGACACTGAAAGAGTGGTTATTAGATCAAGGATTGTCATGAGACTATAGCTGATGGACGCTGAAGCTTGCCAAGACCGAGCAGATACTCGTCTCCGAGGAGGAGATGCAACGGCTGGCTCTCGACAATAGACCCATACGGCGCTACTGTCTCCAATGCCGTGGCCCGAAGTACATGGCTCCATTCAAGGCAAATCCGGCCTACCGTGACGGATTGGCAGACTTCAAGACCCCGGAGAAATACGCGATAGTCTGCAAGAGCTGCCACACGAAATACGTGGCCAAGCTAAACTCCACCTAGCACTCAAGATAACAACGGGCTAGCATGTTCGTAGTCTACTAGACGAGTCTCATGAAACGTCCCTAGAAAACGGGGGAGGGTTGCCAGCCAGGCTGGAAAATGCGCGGCTGGGCCTAGTCTGTGTCTACGTCGGTCTCGTTCTCGTTGGCGTCGTCGAGGTTCGCGTGAGTCACTGAATTATCATCGGAGGTCTCATTATCGTCATGGTCTTGTTCGTGATGGTTCTGATCATGATGATCACTGTCATCGTCGGCGGTAGAATTGGTGGGAGTTTGAGTCGCGTGGAGGATTGCTACCGTTGGTAGGAGGACTGCGGCCGCGATCAAGAGGACGACCACTATCTTCTTCGAGGCTATTCACCTCCAAGAGGATAATTCTGGACATGGTTCGCGAAACAAGGTTGAGCCTTGTCTGCGAGATGCCTTGACGAATGCTTCAGTAGAGGCATCGCGCGATATATGGATGGGAGTTGAGAGATAAGTCAACGGTTTTGAACACAGCGTTTCAATGAGGATGAAAGATTACGGTGGACTATTCCGACTCTTCAGGTCCATTCTAGAAGATCATTCACGGGCCAAGAGGGCTTGTTCTGAACCAGTTTCGAACAAGAGTATCCGAGCAAAGAGCACTTTTGCGTCGCGAGAATTTCTTTATTTCCAAATCCTAGAAGGGGTCGTCCGGCCCTCTGAAACCGTTCCGGGCGAGAATATCGGTTTGTCGCGCAGAACAGACTGATTGGCGCTTTTCAGTAGGTGCCGCGTGGCGGCCCTCCAAGCGTGCGAAACCAGCCGCCTGGGACCCCCCTCCTAGATCGGCGATCTGGGCTTATTCTGGGCGATTACTAGCCTCGAAATAGGTGGAAAAACCGCCTTCGGCCGGCTCATGATCCCATGTTTGGTTATATTTCCAAAAAGATTCTGCCCGATTGCGAGTAGTAGGGCTTCAGATTGAGCATAGGAAACGAAGGGCTCGAGGACATAGATCTAACTTATTCCGAGGGCGGTTCGTTGGGAGCGGCCGCTCCTGCTGAGTTTCTTGCTCGTAGTCGCTCTCGCTGCTCGTATCGGTACATGTATTGCTCCTGCATCGTAAGGCCTTTGGGGATCGCGTAGAACGTCCCTATCCAGGCTCCTTCCCAATGAATCTCTTTTCCGTTCTTCAACTCCCACCTTCGGAATGTCAAGGCCCCTCCAAGGTAGAGCGCGGGTAAGGCCGTATACGCAGACATAGACTGCGACAGTATACTGAACGGGATCGCTTCTGACTCAATCACGTACCCTAATACCGCTATAATCACCAATCCCGCTCCAAGCGCAAATAGGAGCCTGCCGCGGCTTGGATGATCTTCGCCTTTTCTTTCAATTCCCCGTGTCGTACCACGAGCAAGGGTTGCTCCGGCAAGGAACCCTCCAATGCCGCCTACCGACGCAATGCCAACATTCAATCGGTAATTGCCAACTACTTGCAGCACCGCGATGAATGACCAAACTATGCTGAAAGAAAGGTATGAACGATAGGCTCGCGACACCTGATTTCGCTGTATACTGGCCGGAGTCTGTTCGAAAAATAGTTTTCGGATCTCACCATTCGCATTATTCTCGGAATTGGCCTTGACGCGAGCCAACATGGGTCTCTAGGAATTTCGCCGATCTTTTGATTGAGTCTATCTCGTTCTCTCTCCGGACAAACCCGTGGCCCTCGTCCTCGTAGATTTTCACTTCGACCGTGACACCGTTCTTGCGTGCCGCCTCAGCCATCTGCATCGTTTCTTCTACCGGGCAGCGGATATCGTTCTTGCCCGCGAGCAATAGTAGCGGGGCGCGTATCTTGTCGGCGAAGAATATCGGCGACCGGTCGCGCCAGAGTTCGCGGTCTGTGACGGGATCGCCCATCAGCCACTCATCGTTTTTCTGTAACACTGGATCCTCGTTCTCATGGGCGGTAAACCAGTTGGCGAGTGGCACGATGCTCACGCCTCCAGCCCAGACCTCTGGGGTCTTGGTCAAGGCGATGAGTGTTAGGTAGCCGCCCCATGAGCCGCCCATTATCGCGATCCGATCCGGATCAACATAGCCGGTCCTCTTAAGATACTCGGTCGCTGCAACTAGATCCTTCAGGTCGCCGCCTCCGCAATCCTTCCTCAACGACTCCGTGAACTCTCGGCCGAAACCGGTAGAGCCGCGAAAGTTGGGCGCCATCACGATGTAGCCGTGGCTGACGAAGTATTGTAGGCGCGGGTACCAGCTGTTGAAGTGTTCCCACTGTGGTCCGCCGTGTGGATAGATGATCGCTGGGTGTGAATTGTCCTGTTTGATATTGGCTGGAATGTAGAGAAAGCTGGCGATAGGAGTCTCGTCATAGGAGGGATAGACAACTAGGTGAGGATTGACGAAGTTGTCCTGGTGTAATCCGCCGACGAGCGATGATGTGATCTGTTTCAAGGTCCGAGCCTTGATGTCGTAGACCCAGATATCGTGGGGGTTGTCTCCCTGCGCGTGTATTATCGCGAGGCGCTTTCCGTCGGGAGAAAATCTTGCTGCTCGGACGACTCCTTGGGCGGGCGGAATCTCTTCCTCTTCCCCGTTTAGATCTCGAAGTAGCAGTCTCAAGTTGCCTGCACGGTTCACGATATAGGCAAACTTGTCCTCGGCGTCGGAGACGGCCACCAGCTGAGTGTCCCACTCTCCAAGCGTCAGCCACTTGAACTCCGGGTTCTCTCTGAGTTCGAGTAGGGCGACTGCCTCTATTCCCTGCCGGTTCGCATTGCTTGTAACGTAGACCTTCTTGCTGTCGCGGGTCCAGCCCTGGACGATCGTGGTTGATCTGTCGTCTATCGGGGCGAGAACCGTCTCTGTGCCCGCTTCGAGGTCCTTGACTCTGACGCCAGTGTACTGGTAGTTCCGTGTGGTGGAGTAGGCGATCTTCTTCCCGTCGGGGCTGTACTCGAGGAATTCGCAGTCGCCGGCTTCGTTGGTGACGATCTTCTTGACCGTCCCGGTCGCGGGGTCCATCTGCCATATTGGATAGGCGCCGGGCGATTCGCGTTCGGCTGCGAAGATCAAGGATTTTCCGTCGGGGGACCATCTGATGTCCCTGTAGCCGATCTTCTCTGTCTGGGTGATGTTCTTGACGGTGTAGTCGTCGAGGCTGAGTAGGTAGAGGTTGGGCTTCTCGTTGCCCTGTTCGTCCTGTGTGTAGAGGAGGTGTCGGCCGTCTGGGGAGGGGTCTTCTAGCATGTTTCGCTCGTCGGAGACTGTGAGCTGGGCGGGCCAGCCTCCGTTGCTGGGGACCTGCCAGATGTTGTATCGGCCGGTTATGTTTGTGTCGAAGTAGAGGAATTCGCCGTCGACCGACCATCGGAGGGAGTTGATGGCGCGTGTATGGTAGAGCGTGTCGATGTCGAGGGGTCGAAAGCTAGGGTTGTCCGGGCTGACGAGCTTGTCGCTGGACAGCTTGGAAGCGGGGGTGGGGAGCATGACGAGTTCCGTCCACTTGGTGTTCTACTCATATTTCTTCCGAACGTTCCGAACCCTGGGTCCTTCGAGGATATTGTCAGGTCGGGAGAGAATCATGCTGTCTCTCTCCCAAAGACCGCCTTTGTGTCGCGAGGAGCAACTGCTTTTGAGATTTTTGGAGAGGGGTCCGGCCAGTTGAAACCACTATGGGCGAATCTTTCGATTCAAGGCGCAAAATGAGCAGGTCGGCGGTTTTCGATATCGTGGAGGTCAGCGTGCAGGTCAACGTGAAAAGTGCGCAAGGTCAAATCGGATGCTTGGATCTGCTATCTAGGCTTGTCCTGGGCGAGACAGCCGAGTGTGGGCTAGTTCCAGGCTTTTGCGAGTGGGTCTACCGTGATGGGGCGGATTACAGTCCTCCGTATGAGCCAGAGGCTGGTTAGGGCCGTGACGACTCCGTATACGAGGTGGAAGATGAAGCTGCCTCCCGCGAACATCGGGTTCGATAGGTCCGAGGGGACGAGGAGGTCTGTGATTGGGACGTAAACGGCTATCCAGATGACTATTCCTGCGAGTAGGCCGACCCAGAAGCTCTTCCGGCGAGTATCCAACGCGAACCGTTGGATGAGGGCAGTGGTGGCGATGAAGAGGCTGCCCGCGATAATCCCTACCGCGAAGTGTAGTGCCCAGCCGGATAATTCCGGTGACGCGAGGCCAAGCTTCTGCGCAATCGTCACGTAGAAGACTTCCTGGTCGAGGAAGAACGCGCTGACACCAGCGAGAACGCCTAGGACCAGAGCACCTGCTACGCCGCCTAGAGCCCCTATCTTTAGACCATGAATGGCTGTGTACCGGTTGAACTGCAAGGCACCATGACAGGGGCATCGCCGAATATCAGCGAATAGGCACCATCGGTCCCGCGAGTGAGTACCGGCGGTTGAATGGACGCGTTTCTCTGATTTTGATAATCTGCAAAAGAATGATTGTCTGGCAATCGCCCCATCAAATCAAATCGCCCAGATTCTCAGCTTCCCCTTTTCTGTTTCACAACTCGCCCTTGGATCTCCGACTCTGTTCTAGATCCAATTCTCTCAAGTCGTTCTGATATGTAGAGACGCCTGTTCAAATAGTAGCTTTAGTCCCCGCTGAGCGAGAAACATGCAGTCTCAACAGCAGACCAAGGGCGAGGTAATCGCCGAGCTACGCGGAAAGACCGACAGCTTCAGCATCAAAGACATCAGCTCTAGTGGCGTCAAGATGGAGAACAACGACATCGGCCAGATAACCGGCAAGTACCAGGCCAATTTCATGGAGACCATCAGCATTCACATGAAGCCTGACGGTACAAGCGAGTGGGAAGGCAAAGGGGTCCAGATGGCAGGGCAAGACATGGTCGTCACCACGAGCAAAGGTCACGGCCACCAAACTGGCCCAGGAACAATCGCATTCGAGGGAGACGTTCACTTCATGACCCAATCACCGCGCCTATCGTGGCTCAACAACACAAAAGGATGGATCGATGGCACAGCCAACCAGGCTGAGCAATCGTTCACCGCAAAAGTCTACGCCA
>WNGG01018757.1_pt1 | contig 11853 bp, 9 predicted proteins | sample 5400661 | NCBI WGS metagenome assembly WNGG01 (sample SAMN13153372, study PRJNA577476) | soil metagenome | isolation source: 100 cm soil or saprolite under Garry oak tree replicate 1 | place: USA:California | collected 2016-06-15 | reverse complement strand
GTCCCGTCGGGGCTGTAGCTCAGCTGGGAGAGCGCCTGGATCGCACCCAGGAGGTCAGGGGTTCGAGCCCCCTCAGCTCCACTGAACATCTAGACGGGTAGACGGAGAGACGGGTAGCGGCTGTCTGACAGCCCGGGTTACGTTTTGCTTCGGCGACTCGGGCAAGTACGGCGAAGAGAGTAGTGAACCCCTACGCGTCTGACCGTCTACCCGTCTCGCCGTCTAGCATTCTGCCCCTTGGTGTAACTGGCAACACGCCTGACTCTGGATCAGGAGAGTCCTGGTTCGAGCCCAGGAGGGGCAACTGTGAAGGGCCGCTCAGCGTTTCGCCGGCGGCCCTTCTTCGTTGCCCCTCGGTCTCTTTGCCTTTTGCTTGCACTGCGGGGTCGAGCCCAGGAGGGGGAACTCGAAGCGCGATGCGCAGATGGTGCGTGTCGCGCTTCGTGCCGTTTGGGGCTTACGAGCGTTGCGCGTCGCGCCACGCGCGGGCTGCCATTGCGTCCAGGAGCGACAGGTCTCTTCCGCTCGGTTACCGACCCCGCCTGCCGCATACTCGCCCCACGCTGCCTCAAGAACACCCTATCCGGCCCGCGGTTGGTGTCTAGGTTTGCCCCAGCTAATCTCTGCCCAGGCCTTCCCCTAGACTGGAGCTGCGAGTGACCAGCCTCTGGAGGTGACCAAGGTCAGTGTGCGCGGCGTAGACAACGTGTGCAGCGGTGGCTGAGGGCAGCGACGAGCGTACTGACGCGATGTGACCTGGGCGGTATTCTAAACCATCTCCTTCCCACACTCGAAAGGTGGGCGCATATGCGGGCGCCCCGTTGGCTAGTGCTCTCCCTATGCTTCTGCGGTGGTCAAGTCCTGTCCGTCGCTGGGGCGCAGGAGCAAGCGCCTTGCGAAAAGCCACCCTCCGACGCGTACACGACCGACCTGCAGGCGTATCTCGAGGCGAGAGTGCCGGCGATCAAGAAACTCGCCGTAGATGCGACGTTGGGTTTCCGTCGGAAAGCAGAGAAGATCTATGGCATCCTGCCAGGCGTTTACAATTTCCGGGTCCTGGAGTACACCTTTTGCGGCATGTACCGGCGTGGTGACATCAACCACGCACAGTACCTACAACTGGTTCAGTATGTTCTCCCGATAATCGTCCGCGATTTCGCTCCCAGCGGGCCGCCAACGATCCTCCCGTCGCCCACGCCGGAGCGGACCCTCCCGCGAGTTGTTGACTCCGCGTTCGAGGCGAACACCGCGAATTCAGTTGTTGCACCAGGAGATTACGTCCCGGTTCCCGGTCAGGACTCGACGCGGGCCCTCTAAGTCACCGTGCGGGTTCCTAGTAGGTCAGCAGTTTACCAGGTCTCATTTACCTACCGGGTGAAGGTGATTCGCCACGGTAGATCAAGCTAGTGACTTCTTCTTTCGCGACAGCGTCCTAGTCCACGACCTACCAAGGCGCATCTACGCCTTCAGAGTCATGAACTACGCGACCGGGCCAAACCTCAAAGAGCGGCGGTTTATCGGCTATCGGAACCTGATCGTAACACGCCTCCGATAATGCCCACTGCCTAATGCACAGGCGGAGCCTCGTCGTCATCTCTGATCGCTGCCTCCGAGTCGGCGAGCACCAGCATGTCGGAAAGCTTTGCACCGTGAGCACCGAGCCGGGCCAGGTCGTCGCGGCACCCACGTCAGCGCATCACAAGATTCTCGCGTGTCACGGCGGAACCAGCATGAGTTGTCGTCGACCTCGAGGTGTGATGGTCATCAATCCGGCGTGGCGCTCCGGCGGCGCCCTCCCGTCATGTTGTACTCGGCGATCTCGGAACGCGTTCTGGGCCCCCGGCTGTGTGCAACGGTGGTGGATATCTGCTGGTTGGGGTGGCGCAAGGGAGTGCGAGGATACCTCAGATATCTCCGCGTATCTCCGCGCCTCTCCTCCTACCCGAAGCCGTGGGTCGTGCAGTTGCGGGTTGGATTGTCCTCGGTCACCGTGCCAGCTACGAATCCCCAGTGCCAGAACGCGTGGCCCTCGGCGCCGAAGGCCTCGCGCCGCTCGTCGGCCTTGGCGCGGATGTCGGTGACGGCTTGTTGAACGGCGCTGCGCTGAGGACCCGAATGGACACACCCCCGGAAGAGCATGAGGCTCTTCGAGGGGTGTTCATTGCGCGTGGAGGCTTATGGAGTGGCCGGCCCGGATAGGTCAAGGCCTCAGTTAGCGGCAACCCCGACCGGCTGGTGGGTCTTTTCTGGTCGCTTGGGTCTCAGGAGCACGTTTGGCCCTCTGGCCGGTCTCAACACCTCCGAGATCCGAAGTGCGGTCGATCTTGTAGAGACCGACACGGGCAAGCCAGTGAGCCATGGCCCAGGCTTCCTGGAATCGAATATTGGCCATGGTCATTCCGTAGTCGCGACAGAGGCGCTCGAATTCCTGATAGGTGCTGGGGCGTTGTGTGAAAAGAATCCACATGAGCCCGGCTTCCGTCGTTAGGTATGTCTGTCCTCCCTTTTTGTGCGACGGGCGCCTGATCACGTTATGCCGTCGACAGCGTAGCGTCATATTTTCAAGGCGATCTCCGGCATTGCCGAGTTTCTCGCGCGGTGTTATGTGGTCAGCCTGGAGCTCCAGCCTTGTTCCACAGTCCACGCACTTGCCGGTCTGCTTGAACGCCCATTGCCTCACGGCCTCCCATGTCTTGCGCGGGGGGTAGTGCCGTTGGAAGGTCTTCTTGCTTGCGATCGATGTCCCGACTTGGGAGGGGTTCAGGTGCCCCAAAACCAAGGCGGTGATCTCCTTATAACTGACAATCCCTTGTGCTACAAGGTGGTCGAGGAGTTTCCGCCATTGATTCTCAGTCCAGTCGCTTCCGTCGTCGCGGACCGGCGTCGCCGCGCTTCCCGGTTCCCTGGGACGCTTGGTCATCGGCCACGCTCCTTGTCGCGGAGCTTTGCTTCGAATCGGGAGACAAACTCGACCAGCGTAGAACCAAGGGCGACGCTGATCTCTCGAAGCTCGATGATGTCTAGGCGACGTTCATATCTCTCATACTTGCTGACATATGACTGGTCTGTCCCGAGTCGCTTCGCGAGCTCGACCTGGGTGACTTTGGCTGCGTCACGTGCTTCGCGAAGACAGTCGACGAGGATTCGGTAACGCTTATCGTGGATCGTCTTCATTCGTGTCTAGGATCCGGATGGCGACTAGACACGGTTATGCATCCCTGGTAATATGCCAAAACAGCCTATTCCGAAAGCCAGTTGCAAATTGTCGAATGTCGTGATGGCACTCGGGTCGCGGAGTCGCGGAACGGGAGAAGGATAGGGCTTTCGGCGTAGAGAATCTACCGTCACCGCAACAATTTGATTACCACATTTGGACGATCGGGTGGTATCTTGGCTGAGACATTCCTACCGCATCGAGCGCGCTACTGATGGAAGAACAGACCCTGGTTTCGGTTCTGGCCCATGGCGCAAGACGCATGGGCTACGAAGTTAGAGGGGCCCAAGGCTCTCTCCTGGGCAAGCCTGACGGAGAGGTGATCCAGCTCGCCGACTTGGGCATAACTGAAAGCGTGAATCGGTTCATACCCCGAGTGCGAGTATATCGGCGGCCCGCGGGCGTCAGCGAGGTGCGGCCGGATGTGCTGGCTACTGCCCGCGCTGAGAGCGCAGCCGCGGACATTCTGTTCACTGCATTCACAGCGGACGGTGAAACCTTCGATACGTTCCTGTCGGCGGGCCGGAACGAATCGGGTTCCCTGGCGTTCCTGCCGTGGCCGCCAGTAGGTGGCCGGACGAATCTCCTCCCGGCGTCGATCACCCAAGCCCAACCGTTCACATCGATCGCCGAGGTGAGACGAGTTGTCGCGGCTGTAACTGACCGTGTCTACAAGGTCCACGGACACGATCGCCTTAAACTCTTCGATACTCTCCTTCTGCTGTTAGCTGTGAAGATCTACGACGAGCTCCAGCATCCGGATCGTTTGTTGCTCTCTAAACTGCTCGCGAGGCGCACGGGAGACCTTGTACAGAGGGTGACCGAAGTGGCCCATACCGCGGTAGGGGCCCTTGGGTGTAAGAAGATGCACGTGCATCTCTCTCTTTCCGACGAGGCCTTACACGATGTTCTAATGGAACTGTCGAGGTACTCTCTTCGCACGACACTTTCGATCGATTCTCACGCTGAGATCCTAGGCACGTTCTACCAGGAGGTAGTGAGTTCGACTTTTCGGGGCTCCCTCGGGGCCTACTTCACTCCCAAGCCGATAGCGGACTTGGCAGCTGAGTTCTGCTCGCCAGCGCCCGACGATACGGTCTTCGACATCAGCTGCGGATCTGGCACTTTTCTTTTGTCGGCGTGGAACGCTGCACGCCGCGCGAGCGGAGCTCAGGGCCCGGTCCTCTTTGGCTGCGACATCCAGGAGCGAATGGTTCTGACCTGCGTTCTGAACTGCGCGCTGCATGGTGTCGAGAATCATCAGATTGTTCACCACGACGGGCTTCGGCTCGACCCGCGACGCTGGCGCCAGGCCAATCCAGCAGTGCCTGGCGACGGTTTTACGCTCATCGTGGGGATGCTCCCGTTTATCGAGCGAGTGGCTGGTATGCTCGCACCAGGAGGGCGCGCCGCCCTCGTAATTCCCACCAGCGTCTTGAACGGTGAAGCCACGCCCTTCCGATCTTTGAGGCGCCTCTTGGCGGACGCGGTTCACGTGACCGCAATCATCGGTCTCCCGCGAGACGCTTTCGTTCACACGGATTGCGGCGTCGAGGGAGCTCTCCTGGTGTTCGAACGTCCGATGGACAAGCTCGACAGCGGGGCGCAGACCTTCTTCTGGAGCCTCGACAATGTCGGCTACGATCGTAAGGGCGAGTCGAATCCGACGAGGCACAGTGCCGAGCGGATGCTCGAGGCCTACTCGAAGCACGACAGTACAGCTGGGAGCTGGATCGGTACCGATGAACTCTATTCGCTGGATCGGTGGGACGTTCCCTGGTTGGCCGCGTGGAGGTCAGGCCGACTGCGGTTCTCGGGGAAGTCTCATGTTCGCCTTACAGATCTGTGTCGCCTTGTAAATCGGAACCTCTCGCGAAGCGAAATCGATCAGGGCACCTTGTACCGCTACTTTGAAGTGGGAGATGCCGATATCGACACTGGCGCTGTCAGGGAGACACACGAGGCGCGGGGCTCTGAGATTCTCAAGAAGGGACGACTACGCCTCAAGGTGCGCAATGGGGACGTGCTACTGCCCAATCATCGGGATAGTCTCATCGCGAAGAGTGCGAGAGGTGTAGGTCGCAGTGCCGTCCAAGTTGGTGAAGAGCTCGAAGGTTGCATTACGACGGATAGGTTCACGGTCCTCGAGGCGCTGATAGATCCCAGTGTCCTGATCGCGATTCTGAACTCGAGGGCGCTGCGGTCTCAGCTCGCCGTTCACGCGAGGGGCAGTGCATCATTTGACATTCGAGACAAGGTACTCGGTGAAGTTTGGGTGCCTCGATCGCTGGTCTTTGACGATGAAAAGGTCGACCGCATCAGGAGGCTCAATCAGATGCGACTTGAGCTCCTTCAACGGCTTGACTCCATCGTCCACGAGCTGGATGCCGCTGTGGAATCCGTGTAGGCGGTGGCGCGCCGACACTCCTGGGAGCCCAGATTGTCGTTCACTCCAGTGTCGCCCGAATCCTGGTAAGCGCCTGATGTAGTCGAACCATGGCGAGCGTGTCCATCTTACAGTACTCGAGGAGACTTTCTCTGTGTCGCTCACAAACTGCCGGCGAATACTTTCCGACTCTCATCAACGCAAATAGGCCAGCGGCGTCATCCCCCCCGCGTACTTCGAGTCCCCGGTAGCTCAGCTCGGGGACCATTGTCGGTAGGGTTTCCTTGATCGATGTGCGCCCCCGGAACCCTGAGTGATAGTATCCGTTCTTGAAGATCGGTTCGAGGTCGTAAAGGCGTCCTTGAAGGGCGTTGAGGTCGGCAGCAAGTCCTGGAACGGCTCCGGCGAGATAGTTCAGCATTCGCCGTTCGTATGGTGAGTACATGAGAATTGAACCGTGGTTCCCGAGACGCCCGACCAGTTGTCCAGCCAACTCTTCCCGCCAGTCCCCATCGTTTGGAGCGAGGTATGCGTAGTAGGCCGTCTCGCGTCCAGGAGCGTCGCAGACGTGAATCGAAAACTGAAACGGCATGTGCTCGTAGGGGGCAGCACCTGGGAACCAGGGGATCGCTGGCCCAACACTCTCGAAGTCTAGGTAATACGCGGGCCACACTACCGAATCGAGATGCCTAAGACCATCGGGTTCAATGAGCGGTTCGCCCTTGCGAAAGACTGTTGCGACACGCTTCTGCACATCCGTCAGCTTCGTCTCCTCAGGCAATGCTGAAATCCGACCATAGGACTTGATCTCCTCAAAACGCTTTTCACTGAGTCTCGGCAAGAGAAACACGGGGTCGGGGATTCCCACCCCCAGACAGTCTTCCACGTAAAATGGACAATCGCCGCACGCGAGAATCAGAGCTGGATCCGGCCGAGCGTCACTTCGTAATGCGGCGGCGACCTTCGCACTGATTGCGTCGAACTCTCGTGCTCGTGGAAGCACTTCCTTGGTGACATCAATTTCGCCGAGGAGCTCACTCGACGGCTGGCCGTACCGATAGTCCCCCCGAATGAGGACCAGAATGCATCGGGTCACTTGGAGGCCCGCCGCCTTGGCAACGAAGGTCGTAAAGGCAAGATCGTCGATGTAATCCGAGCTGACTTGTTCGGGGTCTCCATCCTTTGGGAGCTTGCCTGACTTGACCTCGATCAGATCCCACGACGTGCCGTTCTTTCGAACCGCATCGGCCCGGGCCACGAAGTCATCTGTGGCGAAAGTCGGTTCGAATGTGAGCGAAGTGGCCGGGTCGCCCAGTGTCTCAGCTGTCGCGGCTAAGGCAGTGTCCAGTGGGCTCCGAGGAAGGGGCACCCCGGCGCCCAGCACCTCCCGGGCCACGCGCCCGATCTCAGCGCCCACATGGAGTCGCCACTCAACGCCGGGGGGTAGCTTCTCCTTCGGTGCGCGACGGGCGTACCACCCCTGCGTTAGACACGTCACGGCCGGTAGGAAGGCCTCCTTGTCGATCCGGTTGTCCGAGGCCATCCGCGCGCTCCTCATGGTTGAAGCCGCAAGCTTCGCAGACTGCAAGAATGGGTTCTTCGAGTGGGGCGTGATAGGGCGCTTTTGCGGCACTAAGGGGCGCTTTTGCGGCGCGAAGGGCGTTCTTGCGGCACTCTCCTGTGGATCATCACCCCTGTCGAGTTTAGATGCGGGCAGTATTCTTGTCGAAGCTCGACACCCTCCCTCAACGGCATCTGGGCTTGCGTGAGCGTCTCGGACAGTCGGCAACCCCTGACCCAAGGGATTTGGCAATGGCAACTCGCTCGGACACTCTAACCGGCCTCGGCACAGATGAGCGTAAGGCTCTGGAACGTCGCCTCCTGGACCGACAGTCGGGGAAATGCTTCATCTGCGACGAGCCGATAAACCTTGTCCTTCACGATGGCCAGCTCGACATTGATCATATTGTTCCGCTTGCCGAGCAAGGTCCTGATGACGAGAACAACTTCGCGCTAGCGCATTCGAGCTGTAACCGCAGCAAGGGTGCATCCGACCTTCGCGTGGCGCGGCGGATGGCTGAGTTTGAGAAGCTCCAGAAAGCCGCGGAGGAGCGAGGCGAGCGCGGTGCCAACCTTGGGCACGTGTTGGCGAAGTATGGTGGCGCGAAGTTCCCCATTCGCATTCTGGCCCAAGGAAACCGCGTCGAATACGCGTTTGCGAGCATGGGCAACACCGCGATTGAAGACGCTCCTCTGTACCGGGACTCCCTGAGTGACATGAAGTACTTCTTCGCGGTGGTCCCCCTACCATTCCTGCACCACGACGATCGAATCAATCCGCGCACCATTGGTGCGAACATCAGGGGACTGATCGAAGAGTTCATGAAGAAGCGGCCGCAGCTCCACGTTGCCCTGGCGTGGTGGGCGCCCGAGTCGGACGGGGCCGGTCGCTTGAGAGTGTTCGACGGGCAACACAAGGCGGCGGCACAGATTCTCCTTGGTGTGAAGGAGCTGCCGGTTCGCGTTTTTGTGGAACCGGACACCAACGTCTTGCTCCAGGCGAACACGAATGCGGGGGACAAGCTTCGGCAGGTAGCGTTTGACACCGCTGTCCTTCGTCACTTGGGGAGCACTCTGTATGCCGAGCGAGTGCGACAGTACCAGGAGATGAAGAATCTGCGTGAGGATGACTACTCCTTCAGCGAGAAGGACTTGGTCACCTTCTTCAAGGGCGAGCACCGGGAGATGCAGCGCTACATCGTGGACTCTGTCCGCGACTCGATCAACTACCACAAGGACAATAGGCTGAGAGAGTTCGTGGAGTGGGCCGGCAAAGGCGGCGAGCGGCCCCTCGCTTATTCGAACGTCGAAAGAACATTCTTTGCCGAATTTCTCTACATGAAGGTGATCGAGAACGCAATCGGGCAGGGAGTGGAGCGAGGAGACAATCCGCGTTTCGTCGAACGCGATCAGATGGTCCGGTTGATGAACCTGTTTGCCGACATCTTCTTCGTCGGTCAGTGGGACCCGGAGATCGGAGGTCACAAGCTTGAGAACCGGGTGCAGAAGGGTGAACAGATACCCGAGCATCACCTGCGCGCGTGGCGCACCGCGCGAGAGGAGATCCTCGCAACCGTCTTATCCTACGTGCGACTGGTGATCGAGCACTATTACGCCCTGGTTGGGGAGGCGATCGATAAGGAGCGCTTGATGCAGCACAGGCTCCCCGAAGCACTTTGGCAGCGCGTCGAAGCGTTTCTAAGGCGGCTGAAGGAGTTCCCCTGCTGGGTCGACAAGAACCTCAGCATCACGGTGTTCGGTGCCAAGCAAAACCGCGACTTCTGGGCGCAGGTGTTCAAGACCGGAAAGACGCCAGCCGGCGTCGGAGTGCTGGCGAAACCCCTCGAAATCATTCAGATGATTCAGGAGGTTGGTAGCGGGAAGGGAGCCGCCGCATGACCAAGGTGCCTGGAGCCGGAGGTGTGGAGCGTGCCATTCGGAACGTCAAACGGGAAATCAAAGGCTCTCTTAAGCAGATTCACCACCAGGCTTCCAAGCTCCTCTCTAGAGGGAACTACACAGGCGCTCAGGCCCTTGTGGACGTTGCCCGGATCGTGGGCAGCTTCGAAGGGGAAGTTGAGACCCTTCGCGAGAAATGGCGCAGCCTCCGGGGAGGCAGCAATACCGGCGGTGCAAAGGGAGAGAAAACCCCGCTCTGGGAGTATTACCGGCCCATCCTTCAAGTCTTGGCTTCAGGGGACGGTCGGGCTTCGACGTCCGAGCTCCTCGGTCGTCTTGAACCCTTGCTGACAAAGGCGCTGAAGCCGGAAGACTTCGAGACGATGTCGAACGGTCGCCCTCGGTGGCAAGTCATGGTGAGGCGAGCTCGCAGACCGATGAGAAAAGAAGGCTTCATTGAGGCGGATGGCGGCAACGAATGGCGAATTACGAGCGTGGGACGGAAGGCAGCGGCTGGGCAGCCTCCAGCTAAGTGATCGACGGGACGTGACAAGCTAGGATACCCGCGGACCTCGACTGGCCCTTCCGCTTCGCGTCCTGAGGCCGGCTGCTTCATCTCTGCTTACTCACTAATTCGCCACCAAGGTCCTGCACCAACGTGACGGTGCGGGCCACGATGAGCAGAGTCGGCCGGCTATCCAATTCAGCGGCCATCACGCCGCGTGTGTGCGACGCCGTCTTTCCGTGCTAGTGGTCGGGGATCGGTCTGAAGAACTGCCTTTGAGATAAGAGCCATGTTGAGCGCGTGAAGCTGGACCCGCGGAAGCGTAGGCGCGCCGGCGATCCGGCGGGCCATGCCCTCGGTATTTCCCGACCCTGCGCATGCGACGATGAGCACGCGCGTCGCCTTCTTCTGGTCGTCGGTGGGCGCCTCGAGGAGCGATTAACGAGCGTTAGGGCCCACTCAGTCCTCCGTTGCCCTTGACCGGTAGCATAGCCCACAAACTTGGTTGCCGAGATGAGGACGCATTAGGGCGTTTTTGCGGCATGAAGGGGTTCTTTTGCGGCGCCGATTCTGAAGGCATTTGGCCCTTATCGGCCTTGTGCGTGCGCGGTATTGTTGTCGTGCCTCGGCCAACTCATGTCGACCTGAGACCTATTACCGGTGAGCCTCGTGTCCGTGAGCCGATGGATCACAAAGGACCAACTTCGTGATGCGGTTCGTCGACGCCTTCTCGGCCTCGGATTTCAGAGGAACGGGAACGGGTACTCCCTCCCAGTCGGTCTGACTAAAGACCAGGTCAGAGAGCTACACAGGCCAAGTCGCAGGGCACTACTGTGCGCGGAGCGCGCCTTTATCAAGGGTCGCAGCTTTGGCCTGCTACGCCACTTCGCGGATGGTCGTGAGATCGCTCCGGCTGCGATTCAGCCCGAACTGATCTCAATAGATGCTGGCACCGAGGAGGCCGAGCTCTTCAGGCTGGCCACGACAATGTGGTCGGTGCCGGTATCAGGAGGATTCGGCAGGCGACTGCGATTCCTGGTTAGAGACCGCCAGAACGAGAAGCTGATAGGGGTGTTCGCTCTAGGGGATCCGGTTTTCAACCTGACCGCACGTGATGCCTGGATTGGGTGGTCCGCGACCGATCGACAGCAGCGCCTCGTTCATGTCATGGACGCCTATGTTGTGGGTGCAGTGCCGCCGTATGCACAGCTGATCGGTGGAAAGCTGGTTGCCGCCCTCATGACGAGCCAAGAAGTGATGAAGGCGTACGAGGACAAGTACGTGGGCCGGACCTCCATAATCGCCCACGTACGGCACTGCGCGAAACTTGCTCTGCTGACTACGACGTCGGCGCTTGGGCGCTCATCGCTCTACAATCGTCTCGCGTTGCCTAATGGCCCCGTGTTCACGAGACTGGGATTTACCAAGGGGTTTGGTCACTTCCATTTGTCAGGGCACCTTTTCGACTTGATGCGTCGCTTCCTTAAGCAACGCAAACACGCCTACGCCTCGGGAAACAGGTTCGGCATGGGTCCGAACTGGAAGTTGCGGGTCGCGCGCGCAGCGCTCGAGTCCGTCGGGTTCGAGTCCGCTGAAGTGCTGAAGCACGGCATTGAGCGAGAAGTCTACGGTGTCCCCGTTGCCCAGAACTGGAAAGCAATCCTGCGAGGGGAAGAGCAGCTAGTGAACTCCCATTGCTTGTCCGCGCACGACATTGCCGCCTTTTGCAGAGATCGATGGCTCGTGCCACGCTCCCTTCGGGATCTGACCTATCTTGGTGTAACGCGATCTTCGATTCAGCAGCTGCTTGTAAACGGCCGGCCGCTCCCGGGGCTCCCGATTCAGGGAATGACGCTGACGTCCAAGCTGAGAGCCGCCGTCGGTTCCTAAAGAGGACTTATGGCACTCGCGAACCTCGACGTCGAAGCACTCAAAGCCAAGGTTTTGGCCGCGTACAAGGTCAACGACCCATTGGTGGCCAAGTTTCGAGAGTACGCGAGAAAGCTAAAGGACCAGGTCAAGCCGCTTCGCACCTACTCTGTGAACGCGGTTGCGTTTGTATCCACAGACGGAGGAGACAACCGTCTTACCTTCAATCCGTCGGTGATTGAGCTTGTGCGAGTGGTCGATTCGCGTGGTAACGAGTGTGCATTAGACGCGGTCGCCAACACTACTGGGTTGGCCGAGCTGGAGAGCAGGGCCAAGGCTGGGACGCCCAGTACGGTCGTCCCGCTACAGCGTCTCTGCAGTGACTTGAACAAGGAGCTCCGGGAACTGTCGTACCTGATT
>WNGG01020312.1_pt1 | contig 11856 bp, 19 predicted proteins | sample 5400661 | NCBI WGS metagenome assembly WNGG01 (sample SAMN13153372, study PRJNA577476) | soil metagenome | isolation source: 100 cm soil or saprolite under Garry oak tree replicate 1 | place: USA:California | collected 2016-06-15 | reverse complement strand
TGTAATCTGACAGGACGGACGCGCTACCCACACTGTAGATAAGGTAGCGCGTCTTTTTTTAGTGTGGGTATCACCGTCCAGTAGAAGGAAGATGTATGCCCACACTCGAAAAATTAGGCGAACAAATACTTGAGCAACTCGAATTGCTTCATACAAACCTTCATACCCTCATCGAGGGCAGACCTCCTATTTTCTCCGTTGAACAACTTTCCTCTACCAAACCATACATCATCGACTATAAGGAACGGAAACACGTCTATATCTGGCTTCCCTCCTCTGCCCTCACCCTCTCCTTTGAAGACTACGGGACAGGCACCGTTCAGGCGCAAATCTGGACGAACCTCGGCCTGCCTGAAGGTATCCGTGTATTTGCCACGAACCAAACAAGCGGAACAACACCTATTTATGTCAAGTGTACAGATGAGGTGATTGCCTAATGTTTACGAACACTCCACTGCCACAGTTGCTTGTAGCTGATTTTACAGATCCGAATGGAGGCTCTCTCGCCGCTCTCACGGCCAACCGCATTTACTTTGCGCCACTATCGCTTTTCACCAGCTTCACCATTACACAAATGCGTTGCTGGCTAAGTGGCGCTCCAACCGGTAACGTAGATATGGGGATATATGATACCGCGGGGACGAATAACACACCCTTAAACTTGCTAGGACATACGGGGGCAATCGCCGCGGTCACCGGCTCATTTACGCAAAACCTCATAGCAAATTTAACTCTTTCACCTGGAGCATATTGGATATGCTGGTTGGACACTGCAGCCGATAGTGTGCAAAAAGTTGGGGGCGTGGGTGCCGGTATCGGCCCCTGGTATGTCTCCAACGACAGTTTCAGCGTATTGCCTAACCCTCTCACTGGTGGTGTAGGCGATACTGGAAATAGACCGACTATCTTAGCGTTACGGTCAGGGGGTTATACATAATGGAGGAAAACGAGCAAGTAAACCAAGATATCGACAAAGTAGAACAACTCAGACAACAACGAAGGGAATTGCGCAATGGAGATAGAGGAGCTGGTGAAGCAGATCAAGATACTTTCCGACACGGTGAACGCGCAGTCGGAACGTCTGGATATCGTTTTTGAGGAAGGAGAGGTATCACTTGCGAAACAGCAGCCGCCCGCAAAGCACAAGGAAGACTACTATCCAAGTACCAACAAAGGCGAAAAAGTCTTCAGACTCAAGCAAAACCGTAAAGAATTCATCTCAGAAGAAGACTACAGTAAGCTTCTATCTCGCAAGGAAGCCCAACGGCCAGTGGAGGAAACGGGAGCCAAACAGCCAAGTTTCCAGCAAAAATACTTCAAGCGAGAAGCCTCAAAGCTCAGTCAAGAAGAAGTAATTGAACTCTTTGAGCCATTGAAACAAGCCTTGCAGGATGATTTTGGCTATCTTGATGAGGGTATTTGGCTCTACTGCATGAGTGAGGATAGACAGCCTATTTGGGGCAATATCGATGATGACGAGGTATCGGTACTTGCCCGTCTCATGCTCAAACAGGGGCAAAAGAACGCCGAGGTTGCAGCGTCGGTACGCATCCTTGTTGATAGCGATATCTATATCCAGGTAGCGGCCATTGTTGCGCCAAGGGCCATTCGTACCTATCAAATGCTCAAAGGAAGCCCACGGCCGCGCTTGCGTCAGATGCAACGGGAAGCCCGCATAGCCGCTGGTAAGGGAGGTAGACCGGTATGAATATCGAAATAAACGGCCAAATTTATGAGATCACGCCGGAGAAGCAAGAGGAATTGATACTGCAATTGTGGCAGATGTGGCTTGAGCAGTACCAGGATATTCCGCTAGGCTATCGGATACTCGCAAAGCCGTTTACTAGGAAAGTCTTGCTTGATATGGAAACGAAGATCGCGAAAGAACAGGGCAAAGAACGCGCTATGCAGGTATGTCGACCGGCAAAAGGCGGAGATCCAAACCTCCATTTGCTCTGGATACTGGCCGGTTTTTCTAGGGAAGCGATGAAATATGCAACCATATGCATTGACACCGAGGAGGCAACCGACACCATTAGTGATCTCACGTTCCGCCTCAAGGGTGAAGGTGAAAGCGGGAGACCGTTGGCTATTCATGGGAACGAGCGGCTCGGGGAAGACGACAGCAGCGAAGGCTCTGGATATCAAGCTAGGCCGGTTGTTTCCGACGAGCAGACATTACATTTTAGACAGTAAAATGGATGGTGACTTTGACGATTACAAAGGAATTGCCAGGCAGAATAACGCTCCAAAAAAGCCAAAGACAAACGAGCGATATCAAGTCTGGCAGCCGATCAAACTCATACCAGAAGAGATAGAAAAGTGGTTGTGGATGATACGACATGATGCACCGGCTATCCTGGATATAGACGAGTTGTATGCATTAGTATACAAGCGCGGTGAGTACAGCGATGAATACAATATCATCCAAAAAACGGGACGGAGTTTGCCAGTAATGAGTATTACGAGCACTCAGGAATTATCAAAAATTCCGTCAAATGCATACAAACAATCCGTCCACAGACTTGGATTTTACCTTGAGGGTAGATACGATAAAATGATACGAGACGATATGCTCAAGTACAAAGTTGATGACCCTGGAGACCAATTTGGTTTCTATTATGCTCACCAGAACAGTCGAGGAGAGCCACAATACTTTAAGAATATACAGTCATTTTTACGTTGATTGTACTTTGAGCCTTGCCAGTGAACGGGCTGTTTATTCTCCTTTCACCCTGGCTCGCTGGTAAGGCTGAGAACACAAGGAGTGTTACACATGCTTAGAGGTTCTTTAACCTTTATCGAACAGTTTTTCTGGACGATGGTATGGATATTTCTCATACTTATTGTCGGCTTTGCAGTCCTGGCATTCCTCCAGAACAAATTTGGAGGAAATATTATTGGTAATGTAGCGTCGTGGATTCAGAGCCACGCGGAACCCCAATAGGAGGTATCTTCATGGCTTCAATGCAAACGAACGCAACCATGCTTCAACTCACACCTGCGCAGCTGGCCGCCTTGCCGCCAAACGAGCAAGCGCAGTACATGCGCGGATTATCTCCAAGCCAGCAAGCAATTGTCGCGCAAGAAGTCCAGTCCGCCGCCGTCTCGCAAAATCGCATGTTCATGCGCAAGTCGGTCGAGAAAATAGCCTATTGTCCAGTCACCGGTGGCTCCGGCGTGTATGCCGCCTATTCGCCTGGCTCAACATTGTACTTTGATCTTCCGACCGTTCCAGGATTTGCTGTCGGCTTGCTCATCACCTATAGCGTCAGTTTCAAGCTCTCTTCGACAACCTACGTCGTCAACCAGGCCGCGCCGTGGAGCTTATTCTCAGAGTTGCAGTTGCTCTACAACGGCCCACAGGTCAGGACTCATCCCTACCTGCTGAAGGTGCTAGACCAACTCAAAGGCTTCGGCAAAGGCCAGAAAAACCAGACCATTGCAGGTATCAATGATGCAGTCATAGCGGCAAATGTTGTCGGAACTACTCCCATTGTAGCCGACAACGCTACTTACAATGACTGGTACGGAAAGATATACCTGCCGCTCAACGCACTTGGACATGATACCGTGCCTGGCGTTCTGCCTTTAAGTGGTGTCGGCAATAAGCCACAGCTCAAGCTCACCTGCGCGCCCTCCTTTATCGGCTATGACCCCTTACTCAATCCGGTAAGTAGCGCAGCGGGAGTTGCAACAATAAGCTCGACAGGTGGAACCATCACTGCAGCACAGATACTCGCCGCAGCTGGCCAGGCCACTAGTCAAGTCAACGTTGACGTTGTATACCTGGACGGAAGCAACACGGATACTCCCTCGCCGATGTCGTTGCAGTGGCAAAATGAGCCGACGTTGCAGTATTACTGGGATACGCCGCTGACACCTTTTAGTGCGTCAACCATTCAGCGCCAGACCATCTCGACGAAGCTGCAACACTGGTATGTGGTGTCGCTCGTCATTGACGGAGTACAAAGTAACACCTTTGCGACCCACAATAACATTACCGGCTTTGAGCTCGGGCCCGATCAGGTGGGCCAGCAAACCTGGCTCAATTGGAACATCAGTAACAACATCAGCATTTATGACTACTATGATAGGATGGTCCGTCGCCCGCATGGACAGGACTTAGACCCTGGTGTCATTGTATGGGTCGACGGAGTTGGGCGCGGCGTCATAGATGCTGACAACCGAAACGGAGGCCAGTATCTCAATATGTATCCTGGCGGCTTCCCCGCGGCGACGCACTCGTACCAGGTCGCAGCGGTGACAACAACCAACCTGACGCCAAGGGTAGAGACATTTCTGGTGAGCATTAATACGGCCGGCCTGAAGGTGAGCTAAATTGGATGCCAGTAAGCTGTTTGCAAGTAGTATTATTGGTTTCCTCTTGATTGCTGCTGGTGTCAGTGGCAAGATAGGATCCATGTTGGGCGCTCTCATTGCGCCTGGCGACATGGTAGAGGAGCAATCAACAAACGCTGTAAGCAGTTTACCAGGCGCATCTCCTTCCAGCGCACCAACTGGCAGTACAACGACGCTTTCCGCTGCACAAATAGCGGGATATGCCAGAGGCGCGGGTTTCGCCGGCAATGATCTCAACATAGCCATTGCAGTAGCGGAAGCTGAGAGCGGGGGGAAAGTCGGAGCTTACAACCCTGGCGGTTCTGGCGACATAGAGAACAGTTGTGGTTTGTGGCAGATTAACGTGCTGGCGCATCCACAGTACGATCGCAATAAGCTACTCAACGATGCAGCTTATAACGCAAGGGCCGCATTTGCTGTCTGGAAAGGTTCCGGCTGGAATGCATGGGGAGCCTATAGCAATGGAAGTTATCTGGTATACATGCCGGTAGCCATAGCAGCGGCGCTGCTATAAAGGAGGGGAACAATGGCAAAAAGACAACCTGGCGTCAACGCGCCGACACCGGTAACCGGCGAAAAACCGGAGACAAGAACACTCACCGCCGAGGAAATAGCAGAGGAAAAGGACAAGTCCGAGCGGGAAAAGCTCATTGACGAGGCCATTAAGGAGAGGGAAAGACAGGAACAAGAACGCAAGGATGCTTTCAAGGCCAGTGCCAACAACGTTGTTGACAAGACTGGCCAGGTGTGGAGAGGCGCTACTGCCCGACTAGGAAGTATCCCAACGCCTGGCTCTATCATCCTTCCTTTAGTCGCGTTAGCTGTCTTCTTCTTCATGCTTATTCCGGTCAATGGGCATACAAGATTTGTCTGGTTGTGGCTGGTGCTGACGGGAAATGCGGACATCACCGGTGGTGGAGCGAGCGGGGATTTTGGCAATACCGCCGGAGGGGCAAGCGGAGATTTTGGGACGCCAAGTTATCTCAGTCAGTTTCCGCAAGCAACAACAATACCAATTGTGCCAGGTGGCGCGTCGAGCTCCGCCTTAAATGCAGTGCTACAGAGTCAGGGCAATGTCGAGCAACCGGCCAGGAACAATGGATTCCTTGCGCAGTTTCCGCAGGCGCAAGTAACGCCTATCAATCCCACATTCTTCACAGGGCCGGAGGACACCGTATGAATGAAGCGGGACAGTGGCTTGGCGCCTGGCTAGTCGTAATTGTTGTGGCTATCATGCTCGTACAAAGCGGGTGGGGCAAGGCGCTTGTCTATTATGGTTTGTGGCTTGCATTGGCTTTTTTACTCGTAACCCATGCAACAGAATTAACCGATATCCTCACCAAAGGAGGAATAATCAAAAATGGAAACAGTTGATCGAACACTCAGATACCTGTTCGTCCTGGCCTTTGCTTTGATTGTACTGGCCTACTATGCCGGTGCGAATAAGCTCCTGGGAACAGCTTTTAAGGGAACAACCGCGCTTGATTACGCCGCAACAGGGCGAGATACGAGCGGCAAATTTGCCGGATATCCGACAGGGGGGCCGTAAATGGACTATGCTAGCGAAGAAATTGCCTCTTATGAGTGGCGGCCAAGTATCTATTATCCCAGTCCGGCCAGGCAGGTAACACCGCTGTTTGGACCTTGGGGTATACCCTACAAGGCACTTGGGATAGAGATACAGAACACCAATTTCCAGCATATTGAGGCGCCCATCCCGCCGCAAAAGAGCATTATCACGCATCCAGTCTATGCCATTTATACAGCCGGTCAGTACGCCTTCGGGCAAGCTCCGACTACCGGCGTTTATACCGGCGTGAGCGATGAGGATTGCACATAAAGGAGGGTAAATGGCTGATCTCAAGGATTTAGGGAAAGACATTTGGAGTAATAAGCCCCTCCTCTATGCGCTTTTAGTCGTAGCGGCCATTGGTGCATACATCCTGTATAAGCGTACGCAGTCGCAAAACGCGGTAGACACTGGTGTTGCTACCAACGTTGCGCCTGGAGCAAGTGGAACCTACGTCAACGAGGATTTTAGTTACTATGCCCCGTCAACGACGACCTTTGCGCCTTTGCCGACACCTCCCGTTGCAACGCAACCATCAAGTCAGCCGACAGTAGCAGGCCAACCAACGACCGGACTCTTAGGACAAAAGGTCAAGATATCGAAGAAAAACGGGGTCTATGTCTATAAGTTGCCTGGCGGTACAAGCGGCTTTCTCTCTCAGGTATTGCCGCATGGAGCAACCGATATCGCACCTGGCGCGCAAGGCCGCTGGTGGTATCATCTGAACGGCCTCAAGTACTTGATTACATCAGGAACGGGGCCAGCAGTCACCAACAATGCAACGGCTAAAGGAGGGTAGTAAATGGCAACTACTTTAGGCGGAGCATTAGAAGAACATTTAGAGGGCTACAGTGATATCGGCTTAAAGATGGTGCTCATTAGTATCGGTATCATCTTGATTGCCGTTGCACTATTGCCTGTCAATCGGTGGGTAAAGTTGGCTGTAGCTGCGTGGGTGATACTTCCATAGGAGGAAAATAGAGATGTCATGGCTTAAAAATCACTGGCTCAAAGCAATCATTTTCGTGCTATCGCCTGGCTGGTACTCAAGTGGTACTATACCAGCGCAGTCACCAACCAACTCGCAGGAGTATCGGGTAGTTAATGGCAACCATCAGTCAAGTCTTCCAAAAAAAGAAGTTATGGGAATGGTACGCCAGCACCGTTACCAACAAGTTTGACGGTGCATCGGAGAAAGGCCAGGACTATTCAACGACCTACGGGACACCTGTAGGAGTAGCTGTTGGTGGGAAAATAGTCAGGATAGCTCACAACAACAATGGTATCAATGACGTGGTAGAATTGCAATCCGGCGACGGGGCCGTATGGCTTTATCAGCACATTTCGAGCAGAGTAAGTGTTGGGCAGGTGTTGCAATGTGGCGATATTATAGGAACGGAAAACGGTCTACCACGTGATCTGTACTCGACAGGACCACATATTGAGGTACGTTATTGTCCTCCAGGTCAGTGGAAAAGTAGCTTAATCAGTTGGAATGAGCACTGGATTAATCCGGCTTCTCTCTTCGGAAGCCTGGGCGGTCAGACGGCGGGAAGCGTTGCCAGCGGGAGCAATAACCCTTTGGGATTTAGCGGAAGTGGACCCTCCGGACTTCCTACGTTGACAAACAACCCGCTTGCACCCAACGCAACCGTCACCAGTACATTGGCCTGGCTAGACCGACAGCTGGCAATTACCAACCCGTTTCTTGTCAATCCACCTCCTTTACAGGTGCTAGGAGCAAGCATTCCAGACCCGATAGGCTACATCCAAGACTTCAGTGTTGTGCTTGCTTATGATGCGCACGCGCTGGTATGGAGAGCGGCCTTTGCTATTCTAGGCGTGTTTATTCTGTATAAAGTCGCGTCAACATTCATCAATTTTGATGCACTGATAGGTGCGTACACGGGTAGCGTTGATACACTAGCGATGGGATTAGCAGTATGAGTCCGAAAAAATTAGAGCAAGTATTGAAGAGGGAAGCCACAAAAAAGCACTTGACCGGCAAGCGCAAGAATGCTTACATATACGGTTCTCTCAGGAAGACTGGTTGGAAACCGAAGGGGAAGAAATGACAGCAGCACATTTATTCATACTCAATCTGAATATGCGCTTTTTTCACAGTAAGGGATAGCCATGCAAATTGTTGCGACATTTGACCCAAGTGTGACGACACCGAACACATTCTCCGTTCCGCAGTCAAGCGCAAGCGGTAAGATGGTTGTCTGGAATGAGAGCAATATCTCCATCCAACTCAACTTTCAGAACGGGGATACAACCTATGTTCCCGCCTGGACAGCACGCCTTTTCTGTGGGAATTACGGCGGCTCAACGGTCACCTGGTCGCAACATTCGACTCTTGCATCAAGTGGGCCGCCGCTTTCTCAGGTCGTCGTCGAAACATTTGCCAGTAATGAAGCCATACCAGGGACGTTTCCAGCGACATTATCCAGGCAAAGTAATATAGGAAATGTGGTAAATACTGTGGGAGGAACTGCAACTGCCGTTCAAAATGATGGCAACATCGCGCCGACAACCTTTATTGAAAGCACGGTATCAGGTGATGCAGGGAGCTCCGTCACCCTCACCAACAGCGGTATTCTCACGCTAGGTAGCGCGGCCAGGTCAGGAACAATCAAGTTCTTTGACAACTTCGGAGCATCCCAAAACATCCTGACACTCGATGGAGCGAACGGTACAATACTGCAAGGTGCAGGTCACTTAGTTGCTCTATCAATCACCGATCAGAATGGACAGGTGATCGCACAATTCCTGTTAGGAACGGGCATTTCCATTCTTTCAGGTGGGTTACATTTTGCTCAGGGAAGCATTACCAGGGTAGACCAACAACACATTACGCCCTCGGTCACAACCTTGCAGACCTATTCTCACAGTTTGGGAGTAACGCCTGATCTCGTTATTCCCGTGTTTAATGCCAGTTCTTCAGGTTTTACTGTCAGTGTCAAAAACTTTACATCATCGACCTTCGACATGATTGCAAGCAATTCGGGTCATCTGATAGACATACTTTTAATCAAATTCTAGGAGGTTATTATGCCATTCGATGCTCTTTCTAATCCTGATACATTTAGGATAGCGGGGAATATGTCGATATTCCCAGGAACCGTTATCGGAGGGATGCCGCTAGGAAGTGGCACTAACCAGGTGCAACTACTCGGCACTTCATCGGCCGGTATCTCACAGACGATCACCATGACCGGAAGCGGCCGTATTGTTCCCGTCTCTTTTACCAACACCAGTACCGTTTCTATCGGTCTGACTCCCACACTTTCAACGAGTGTGAGCGATGGAGCGGAGATAACCATTCTCAACATCTCGCCGAGCGGGACTAACCTGGCTATCCCTTCGTCGCTCATGGGAAGCATCAGTCAAGCAGCGGTTGTCACCGTTTCTGCCATGAGTGGAGCCAAGTTTGTGTACTCTGCGTTGCTGCAAACCTGGCTACTGGCGAGATAAGGAGGCGAGCAAAATGCCTTTTGATGCTCTTACGAATGCGGATAATTTCCGCATTTTAGGAAGCTTGACGGTGGTTGACGACCCAAATGGCAACAGTGGGAATGCCAACATCAAAGGAACACACACCGTTTCCGGCTCCCTCATTGCTGGTTCCGCGCTGCAAGTTGCAGGTTCCGCGCTCCTCAACGGAGATGTGAAGCAAGGAGCAACAGCGCAATTCATCGCAACCATGCCACTGGGAAGTGCTACCAACCAGGTGCAATTGCTTGGCACATCCTCTGCTGGCATCAGTCAAACCGTAACAATGACCGGCTCTGGGCGCATTGTTCCCGTCTCTTTCACGAATACATCGACCGTTTCCATCGGTTTAATTCCGACATTGAGTACCTCAGTGAGCGATGGAACGGAAGTGACTATTCTGAATATCAGTCCTTCGGGAACCAATTTAGCTATCCCCTCTTCATTGATGGGAAGCATAAGTCAAGCGAAAGTTGTGACCGTTTCAGGCATGTCCGGCCAACGTTTCGTCTATAGCGCATTGCTGCAAACATGGCTCATTAGTGACTAAGTAACTAGTCGAGTCTAGAAAGACGCTACCACATTGAGAGTACTCTATTACGGTGAAAGTCCCTTCCATGCCACGGGTTTTGCGCAAGTCAACAAGCACATACTGGAGGGTTTGAGCGAGGTTGCCGACGTGACTTTGGTCGCCACATCGCACTATAGCGATGATGATTTTTCGTATCTTCCTTACAAACTGATAGGTTGTGAAGATACGGAAGACATGCGCAACATCGGTCGTATCATGCCGGAAATCAAGCATGGAGAGTGGGATATCTTCTTTTATCAGGGAGATATCGGAGCCAATAATGACGTGTTGGATGCGGTAATAGAAGAGACAAACAAGGACAAATCCAAGTCCTCGATCTTCTATATGCCCGTTGATTGTGACGTTGCTATGGCGCAAAGTTTCAACCATTTCGCCATGTCCACCGTTCCAGTGGTGTATACGAACCATGCAAAAAGAGTAATAGAGTTCTATCAGCCCGATCTTGCGAAGTACATTTCTGTCATTCAACTAGGATGTGAACCGGATGTATTTTATCCAGTGGACAAGATGGAGGCGCGGGATAGAATTTTTGGTCAGTCCTGGCGTGACGCTTTTATTGCTGTCAATGTCAACAGAAACCAAGGACGAAAAGACCTCGCCCGCTGCATGGGAGCGTTTCACTTATTCAATCAGAAGCACGATAACGCCGTTTTATATATGCATAGTGTACAGAATGACATAGGGGGAAGCCTGCCAACTCAAGCTCTGCTGGCCGGTTGTAACGTCATGAAGTCGCCACCTGAGATAGCTTTTAGCAATCTCGATCTCACAAAAGCCTGGAGTCGGGAGCAATTAAATGATCTCTATAATGCTTGTGACGTACTTGTTTCAACGAGTCACGGTGAGGGATGGGGACTGGCAACAACGGAGGCTATGTCTGCCGGTATCCCTGTGCTTGTGCCGCGTAACACGGCAAACTTAGATATCGTTGGAGAACCATTAGAGAGATATGGACTCCCATTTGATGGTGAAAGAGGCTGGTACATCGAAACGGGTGGAGACATTGACCACCAGGTATTTACCTATCAAAATGGTGGGTCCCCCCACGATATCATCCATGCACAAAGCTTTGTTGACGGACTTGAGTACATCTATTATCATCCAGAAGAGGTAGCAGAGAAATGCAAAATAGCCAGATCGTGGTGTCAAAAGAATACATGGAGACACAAAAAAGACGCCTGGATATCGCTCGTGAAGACAATCGAGGCAAATCAGGAAGTTGTACTGCTTGGAGCATAAACGAGCATTATCTCTATATCCAAATGCCATACGGTTGGTTGATACTCAACGCGCACGACCCAACAATGATCTCAAATATACACGAAAACCTCTTTGAGCTGACATTACTTGCACCGTTCGCTCAGGGCATGGTGATAGATGTGGGGGCCAATGTTGGGACGCATTCCCTGGCTTTTGCCGGTACTGCGAAGAGAGTTTATGCGATAGAGCCTCACCCTCAAACCTACTTGCATCTGTGCGCGAACATACTTCTTAATCAAGCCTGGAACATTGAACCGATCAATTGCGCCGTTGGTGATGAGGACGGACCGCAAATCATATCAGACATTGACGCAACAAAGCCCGCTACCCCGATGGGTGCAAGAGTCGGAGCCGGTACTACCCCTATCCGCATGGCTCGTCTTGACAGCTTAAATCTCAACGCTGATTTTATGAAAATAGACGTCGAAGGGTATGAGCTAGAGGTGTTAAAGGGGGCAAGACATACCCTCATGCGCAACGATTTAGCGGTGTATGTAGAGATACATCATCACGAACTTGTGCAAGAAATTAATGATTTTATGTCAAGTTTAGGCTATCAGAACACGCCTATTTTGGA
>WNGG01007776.1_pt1 | contig 11856 bp, 8 predicted proteins | sample 5400661 | NCBI WGS metagenome assembly WNGG01 (sample SAMN13153372, study PRJNA577476) | soil metagenome | isolation source: 100 cm soil or saprolite under Garry oak tree replicate 1 | place: USA:California | collected 2016-06-15 | reverse complement strand
CGGATCGCCGCTCCACGCAAAGGCGAGCGCCACCGGCCCGGCGCCCTCGCGCAGGTCCGATCGCGCCAGCGCATGACACACCTCGCCGGCGACCGCATCGGGCGCGATCTCGCCGGCAAAGTCGAACGCGCAGGCCAGCACCGGCAGATTGTCGAGCGGCAGCCGCGCCGGATCGGGGACCGCGATGGTGTTGCCGCTGAGCTGCACCGAGAACTGCGCGGCGCCGATCACGGTGGCGCGGATGCCCTGTCCGGGGTCCCACACCGGCGCGACGGCGTGGTCGGCAAGCGCATGGCGCAGCGCGTGTGCGAGGTCGAGGCCGAGATCGCCGAATTTTTCCTGCTCGCGGCCATACAAATATTCGGCGACCCCGCCCGAGAAGGTGACGGCGTCGATCGGTATCCGCCGGAACGGCTCCGGCCACGGATCGGTGACGAGGAGGCGCGCGGCCAGCGCGTCTGGCGGCTCGCGCCGCATCAATGCAGCGACGATCTCGGCCATGCGCGCCGCGAGCCGCGCGCGATCGTGCGGCGCGAGCGCCTGCCCGGGTGTGAGCGCAATCCCAAGGTCCTGCGCGATGTCGCGCGCCGGCGCCTCGATGCGCACGAGGCCGCGCCCGGCCTCCTCGACGATCAGCCGCCCGCCGACCGCGACCGCCATGGTGGCGACGACGGCGCCGGCGCGCACGAGCGCCAGCTTGGTGGTGCCGCCGCCGATGTCGACGTTGAGCATTGAGTTGCCGTGGCGCGCGGAGAGTCTGACCGCGCCCGAGCCGTGCGCCGCCATCTGGCATTCCATGTGGTGGCCGGCCGAGGCACATACGAACTTGCCGGCCTCCTGCGCGAACAGCTCGGCGATGGCGCGGGCGTTGCGCCGCTTGAGCGCCTCGCCGGTGAGGATGACGGCGCCGCTGTCGATCGCCGCACGCGCGAGCCCGGCCTCGGCGTAGCAGCGCGCGATGAAGGCCGCGAGCTTTTCGCTGTCGATCGCGCAATCGGCCGCGTAGGGCGTGAGCAGGATCGGCGACTGGCGGAGGATTTTTCGCTCGACCACGACGAAGCGGCTCGACAGCGCGGTCGACAGCCGGTGCAGGTGCACGCGCGCGAACATCAGATGCGAGGTCGACGAGCCGATGTCGATGCCGACCGTGGTCAGCTCCACGTTGTCGGCCGACCAGATGATCTCGCGCGCCTGGCGCGTCTCCTCCGCGTGATCGACGTGAACGTGCTCGAACTCGAGGTCGTGCATGGGCTTATCGCTTGCGCTCTCGATCCGCTGGAGGATTGGTCAACTCTCCCTGATGAACTTCCCCATCCCCGACTTCACGCCGTACTTGCCCAGCTCGGCCAGATAGATCTGATGGATGCGCGGGTCCTGGTCCTCGTATTCGATCTGGCAGCCGCCGTCGCGCACGTTGACGTCCATGCCCATGAACACCTGCCGTTTGTCCGTCGTGAAGGGATAGCGCAGGCTGCCCATGGCGACGGCGAGGTAGCGCGCGGGATGCGGCGAGGTGTTGAAGTGCTGGTGGAACATCATGTCGGGCGGCGCGAACACGACGCCGTGCCGCCAGTCCACCCGCACGAAATCGCGGTCGCCCTCGTACCACAAGAGCGAATAGCCGTGGCCGGTGACGGCGAAGACGTGGAAGTCGGCGCCGTGCCGGTGCGCCTTCTTGTAGGTGCCGATCGGCATCTGCGAGGAGTGCGCGTGCATGGTGCCGTCGGCGAGGATGAACATCATGTTGGAGCCGCCGGCGCCGCGCTGGTCCCAGGTCTTCAGCTCGAAGCCGGCGAGGTCGGGAACGAAGTTCGTCTCCCACATGTTGCGGCCTGGCCGCACCGGCACGAAGTTGCCCTCGCCGCTGAAGAAGCGCGCCGCGCCCTGGCGCTCGGAGAACTCGAAGCCGTTGTCGAACACGAAGGCTTCGTTGTGGAACAGGTTGAGCATGGCGGGCAGGTTGTTGGTCGCGGCAAGCCGCGCCCGCTCGCGTCCGCTGCTGTTGAAATGGCGGTAGCGGGCATTGAGCGGCAGGGCGAACAGGCTCTTCGGCCCCCATTCGAAACTGTGCCGGCGGCCGTCGGCGGCTTCCACCGTCGTGCTGCCGTGGCCGGAGAGGACGTAGACCACTTCTTCGTAGAGGTGCTTCTGCGGCGCCGTGCTGGCGCCGGGCGCGAGGTCGAGCACGAAGATGGCGACGAAATCGCCGCGCCCCTTGAGATGCGCGATGCCGCCGTCGGTCCCAAATCGCGGCCACGGCGCGGTCGGCACCGCGAGGAGGTCGACGCCGAAATCCTCGACGATCGGCACGCCTTCGTTTTGCGCCCAGCTGCCGTAGGGATCGAGCAGCAGTTTCGGTTGCGCCGCGTCGTTCATGTTGCCATCCGGTGTCCCGGATGCGGTGCACCGCTGATCCGGGATCTCGCCACGCCTGGATTCTGGACCCCGGGTCTGCAGCGCACCGCTTCGCGCTGCGCTGCGCCCGGGGAATGCGCGCCCGAAGCTCTACCGCGCGCGGAACGGGCCGGCAATGCGCGGGCCGGGAACCGCCGGCCCCGCAGGCGGGAGTGGTGCACCGCACAGCGGATCGGTGCTAAGCTGCGACCGCCGCCGGGGCAGCCGCGGGCGGGCGCACGAGGGGTGATGATGCAAGGGCATACGGCGTCCGATCCGGCCGCACACATCTTCCATTTCGTGATGATCAAGCCGACGCATTACGATGACGACGGCTATCCGATCCAATGGATGCGCTCGGCCATCCCGTCCAACACGCTCGCCTGCCTCAACGGCCTTGCCGAGGACGCCCGCGCGCGGAGCGTGCTGGGGCCCGGCGTCGACTTCCGCCTGCACACGTTTGACGAGACCAACCGGCGGGTCCGGCCCGACCGCATCATCCGCATGGTCCGCCGGGCGGGAGGCCGGGTGCTGATCGGCCTCGTCGGCGTGCAGTCGAACCAGTTCCCGCGCGCGGTCGACCTCGCGCGCCCGTTTCTCGCCGCCGGCCTGCCGGTCTGCATCGGCGGGTTCCACGTGTCCGGCTGCCTCGCCATGCTGCCCGAGATGCCGCCGGACATGCGCGCGGCGCTTGAGCTCGGCATTTCGTTCTTCGCCGGCGAGGCGGAGAGCCGCCGGCTCGACGAGGTGTTGCGCGACGCTTTCGCCGGCACGCTTAAATCCCTCTACAACCACATGGACGACCTGCCCTCGCTCGAAGGCGAGCCGGCGCCGTTCCTGCCGCGACAGCACGTGCGCCGCACCTCCGGCTCGCTGTCGAGCATCGATCTCGGGCGCGGCTGCCCCTACCAGTGCTCGTTCTGCACCATCATCAACGTGCAGGGGCGCAAGAGCCGGTACCGCTCGCCCGACGATCTCGAGAAGATCATCCGCGACAACCACGCCCAGGGCATCAAGCGCTTCTTCATCACCGACGACAATTTCGCCCGCAACCGCCACTGGGAGCCGCTGTTCGACCGCATGATCAGGCTGCGTCTCGGCGAGGGCATGAAGATCGGCTTCACCATCCAGGTCGACACGCTGTGCCACAAGATTGCGAACTTCATCGAGAAGGCCGAGCAGGCGGGGGTGCGCCGCGTGTTCATCGGGCTTGAGAACATCAACCCGGACAACCTGATCGCCGCCAAGAAGCGCCAGAACAAGATCACCGACTACCGCGAAATGCTGCAGAAATGGCGCGAGCACGGCGCCATCACCTATGCGGGCTACATCCTCGGCTTCCCGGGCGACACCAAGGAATCCATCCTGCGCGACATCGAGATCATCAAACGGGAGCTGCCGGTCGATATCCTCGAGTTCTTCTTCCTGACCCCGCTGCCCGGCTCCGAGGACCACAAGGTGCTCCTGCAGAAGGGCGTCTGGATGGATCCGGACGTCAACAAGTACGATTTGAACCACCGCGTCTCGCATCACGGGAAAATGTCGGATGCGGAATGGGAGGAGGCCTATCGGGCCGCGTGGCACGCGTTCTATACGCCCGAGCACATGCGCACGATCATGCGCCGCACCGCCGCGCATCCGCTCGGCCGCCCGCAGACGACCCTCTCGACGATCCTGTGGTTCCTGCTGATGATCCTGTTCGAGGGCGTGCATCCGCTCGAGGGCGGCGCGTTCCGCCTCAAATTCCGGCGCGACCGGCGCCGCGGGCTGCCGATCGAGAGCCCGTTGGCGTTCTATCCACGCTATGCCCGCGAGATCCTGGTCAAGGCCTGGAACTATGGGACGACCTACCGGCGCGCCAAGAAGATGATGAAAGAGGTGCTGGCCGCGCCGGACCGCTGGTCCTACACGGATGTCGCCATTGCGCCGCCGCGCGAGGACGAGTTCGACACGCTCGAGCTTTACCACGCGACGAGCGGCGGCGAGGCGGCGCTCGCGCGCAAGCGCCGCGGCGAGGCGATCCGCGCGGCGGCCGGCGCCGCGCATCATCGCGAGCATGCGGCGGCGTCCTGAAGCGGCCGATGGGCATGGTTATGTGGTTGCGTTGGGGGCGGCGCCTGCTGCGTCCGTTGGCGTGGGGCGCGGTCGCCGTACTGATGTTGCTCGCCCATCAAGGCCATGCGCAGCGCGGTCCGCAGACCGCGCCCGGCCTGTTCGAGGCCTGGGCCGGCTCCTGGTCCGGGGAGGGCGCGCTGAGCACCGCGGACGGGACGCGCGAACGCGTCCGCTGCGCCATGACCTACGCCGTGCAAGACCGCGGCTACGCGGTGCGGCTGGATTTGCGCTGCGCCAGCGACGCCTACCGGTTCGAGATCGCCAGCAACATGGTTCAGGAGGGACAGTCGCTCTCGGGCGACTGGTTCGAGAGCACGCGCCGCGTCGGCGGAAGAATTACTGGACGCGCGAGCGGCAGCCGGCTCGACATCAGGGCCGAAGGCGACACGTTCACGGCGCTCCTGACCGTGACCACGCAGGGCAACCGCCAGACATTCGTGCTGGAGTCGCCCGGCAGTCCATTGTCGCAAGTCTCGATCGCGCTCAATCGGGCGGCGAGATAAACGAGTGACGGGCGCGTTCTGTCGTCTGTCCTCTGTCCCCCGACGTCACGACAGCCAGCGCTTGCGCCGTTTGTAGTGCTTGACGTCGCGGTAGGATTTCCGCGCGCCGATCTCGTTGAGGCCGAGGTAGAACTCCTTGATGTCGGAGTTCATCCGCAGCTCCTTGGCCGGCCCTTCCAGCACGATGCGGCCGTTCTCCATCACGTAGCCGTGGTCGGCGATATCGAGCACCAGCGCGGCGTTCTGCTCGACGATCAGCACGATCAGATTGCGCTCCTCCTTGAGGCGGCGGATGATCGCGAAAATTTCCTCCATGATCAGCGGCGCGAGCCCGAGCGAGGGCTCGTCGAGCAGAATCGCCTTGGGCTGCGACATCAGCGCCCGGCCGATCACCAGCATCTGCTGCTCGCCCCCCGACAGGTAGCCGGACTGCAGATGCCGGCGCTCCTTGAGCCGCGGGAAGGAGTCGTACACGCGCTCGATGTTCTCGCGCACGGCCTTCGCGTCACGGCGCGTGTGGGCGCCGGCGATCAGATTCTCCTCGACCGTGAGGCTTGGAAACACCCGCCGGCCCTCGAACACCTGGACCACGCCGTGCCGCACGACGTCGTGCGCCGCAAGCGGATCGAGCCGCCGGCCGTCGAGCTCGATGCTGCCTTTGGTCACCCGGCCGCGTTCCGTGCGCAACAGGCCGGAAATCGCCTTGAGCGTCGTCGTCTTGCCCGCGCCGTTGGCGCCGAGCAGCGCCGTGATGCACCCGTCGTTGGCGCGCAGCGATACGCCCTTGAGCACTAGGATGACGTTGTCGTAGACGACTTCGATATTGTTGAGTGCAAGCACGGCGCGACCTTGACGAGAGGTGTCCCGGATGCGGTGCAGCGCGTAGCGGTGCACCGCTGATCCGGGATCGTCTCCGCAGCCCCCGGGTCTGCAGCGCACCGCTGCGCGCTGCGCGGCGCCCGGGGAACCACACAATGGCTTTCAGCGTCACTCCGCCGAGCTGACGGCCTTGGCCAGGACCTCGGGGTAGGCGCGGAACCATTCGGTTTCCTTGACGAACTTGCCGCCCTTGGCCTGGAACACCTGCACCCAGCCGCCGCCCTCATGGTTCGCCGCGGTGACCTCGATCGGCGGAACCAGGCCGCCGAGGGTCAGGCCCTTGATCGCCTCAAAACCCTTGCGCACGTCCTCGCCGGTCGGCTTGGCGCCGCCCTTCGCCTTGATGGCGTTGCGGATGGCTTCGGTGTGCACGGCGGCGATCAGCAGTCCGCGGTTATAGTAGACGGTCGATGCCATTTCCTTGGGCGGCTCCTTGCCCTGCGCCTTGTACATGGCGACGATGTCCTTGCGGGCCGGGTAGTCGTCGCCCACGCCGGCGAACTGGAGGGTGTGATAGCCTTCCGCCACCGACCAGCCGCCGGCGGCCGCGATGTCGTCCTCGGCCGACGCCCACACCAGCCCGACCACTTTCGACAGCGGATAGCCGGCGCGCTTCAATTCCTTGATGGCGACCGAGGGCGAACGGCCGAACAGGTGGGCGATCACGAAGTCGGGCCGGAAGCGCTGGGAGATGTCGAGCACCTGCGCACCCAACTCGACGCCGGGCGGCGGCACGGCAAAGGTTCTCAGCTCGAACTTTTCGAGCTTCTGCAGGTCCTCGATGATTGCGATCGGCTCGTGGCCGGCCGGGTTGTCGTAAAAGACGTAGGCGATCTTCTTGCCGGCCAGGCTGCCGCCCAATTTCTCCTTGACGAAGCTGATCGCGGCGGCGCCCTGCGACCAGTACGTAGCGGCGATCGGGAACAGGTACGGGTAGCGCGCGCCGTTTGCTGCCGCCGACGTGCCGAAGCCCGGCGAGGTGCCGGGGATCTTGTCCTCGTTGAGTTTTTGGGTCAGCGCCTGGGTCTGCGGCGTGCCGTAGATCATGATGGAGACCGCTCCGTCCGACTTGAAGCGCTCATAGCTCTCCATCGCCGGTGGAACCTTGTACTCGTGGTCGATCTCGCGCGCGACGATCTTGTAACCCTCGATCCCGCCCTTGGAGTTGATCAGGCTGATGTAGTCCTGGATGGCGGGACACAGGCGCACGCCCACGATCTGCGTCGGGCCGGTGCGGTCGCACTGCGCGCCGATCAGAATTTCGCCTTTCTGTTGCGCCGCCGCGCTGCCGGCAAGGCAGAGCGCCAGGCCTCCGGCGAGCGCCGCAACGGGTGTTGATATGCTTCTCATGGTCGTTCCTCCTTCTGGTTTTCAGCTCAATACGAGAAAGGCCACATGCGGAAGTAGTTACGGACGTTTCCCCACAGCCGGTTCAGGCCCTCCGGTTCCACGACCAGGAACACGATGATCAAGGTGCCGAACATGACCAGCCGGAGGTTGGGGATAATATTGAGCAAATCCCCATGTGAAAAGAACAGGTCGCCGACCCCCTCCAGCAGCCATCGGGTCGCGATCGGCAGCATGGTAACGAAGATCGCCCCGAAGATCGAGCCGAGAACCGAGCCCAGCCCGCCGATGATGATCATCGCCAGGTAGTCGATCGAGACGTTGATCTGGAACTGCTCGTAGTTGGCGATGCCGAGATAGTAGGTATAGAGCACCCCGGTGACGCCGGCGTAGAACGACGAGATGGCGAACGCCAGCAGCTTATAGCGGAATATATCGATGCCGATGATCTCCGCCGCCGTGTCGTGGTCGCGAATGGCGATGAACGCCCGCCCGATCCGGCTGCGCGCCAGGTTCATGGTGCCGACGATGGCGACGACCACGAAGAACATCAGGAAGAAGTAGAGCTGGGCCTGGGTCTTGAGCTGCACGCCGAGGAAGGTCGGGCGCGGCACCTCGATCGAGGCCTGCACGCCGCCGGAAATCCACGGCACGTGGTTGATCGTCCACTCGATGATCAGCTGGCCGGCCAGCGTGGCGATCGCCAGATAGAGCCCCTTGATGCGCAACGAGGGCACCCCGACGACCGCGCCGATCAGCGCCGCCATCAGGCCGCCCGCCGGCAGCGCGATCCAGAACGGCGCGCCCAGGCGGGTGATCAGGTTGGCGGCCGTGTAGGCGCCGACCGACATGAAGGCGGCATGGCCGATCGAGACCTGCCCGGTATAGCCGACCAGGATGTTGAGGCCGAGCGCCCCCACCACCGCGATGAGGATCAGGTTGAGGATCGAAATGTAGTATTCGCCGAGCGCGAGCGGCGCGACGACGACGAACAGCACGATCATCGCCGCCACCGACCATTTGGCGATCGGCAGCGGATAGAGCGCCATGTCGGCGCCGTAGCTGGTCTTGAAGACGCCGGCCTCGCGATGAAACATGCCCGAACCGGACCTCTCCGCCTCACACCCGCTCGATCTGCCACTTGCCGAACAGCCCGTAAGGCCGGATCATCAGCACGATGATCATCAGCACATAGGGCACGAAGTCCTTGGTGCCGCCGCCCACGTAGGGATCGAGGTAGCCGGCGGCGAGGTTCTCCACGACGCCGACGATCAGCCCGCCGACCACCGCCCCGATCACCGAATCGAGTCCGCCCAGGATCACGACCGGGAACACCTTGAGGCCGACCAGCGCCAGCTGGTTGTCGACGCCGAGCATCGCCCCCCACACGACGCCGCCGAGCGCCGAGACGATGCCGGCCATGGCCCAGGCGAGCGCGAAATAGCGCGGCACGTTGATGCCCATCGCCATGGCCACCTGGTGGCTGTCGGCCACCGCCCGCATGGCGACGCCCATGCGGGTGCGCAGGAAGAACCAGGTGAAGGCCGCCAGGAACACCAGGCTGATGGCGGCGCTCACCAGCTGGACCGGCGGCAGCGTGATCGGCCCGAGATAGATCGGCTCGTCGCTCACCGGCATGACGATGGCGCGGGTGCCGGCGCCGAACACCAGCGTGGCAAATCCCCGCAGCAGCGCCGCGATGCCGATGGTCGCCATGATCACCGCGACCACCGGCCGGCCGATCAGCGGGCGCAGCACGACGCGCTCGAGGCCGAAGCCGAACCCGATCATGCAGGCGATCGAGACGAGGGCGCACAGCCAGAACGGCAGGTCCGCGAGGTAGGCGCCGGCCGCCGCGATGAACGCCGCGAACATGACGAATTCGCCCTGGGCGAAGTTGATCGCGTCCGTCGCCTTGTAGACCAGCACGAACCCCAGCGCGATCAGCGCATACATCAGCCCGATCATCAGCCCGTTGGTGACGAGCGCGATGGTGAATTGCAGGTCGAATTCAGGCATAGGCCGGCTCGCTTGCGGCCGGCGCCGGGGCCGCCGGCAGCTCGACGTCTTCGATCGTCACGCGCGACTTGAGCTTGCCGGTGCGGCCGTCCTCATAGGTGATGTCCGTCGTCACCTCGACGTCGCGCTGCCTGCCGTAGAGCGCCTCGATCAATGCCGCGTACTTTTCCGCGACGAAGGGGCGGCGGATCTTGCGCGTGCGCGTGATCTCGTTGTCGTCCGCGTCGAGCTCCTTGTTGAGCAGCAGGAAGCGGCGGATGGCCGCGGCGGCCGGCAGGGTCGCGTTGCACCGGCGGATTTCCTCGCCGATGAGCCGCCGCACCTCCGGCTTCGCGCTCAGGTCCTGGAACGACGTGTAGGCGAGGTTGCGCCCTTCCGCCCAGCTGCCGACGATCGACAGGTCGATGGCGATGAGCGCCGCCACGAACGGCCGCGCGTCGCCGAACGCCACGGCCTCGCGGATGAACGGGCTGAATTTCAGCTTGTTCTCGATGAATTGCGGCGCGAACGGCGTGCCGTCGCTGAGCTTGCCCACGTCCTTGGCGCGGTCGATGATCACGAGATGGCCGCGCGGGTCGAGGAAGCCGGCGTCGCCGGTGCGATACCAGCCGTCCGCCGTGCGCGCCTGCTCGGTCGCTTCGGGCAGCTTGTAGTAGCCGCCGAACAGGCCGGCCGAGCGGATCTGCACTTCGCCGTTGCCGGCGATGCGCACCTGCATGCCGGGGCAGACGCGGCCGACCGTGTCGGGGTCCGCCTCGCCGTCCGCCTGCAGCGAGGCGAGGCCGGACAGCTCGGTGGCGCCGTAGATCTGCTTCAGGTTGATGCGGAACGAGCGAAAGAACCGATAGGCATCGGCGCCAAGCGGTCCGCCGCCGCTGTAGGCCCAGCGTGCGCGGCCGAGGCCGAGCTGATCGCGCACCGGGCCGTAGACCAGGAACTCGCCGACCGCGAGGCCGAGCCGCATCATCGGCGGGACCCGCTCGCCGCTGCGCTGGCGCTCGCCCGCCCGTTCGGCGAGGTTGCGGAAGAATTCGTAGATCGTGCGCTTGAGCGGCGTCGCGTCGGCCGCCTTGATCTGCAGCCCGGACAGCATGTTCTCCCAGATGCGCGGCGGCGCCAGCAGCGCCGTCGGCCCCAGCTCGCGCAGGTCGCGCTGCACCGTCTCCACGCTCTCCGGGCAATTGCAGGTGAAGCCGACCAGCAGGCTGAGCGTGGTCGAATAGAGCGCGTCGCCGACCCACGCCATCGGCAGGTAGCACAGCCACTGGTCGCTCGCCCGGATGTCTTCCGCCGCGACGAACGCCTGGGCGGCGCTGATCATGTTGGCGTGCGACAGCATCACTCCCTTGGGCTTGCCGGTCGTCCCCGAGGTATAGGCCAGGAGCGCGATGTCGGCTGGCGCGCTCTTGTCGATCTCCGCCTCGACGTAGCCGGCGCGATGCGCGCCGAACTCGCGCCCGGCCGCCTGGATCTCCTCGAACGACTTCAGCAGCGGGGAGTTGTAGTGGCGCATGCCGCGGCGGTCGTCATAGACGAGGAGCTTGAGGCTCGGCAGCTGGTCGCCGAGCGAGAGGATCTTGTCGACCTGCTCCTGGTCCTCCGCGACGATGACCGAGACCTCGGCGTGGTTGAGCACGTAGACGATCTCGGACGCGATCGAATCCTGGAACACCGGCGCCGAGACGCCGCCGAGGCTTTGCGCCGCCAGTTGCGCCCAGTAGAGGCGCGGCCGGTTGTCGCCGATCACCGAGAGCTTGTCGCCGCGGCCAAATCCGTGCGCCGCGAGGCCCAGCGCGAGCAGCCGAACCTGATCGTAATATTCCGACCAGGTGAACGTCTGCCAGATGCCGCGGTCTTTTTCGCGGATGGCCGGCCGCTGCGCCATGGTTTCGGCATTGCGGCGCAACAGCCGCGGCAAGGTCGTATCGGTCATGCGGTCGCTTCCTGATGATTCCTGCTGGTGCCGAGATAGGCGCGGATCACGTCCGGATGGCGCTGCATCTCGCCCGGCGTTCCCTCGGCGATCTTGCGGCCGTGGTCGAGCACCGCGACCCGGTCGGAAATGTCCATCACCACGCCCATGTCGTGCTCGATCAGGACCACCGTGGTGCCCCATTCCTGGTTCACGTCGAGGATGTAGCGCGCCATGTCTTCCTTCTCGTCCTGGTTCATGCCGCCCATGGGCTCGTCGAGCAGGACGATTTTCGGGTCGAGCGCCAGCGCCCGCGCCAGCTCGACGCGCTTGCGCAGGCCGTAGGCCAGCGCGCCGATCGGTTGGCGGCGCAGGTTCTGCAGCTTGAGAAAGTCGATCAGGTCCTCGACCCGGGCGCGGTGGGCGATCTCCTCCTTCTGCGCCAGGCCCCAATAGACGAAGGACGCGAGGACGCCCGACTTCATGCGCACGTGACGCCCCAGCAGGATGTTGTCGAGCACGGTCATGCCGGTGAACAGGGCGAGGTTCTGGAACGTGCGCGCCACCCCCATGGCGGCGACCTGCGACGGCCGTGCGCCGCTGATGTCCTTGCCCTCCAGCACGATCGCGCCGCTGTTGGGCCGGTAGAAGCCGCTGATGAGGTTGACCAGCGTAGTCTTGCCGGCG
>WNGG01007766.1_pt1 | contig 11862 bp, 8 predicted proteins | sample 5400661 | NCBI WGS metagenome assembly WNGG01 (sample SAMN13153372, study PRJNA577476) | soil metagenome | isolation source: 100 cm soil or saprolite under Garry oak tree replicate 1 | place: USA:California | collected 2016-06-15 | reverse complement strand
CCGAATGCAGCGTCATGATGTTGACGGCGTCGGCCTCGGCGGCCTTCTCGTTGTCCATCACCAGCGAGATGTGTTCGAGAAAACCCTGCAGGTTTTCGAACTCTTCCATCGAGCGCACCAGCTCTTTCAAGTTCTCCAGTCGCCCGGCAGCATCGGCGGAACGATCCTTCTGCCACATTTCGGTGTAGCCGGATCCGTCGAGCACGATTTCGGCGAGCTCGTTATGCGGCAGGCTCTCGCGCTGGCCGCGCCAGCGGTCGAGCGCCTCGATCAGCCCGCGCAAGGCGCCGCGCGGCTTCGGCTTGAGCTCATCGGTGGCGACCATGGCGCGCGCCGCTGCGGTGAGCGGCACGCGGCGCTTGCGGGCGTGATCGTGCAAGAGCTGCACGGTGGCGTCGCCGAGCCCGCGCTTGGGCACATTGACGATGCGCTCGAAGGCGAGATCGTCGGCCGGCGAATTGACCACGCGCAGATAAGCCAGCGCATCGCGGATTTCGGCGCGCTCATAGAACCGCGGACCGCCGATGACGCGGTACGGCAGCCCGAGTGTGACGAAGCGGTCTTCGAATTCGCGCATCTGGAACGAGGCGCGCACCAGGATGGCGATCTCGTTGAGCGGGTGTGGGCCCGATTGGCCGCCGCGCTGCAACTGCTCGATCTCCTCGCCGATGGCGCGGGCTTCCTCCTCGGAATCCCAGGCGCCGGTAACCGCGACTTTTTCGCCAAGCTCGTCCTCGGTGCGCAGCGTCTTGCCGAGGCGGCCTTCGTTATGCGCGATCAGATGCGAGGCGGCGGCGAGGATATGGCCGGTCGAACGGTAATTGCGCTCCAGCCGGATCACTGTGGCGCCGGGAAAATCGTGCTCGAAGCGCAGGATGTTGTCGACCTCGGCGCCGCGCCAGCCGTAGATCGACTGATCGTCGTCGCCGACGCAGCAGATGTTTTTGGGAATCCGTACCCCCTCACCCGTCTCGCGGAGCTTGTCATCGGGCCGGCCACTTCGGGCCGGACCCGTTGGCTCGCCGACCTCTCCCCCCTGGGGAGAGGTGAGATTTTTGCTCGGCGGCGCTCCCTCTCCCCGATGGGGAGAGGGTTGGGGTGAGGGGGCTCCGGCGTTTGTTTGCTCCGCCCGATCCCCCTCACCCGGATCGCTGTGCGATCCGGCCTCTCCCCAATGGGGAGAGGCGAATTTCAGTTCGGCCGGCGCAGCCGTCCGCTGCGCCAAGAGCCGCAGCCAGAGATTCTGCGCGACATTGGTGTCCTGGTACTCGTCGACCAGGATGAATTTGAACCGCGTCTGATACTGGCGCAGCACTTCGGGCTGCTCGCGGAACAGCCGGATATTTTCTAGCAGCAGATCGCCGAAATCGGCGGCGTTGAGGATTTTCAGGCGCTCCTGATAGGCCTTGTAGAGCTTGAGCCCCTTGCCATTGGCGAACACTGCCGCTTCGCCGCCCGGCACCTGTTCGGGGGTGAGGCCGCGATTCTTCCAGCCGTCCATCAGCATCGCCAGCACGCGCGCCGGCCAGCGTTTCTCGTCGATATTCTCGGCCTCGAGCAGCTGCTTGATCAGCCGGATCTGGTCGTCGACGTCGAGGATGGTGAAATCGCTCTTGAGCCCGACCAGCTCGGCGTGGCGGCGCAGGATTTTCACGCCGATGGAATGAAAGGTGCCGAGCCACGGCATGCCTTCGACCACCTGCCCGACGATCTCGCCGACGCGATGCTTCATTTCGCGCGCCGCCTTGTTGGTGAAGGTGACGGCGAGGATTTCGCTGGGCCAGGCGCGGCCGAGGCTGAGAATATGAGCGATGCGTACGGTCAGCACGCGGGTCTTGCCGGTTCCGGCGCCGGCCAGCACCAGCACCGGGCCGTCGAGGCTCTCCACCGCGAGCCGCTGTTCCGGGTTCAAGCCGGCGAGATAGGGCGTCGGCGCGGCGGCGGCTTGGGCGCGCGCGGCAATGCCGCCGGGCGCAGCCGCCGGCGGTTCGGCCGGTTCGAATGGGCGCTTGAAGGGTTCAGGCACCGCTTACGCGTTCCCTGCGCTGGATTGGGTGATTCTCACGCGGTGAAGATGGCATCTAGAAGCGGCTTTTACGAGGCTTTGCACATTCGGTGCACCTCGTTTCACTGCAATGAAGGAGCCCGCATCAGGCAAATTCTGTTCCCTCCCCCCTTGTGGGAGAGGGTGCTGAGCGAATGCTATCGAGCGAAGCGGGTGAGGGGTTCGTCAACGAGCCGACGACTCTGCGCCCCCTCACCCGGCTCAGTCTCGCTTTCCTCGACTTCGCCGCCCTCTCCCGCCAGGGGGAGAGGGAATTCTTTACCGCAAATTTCCGCAGAAGCGCTGGATGCGCGTGCAGGCCTCTTCCAGCGCGCTGGTCGCGGTCGCATAGGAAATACGGAACGCCTGGCCGACGCCGAACGGCGTCCCCTGCACCACCGCGACTCCCTCGGCTTCCAGCAATTCGGTGACGAAATCCTCATCGCTGGCGAGCTTCTTGCCGGTCGGCGCCGTCTTGCCGATCGTGCCGGTGCACGACGGATAGACATAAAACGCGCCTTCCGGCTTCGGGCACTGGATGCCCCTTGCCTGATTGAGCATCGAGACGCAGAGGTCGCGCCGATCCTTGAAAATCTTGTTGTGCTTGGCGATGAAATCTTGCGGCCCGTCGAGCGCTTCGACTGCCGCCCATTGCGCCACAGCGGTCGGGTTCGACGTCGATTGCGATTGGATCATGGCCATGGCCTTGATCAGGTTCTCCGGCCCACCGCCATAGCCGATGCGCCAGCCGGTCATGCAATAGGCCTTAGATACGCCGTTCACGGTCAGCGTGCGTTCATAGAGCCGCGGCTCGAGCTGCGCCGGCGAGTAGAACTCGAAGTCGTCATAGACGAGATGCTCGTACATATCGTCGGCCATGACGTGGACGTGCGGGTGACGCACTAGGATATCGGTGACCGCCTTGAGTTCGTCGCGCCTATAGGCGGCGCCGGTCGGATTGGATGGCGAGTTGAAGATGATCCACTTGGTGCGCGGCGTGATGGCGCGCTCCAAGCCGTTGGGCGTCATTTTGTAACCGGTTTCCATGCTGGTAACGACCGGAACCGGCTCGCCGCCGGCCAGCAACACCATCTCCGGGTAGCTCACCCAATAGGGCGCCGGGATGATCACCTCATCGCCGGGATTAAGGGTCGCGACCAGCGCGTTGTAGAGAATCTGCTTGCCGCCGGTGCCGATGATAATTTGCGACGGCTTGTAATCGAGCTTGTTCTCGCGCTTGAACTTGCGCGACACCGCGGCCTTCAGCTCGGGGATGCCGTCGACCGCCGTATATTTCGACGCCTTGCCGTCGCGGATCGCCTTGATGGCGGCCTCCTTGATGTTCTCCGGCGTGTCGAAATCCGGCTCGCCGGCGCCAAGCCCGATCACATCGCGGCCAGCGGCTTTGAGCGCACGCGCTTTGTCCGTGACAGCGATGGTCGCCGACGGCTTGATGCGCATGATCTGGTCCGCGAGAAAGGCCATTGCGATTCTCCATCAAAGACGGCTCGCTTGGTAAAGCCGCCGTGCGACGCAGGCAAGCGCAAAAGCCCGCTGCGCGCTCACATCTGCGGCATTTTTTGCTCGGCCGCGTTCCACGCGCAACACTGCGACGGCTCGGCTGCGGCGCCGCTTGGCAATAGCGATGGAACCCGAGCTGCACGATGTTGCGGATCGGCGCGTTATGGCCGGCGCAGCCATGATTTTAGCCGCCATGAGCTGCCATGACATTGCCGCGCTGAGGCGGTAAGCCTTGCAGCAATGTTTACGCTCTATTCAATGCAGCGTTCGGGAAACAGCTACAAGGTGCGGCTCGCGCTCGCACAGCTGCGCATTCCCTATCGCCTGATCGAGATCGACATCCTCAAGGGCGACAGCCACACGCCGGAATTTCTCGCCAAAAATCCCAACGGACAGGTGCCGCTCCTGGAAGTGGCGCCTGGGCGCTATCTGGCCGAGTCCAACGCCATACTCTGGTACATCGCCGGCGGCACCCCACTCGCTCCCGAAGATCGCATCGGCCGAGCCGAGTCCTTGCAATGGATGTTCTTCGAACAGCACAGCCTCGAGCCCAATCTCGGCGCAGCCTATTTTTGGCTGACGCTGGTCAAGGGCGGCCGCGAATTGCAGCAGCATGCGCTGGAAGATTGGATGGAGGAAGGCAACCGCGCGCTCGGCGTCATGGACAAACATCTCGCGCTCCACGACTTCTTTGTCACCGGCCATTACACCATCGCCGACATCGCGCTATACGCCTATACCCACGTCGCTCCGCAATGCGGTTACGATCTGGCGCCATTTCCAGCAATCCGCGCCTGGCTCGATCGCGTCGTCAATCAGCCCGACTATGTGCCGATGGAGTTCCGGCCCGCGGCCGCCATGCCGGCCGTGTGAACACCGGAGTTGCCGGGACAGAAATTCATTCGGCCTTGATGCCGGCGGCCTTGATGATCGGCCACCATTTGTCGATCTCCGCTTTGTGATGGGCCGCCAGCGCCGCTGGATTCTGCTGGTCGCGCGGAAAGATCACTTGGCCGAGCGCTTCCAGCCGCTGCTGCACGGCGGGATTTGCCAACGCGTTCATAACAGCGCCATCCAAACGGTCGACCGCTTCCTTTGACGTCCCTTTGGTGGTCCACAAACCGTGCCAGAAATTGACGGCCGCTCCGGGTATGCCGGATTCGATCAGTGTCGGCGTGTCCGGGGATTTTGGCCAGCGCCGATCGCTCATCACGGCATAAGCTTTGAATTTGCCGGCCTGCACGTAGGCCAGACCAGAACTCGCTTCGAGGCAAGCGAGGTCGATCTGGCCGCCAATCAAATCCTGCATCGTCGGCCCGCCGCCGCGATAAGGCACATATTGCAGGCGCAATCCGGTTTTCTGCGCGAAATAAAGCCCGCAGAGGTGGGCGGCGCTGCCGGTGCCGACCGTGCCGAACGTCGTCGGATTCGGCCTTTCCTTCATCCACGCGATGAGTTCAGGCATGGTATTCGGCGGCAATGTCTCTCTGCCGATGATCCACAACGGCGAGGCAGCGAGCAGAGAAATAGGCTGAAGGTCGCGCGAGACATCGTAGTCGAGCGGATAGATCGCCGGTGAGGCGACATGACTCGACCAATTACCGATGCCGATCGTGTAACCATCCGGCCTGGCGTGGGCGACGCGGCCGGCCGCCAGCGTGCCACTGGCGCCGCTCAAGGTTTCGACCACGACGGTCTGGCCGAGCGGAGCTTGCATCCCATCGGCCAGTATGCGCGCCAGCGTGTCGGTCGGACCGCCCGGCGGAAAACCGACTATCATCGTCACTAGATGTGATGGGTAAGTTTCCGCAGACGCCAAGGCAGCGCTTGCGAGAACCGCGATCAGCGCGCCAGCGAGACGCATTCCTGCCGTCGTTCGCCGTTTCATCGCGCGTGCCGGCATGGCCTATCCTCGTGCGAAATTTGGACTGCCCTCCGCGTTGGACGATGACACGTGTCGATAAAGGCGAAAAGGTCAGCAGTCCTGTCGTGATGCGCGATTGCGCCGCGCCGATCGGCGCACCGACTGCGCCAGGAACAGGCCCAGCCGATTGACGGCGGCCGTCCGCGGCCTGTAACCAACCGCAAATGTTGTCGCGCTTCGAACGATTCCTCACGCCCACCGCAGCGCCGGAGCATCCGGAACCGCCGCCCAGCCTGCTCGCGTTCCTCTGGCACTTCGCCCGCCAAGCCAAATGGCTGTTCGCAGCTTTGTTCGTGGTCGAATTGCTGGTGGCGCTGGGCGACAGCGCGGTGCCTTGGTTCATCGGCTGTGTCGTTACGCTCGTTACCAAAACCCCGCCCGAGCGGCTCGTTGCCGACGGCTGGCCATGGCTCCTCGGCATGGCAGCGGTGGTGCTCATCGCGCGACCGGCGGTAACCTTCACGCGCTATCTCATCACCAATCAGGCGATCGCGGCGCCGTTCACCGGCCTGATCCGCTGGCAGTCGCATTGGCACGTGGTGCGGCAGAGCTGGGCTTTTTTCCAGGACGATTTCGCCGGCCGTATTTCCAATCGCGTGATGCAGACCGGGCCGTCCGTGCGCTCGACGCTGACCGCGACCATCACCACGGTCTGGTACATTTTGGTTTACGCTGCCTCAGCCGTCGCGCTCACGGCCGCCGCCGACCGCTGGCTCGCCGCACCGATCGTGCTGTGGTTCGCCGCCTATACCGCGCTGCTCGTGTATTTTGTGCCGCGCATGCGCGACCGTTCCAAAGTGTCATCGGAAGCGCGCTCGACGCTGATGGGACGCATTGTCGACAGCTACACGAACATCCTGACCGTGAAGCTGTTCGCGCGCGCCAATGACGAAGATCAATATGTGCGCCGGGCGGTCGATCGCCATGTCGATCTGTTCTCGGCCGCGCAGCGGCTGCTCACCGCCTTCGGCACCATCCTCGACCTGCTCAATGCCTTGCTGATCGCCGGATCTGGCGCGCTTGCGCTGGTGCTGTGGCGCTACGGCGCAGTCGAAGTCGGCGCCATCGCCATGGTCCTGCCGCTGACCTTCCAGCTCACCAATATGTCGCGCCAGATCGCGATGCGGATCACCGAAATCTTCGAGGATCTCGGGGTCGTGCAAGAAGGCATGCTGACCATCGCGCGGCCGCTGCAATTGCCCGATCCCGCCGATGCGCGTCCATTGACGGTGCGCGCCGGAAGGGTCGAGTTCAACAATGTCAACTTCGGCTATGGCCGCGAAGCCGGCGTGTTGCAGGATTTCAACCTGACCATCCGTCCCGGCGAAAAGATCGGACTGGTCGGCCGATCGGGCGCCGGCAAATCGACGGTCGTCAACCTGCTATTGCGGTTCTTCCCGCTGGAGGGCGGATCGATCCTGATCGACGGTCAGGACATATCGCAGCTGACGCAGGAATCATTGCGCGCGCAAATTTCGGTGGTGACGCAGGACACCTCGCTGCTGCATCGTTCGATCCGCGCCAATATCCGTTATGGCCGGTCTGGCGCCAGCGAACAAGAGATCGAGCGCGCCGCCACACTGGCGCATGCTCACGAATTCATCCTCGAATTGGAAGATTGGCACGGGCGGCGCGGCTATGACGCCCATGTCGGCGAACGCGGCGTGAAGCTGTCTGGCGGCCAGCGCCAGCGCATCGCCATCGCCCGCGTCATCCTCAAAGACGCGCCGATCCTGGTCTTCGACGAAGCAACTTCAGCGCTCGACAGCGAGGTCGAAGCCGCCATCCAATCGAGCCTCGGCACGCTGATGGCAGGCAAGACCGTGATTGCGATCGCGCATCGGCTTTCCACCATCGCGCAGATGGATCGGCTGGTCGTGCTGGAAAATGGCCGTATCGCCGAGCAGGGCTCGCACCGCGACCTGCTGGCGCAAAATGGCCATTACGCGGCGCTGTGGAGGCGCCAGGCCGGCGGCTTCATCGATGCGCCCGATCTGCAGGCCGCGGAGTAGACAGACTGCGGTTTCGTGGCGAGTGATCGTGGCCTAGTGCGGTGGATTTAAAGTTCCTACAGTTCAGCCGGTAACTCTCATAGGAACTTCAAATCCAAAAGCCGCACTAGAACTATATATTTGCTAGTGTTCCCTTTTGATTCCGAAGTTCGCATGAGGGTGTGCCGACAAAGCGTGCGAACATCGGAATCGGGACACTAGTATCGCCCGCGTCTGGTTCCCGGAGTAACGTCAATCGATTTCGCCCCCACTGAGCTTCAGCAATCGGTGCGCGCCGCGGTCGAAAAGATCTGCACGCGCTTCGGCGACGATTATTGGCTCAAGCGCGACAGCGATGGGCAATTCCCCGAAGAGTTTTATCGCGCAATGGCCGCCGATGGCTGGCTCGGCGTCTGCATTCCGCAGGCCCATGGCGGCTCGGGCCTCGGCGTCAGCGAAGCCGCGGTCATGATGCAAGCCGTGGCGGCGTCGGGCGCCGGCCTGTCCGGCGCCTCGGCGATTCATATGAACATTTTCGGACTCAATCCGGTGTTAGTTTACGGCAGCGAGGAGCAGAAGCGCCGCATGCTGCCGCCGATCGCAGCGGGCAAGGAAAAGGCCTGTTTCGCAGTGACCGAGCCCGATGCCGGGCTCGAGACCGGCAAGATTAAAACGCGGGCGGAGCGCCGCGGCGACGTCTATGTCGTCAGTGGCGCGAAGATTTGGATTTCCACCGCGCAGGTTGCCGACAAAATGCTGCTGCTCGCGCGCACGGCGCCGCTCGGCAGCGGCCGCAAATCCACCGCCGGTCTCAGCTTGTTTTATACGGCGCTCGATCGGCGTCACGTCGAGGTGCGCGAGATCGCAAAAATGGGCCGCAAGGCAGTCGACTCCAACCAGCTGTTCATCGACGGCCTGCCGGTGCCTGCCGCGGACCGGATCGGGGAAGAGGGCCGCGGCTTCGAGTATCTCCTGCACGGGCTTAATCCCGAGCGGATCCTGGTCGCCGCCGAAGCGATCGGATTGGGCCGCGCCGCGCTGGCGCGGGCAAGCTCCTATGCCAAAGAGCGCATCGTGTTCGGGCGGCCGATCGGACAAAATCAAGCGATTCAGCATCCGCTTGCGGAATGCTGGATGGAACTGGAGGCGGCCGACCTCATGATGTTAAAGGCCGCTTGGCAGTATGATCACGGCGTTGCCTGTGGGCCCGCGTCGAACGCCGCCAAATACCTCGCCGCCGAAGCCGGATTCAAAGCCTGCCAAACCGCGATCGCCACCCACGGCGGCTACGGCTATGCCAAGGAATATCACGTCGAACGTTATTTTCGGGAAATCATGATCGCCAAGCTTGCGCCGGTTTCACCGCAGCTTGTGCTTTGCTTCATCGCTGAAAAAGTTTTGGGACTGCCCAAATCGTATTGAAGTCGTATCGATGACAATACCTCGCACGTCGCCGCAGCCCCGTCGCAATTCGCCGTTAGCCGCGTCAATATATGGCTATGGACCAGGAGGTTTTTCATGCGCCGTCGGCTGATTGCCGCTTTAGCAATTGCTGCCGCCGTGGCGGTTCTCGCCGAACATCCCGGCTTGGCGCAGCAAGGGCAGTTGCCGCTGCCCCCCGGCGGTTTCAAGCCGCCGCCTCCGCCGCCGATCAAGCCTTATCAGACGGTGCCGGTGACGCCGCCGCCGACGTTGAACGATCCGAGCTTCACCGCTTTTCGCAATCAGCTCGCCGAAATCGCCGCCCACAAGGATCGCGCCGCGCTTGGTAAAATGGTCGTGGCGCAAAACTTCTTTTGGGTTCAGGACAAGGATCTCGCCGATCCGCACAAATCCGGCATCGATAATCTCGCCAAGGCGATCGATCTTAACGCAAAGGATGACTCGGGTTGGCAGATATTGGCCGGCTTCGCCACCGAAGCGTCAGCGGCTGAATCACCCCAGCAGCCCGCTGTCTTTTGCTCTCCGGCCGACCCGAATCTCGATACCAACGCTTTGGAAGCCCTTACCAAGGCAACCCAGACCGAACCCGGCGAATGGGGCTATCCAAACAAAAACGGCGTGGAGGTGCACGCCGCGGCGCAGCCTAATTCGCCAGTGATCGAGAAGCTCGGCATGAATCTCGTCCGTGTATTGCCCGACACCACGCCGCCCACCAATCCCAACGACCCATTCTTTCTGCACGTGGCAGCGCCGTCCGGCAAAGCCGGATACGTCGATGCGCAATCGGTGTCGCCGCTCGGCGGCGACCAAATCTGCTACACCAAACAAAGCGGCGCCTGGAAGATCGCGGGTTATCTCGGCGGAGCGGCGCAGCAGTAGCAGCTGACGCCAGGGCGAGGTTATCCCACGCAGGCCAATCCAGCGATCCGAGATCGCGCCTGCGCAGGAACGAGCGCCACGACCTTATTGCTTTGCCCCCGCCATCGCCGCGACCGACTGCGCAGTTTGCCCGAACAGAATCGCGCGCTCTTCCGCAGTGCGGATGCCGCCCTGGCCGGGATTGATCTTCGGCGTCCACTCATAAGCCTTGACCACTGCGGGCCGCGCCTTGATCGCCTCGAACCAGCGCTTGAGATGCGGGAAATCGGCGAGGTTCTGGCCCTGCCGTTCCCACGGCACGACCCACGGGTAAGCGGCCATGTCGGCGATCGAATAAGGACCGGCGAGATATTCGCGGCCGGCGAGCCGTCGATCCATCACGCCATAGAGGCGGTTCACCTCATTGCGATAGCGATCGATCGCGTATTGGATTTTGTCGACTGCATAATGGGCGAAGTGATTATTCTGCCCGGACATCGGGCCGAGACCACCCATCTGCCAGAACAGCCATTCCAGCGCCGCGGCGCGGCCACGCAAATCTTTCGGGATGAATTTACCGGTCTTGTCGGCGAGATAAAGCAGGATCGCGCCGGATTCGAAAACCGAGATCGGCTTGCCGCCATCGGCCGGCTTATGGTCGAGGATTGCAGGAATCCGATTGTTCGGCGACACCGCCAAAAAATCTGCCTTGAACTGCTCGCCTTTGCCGATATTGATCGGAATGATCTTGTATTCCAATCCGGCTTCCTCGAGGAAAATCGTGACCTTGTGGCCGTTGGGCGTGGTCCAGTAATAGACGTCAATCATGATGAGCCTATGCATGGGTGTTGATGAGTGCTGATGCCGAAGCCTAGCGCGCCGGCACAGCCGGAGGGAAGCCCGCTGCGCGCATTCCTGTCATCGGTACTGCGCAAGAGCCGATTGCAAAGCTGAGGCGAGTTCACGCGCGAGGATGATAAAAGACGGTTCGAGCGAAGCGGTCTATGCCAGGGATCGCCTTAATGACCGCCATTACAGGGGAAGGACAAAGATGATCACCGAAATCGCGCAGATCGACGTCAAGCCGGGGACCGAAGCGGAATTCGAGAACGGGGTGAAGCAAGCCGTCCCGCTTTTTAAGCGCGCCAAGGGCTGCCGCGGCATGGAATTGCGCCGCTCGATCGAGAAGCCAAGCCGCTACCGCTTATTCGTCGGCTGGGACACGGTCGAAAACCACACGGTGGATTTTCGCGGCTCAGCGGATTTCCAGGAATGGCGCAAGCTGGTCGCACATTGCTTCGCCGCGCCGCCGGATGTGGAACACGTCACCGAGGTGGTGCGGGGATTCTAGTCACCCCTGCGCCCGTCGCTCCACATTGGCAATGCGCGCTGGCACGCCGAATTCGCGCCGGCACACTTCGGCCAGCGTTGCGATGCCGGCGCGGATCGCCTCAGGCGAGGGGTTGGCGAAACACAACCGCGTGCGGCTGCGGCCGTAGCTTTTATCCGTCGACCATTCGGCACCAGGATTGATGGCGACGCCGGCGGCTAACGCCGGTGCGAACAGCTTCTGGGTGTCGACCTGGTCAGGCAATTTGACCCAGAGAAAAATGCCGCCTTTGGGATCCTCGAATTCGGCGGCGGTGCCGAATTGCTCGTCCAGCGCCGCCATCAAGGTTTCGAGCTTGGCCCGCAAGGCGCGGGTGAGAATCGGCACGTGGGTGTCGAAATGCGCCGGGCAGAATTCGCCCAGCACCATCTGCTCCAGCGCTCCCGACCCGGCATCGGTCTTGAGCGGGAGCATGCGCGCCAATAGCGGCCACGGCGCGACGATGTAGCCGACGCGCAAAGCCGGCGCCACCGACTTGGAAAATGAGCCGATATGAATGACGCCGCCATGCGTGCTCATCGCATAAAGCGCTGGCGGCCGCTTGCCGTCCCAGATCAGATCGGAATAGCAGTCGTCCTCGAAAATCGGCACGCCATATTGCGCCGCAAGCCGCAGCATTTCGTGCCGCCGCGCTTCGCTCAGGATCGTCCCAGTCGGATTTTGCACCGTCGGAACCGTATAGATGTATTTC
>WNGG01013137.1_pt1 | contig 11865 bp, 9 predicted proteins | sample 5400661 | NCBI WGS metagenome assembly WNGG01 (sample SAMN13153372, study PRJNA577476) | soil metagenome | isolation source: 100 cm soil or saprolite under Garry oak tree replicate 1 | place: USA:California | collected 2016-06-15 | reverse complement strand
GCCGCACTTGCTCGGCCTGCAGGCGCTCCAGGTCCGCCAGCGTGCCCTGCAGGCGCTGCTGCATCTGCGTGGCAAACGCAGCCTGCCGTTGCACCATATGCGCGCGTATGGTAGCCACAGCCTCGGGCAATGCCGCCTGCAAGTCCTGCAACGATGCGATCAGGCCCGGGTTTGGCAACTGGCCGGCCTGGAGACCAGCCCGCTGCACAAAAACATCGTAGGGCTCCAGCGTGAACGGCTGGCCGGGGTGCCGGCAGGCCACCAGCCAGTCGACCAGCAGCGGTTGGCCCTTGCGGTTGGGCACCAGCCCCATCATCACAAAAGCCTGCTCGCCGGGTTGCAGATAATGACTCTGGATCACCGGCGCGCGATGGCGGCCAAACAGTGTGATGACGCGATCAACCAGCCAGTCAACAATGGGGTGCTGCGGCCACAGGTAATGGAGCTGTGGCCACGTCTCGTCCTCTGCTCTGGCCTGCCGGGCCTGCTCGATCGCCTGCCGCACGCGCGCCGGGTCGGCGCACAACTCATAGCGGTCGTTGCTGCTGCGCACCTCGCGGGGCAACTGCCGCAGCCGCTCCTGCAGGTCTAGCGGGGCGGTGATGGCTAAACCCTGTGCCGCATCGTTCGTACTCCACTGCAGCCAGTCACGGGCCGGGGCTAGTTGCATCAGGGCAGCCCTGGCGAAGTCATATTCGTCTTTGAAGAGGCCTGGCCAGGCTTCGATGTCGTCGCTGCGCTGCGGGGCAAGGGGCGGCGCCGTTGCCGGGGCCGCTGCCGCACCACCGCCGAACAACTGCAGCAGCCAGTCGCCCTCGTTCGCCTGCACATTGGCCTGCTGGGCGTCCAACGTCGCCGATACCTGCGCCGGCGTCATGCCGTTGGCCATGAACTCGCTGACGCTCTCCACCTCTTTGTCCGGATCGTAGACATTCAGGAACGAGGCCGGATCACCCAGGTTCAGGTTCGCCTGCTCATCCTTCTGTTGCAGGATCTCCAGGATACGCAGGTCGCCGCGGATTTTCTCCACCTGTGTGGCGGTGAACAGATAGAGGATCTGCGGTTCCTGCGCTTGCCCATAGCGATCCACCCGCCCGTTGCGCTGCTGAAAAACCATCAGCGACCATGGCAAGTCAAAATGCATGCAGAGGAGCACGCGCAACGGCTCCTCCAGACGCCCGAAACGCTCGACGATGTCCTGCTGCTCGGTATCGGAGAGTTGACCGTGCATGAGGGTGATCTGCTGGTCACGCAGGCGCAGGTCGCGCTTGCATTGACTATGCAGCCAGCGGAGGGTTTCGAGCCGCTCCGAGAATACCACCACGCGGTCTGCCGGGTCGTTCACGGTCCACCCGCTCTCGGCCGACTGCAGGTAGGCCAGCAGCCGCTGGTACTTGCTGAAATGGCTGGCGTCGATACGGCCCAGCGTCTCGGCAAAAGCTTCAAGATCCGCCACCTCCTGCCGTTCGTCAGCGGTCGGTTGACGCTCCCGGGTGAGCAGTTGGATGCGCTTATGGGTGGACTCCAGAGCGGCAAACGGGCTGGAGAAGATGGCCTTTTGCATGGCCACGCGTTGCAGCTCCTGCTGTTTCCCGTCCTTGTGTACACCACCCTGGGTGAAACGGATCGCGAGCAGGGCCTGGTAGGCGTCTTCTTCAGCCGCTGAGGCCTGTGGAGTCAGGCTGACAGTGCGCCGTTCCTTGAAGTCGCCCGTCACCCAGTGCTTGATGTCCTTCTTGAAGCGGCGAATGACCAGCCCTTTGTCGCGGTAGTCCCCCGGGGTATAGTCATCGGGGTCACTGATCGCCGTGGGGTCGAGGAGGGCCATGAGCGACGCAAAGCTTCGCGCTGAGCCATCGTGCGGCGTAGCCGACAACAGGATCAGCGTGTCGGAGCGGCCGGCGAGTTTCTCGGCCAGGCGCGCCCGCCGCGACTTGCCCTGCTCCGCGGCGCGCGCCGCGACGTTGTGACACTCATCGATGACGATGATGTCCCACCAGGCGTTCTCGAGATAGTTGCGGTACTCGAGGTTGTTCTTCAGGGTGTCGATGGAGATGATGCTGCGGTCGAAATAATTGAACGGGTTGTGGTTGCTGGGGATGCGGTTGCGCACACGCGCCAGCCCCAGCGCATCCAGGCGCACCAGCGGAATCGAAAAGCGGCTCCACCACTCCTTCTGGAACTGGGTGAGCATGCTCCTCAGGGTCACTACCAGGATGCGCTTGCCGCGCCCCCGTTGGATGAGTTCGGTGGCCAGAATGCCGGCTTCCAGGGTCTTGCCCAGGCCGCCTGCAAGGCGGGCTCCAACTGATAGGGTTCGAGATCCATCACGGCGCGATGGCCAAGGTGCAGCTGCGCATCGTTCGGCATGGTGCGGCGGCGCTGACTCTCGATGTAGAGCAGCGCGGCGTTGAACAGCGGACTGGGGTCAGCGACAAGCTGCGTCTCGGCAGGGTCCAGCACCGCAATCGGGCCTTCCAGGACGGTCAGAAACAATGCGGATTGCCCGCGCACCAGGTCAGACACACCGTCGCAGGTCAGCAGGCGACCACCATCGCTGGCGGGATCAACACGCCGCACGAGCCATTCCTCGTCGCGCACGACGATACGGGCCCCTGGCGCAATTGGGGTCTGCGTCACCATCATCTTCCCAGCACCTCAGTCACGGGTGTTCGTATGCGTATAGGCACTGTAAAGCATGTTGTCCCCGCTGTCCAGTCGTCGCCCTCACGCGTGAGGAGTGGGTGGAGACATCTGTTCCTTTTCGCAGGATGCTGATGTAGAATGCGCTGCCAGGTAGTAGGCGCTGGAGCGACCGCCGCAAGCGGTACCGGACGCCACTTCTGCTACACCAGGACTCAGGGAGGTCTGTATGGTACAGTTTTCTTTCCGGCCCCCCAGTGCCGACTATCTCGGCTTCGAGGCCACGCCTGAAGGCATTATTGAGACGGCCTGCAAGGCGGGCTCCAACTGATAGGGTTCGAGATCCATCACCGTGTTACTGAACGATCACATCATCGTCGATGGCTCCCCACGCGCCCTGCCTGCATGGGGCAATACCTATGACCCGTTGATGGCCCTGTCCTATGTGGCGGCGCGTACGACCCGCATCCGCATCGGGACGTCGGTGCTCATTATGCCGTATCGCAATCCAGTGGCTACGGCCAAGATGATGGCCACGCTGGATCAGCTGTCGGGTGGGCGCGTCATTGCCGGCGTAGGGGTCGGGTGGTGTGAGGCCGAGTTTGCCGCCCTCGGGGTGCCCTTCCACGAGCGCGGGGCGCGCACGACCGAATACCTGCGTCTCTGGCAGTCCTGCTGGGCGCCGGATCCGGTCACCTTTGAGGGGCAGTTCTTCTCCTTTGCCGACATGTATATAAAACCCAAACCATTGCAGCAGCCCCATCCCCCGATCTGGATTGGCGGCTCTAGCAATGCGGCCTTGCGCCGAGCGGCGGCGTTTGCGCAGGTCTGGCAACCCACCCAGATGCTGCTGGCAGATTTGCGTGAGCGCCAGGCCTATTTGCGTGCGGCCTGTGCCAAGATCGGCCGGCAGGACGTCCCGACCACGCGCATGAGCGTCCGGGTGAATTTTAGCGCCATCACCGGCAGTGCGGCTGCCAACCCCAGCACAGCAGACCGCCCGATTGGGCAGGGCACCCCAGCCCAGGTCGCCGAGGATCTGCGGCGCTTGCGACACGAGGCCGGCCTGGAGGCCTTTCAGATCAATTTCAACGGCTGTCAGAACCTCGCCCAGCTCCGGGCCTCGATGGTGCTATTCATGCAGGAAGTCAAACCCCTGGTGGAGCAATAGCGCGGAGGATGATGTCCACATGGAGGAACGCTATGCAGATCACTGACATCGAAACCTTTATTGTCAACGCTGGCTGGCGGCCCTGGACCTTCGTGAAAGTCGAGACGGACGAGGGCGTCACTGGCTGGGGTGAGTGCAGCGACGGCCGCTCGCCTCACGGTGTCGTCGGGACCATCACTGACCTTACACCGCTCCTGATCGGCCAGGACCCCAGGGCCTTTGAGGCGCGCTTCTGGGATATGGCACGTAGCGCACGCCAGAGTCCTGGTGGCATTGCGGCCAAGGCCATGGCCGGGGTGGAATGCGCCCTCATTGATATCAAAGCGAAGGCCCTGGGCATCTCCGTGGTCGAGTTGTTCGGTGGTCCCACCCGCAGCACGGTGCGTCTCTACTGGTCGCACTGCGGCTCGTCCAGGGTGCGCCATCATGAGCTGCTAAGCACACCGCCAATCGAGACCTGGAATGACATCACATCCCTGGGCAAAGAGGTCGTGGCGCGTGGCTTCACGGCCCTGAAGACCAACATCGTCATGCCTGGCAAAGCGGCGACCTGGTACAGTGGCTTCGACGGCTCGATGGGCGCCAACGATGAATACGTGCCCAACTGGCTGCTGCGGCACATCGAAACGCTCATCGGCACCTTCCGCGATGCCGTCGGCCCAGACTTTGATCTCAATCTGGACCTCAACTTCCACTTCAAGCCCGAGGCCTGCATGCGCATCGCCCAGGTGCTGGAGCCCTACAACATGCACTGGCTGGAGATCGACCGCTACGACCCCGACGCCCTGCTACAGATCAAGCAGTCGACCACCACGAAGATCTGCACCGGCGAAAACCTGTACTACATGCACGACTACCTCCCCTACTTCGAGCGCCACGCCGCCGACATCTTCATGATTGACGTGCCCTGGAACGGTTTTAGTCAGTCCAAGAAGATCGGCGATCTGGCCGAGGTCTATCAGCTCAATGTGGCGCCCCATAACTACTACAGCCACCTGGCGTCCTTTACCAGCGCCAGCCTGTGCGCCGTACTACCCAACGTCCGCATCATGGAGATCGACATCGACGATGTGCCCTGGAAGGATGAGCTGACGACCGCCGTGCCAGAGATCAAAGAGGGGTACATGACCATCCCGCAAGGGCCGGGGTGGGGTGCTGATATCAATGCAGACGTCGCCAGAGCGCACCCCTGGGACGCTGCACAGGTCGGCTACTCGAAGTCGACCCCGCCGCCAAAAAGCTTCTGATGTAGCTCCCTCTCCGGAGGGAGAGGGAGAGGACAGAGCGGGCTATTCGACACTGACTTTTTCGGGCTTTTCCGCCTCGACTGCCAGCGGCCTGCTGGGTGTGCCCGTGCCTGAGGGGTTGGTGAACTTGTCGTTCAGATCCTGGACGTAACGATTGGCTTCGATCAAGACTTCTTTCAGGCGCCGCTGGGCGCGCCTCCCCCAGCCCACCGGGCGCTTGTGGAAGACGCTGTGCCAGATACTGGTGTTCTTCCGAAATGCCCTGATAAAATTGTCTAAGAGGTCTTGCTCCCGCATATCACTGGTCTCACGCCGGAGCTTGGCGATCACTGATCTGGCCGCTAATTTACGGATGAGCAAGTGCGTGTAGCCCGCTCCGAGGATGGCTACACCCAGGGCAACCCAGCGCCACACCGGGTCGCTGAGGAGCTGCGACCAGAAGGGATGCGTGAAGGACAGCCCATCCCACGCACCAGTGGCGAGGGTCCAGATCAGCCCACCAGCGATAATGGCCCCAAACAGGAGCCCATCGCTCCACAGGACACGACGACGCCACTGCGCCAGCATAGTGTGGAGTTTCGGTATGAGCTGGCCCGTAATGTTGTGGACCGTCTGTTCCAGGATGGCCACGATGCGGTATGCACGGTCGACTTCGACTTGTGCCATGCGGGCATAAATTTCGGCCATGTCCTCATCGCGCTTCGACTCGAAGCGTGCCCGCAGCGCCTCCTCGTCGATCGGAATGGCGGCGTCCTTATCGTAGATGCGATAAAAACGCCCCGCCGTCAGGCCAGCCTGGGCCAGAGCGCGCTGCCAGGAGGCCACCACGTCCTCAGGATTGTCCTCGCGTGCGGTGGCATCGATTTGATTCAGAATATACAGGAATTTATTGGAGTCAGGGCGTACAATGGTCTGTGACACCAGGTGGTCGAGCGTATCGTGCATGGTGCCGACTTCGGGATGCCGGGCGTCGAAAAACACCAGCACGAGATCGGACAGGTCGATGATGTGATTGGTAATGCGCAGCGTCGAGGTGCGCTGGGCATCGGCGTCGAAGCCTGGGGAGTCGATGAGAATCTTGCCCCGCACGCCCTCGCTGGGGCAGGTTTTTAACTGTAAGTAGGCGTCGATGCGGCGCCCCTCACCAGGGGCTGTCTCGTCGATGGCATGGCTGATCTGATAGAAGGGGAACCGCGGGTCAGCATCGAGCGCCAGGCCAGGTAAGACGCGTACACCGTCTTCACTCCCGAAGCAGACCACGGTAAACTTATCATCAACCGCCTGGTTACCGGTGAGTTGCAGCCTGTAGCCCAGGTAGGCATTGAGAAACGTCGATTTCCCGGCCGAATAGGTGCCCAGAAGAGCAATCAGAGGCCACCACGGCACACGCGTGGCGTAGGATTCCTCGTGGTTGAAAAACCCGAGGCGACGCGCCACCGTATCCAGGTCGCGGAAACTTTTCACGGCGCGCAGCAGAATCGGGTTTTCCTGAGCCAGATGCGCTTCCAGGCTGGCCAGGCGCTTTGCTAGCTGGGTAGATTGAGCCATAACATCCCTTTTGACACGAAGTGAGAGGCGGGGTGGTATTTATATGATCCACCACGCCAACGCCGTTTTGGTAGACGCGACTGAGGAAATACTAACAGTCCGTGGCGCAAAAAGCCACCGGCTTGACGCCTATGGAGGGGCAATGCAGAAGGCAGCAGGAGCGAGCAAGGGAAACGCCGATGGAGTCAGGCCAACCATGCCGCGGCCTTATCGGTATTGTCCGTGCTGTGGTGCCGCTTTGACACGCCAGGGGTTGCACGGGCGTGAACGCCTGGTGTGCCCGGCGTGTCAGTTTATTTTCTGGCAAAATCCTGTGGTCGGTGTGGCCGTGATCGTTATGCAGGAGGACCATATTGTACTGGCGCGACGCGCGCGCGGCGTCTATCAGGGGGCGTGGTGTATCCCCTGTGGGTACGTGGAGTACGACGAGGACGTGCGTCAGGCCGCCCAGCGGGAATTCCACGAAGAGACGGGGCTGCTGGTCGAGGTGGGTGAGGTGTACGCGGTGCACTCGAATTTTCACAATCCCGCTTCGCATTCGGTGGGCATCTGGTTTCGCGGTACCGTGCTCGGTGGGACCCTGCGTCCAGACGACGATGTCGACCAGGTGGCCTATGTTCCTCTCCACAACTTGCCGGACAATCTGGCGTTCCCCACTGACCGTCTGGTGCTGGCGCAATTACAACGGCAATGCTCTCCATAACAGAAAGGCGCGGCCTTGGCCAAAACAATCTGGCTCATTTGGGACGGCGCATCCTATCCACTCGTGGCTGACCTCTTGCAGCGTGGGGTTCTGCCGCACCTGCAGCGCGTCGTCGCACGTGGGGGTCTGGCTGCCATGGCGCCACCCGGACCCAACAGCGAGACGCCACCGGGACTCATGACCCTCTTTACTGGCTGTGAAGAGCCCGACCACGGCACACCGGGTTTTAGCGCGCCACTGCCGCCGGCGCCGCAGCATACGGTGCTCGAGTCGGTGAGCGGCTTCGATCCCCGCTGGCTGCGCTGTCCTCCGGTCTGGGTGGAGGCCGCCGCGGCCGGGCGCACAGTGTCCCTGGTCTGTACCGCCTTTACCCCTGACCCGCGGCAACGCGTTGCCTACCCCTGGCCCTATCCCACCGCGTCGTATCGCTATGTCATGGATGGCTACAACCACGAGATAGCCCGGGCCCAGTTCGTGCGTCTGCAAGAGGGGACGACGACGGTCACCATGGCGCAGCGGAAGTATGAAGTCAGCCCAGAGGCCCATGGCTACACGGTATATAGCCCCACTGGCGCCGCCATCCCCCTGGTGCCATTCCGCCAGCCCGAGGATCTGCAACCGCTGTGGCTGAATCGTCAGGCCGGCCTGGGCGCCTACCTGGCCTGGATACAAATACCGGGAGCCACCGCGGCCGATTGGCTCTGGTGTTCGGCCGTGCACCAGCTCACCTCGCATCCACGCCAGAGCTGGCCCCAGGAACTTGGCCCATTTCTCGGCGCCGGTATTGGCTGGTTTTTTAGCCGGGGTGTCCTGGACAAAGGGCCGCGCCTGCCGCTGGCGACCCTCCAGGCCCTGACCTGCCGCGTGGCACGCTACTTTGGGGAGATTGCGGTACAGGCCCTGGCGCGTCACCCGGCTGATCTCATGCTGTTCTACCAACCGGCGATCGATGAAATCGCCCATCAAATGCTGCGTGATGCGCTTGCCGACTGGCCCTGCGGCGCCGCTGCCGAGACGATGATCGCCGTGCATCAAGAGGTCGATCGTCAGCTTGGACGCCTCCTCGAAGGGCTGCAGGCCGATGATACACTCCTCATCTCCTCCGATCACGGGCACGAGCCGATTGACCGCTCCATACGTCCGAACGTCCTGCTGCGGCAAGCTGGACTGTTGGCAATGAAAGGCGGCGATAAGATTGATGTAGGACGGACGCGCGCCGTCTTCCACAGTAGTGGCTGGGTGCTCCTGAATACCACCGACCGCGCTGGGGGCATCGTGCCACGTGGGGAGTACGAGGCAACGCTCCAGGAGGTTGAGCAGTGTCTGGCGCACGCCGTTGACCCAGCGACCGGTCAGTCGCTTGGTCTGCACTATAGCTGCAGCCTCTGGCACGGGGGGGCTCCGCCCCCAGGGGATCTGTTCATCTGGGGACCACCGCACGTTGAGTTGCGTCCGCACCTCTTTGGGTCAGTCTATGCACCCCCTGAAGTCGGTGGCCATCATCAGACCTCCTTGCATCCTTCACCGTATCTCCAGGCCATCCTGGCTGGATGCGGTCCGGGTCTCAGCGGCGCGCCGCTGCCGACCCGCAATAGCGGTGTCGCGACGCTCATCCGGCGCTCGTTGGGCCTGCCGCCTCCTTTCCCTCTCCCCGAGGGAAAGGGTTTTAAGGGTTAAGTTTTAAGTTTTAAGGGTTAGGATAGGTTATACTTCGTTTGAAGATGTAGCAGTACGCCTCCACGGCCTCATGTAGTCCTTAAAACTTAAATCTTAAAACTTACATCTTGGTACTTATCGCAGGGTGAGGAACTTTCCCAAGAAAGAAATGTAGAGGCTATGCAACCCATACACACTATACGCAACATCGCCGTCATCGCCCACGTGGACCACGGCAAGACCTCGCTCGTGGATGCCATGCTGTGGCAAAGCGGCATTTTTCGCAGTAATGAAATCGTCCAGGAACGCGTGCTCGACAACATCGACCTGGAGCGCGAGAAAGGCATTACCATCCTGGCCAAAAACACCGCGGTGAACTACCGTGGGACCAAGATCAATATCGTCGATACCCCTGGGCACGCCGATTTCGGTGGAGAAGTCGAACGCACATTGACGCTGGTAGACGGTGTGATGCTCCTGGTCGATGCCTGTGAGGGCCCGCTACCACAAACGCGTTTCGTGCTCATGAAGGCGCTCGAACGCGACTTGATCCCGATTGTCGTCATCAACAAGATCGACCGCGCTGAGGCTCGCCCAGGCGAGGCGTTGGATGAGGTCTACGGACTGTTCATCGACCTCGGGGCGAGTGAGGCGCAACTCGAGTTCCCCGTCCTGTACACCGATGCCCGCCGGGGCATTGCCAAGCGTGCGCTGGACGACATCTCGACGGATTTACAGCCCTTATTCGAGACTATTGTCGGGACGATTCCAGCCCCCCAGGGCGACCCGGCCAAGCCCTTGCAGTTCCTCGTCTGCACGCTGGACTACAACGACTTTGTCGGACAACTGGCCATCGGCCGTATTGTCAACGGCTGCCTACGCGTCGGCGACACCGTGCTGCTCTGTCAGCAGGATGGTGGCCGACGCAGCACGCGAATCAGTCAGCTCTATACATTTGAGGGCCTGAAACGGCTCCCCGTGCAGGAAGCCGGGGCGGGGGACATTGTCGCCCTAGCTGGGGTCGAAGATATTACGATTGGCACTACCATCACTGACCCGGACAATCCCCAGCCGCTGCCGCCCATCAAGGTGGATGAACCGACACTGGCCATGCTCTTTGGCGTCAACACCTCCTCCTTCGCCGGCCGTGAGGGCCGCTTTGTGACGTCACGGCAGGTGCGTGAGCGGTTGCTCAAAGAGGCCAAGCACAATATGGGCATCCGGGTCGAAGAGGCGGACAATCCGGAGACGTTACGCGTCTGCGGACGGGGAGAATTGCAACTGGCCATCCTGATCGAGATGATGCGCCGTGAAGGCTACGAACTGCAGGTATCACGTCCGGAGATTGTCACCAAAGAGATCGCTGGGGCGCTGCACGAACCCGTCGAGGTGGTGATCATCGACTGTCCCGAAGACTACCTCGGGGTGATCACCCAGAAACTCGGGACACGTCGGGGCAAAATGGTGCGTATGACCCCGGATGGCCATGGTCGCGTCCGTCTCGAATTTCGTGTGCCCACGCGCGGACTCATCGGCTACCGCGGCGAGTTTCTCACCGATACGCGTGGCACCGGCATGCTGCATCAGATGTTTGACAGCTATATGCCCTGGCAAGGGCCGATCCCGAGCCGCATCAACGGCGTGCTGGTGGCGGACCGGATGGGCACGACCACGACCTATGCCCTGTACCATCTGCAGCCGCGTGGTCGCCTGTTCCTCGAGCCTGGCACGCAGGTCTACGAGGGCATGCTTTGTGGCGAAAACTCGCGCCCAGCCGACCTGGACGTGAATGTCACCCGGGAAAAGAAACTCACCAACATCCGCGCCGCCGGTTCGGACGAGGCCTTGCGCCTGGTGCCTATCCGGGCGCTGAATCTGGAGCAAGCTCTGGGGTTTATCGATAACGATGAGTTGATCGAAATCACCCCGACCTCGATGCGCCTGCGCAAGAAAATCCTCACGGCCTCGCGGCGGCCGAAGAAAGGGGCGGAGTGAGGTTGTTGTGCTTATCGCACTGCGCCTTACAAAGTTGCGCGTGCCCGATACCCTAAGGGAAGGTCTCCCAGGGTTGGGACTTGGTAAGAACAACGGCACCATCTACATTATTAGGCGCCGGAACGGGGAACGATGGGCGTGCCGGGGTAACATTTACCGCGATGGTGACATGCGTTGGGTCAAGCCCGGTGATCGGGTGGATGTCGAGAAGTGGTCAGCGATGATGAAGCAGTGAGGTCCAGAACAGATGCAGCCACCCTGGGGGGTGGCTGCTGTCATCGTGGAAGCCAAAGAGTTTATTTGTTGTGGTGCCCGTTCAACTTCGCGCGTTCACTCAGTAGGTCTCGGCTCTCAATATTTACCGTGCGCCCTACTGCTGCGGCCAGCGTCTTAATAGCTTCATCTACTTTGGGGATGAAGTCTTCTGCGGATTTAACTACCTTTTCGCGAAGTTTCTCCAAATGCCTGGCAGCTTCTACTCTGACCTGTGCCGAGCATTCGGTGATTGGTGTCCAACCGTAATCATGGTCGCACCAGTCATCACAAAGGCCATAACAAATCCGCCACTTGCCCTTGACTTTTTGCAGCGACAGGTACTTAGAGGTCATTGCACCCGGCGGATTACCTGGATCCTGATATTCATCAAATTGGTGGTAGACAGGGCGGGGAATATGGAATTGGGTCAGCTGCTCTTCAGCTTGGAGCCATAGAGCATTTAGTTCGTCGTACCGGCCAAACAGGGTCTCGCGCGCGCTCTCTGCGCGTTCTTCCAGTGTCATAGCGACACTCCTTATGCAGTCTAGGAGACTGTGAAAAAGTCCCGTCAGGGACAAACGAAAAATCGGCTTCCACCGATGACTTGCTGAGTATATAGAGCCGGGTATGGTATGTCAACCCACGAT
>WNGG01008878.1_pt1 | contig 11865 bp, 10 predicted proteins | sample 5400661 | NCBI WGS metagenome assembly WNGG01 (sample SAMN13153372, study PRJNA577476) | soil metagenome | isolation source: 100 cm soil or saprolite under Garry oak tree replicate 1 | place: USA:California | collected 2016-06-15 | reverse complement strand
CACCGGGGACCCCAACGAAGGGAGCACGCCATGGACATCACCACCGCCTTCGCTCCTTCCACCATCACCTGCGCCAAGCCCGGCTGCGGCACCGTCACCACGCTGGCGGAATCGCGCTACATCGACGGCTGCGGGCAGGTCTGCCCCGAGTGCTTCGGTCCGGCTCCTGAGTGGCTGGACGACATCGAACTTCCGTTCTGACTCCTGCGGGGACGCGCTCGCCGGTCCGCACTCGTCGGCCGGTGAGCGCGCGGCAAGGCTGCGCGTTGCGGACGTCGCCCTCGGAGATCGTCTCCCCGCCGCCCTCGTCCGGGCCTCAGTCTTCCGGCGGCACCACGTACACGCCGCGTCCCGGCACGGTACGGACGAGCCCTTCCGTGCGCAGGACCTTGAGTGCCTTCTCGGCTGTTCCCTTGGCCACCTCGTAGCGCTGCATGATCGTCTTGATACTCGGCAGGGGCTCGCGTGGCCCGATCTCGCCGGACTCGATCATCCCGCGCAGGACCGCCGCTACCTGCAGGTAGCGTGGCTCATCGCTGAAATGATCAATGGTCACCCCGCCAGGTTAGATAGCGAAGGGTTACCCTGCTCTCCAGGGGAACCTTAGGTACCTAGGGAACCCTGAGATAGTATTACCTGCATGACGCAGCGGAAGGGTGCCCGGCCTGCCCGCCTCACGGTGTCGGGGGATTGCGCCATCACCCGAAGCGGCGAGTTCCCCGGAAGCGGAACGACGATTGCTGAGGGGGCGGATCATGGGCTGGGCAACGCTCTCGACGTTAGTGCCGAGGAGCGGCTCCGCCGGGTCGCTGCACTCGACTTAGAGCCCATCGTCTACAAGCTGATGCATCCGGAACCGGGGGAGACCGGGTTGACGCTGGCTAGCGCGGACCAGGACGTGTCCCTGTACCGGTGCTTTCTGAAGCTGTCTGTGCTGCACCCCGACGCCACGATCGTGCCAACGAGGCAGCTCGACCACGTGTGGCATACGCACATGCTGGACACGGCCAAGTACCGCGCCGACTGCGACTGGGTGTTCGGGTTCTTCTTGGACCACTTCCCCTATTTCGGGTTCCGGGGGGAAGAGGACCGGCGCGCCTGGCGCGACGACTTCGCTCGGACCCGTCGCTTGTTCGGCGAGCACTTCAACGTCGACATCGGCCGCCAGCCGGCGGCCAGCGCCTGCAGGAATCACGGGGACGGCTCAGGCTGCTGCGTCGGCTGCATCAAGCCTCCGACCGCCGATCTCCGCCCGCGCCCCGACCGCAGCGCCCTCGCCGCCGGGGTACCCAATGCGACCTAAGCGGGTGAGAGCGTGCCCTGCCTGAGTGAGCGAGGCTGGTGGCCGTGCGCGCTGGGGGCACTGGGGCACTCAGTCCTGCTCGTGGTCGGCCATTTGTAGAATGCCGCGAGACTGCCAACGGCGTAAACTGCATACGTGCACGGACATTCATAAACAGCCAGCGACAACTGTCTGCCTCCAAAACGCTGACCACTTGCACAAAAGCAATCACCCCCAACCCACTAAGTACCGCACCAGAACAGCTCACGACTTTTAACCGCCGGACCCTTGCATTCAAATGATCATGGTCAGCTCAGTGGCGCAGTCGATCATGGCTCGCGCGGCGAAAGGAGGTGGCACCCACCGTGACAATGGTGACCCCGAGGTCCGGTTTCGATCTTGAGTATTACCTGGACCGGGTAGGGGAGAAGAAGGCGGGCGGGTACTACCTGAACGCCGCGCAGCAGGGCGAGCCGCCGGGGCGCTGGTTCGGCAAAGGCGCCGAAGCCCTGGGCTTCACCGACGGCCAGACCGTGGAGCGGGACCCGTACCTGGCGGCGTATCAGCAAACCGATCCGCGGACGGGGGACAAGCTCGGCCGGGGGCCGAACGGCTATCCGCGTTTCCGGCAGATCTTCGCCAGGAAGATGGAGGCGGAGCCCCACGCCACCTTCGAGCGCAGGCTCGAGCTAGAGCGGGAGGCAAGGCAGGAGGCGCGCCGCTCTCCAGTCCACGCGAGATCAACCGCACCGACTTCGGCCTCAGCTTCAACGCCCCGGTCCCTGGCGGCGTCATCCAGGTGCCGCCGCCGTGCCGCGCCGCGCCGCGCCGCGCCGCGACCGCTTTACCCGCGAACTGCCGCCGATGTGCCGCGCCGCGCCAGGCCGCTCCACCAGTTCGCCGGTAGCTCGTGCACAACGGGCTCCTCGGTGCCGACCGTGTGGTGCTGCGGCAGCGTCTCATCCGCCCAGCCAGCCACCCTGGCGAAACGGAAGATCAACGTCAGCACAACAGCGACGATTATGTTGATCACGAAAGCGGTCAGCGCGATGTAGTCCATCTCGCCAAAACGGAATCGGTGCCTCGGAGCCGCCGAAGCGCGAGCCAGGCGTACCGGAAGCCGGGCGTGCCGGGAGACAGGTACCCGGTACGCATGGATCGTGCCATACACCATCGGCGTGGCCCAGCCCGGTCAGCGGCCGCCGCCTTGATCGCCATTCGGTCAAAGGAGCCCGGCGGCAGACCACTAGGCTTGTGCAATAGGTGGTGATAGAAAAATTGCCGGGGGGCGGCCGAAAAGGTGCTGCGAGGAGGCGGCTATGAGCCCGAAAAAGGAACACTTTGCCCCCAAGACCTCACGTTCGGAGCGGTTGCCAGCGATTCCAAGCCGACGCGACTTCCTCAGGGCGTCAGGAACGGCCACGATCATGCTCGGGACGGGGTCGACGCTCCTGTCGGCGTGCGCCGGCGCCACCGGGGTCGGTGGCAAGAGCTCATCCAAGGGCACGATCAAGATCCTGTTGTGGAGCCACTTCGTCCCGCGTTACGACACGTGGTTCGACGGGTGGGCCAAGAAGTGGGGCCAGAACAATGGCGTCACCGTCGTTGTTGACCACATCGACCAGGCCGACCTGCCTGCCCGCACGGCCGCGGAGTTCGCGGCGGGCGCGGGGCATGACCTGATCGAGTGGATCACCCCGGCGTCAGCATACGAGCCCAGCGTTCTGGACATGACCGACCTGGTGCAGGAGGCGGAGGGCAAGTACGGCACCCAGGTCAGCTTCTGCAAGAAATCAAGCTTTAACCCGACAACGAATAAGTACTACGCGTTCTGCCACACCTGGACTCCGGATCCGGGTGATTTCCGCAAAGGGCTCTGGACGAAGGCTGGCTTCCCCAATGGCCCGGCGACCTACGCTGACCTGCTCAGGGGCGGGGCGGAGATCAAGAGCAGGCAGCACGTACGGATGGGTGTCGGCATGTCAGCCGAGGTGGACTCCAACATGGCCGCCCGAGCGTTGATCTGGTCGTACGGCGGGAGTATCCAGGACGCGCAGGAAAACGTGGTGCTGAACTCGCCGCAGGTCATCGACGCTGTCACCTATATGTCGAAGCTGTACCAGCAGGCAATGACCAGCGAGGTCTTCAGCTGGACCGCCGCGTCGAACAACCAGGGTCTCGTCGCCGGGCAGCTCTCCTACATCCTCAACTCAATATCGGCCTACCGGTCCGCCCAGACGACCGATAAGGCAACCGCCGACGACATCTTCTTCGTGCCCGCGCTCAAGGGACCGAGCGGCATCGGGATTGCGAGCGAGCATGTTATCCGCAGCTATATGGTCCCCAAGTGGGCGAAGAAGGTCGACAAAGTCAAGAAATTCCTGCTCGACCTGGTCGGCGCTGCGCACGACGCCGTATACAACTCTGAGCTGTACGACTTCCCCGCGTTCCCGAACACCGCCGCGGCGTCTGCGCTGCCTGGCTGGCTTCAAAATGACCCGTTCGGGTCCCACCCGTCGAACAAGCTCGCGTTGCTCGCCAGCGCTCAGCAGTGGAGCACGAACGTCGGGCACCCGGGCCCCGCAAACGCAGCGGAAGGCGAGATCTTCACCACGAACGTGCTTCCCACCATGATGGCCGACGTGGCGCGCGGGAAGGCCACGCCGAAGGAGGCTGCCGCCAGTGCGGCGAAACAGTGCGAGTCCATCTTCAGCAAGTGGCGGGCGAAGGGCCTCGTCGGAGGGCATGGGTAAAGATAAGGGGGTGACTTCGGATGGCCGTCGTGGAGACCAGGTCGCTACGCAAGGAATTCGGAGACACCACCGCGATCGCCGGCATTGACCTCGTCACCGGCGAGGGCGAGCACCTAGTCCTGCTCGGGCCTTCCGGCTGCGGGAAGACGACACTGCTCCGACTCATCGCCGGGCTGGAGCGGCCCAGCGCCGGTGACATCCTCATTGGCGGGCGCGTGGTCACACACCTGCCGCCGAGGGCGCGGGAGATTGCGATGGTCTTCCAGAGTTACGCCCTGTACCCGCACAAGACCGTGTTCAGCAATATCGCGTTCCCGCTCGCGGCCGCCGGCGTGCCACGGGAGAAGCGCCCGGAGAGGGTGCGGTGGGCGGCCGCGCTGCTCGGGATCGAGCCGTTGCTCGACAGGAAACCGCGCCAACTGTCCGGCGGGGAGCGCCAGCGGGTCGCCCTGGCCCGCGCCATGGTCCGCCAGCCCCAGGTGTTCCTGTTCGATGAGCCGTTGTCGAATCTCGACGCCAAACTGCGGGCGACCGCGCGTGACGAGCTCAGGCAGTTCCAGCAGCGAATTGGGGTCACGACCATCTACGTGACGCACGACCAGGTCGAAGCGATGGGCCTCGGCGACCGCATCGCCGTGCTGAACAAGGGGCAGGTACTGCAGATAGGCACGCCGCAGGAGATCTACCACGACCCTGCGAACACGTTCGTCGCCACGTTCGTCGGCTCCCCGCCCATGAACCTTCTCAACCGGGACGGCAGGTTGCTCGGGTTCCGGCCTGAGCAGTTCCTTCCGAAGTCGGTAGTGGGGGAACGCCCGGGCCAGGTTACGTTCAACTTCACCGTGACCCGGGTGGAAAACCTGGGTTCGGACCGCTACATATACGGCTACGTGCCGGATGTCGATGCCGAGGCGAAGGTCATCGCCAAGCTGCCGTCCACCGTTACAACGCCCATCACCGAGGGCGATCGGGCGCCATTCGCAATCGGCCGGAGCAACCTGTGCTTCTTCGACCCTAAAAGCGGAGCGCGCGTCACGGCCGAGTCCGCGCGGGTGGTGCCGTGACCGCCGCTGTGGGCCCTACTGGCGATGCTGCCGACGCCACCGCAGTGCGGCGGCGCGCACGGTATCTGCTGGACAGGGAAGGGCTGCTCGGGCCCGCGCTCGTCACCCCCGCCGTTGTCTACCTTCTCCTGGTGGTGGCCTACCCGCTGGTCCTCGCGTTCCTGTACGCGTTCAGCGATGTCACGACGGGTAGCCAGACGTTGCGCTTCGTGGGCCTGCGTACGTTCATCGCCGCCGTCCAAGACCCGGTGTTCCTCACCGCGCTGCGCAACACAGTCATCTTCACCGCGGCCTCGCAGGCGCTTATCGTCGTGCTGTCGACCGTCCTGGCGTTTGTCCTCACCGCGGACTTTCGCGGCCGGTGGGCATTGCGGCTCCTCGTGCTCATGCCGTGGACGACGCCGGTCGCGCTCAGCACCGTGGTGTGGCTGTGGATGCTCGACTCGATCTTCAGCCCTTTCGACTGGTTCGCGCAGGTCCTCGGACTGGTGAAACCCGGAGGTCACATCGTGTTCCTCGGCCAGAGCGGCACGGCCATGGGCTCGGTGATCGCGCTGCAGACCTGGCGGATCGTTCCGCTGGCCACCGTGATCCTCATGGCGGGCCTGTCCTCGATCTCCCAGGACATCAAGGACGCCGCCGAGGTTGACGGCGCGGGCTTTTGGCGGCGGCTGTTCGGGATCACCCTCCCGCTCCTCAGCCCGGTGATGACCGTGGCACTGCTGTTCGGGATCGTCTTCACCTTCACCGACATGGCGGTGGTGTACGTGCTCACCGGCGGCGGCCCGGGTAACGCGACCCAGGTGCTAGCGAGCTGGGCGTTCTTCAAGGGAATCAACGGCGGCAACCTCAGTGTCGGCGCCGCGGACGCGCTGTTCATGTTCCCAGTACTCCTCGGCCTCGCCGCCATCATGCTGCGGATCGCCAGCCGCGCGGAGGTGACCTGACGTGGCCGCGGTGCCAACGCGGAACGTGCGGGGCCGGGTCGCCCTCTACGGACTCGCCCTCGCGTTCGCGGTCTTCAGCGGGTTCCCCTTCCTGTGGGCGGCGCTCACGATGTTCCGGCAGAATTCCGACCTCTACATCACCAACCACAACCCGTTCGTCCTGGCCAAGCCCGCGACGCTGCATAACATCACCGACCTCTTCCACAGCACGCCTTACGCACGGTTCCTCCTCAACAACGTGGTAATCGGTGTCGCGACCGTCGCCATCACGCTCGCGCTGAGCCTGCCCGCCGCGTACGCCCTTGGCCGGATGTCCGGCCGCTGGGGCGAGAAGGTCGGGATCGGCATCTTCGTGACCTACCTCGTGCCGCCCACCCTGCTATTCCTGCCGCTGTCGCGCCTCATCACGACCATTGGCCTGCAGGACTCGATCTGGTCGCTGGTCGTCGTGTACCCGGGGTTCACGATCCCGCTGTCAATCTGGTTGCTCATGGGGTTCTTCAAGTCCATCCCGAAGGACATTGAGGAACAGGCGCAGGTGGACGGCTACAGCCGCATCGGTGCGGTGGTGCGCACGGTCATCCCGCTTGCGCTACCGGGCATCTTCACCGTCGTGGTGTTCACCTTCACGCTCACCATGCAGGACTTCATCTACGCGCTCGCCTTCGTGTCGAGTTCGTCGCGCATGACGGTGAGCATTGGCGTGCCGACCGTGCTTATCCGTGGCGACGTGTTCTACTGGCAGTCACTCATGGCTTCGGCGATCATCGTCGCGGTGCCCGTGGCGCTGCTTTACAACGTCTTTCTCGGTCGGTTCATCCAGGGCTTCACGATGGGCGCGGTTAAGGGCTGAGTCACGCGCCCGCATCGCTCTGCGCCTCAGCCGTTCTGGGACAGTGCTACCGTTCCCGCCCGCCGCCCGTCGAATTTTCCTGAACGGCTGACGCAGCGTGCACCACCATCGGGTCTGCGGGGGGTCCAGGGGTGTAGTCCCCCGGACATGCACCGCCTCAACGGCTGCGCGGGCTGACGCGACCATGCCTGGCCCGTCACCGCGCGAAGCGCCTACAGGCCCAGGGCAAATTCGCTGCCGAGGAAGGACCCGCCGACACGCAGCCGAGCCCACGGCCCCTGCCTGCCGCATCGGCCGCAGGCAGGCGCGTTTGCTTCCGTCGAGCATGCCAGAAAGGCGCGCCGATATGCGAGATCCCGCAGCACAAACTGGCGGCCGCCGGCACCGCGGCATCCCTATCCCGCCCGCTGCCCGCCCACGGCTGCGGCGAGGAGCGGACCTCCAGGATCGGTGCGGACATCGCACGCGGCGGCCCCCGCAACCATCCAGCAGAGGCTCCCCAGGTCGCCGCTACAGGCCACCGGCACGGTCGGCCCCGCCGGTAGCGCGACATATGTGAGGTTACACGCCATGTCACCTGTGATTCGCCAGGCTGACTGAATCACCGACCTAGCCCGGGCATCCTAGTCGGAACCAGGGTGTGACATCTCGCTTGCCGACTCGGTTTACTGGCCGACTCATGCCCACCTCTTCACCAGCAGCGGCAGCAGGAGTGCCGAGCGGTGCCGGGCTTCCCCCGTCATCCAGGACGTAGACAGCGCGGGTGCGGTCCGCCGCCTCAGCCGGAGCCGATCTCGCCGTCGCGAATCCGCCAGAACCCAAGGCGCCACCCGCGCACAGCCGCACCCAGTGCAGCCCAACGACCGGCAGGCGGAGGAACCGCTGCCTGCACCGGACGGTTGGACCTGGTGCACTGGTGCGATCGGGCCGACGGCCGGCCAGCCAGGTGCAGCTTGTAGGTCTCGATGTGGCGGCGGCGAGGGTCGGCGACGCAGGCGACCTCTACCTCTGGGGCGTTGCCAGCCAGCCAGCAGGCGCCCGGCGCGAGTTCGACCGGAAGTTCCGGCCGACTTCCAACCGGGTGCGGCAGCGGTGGGAGCGGCTGGCCCTGGCGGCCCGGCGCGGCGAGGCGATGCCGCCGATCGATGTGTACCGCATCGGTGATCTGTATTTCGTCAAGGACGGCCACCACCGGGTGTCGATCGCGATGGCCACCGGGCAAAAGACGATCGATGCCTACGTGACCGAGGTGGTCACCCAGGTGCCCGCGACGGGTATCTCCCGGCGCAGCGATCTGCTGATGAAAAGCTACGAGCGGATCTTCCACGCCCGGGTCCCGATGCCGGCCCAGGCGCTCGCCAAGATCACGGTGTCCGACCCCTGGTCCTACGCGGAACTTGGGGAGGCCGTGGAGGCCTGGGGGTTCAGGTATATCCAGGAGCAGCGCCGCTTCATGGACCGCAGCGAGATCGCCCGCCGCTGGTACCGGGAGGATTACACACCGGTCGTGCAGATGCTGCGCACCGCCGGCCTGATCGGCTCCGGCACCGACGCCGACGCCTACCTGCGGGTGGCAGCCCAGCGGTACCGGTTCATGCTCACCCACGAATGGAACGACGCCGTCATCGAGCGGCTGCGCCCGCGCACGAAGTAGCCGCGCATGTCTCAGTCGGATCGGCCACGCCATCAGATGCGATGCCGTCCAGACCTCACGACTGTGACCCTTCGCCCGCTCGGCCGCTCGGCTGCCGCGACCCGGCGGCAATTAGCCAGATCGCGCATCGGGAAGATCTTGAGCGGCCAAACGCGACCATTGTCCAACGCTGACCGGTCGACAATGCGTCAGCCGGAAGCGACGCCCGCATCCTCGGCTGTGGCGCTCGCCAATGATCTGCTGTCGCTTGAGTCCGGTCTTCAGCTTAAGGATGGCGCCTCGCCCGCAGTGGCTGAAGGCCACGGCAACTAGGAGCTTGCATTCTCTGATCGACAAAATGTTGTCTATGCGGCAGCTGCGGTGGCTGTGATGCCGAGGTCGTGGAAGAGATCCTGCATGCCGACACGGAGGGTCTCGTAGCGCGGTCGATGCGGGTCCAGATGGCGGGTTTGCGTCCCATGCGGGGGCTGCGGACCCCGGCGAGGATGGGGCCGATGACCTGGTCGCGGAGGGTGAGCAGGGCGGCGATGGTGCGGGCCGCACCGGTGGGAACGTGGTAGCGGCGGGTGCGGCCGGGCTTGTGCACGAGGCCCTTGCCGCGGAGCCTCCTCAGGTCGTAAGCGGCTTGGCGGGTGGTGTAGCGGTTGTCGGGGGTCATCGCGCCGACCTTGGCGGTGAACTGGGCGACGGTGAAGCCGGCGGGTGCCGGGGCGAGGGCGAGCGCCGCCGCTAAGGCGGCGCGGATGCGGGGTTTGTTCAGGTCGATGCCGCCGGTGCGGGTGGCGCCGAGCTGGGAGGGCAGCGGCAGTTCGTCCAGGACGCCGTCGGGCAGGAAGCCGATGTCGGCGCAGTCCACGGTGGTGGCGAACCGCTCGGCCATCCCAGCCAGCCGGGTGATGATCTCACCGAAGTGGTCCAGGCTGCGGCGGCAGCGCAGCTCTTTGGTGTTGTGCACGGTGGCCTCCAAGCGCAGCACGTGTTCGCCCTTGGTGTAGGCCTTCAGCTGCAGCCGCCCGAAGCGGAGCCGGAACCAGCTGAGGCCGTACTGTGGTTTCCCGGTCACGATGTCTTGCGCCGGGGGCCCGCCGGCCCGGTTGCGGTGCGGCCGCGTTTTGAGGCCGAACAGGGTCCGCACCGCCGGGATGTCCAGCCGGGACCGGGTCCGGTCCACGATCCGGTCAAACAGGTCCTGCATCTGCCCGCCGGAGGCGAAGAGCAGGTTACGGCTGTATTCGGCCTGGTAGACCGAGTAGCCGTAACAGAACCCGCTGCGCCGTTGCTCCTCGGAGTCCAGGCCGAAGCACAGGCACGCTGAGTAGATCCACCGGTCACAGACCTGGCCCAGGCGCCCTATAGCCGCTTGGCGCGGCAGAGAATCTGCGACCTGGGCCAGGCGCTGCGGATCCGCAATACGAGTAAAACAGTTGCCCTCCTTGGTGAACCCGATCCCGGCGGTCTGCGCCTGGCACGCGACGTACTCGTGGCCGTTGAGGATCACCTGCGCGCCGAACGGCGGATGCCCAGACATCTTGATCGTCAAATGTCCCCAGGCCGGGTCCATGATGTGGAAGCTGTAGTGGTAGACGTACTCGGTCTTCTTCTCAATGTTGGTGATCGCCCCGCGCGCGGAGCGCTTCACCTTCCACACGGTGGCCGGGGCCTTCGCGGCCAGGATCATAAACACCCCCGGCCGAACGGAGTGTGTCTCCAGATACTCCTCAGCGATCAGGTGCTTGCGCTGCCCGGCCGTGCAGTACTGCAGCGGGACCTGGTTGGCTGCCGCCCAGGCCTTCACCCGGCGGGCGAACCGGCCCGCCATCCGGATCAGGCGGGTGTCATCCAGCTGATCGTCGCTGCCGCCGTGCAGCCGCCGCCACCAGGTCCGGAACCCTCCCGGGTTGTGCCCCAGCGTGAAATAGGCTTTCAGCACGATCCGGTCCACGCAGTCATAGCTGCCGGTCAGCAGGTCCCCGTACCGCTCGCAGAAGTCATCGGCCACCCGCCGACCGTACGGAACCCGCCCCGCTAGATCAGCCGAACTGCCCCGAAGGGGCGACTCCTTCCGGGCGAAGTCCCGGACGGAGCGTAGCCTTCTTTCATTTTCAATCTCGCACTTCGGTGGCCGAATTACGGGCCAGGAAGTACCGCAACGTTCCTCGACTTCTATGGACCGGATGGAAAGTACAGCAGGAAAGTACCGCAACAGGCCTGGAACGGTAGGGACTTGGGCGCACGCGCCAGGACGGTGACCTGCGCGGATGGACGTGGGTGGACGTGCTGCCTGCTGATGGCATGCAAGAGGCCAGGGGTTCGAGTCCCCTTAGCTCCACGCAAAAGTCCAGGTCAGAGCGTTGTTCTCGCTCTTCGTCTCACGTTCTGAAGATCGCTTGACCGTCGTTTGACCGCCGTTCTGGGCGTGGATTGGCGGCATCAGGCAGCACCCGCCTTCGGGGCGTCCGGTCCCTCACTCGTCCGGTTGCCGCGCGGCTGACCGCTGTGGCGGTGCCTGCTGGCTGTTCCTTCCCGGCTGGCCAGCCTGCGCCTCCTTCCCGGCTGGCCAGCCTGCGCCGCGCGGTCGTGCCCGCAACCGGGCGGCTTGCTCCACTCCGGCAGAGATCTTTGCTCTGCCGCGGCCTCGGAGGCGTGCCGGCGTTCGCCGGCGGGTTGCCGCTTGTGGGGCCGCGGGCAAAACATCTTGCCCGCCCGGGCCGCCCGGTGGCCGGGCACGCCCTCTGCGCGGCGCTATCGGCCGGGTGGGCATCGTCAAGTGTTTTGGCCCCACTGTGGTCGTGAATTTTGGCCCCGGTTTACTGGCTCGGTAGTTCGCTGGTGGTGATGGGCTCGTCGCAGCAGGGGGCATGGGCCGCCGTAGCCGAGGAGCCGGCAAGGCCGGTTGCAGTCGTGGCACCCTGGCTGGCCTGGTAGCGCTGGTCGCATTCGCCGCACTGGTAGATGCTGGCCTGGCGGCGGGCAGGGCCGGGCGGCGGCGGGAGGGGCGCGGGCTGGCGGCGGCGGAATGCTGTCTGCCGGCATGCGGGGGAGCAGTATCGCTGCCGGCGCACGGGGGTGAACGGCGTCGCGCAGACTGGGCAGCTGGTGGTGCCGGTTGTCGTCACGTTGCCGTTACGCTGCGGGCTCACCGGTCCTGCCCGGGGGCGAGGAACTGCTCGCCGTCACCGGGTCGCTCCAGGCCAGGGCCGGGCAACCTCGCGCAACCGCCCGGCATCGACCTTGGCGTAGATCGCGGTCGTGGCCAGGTCTGAGTGGCGCAGGACCTGGCTGATGCCTATCAGGGTCGCGCCCCGGCGCAGC
>WNGG01007756.1_pt1 | contig 11866 bp, 12 predicted proteins | sample 5400661 | NCBI WGS metagenome assembly WNGG01 (sample SAMN13153372, study PRJNA577476) | soil metagenome | isolation source: 100 cm soil or saprolite under Garry oak tree replicate 1 | place: USA:California | collected 2016-06-15 | reverse complement strand
AGGCTTTGGTTCGCACCTCCTTTCTACCGACGCGAGGAGCCGTTGCCTTTTAGGCGCGCCGTGCCGAAATTAGAACTTTACTAACAATTAGATGCAGATCCGCGAAAGCTTGCGCTGGAGAGTTTCTGATAACCCTCCTCGACCTGCGCGGTAATCCACTGCACACCCGTGCTGCTTATGTAGAGACCTAGGTCAAGGCACACGACTGCGTTGTCGATGCCGTCGTCTCCTATTCCCTTGCAGGTATGGCCGCCGCCGCCAGGCAGTGAGTTCCCCGACTCGGCGAGGGCCGGGGATGCGGCCAGCACACTGAGGGAGAGTGTCGACGCCACGGTTATGATGGCGGCTGCGGCGAATCTCCTTAGACGTGATTTCGCGAAGAGTCGGGATCTCACCAGATGCATTCCCCAGCCTTCCCTGTTTGTGGAGCATGAATAAAGATCGCCGGGGACATTCGGAACCAGCAAAATCGTACATCAGCCCTCGGGAACCGGCAAGGCCACCAATCTACAAAATTGGATAGCCGCCTGCCACTGCCACGCATAGCTGAAGTGGTGTTTACACTCCGGCGGTGCCGGGAAGAGCAGGTAGCTTGTTAGTTAGCGCAGTAAAGCGCCTGATCACGGCCATTGACTTGATCTTGATCTTGCCTGACCGGCGTGTGGTAGCTGATCCGAAAATTGGGCCTTAGCCGGGCAGGCGGCATGCGGGTGCACAGGCGCCTGTACTTGGCGCCGGGGAAGGTCTGAGTACGGCCGACGCTGATGGATGCCTCGCCGAGGGTCCCGCCGATGTAGGGGTTGCCGCGGCCGGTGGCGTTCCTGCCCTTGCGCTTGCCGGCCGATTCCGTCACCCGGGGAGCCTGCCTCGCCCAGGACGCCAGGCGGCCCGGCGGTCGGGAAGACGCTCATGTCGGTGCCGGTCTGGGCGATGAGGTCCTGGGCGGTGGTGATCCCGAACCCGGGAATGTTGTCGAGCTGCTCGATCTGCCGCTTGTACGGTCTGCACATCTCCGCGATCTTCCCGTCCAGGACCGTGATCTGGGCAGTGAGCTGGTCGATGCTGTCCAGCATCAGCTGCAGGATGAAGGCGTGCTCCCCGGTGAAGAACGAGGAGTCCAGGGCCTCTTCCAGCTTCTTGATCTTCCCGCGCATCACGCCCCGTGCCTTGTCCGCCAGCACCTTCGGGTTGCGCTCGCCCGCCGCGATCGCGCCGGGCATGTCCCGTCCGGACACTCCGTGGATGTCGCTGATTACCGACGACAGCTTCAGGCCGGGATCAAGATCGACTCGGTAGTCAGCAGGCTGCTGGGCGTATCCGGGCGGGAGATGATCGAGGCGCTGATCGCCGGGGAACGCAACCCCGGGCGGCTCGCGGACCTGGCCCGGGGCGTGCTGCGCCGCAAGGCCGAGGACCTGCAGATGGCCTGCGACGGCCGGTTCACCGCCGGCCATGCCCAGATGTGCCGGCTGCACCTGGACGCCCGCGATCACCTCACCGCCACGATCGCCGGGCTGGACGCGCTGGTCGCTGAGGCGGCCGCCCCGTTCGCGGCGGTCATCGCCCGGCTGATGACGATCCCGCGGATCGGCCGGCGCACCGCCGAGGTGATCGTGGCCGAGACCGGCGGGGACATGACCCGGTTCGCCTCCGGCGCCCGGCTGGCCGCCTGGGCCGGGCTGGCGCCCGGCGGCAACGAGTCCGCCGGCCAGCGCAAGCACGCCGCCGCCCGCAAAGGCAACCAGCACCTGCGGGCGGCGATGACCGAGGCGGCCTGGGCCGCCGCCCGCACCCGGACCCGGCCCGGCGCCCGGTTCCGCCGCCTGACCCGCCGGTTCGGCAAGGGCCACGAGAAGAAAGCCGCCGTCGCCGTGGCGCACACCCTGATCTGCATCGCCCGGGCGGTCCTCAGCCACGGCGAGGATTACGCCGAGGCCGGCGAGGACTCCTACGAGCAGCGGGACCGCCGCCACCGCGAGCACCTCATCCGCCACCACCAGCAGGCCCTGGCCCGGCTCGGCTGCCAGGTCACCCTCACTCCGCCCGGCGACGGCTCCCCGCCGCCGCCGGCCCCGGCCAGCAGCCCGCAGCCTGAACCATCCTGCCCGTCACCGGCGCGCCACCAAAGCCGGCTCCGCGGGCGCTGCCGCGCGCCCAGCTGGGGGTCCCCCAGTTTCGTCACAGAGGCCTTCGTTCGGTATCGCTACAGCCCGTCCCCTTGCATGCCATCCAGTGCAAGGTCTGGTACTCCAGCTGTAGATCGTGATCGCGGCGTGTCGGTGCTGGAGATGGGGCGGCCGCCGTCTGATCACCTCGAAGCACCACGCAGCGGCCCGGATTAACTCGAGTTGCCCGGCTTAACCCGCAGCGTCCTTGAGCAGCAAGCCGGCGACGACCTCGCGGTGCGATGCCGGCGTGCCCAGCATGACCTCAGCGGACTTGGCGCGCCTGTAGTACAGGTGCGCATCATGTTCCCAGGTGAAGCCGATACCCCCGTGAACCTGAATGTTCGACGCGGCGACGTGGAAGTAAGCCTCGGAGCAGTAGGCCTTGGCGAGGCTGGCGACCAGCGGCAGATCGGCGGCGCCGTCCGCCGCCGCCCAGGCCGCGTGGTAAGCGGCGGACCTGGCGGACTCGACCTCGAGCAGCATGTCCGCACATGTGTGCTTGATCGCCTGGAAGCTCCCGATCGCCCGGCCGAATTGATGCCGGACCTTGGCGTACGCCACCGCCATGTCCAGGCAGCGCTGCGCCCCGCCGACCTGCTCCGCGGCCAGCGCGAGCACCCCACCACGAATCGCCTGCGCCACGATCTCGGTGGCCGCACCCGGCTGGCCCACCAGCCGGCCCGGGGTTCCGCTGAACGTAAGCACGGCTTGCTTGCGGGTCATGTCGAGCGTCTGCATCGCCTGACGGGACAGGCCCAGCGTATCGCCGTCGACCGCGAACAGCGCGGGCCCGTCATCGGACGAAGCGGCGACGAGGATCGGGTCCGCGATCATCCCGTCGAGCACGAACGACTTGCGGCCGTTCAGCAGGTACCGGTCACCGGACCGGCGTGCGGTGACCCTGAACTCGTCCGGCGCCCACGAGCCGTCGTCTTCCGCCACGGCGAGCGTGGCGATCGTCTCGCCTGACGCGATCGCAGGCAGCAGATCCGCTTGCGCGACCGCGTCGTCGCTGGCGAGCAACGCCCAGGTGGCGAGCACGGCGCTGGCCAGATATGGCGCGCATAGCAGCGCCGCGCCCATCTCCTCGCACACGATCAGCTGCTCCACAGGCCCGCAGCCCGCGCCGCCGTACTTCTCCGGGATTGTGAGCCCGGCGAGTCCGAGCTGCCCGAACTGCGCCCAGACCGCCGGGTCGTACCCGGCCTCGGTCGCCATCAGCCGCCGCACCTCGCTGACCGGCGATTTCTCCGCCAGGAACCGCCGTGCCAGGTCACGCAGGCCCTGCTGCTCATCGGTGAATACAAAAGTTGTCATGACGACCGGGCTTCCTGTCCCTGCATCCCCTTTTTCAGGTCGCGGAACGGGACGTCCCGCGATACGTCGGGTTCCTTCGGCAGGCCGAGGACGCGCTCGCCGATCACGTTGCGCTGGATCTGGTCGGAGCCGCCTTAGATGGCCGGCGCCGGCGCGGCCAGCGCCTGTGTCGCCACCGCGCCGCCGAGCGGTCCGCCCGGGCCGGCCAGCATGCCGAGCGGTCCGCAGATCTCGGCGGCGGTATCTCGCCACAGGCGGGCGATCTGTGAGGCCATCAGCTTCCCGATCGACGCCTCTGCGCCGGGACGGCCACCCGCCTTGACCGCCGCCCGGCCGCGCTGCCCGTTCCACGTGTTGAGCAGGCTCAGCGTGTGCAACCGAACGAGCTGCTGACGGACCAGCGCGTCCTGCTCCCGGCCCAGGTCGATGGCCAGCTGGATTAGTGGTGCCGCGCCGATGCCGAGCATCGCCATCCCGCCGGCGCCAAAGCCTGCCCGGCCGGGCCCGCGGCGGCGCACCGCGGCGGCCGTCGATGACGAAGTCCTCGCCGTCGCGCTCGGCCCGGGTGGCCAGGCTGGCCAGGTCCGATCCGGCGCCGGGCTCGCTGAACAGCTGGCACCAGGCGTGCTCGCCGGTCAGCACGGCGCGCAGGTACTTGCGCTTCAGCTCATCGCTGCCGTGCGCGATGATCGTCGGCGCGACGAGTAGCGACCCCAGGCCAGCAGGCGGCCCCGGCACGCCCGCCGCGCCGAACTCGGCGATAGCGACCGCCGCCAGGTCAGCCGGGAGGCCCTTGCCGTACCAGGCCGCTGGCCAGGCGGGCGCCGCCCAGCCGGAGTCAGCGAGCAGCTCCAGCCAGGAATGCAACGACATACCGGGATCGAAGTGGGCATCGATCCAGGCGCGTACTTGATCACCGAGGAGATCCGGGTCATTCATCGGCTTTACCTCCGTTGTGGCGGTACGCCCGGTGTGCCGCATGCATTATGCATCATGCATACTATCGACATCGATGTCGATTCGCCAGGGAGGCTGCATGCCCGCATCCGGCGGTCCGCTGGACGGGATACGCGTGCTCGACCTCACCTCGGTGGTGATGGGTCCGCTGGCGACCCAGATCTTCGGCGACCTGGGGGCCGACGTGATCACCGTGGAGACCCGGGACGGTGACATCAACCGGGTCATGGGCCCCGGGCCGCATCCCGGCCTGTCCGGCGTCTCGTTGAACTTGCTACGTAACAAGCGCAACATCTCTCTCGACATCGCGCACCCGGACGGCCGGGCCGCGCTGCTTCGGGCCGCGGCCGGCTGTGACGTGTTCGTCACCAACCTGCGACCGGGATCGGTCGGCCGCCTGCGCCTGCGCTATCCGGATGTCGCCGCTGTCCGCCCGGACGTGATCTACTGCCAGGCGCACGGGTTCCCTTCGGACAGCCCGCAGGCGGACGCGCCCGCGTTCGATGACATCATCCAGGCCGCCTGCGGTGTGCCTGACGTGCTGCGCCGGGCGAACGGCCGGCCCGACCTGATGCCGACGCTGCTCGCCGACAAGGTGTCCGGTCTTGTGCTGGCCTACTCGATCATGGCCGCGCTGTTCCACCGGGCGAGAACCGGCCAGGGCCAGCAGGTGGAGGTGCCGATGACCGACGCGATGCTCGCCTTCCTGCTGGTCGAGCACGGCAGTGGCGCCATCTCCCGGCCGGCCAGGGGACCGGCCGGATACCAGCGCATCCTCACCCCGCTGCGCGGGGCGCTGCGGACCGCCGACGGCTGGATCGCGGTGCAGCCCCACCGGGCGGCGCACTGGGCGGCGCTGCTGCGCGCCGTGGGCCACGACGAACTGGTCGGGGACCCCAGGCTGTCCAGGCGCGCGCTGTGGCTGGAGCCGGGCTTCGGCTACGCGACGCCCGGCCGGGTGCTCGCCAAGAAAACCACCGCGCAATGGCTGGCGTTCTGCGCGGACGCCGGGATTCCGGCCGCCGCGGCCACCGGGCTTGACGAGCTCATCGACGCTCTGCCCGATGACGAGCATCCGGACGCCGGATGGTACAAGGTGATCCCGCCGCCGGCCCGGTTCTCGGCGACCCCGGCAGCAGTGCGACGGCCGGCGCCGCTGGCCGGGCAGCATACCCGTGAGGTGCTGGCCGAGGTCGGCCTGACCGAGGAGGAGATAACCCGGCTAGCGCAGGCGGGTGTGCTTACTCCAGATCGGGCTGGTCCAGGAAGGCGAGCACCTGCTGGCTGAACAGGTCCGGCTGGTCGACGTTGCATACGTGGCCGGCATCCGGGATCGCCGCGTGCGCGGCCAGCGGAAGTCTCGCCGCCAGGTACTCGGCCGCGCCGAGGTAATCCTTGTCCCGCGCGCCGACCAGCACCAGCGCCGGGATCGTAATCGCCGGAAGCGCGTCGATCACGCGCGCATCGCGCTGGGTGAGAATGCCGCGGGCCGCGAGCGCCAGCCCGCGGGCCGAGTCGCGCTCCAGGCGCTCAGCGAGCGCGATGGCCCGGTCGTTCCACCGCTGCCGCGCTTCGTCACGACGGTAGCCCGGGCCGGTGTCACACAGCACAAGCCCGGCGACCCGGTCCGGGTGCGCCAGGCAGAACTCCAGCGACAGGAACCCGCCGAGAGACAGCCCGCCGGCCACCACGCGCTCGATCCCGCACGCGTCGAGCAGCGCGGCCATGTCCGCCACGCAGGCTTCGGCCGAGTAGCGCGCCAGGTCATCCGGTGCGTCGCTGCTGCCGTGGCCGCGCAGGTCCCAGGTGATGACCGGCCGCGCGGCGGCGAGCGCCGCGATGTTCGGCTGCCACATCGCCGACGATGCGGAGAAGCCGTGGGTGAGCAGGAGCGGCGTGGCACCGTCCGGTGGCCCGAAGGTCTGGTAATTGATGCGGACGCCGTCTCGGTCTAGATAAGTCATAAGTCACCAGGCACCTCGCGGAATGGCAGATTCCGGCTGGGGTCGGGCTCCCTGGGCAGGCCGAGGATCCGCTCGCCGATGATCGTTCGCTGGATCTGGTCGGTGCCGCCGGCGATGGAGATGCCCGGCACGGAGAGGAAGATCTCGGCGATCGTCCCGTCCAGCAGCGATCCTGGCCCGGCCAGCATGCCGTGCGGCCCGGCGATCAGCGCATGTACCCGCGCCGCCTGCCGGGCGATGACGCTGCTGGCCAGCTTGCCCAGCGAGCCTTCCGGCCCGGGCGGCCGGCCCGCCGCCCGCGCGGCGGCGGCACGCTCGGCCGTCCACCGCGCCGACCAGGCCAGCTCCACCAGCCTGGCGATCTCCTGGCGGACCAGCGGGTCGCCGGCCACGCCGTGCGCGATCGCCCGGCTGGGGACCAGATCCGGTCGGCCGGCTCGCTGCGGATACCACTTGTGCGGCTCGCTGGCCGCGGTCCGCTCCGCGATCGCCTCCCGCCAGGCCCGCCCGGTCGCCCCGGCCGGCACCGGGCCGGGCCGGGATGCGGCCAGACGGCGCTCGTGCGCGAGGATCGACAGCGCGACCGTCCAGCCGCCGCTCTGCTCGCCGATCACGTAGACGGCCGGGACCTTGGCCTGATCCAGGAACACCTCGTTGAACGAGGCGTGCCCGTTCATCTGCCGCAGCGGGCGCACCTCGACACCCGGCTGGTGCATCGGCAGCACGAAACAGGTGATGCCGCGGTGCTTGGGCACGCTGGCATCCGTGCGGGCCAGCAGCAGCCCGAAGTCCGCCGTCGCCGCTCCGGTCGACCAGACCTTCTGCCCCGTCACCAGCCACCCGTCAGCGACCGCCTCGGCCCGGGTGCTCAGCCCGGCCAGGTCCGAGCCCGCACCTGGTTCACTGAACAGCTGGCACCAGGTGATCTCGCCGGTGACGGTACGCCTGACGAACCGTTCCCTGAGCGCATCGGTGCCGTGCTCGATGAGCACCGGCCCGGCCAGCCCCACGCCGACCCCTTCGGCCGGACCTGGCACTCCCGCGCCGGCGAGTTCCTCCGTCACCAGCGCGGCCAGGCCGGCCGAAAGCGACCGCCCGCACCAGCCGTGCGGCCAGGCCGGGCACGCCCACCCCGCGTCGGCCAGCAACTCCCGCCAGCGCACCAGGCTCAGCTCCGGATCCCAGCTGGCCTCGATCCACCGCCGCAGCCCGGCGAGCACGCCGGCCGCATCAGGAATGGCCGCGGTCACCGGGCCTCGAATCGCGGTGGCCGCCGTTGCGCGGACGCGCGGATGCCCTCGGCGAAGTCCGCCGTCTGGCGCAACCGGTCCTGTTCCGCCAGTTCCCTGTCCATCGCCGCCCGGGCCCGGTCCGCCAGCGTCCCGCGCATCGTCTCCCGGATCGACCGCACCGCGAGCGGGGCGCCTGCGGCGATCTCGGCGGCCAGTTCCTGCGCGGCCGCCCGCAGGCCTTCTGGGTCGGCCAGCCGGTCGGCCAGCCCGATCAGGGCGGCCTCCTCGCCGCCGACCCGGCGGCCGGTGCACAGCAGGTCCAGCGCACGCTGCTCGCCGATGATCGCGGGCAGCGTGACCGTCAGCGCGAAGCCATGATGCAGGCCGAGCCGGGCGAAGTTCGCGCAGAACCTGGCCTGCGGGCTGGCGACCCGGAAGTCGGCGGCACAGGCCAGCCCGAGCCCGCCGCCCACCGCCGCCCCCTGCACGGCGGCGACCATCGGCGTCCGCGCCTCGAACAGCCGGGCCGCCGCGGCGTACAGTTCCTTCGCGCCGCCCATCCCGGGCCGCCCGGAGCGGCCGGTGAAGTCCGCGCCCGCGCAGAAATGCTTGCCGTCCGAGCACAGCACCGCCGCGCGGAACTCCGGCTGCCCATCCAGCCACGCGCAGGCGTCGGCGAGCGAGGTGATGAGATCGGCATCGAAGAAGTTGTCCGGCGGGCGCCCGATCTCCACTGTTGCCACGAGGTCGCCGCTCGGCCAGACGCTCACGTCACCGAACGTCTCCCTCGTCTCCAGCATGACCGCATGGTAATCGACATAGATGTCGACTATCAAGAGCGCGCCGGGAAGGGGAGGCGGCCTGGGCTCAGCCTGCCGGAGGCTGCTCGGGCCGTTCGCGCAGGCCGACCGCGCGCGCCCAGATGGCGGTCAGCGTCGCCGCGGCGGTCTCGGGATCGTAGCTGTCCCCCCCGACGAGCCACCAGTACGCGAAGTTGGACAGCATCGAGACCAGCGCGCCGGCCGCAGTGCGCGGGTCGATGTCCGGATCGGCGAGCCCGTGGTCCTGCCAGCGGCGGATGGTCTTCGCCACCCGCTCCACGTGCTCGATCCGGCCGCGCAACCGGATCCGGTGTATCTCCTCGTCCATCGTCGCGACCTGCTCGGCGAGCGCCCAGATCACGCTATTCGCCCGGTATGCCTCCAGGTACCGCCGGTTGGCGCGGTCCAGCGCCGCGTACACGCCCGTGCGCGGCTCGCCGGGCGGCACCGCGACAGCCACCCGGAACTGCTCCCCCACCTCCCGCATCACCGCGACGAACACATCTTGCCGGGATGCGAAATACGTATAGAAGCTGCCGTGCGCCACCCCGGCCTCCGCCGTGATGTCGGCAACCCGGGCTCCGAAGTAGCCGTCCCGCTCGAAGACCCGCCGGGCGGCGGCCACCAGCTCCTCGCGGGTGCGCTGCCCCTTGGCGGTGGTTCGCGAAGCGTGCGCGGTGCGGCGCGCGGCCGACGTTCCGGCCGGCACCCAGCCGCCCCGGGTTCGCCGGATGGTCGGCTTTGTACTCGACATAGATGTCGATGATACTGATTCCGCGTGAAAGACCCCGGACACCGCAGAGGCCGTAGGCGGCCACCGCCGCATTTGGCCCGGTACTCCAGCCGTAGATTGTGGTCTTGGGCGTGCGGGTGCTGGAGATGGGCGGCCACCGTCTGATCACCCCAGGTCCGCGCGCCGAGACACCCGCCAGGCGAGCAGCGCCGTGTACCAATCCACCGGCAAGAACGCCAGGTTGCCGATCAGCACCTGGTGCTCGCGCCCGCCCTAGCGGAACACCTGCCATAGCCCGTAGACCGCTAGTATCGCCAGCGCGGCCGCCAGCGTGCCACCGCCTGCCGGCTGCGCGGCGCGCCGGGCCGCGCGGATCGCGCTGTGAGCGGCGCGGCTGCCCGGTCCGCCTCCGCTTCCCCAGCACCGGCGGGCTGGCCTGCGGGGCGCCGGACGCGCCCAGCCGCGGCATCGGCCTGCCCTGGTCGCGCAGCCAGCTGGTGAAGGCGGCGGCCGTCATCGGCTGCCCGAGGAAGAACTCCCGGCCGATGTCGCACCCGGTGACCCGCAGCTCAGAGCTGACAGCCTCGGACTCGACTCCTTCGGCCACCACCTTGACGCCGAGCTTGTGGGCAAGGTCGACGGTGGTGCGCACGATCGTGGCGAAGTTCGCGTTGCTGACCATCGGCCGGACGATGGACTCGTCGAGCTTGAGCTCGTTGATGGGCCAGCCGCCGAGGCTCTCCAGCGAGGCGAAGCCCGCGCCGAAGTCGTCGAGCGAGATCCGGACGCCGTTGACCGAGACCGGGACGACCCGTTCGGCATCGGCCCAGGCCCGGTGCCGCACGAGCGCCTGCCGCAGCATTTGGCGGGTGAGCTCTCCCATCAGCCCGAGCTGCTCGGCGAGCGGGAGGAACAGGCTCGGCCGCAGGGGTTCCGAGCTCGGGGTGCTCCCACCGGGCGAGCAGCTCGGCCGCCACCAGCCGACCGGTCGACAGCTCGACCTCGAGCTGGAAGTAGCCGATCACCTGCCCTCCACGCAGCGCGCCGGGAAGCTCAGCGCGCAGCCGCGTCGTCATGTCATCGGCCTCGAACACCATTCGCTGCCGTCCTTCGGTAGTATCGATACCATTAACTACATAATGTAACTGTGTTGACACGTCGTGTTAGCGAAGGGGGGAACCGGCCGCTGGCCGGTCGGGCGGCGGACTTGGTGCTCGGCGACCTCCCGCTCAGCCTTCTCCAACTCCGGCCCGGGTTTCAGGTGAACGTTCACCGTCTTGCCACCGGCCCGCCGGGTCAGGTTGTACTGCGGTCCGTGCCCGCGGTGCCCCCGGCTGGGCGAACACGCAGTTCGGCGTGCCGCACCTGCGCCACACCACGTTCAGCGCGCCCCGCCGGAAATCCCGCTCGGCAGCCATCGCTGACTTGGGATTTGACAGCTTGGTCACCCGAACGACCCGCCCAGCTTCTCCGCCCGCCGGGTCAAGACACCGAGCAGATAGCTGGCCGGCGCGGTGAGCCGCAGCAGCGCCGCCTGGTCGGCCGGGAGCGGCCCGGCGGCGATCAGCCGCGCGCACGCCTGGCTGAACGCCTGCCCGGCGGCGGCCGAGTTCATCGTCAGCGCGAGCCGGGCGAACGGGACGAGCGCCGCCGCCCGGCGGGGCTCGCGGGCCTGGCCGGCGACCGCCCGCAGGTAGCGCAGGCTGGACGGCACGTCGCCGTGCATCTCCACGGCACCGAGGTCGGCGCTGATCGAGCAGGCGAGGTCCGGGTCGGCGGTCTCGGCGAGCGCGCGGCGCAGGTACCTGACCGCCTCCTGCCAGTTCTGCGCCGAGATCGCCTCCTGCGCCGCCGCGCGCAGCACCTGGAAGTGGTCGGACACGCCGATCGGGCTTACCGACATCACGTGCGCCGCCACGTCGGCAGGCGGCGCGCCGAACCGGGTGAGCAGCGCGGCCGCCTTGCTGTGCAGCGCGCTGCGGCGTTCCGGGTCCATCCGTGCCACGATGGCGGGCGGGCAGGTGCGGCTGCGCGAACCTGCTCGCGGGCTGGCCGGCCAGCAGGCCTGCCCGGCCGAGCAGCTCCCAGGCGTCCAGGACGGCCAGCTCACCGTGCCCGGCGAGCATGGCGGCGGTCTCCAGGCTCGCATCGGGACCGAGGATGGCCAGGCATTCGATCAGCTCCACGGTGCTGCGCTGCCGCAGCCGCAGGCCGGAGCTGACCGTCTCCCACAGCGCGATCGCGCCGATCTCCGCCACCCGGCCGACCTGGCCGGTCACCGGCGCCACGCCCGCACCCTGCAGCCGCCGGCACATCTCGAGCAGCACCAGCGGGTTGCCGCAGGCGAGCTGATGGCACGCGGCGGCGAACTCAACGTCTACCGGCTTGGCGAACACGGTCGCCACCAGCGTCTGGCTGCACTGCCAACACAGCGGCGACAGGCTGACCTCGCGGTAGTATGGCAGCGGCTGTAGCTCGGCGGCCACCTTGGCGGCGCCCCGCTGGTCGGTGTCGCCGGCCAGGATCATGCTGATCGGTGTTGCCGGTCATTCAGGGTGAGCGTGGCGGCGTCATCGCTGGTGAGCGCGTGCGTGACGTGAAGGCCCCGCCCGGCTACGCCGGGCGGGGCCTGGTGTTCAGGGTGTCGCGGGGATGCTCAGCCTGTCGTGGTGAC
>WNGG01027558.1_pt1 | contig 11867 bp, 9 predicted proteins | sample 5400661 | NCBI WGS metagenome assembly WNGG01 (sample SAMN13153372, study PRJNA577476) | soil metagenome | isolation source: 100 cm soil or saprolite under Garry oak tree replicate 1 | place: USA:California | collected 2016-06-15 | reverse complement strand
GCCACATGGACTCGCGGCAGGATCTCCTCCCGCGTCAGCGCGGCCCGCTTCCCGAGGGCGACCATACCGTGCGGGTCGACCGAATTCCCGCCGTCCAGGAAGACGACCTCGTGGCCCTCCATGACCGCGCGCACGGACAACAAGGTCGTCAGGTGGAACACGAAGTCGGAGCCGCTGTCGATTAGCGTGATCTTGCCCGCCTCGAACGGCCCGAGGATCCGATCGAGGGTGGGCACGAGGGTCGTGAGGGCCGGACGCGTCTCGACGCGGACCTTCGGGACGATGATCGTTTCCGCGGCGAGGGCGATGGAAATCCTCCCCGCGATTCGATGGAGATGGCGATATAAAGTCGGGGGCGGAGGGGAGGTCGGTGAAAGTGCCTTTACTGACTCAGGTCGCGCCGCATCGCCTCGAGGTGGAAGTCCAGGTCTCGCTCCGAGTAGCGCCGCCACCACGGGGTTGCGAGCGGGATGAGGATCCATCCGACGTGCCTCGGTCGCACGTCTACGTCGAGCGTGACGCGGGTGCCGCCTCCCTCCGCGTCGAATCGGTACGTGTACCGGACGTCTGCGGCGGGGTAGCGCGCCTCGACCGCGTACCCGAGAGGCGGATTGACGATCACATGCTCGTCGATCGTGACCCGCATCGGACGCGTCGCACGATCCTGCAACCAGATGTCGTTCCCGGTCCGCCGCAGGATGCTGCGCGTGCTCGCGGCAGGAGAGCCCGGATGCTGGTGGTCATCCTCGCGGAAGTCCGTCCACCACGCGAAGACCGCGTCTCGCGGAAACGGCGTCTTGCGATCCAGGCGGAACTTCATTCGACCGGGACCAGGCGAGCACCCAGCTAAGAACCTCGCGAGTTAACCTTGTTTAAGGTTGATCTCTTGACGCAGAGCGGTGTGACCAACGGTCTTAACTCGACGGCGGGGGCGGCGGCGCAGCCGCAGTGGCCGCGGCCGCACGGGCCTGGCGCTTCCGGCGAATCGCGGCCGTTTGCATGAACGCTCCGAGGGCGAACACCCCGAGGCCTGCCAAGGCCGCAGTCGTGGTCGCGACGACCTGCAAGAGATAGAGGCCCAGGGCGAGCAGGAGTCCGCCGATCGCCGCGGTGATGATCCCGATGATATCGTCGATGAAGTAGTACGAGATGCCGAAGACGACGATGAGCACGAGGATCGCCGCGATCAGGGGCGTGTCGAGCTGGCCAGCCGTGAACTGGGCTCGGCCGCCGAGGAGTCCGTACACCGCCGCGCCGGCGAGGAGGCCGACGAGGAACGCGAGGGCCACTTTCACGAGTTTCGTGAACAGGATGCTCCCGATGACCGCGCCGACGATCGCCAGGATGAGTCCGGTCAGGTCGCCCCCGAGCGCGGCGCCAAACAGGTAGCCGACCACACTGCCGAGGAGGGCCCCGATGAGGGACATCACGGTCGCCCAGAGACCATGGCCCCAGAACGCGAGCGCGAGACCCGTTAGGATGAGGATCGCCGCGAGGAGGTACCGGATCTCCGGTGAGGTGATGATTCCGGGGAGCGTCGCCATCGCGTGTCGATTCGGCTCGGACTATAAATAGACAGCGCGGGCGTTCTCCGAATCCGTCAGGGCCTTCGATCAGCCGCGCCCGAACACATCGTCCGCACGCTTGGCAATCTCCCGGACGGTCCCTTCATCGAGGATTCCCGCGCCGAGGATGTGCTCCCGGACGTTCAGGTCGTCGTAGCTGAGGACGTCAATTACGGTCGGGATGCGGATCGCGTCGCCGATCACCGCGACGGTCCGCAACGGGAGCTTCGCGATGATGTTCTCCCACATCTTCTTGTCCGGGACGCCGGCCAGAGCCGCCTCGACGTCAGAGGGCTCTTTGAGGGACATCACGAGGCGGTTCGCGAGCTGGCTCCGGACCTCGTCCGAGATACGGGACGGTCGCTGGTCCACGAGGGCGAGGATGAGATTGAACTTCCTCGTCTCGCGGGCGAGGCGGCTGAACGTGTGCGCGTACGGCGCGATCTCGGGGCTCAGGAACTTGTGTGCCTCCTCGAGGAACAGGACGAGCCGCGGATACTCCTCGTTCCGCTCCGTGTAGAGCTCGAACAGGCGGCGGGAGAGGATGTTCGCGACGAACAGGTACACCATCTGGTCCGTCCCATAGTCGCCGAAGTCGAGGACGACGCTCTTCCCGCCACGGATCGCCGCGAGGATGTGAGCGAATGCGTCTTTGGCCTGCGTCATAGCCTTCAGGAACGGAAGCCGATCGAGTCGGCCGATCCGCCGCTTCAGACCTTGTAGGGTCATTTCGTGGGCCCGCTCCGATCCGAGCATTTCCATCGTCGCGTCCTTCACGGCCGAGATGAGGTCTCGGCTTCCGCGGCTCTTCGCGATCTCGTACAGCGTGTCGACCATCGGCGCGGTCAGGTCCTGCAAGGCGACGATGAGGTCTTCCGGCGTGATTTCCCCTGTGTCGAGGATGAACGGCTTGGCCTCGCGGTTCTTCGGATCCAGGGAGAAGATCTCGACCTTCCCGGGGAAGAAGAACTTCAGGCCTTCCGTCTTGTCCGTCGCGCTGAACACGCCGTACTCGCTGTGCATGTCGAAGATGAGAACGGATCCGACGTCCTTGGAGAGGATCCCTGAGCACACGAGCTTGTTCAGGATCGACTTGCCCGTCCCGGTCCGCCCGAAGATCGCGAACGGTTTCTCGACGAGCTTCTTCATGTCGAGCTGCACGTGGAACGGTTCGACGCCCGTGATCGTGCCCAACGTGGCGGACGTGTCCGTGACTTCGTAGATGCGTTCCACGTCGTCCCGGGTCGCGTGTCGGCACGCGGAGAAGTACGGCGGGATCGTCTGGGGCTCGCTGAGCTTCTTCGTCTCCCGGTCCACGAGCTGGATCATCCGGAGTTTCGCCTTGCTGTAGAAGATCGGGCCGCCGTACCCGTCGTGCGTCTCCGGCCGCGGCACGATGACGTCCGCGATCGTCGAACCCGCGAGTTGGTCCGCGATGTCGCTCTCCTCGTTCACGACGTCCTCCACGAGGCAATAGAAGTCGTATCGTGCGCCCTCGACGATGACCGGGAACGCGATCTTCAGTTCCTCCGGATTCCCGAGCTGGAGCTTCGCCACGAGGCCGTCGATGACCGACGCGGCGACGATCTCCCCGATCTTCATCGCAAGTCCCTCGCGACCTTGTCGAGGTACTCGTGGAACGCGCTTCGCTTCCGGCCCTCGACCTGCGTGAGCCCGTCGAGGATCGTGCGCACGTCGAGTCCCATCCGGAGCGCCATCTTCATCACGCTCTCCTGGTACACGGGCTTGAGCTGGCGCACGGTGACGGCCATGCGGTGCGCCTCGATGAGGGGCCACGGATATCCGACCGACACGAGGCTCTTGCCGTACGCGGCGAGTTGTCCGAACGCCTCATCCGCCCGATCCCGAAACGTCCCCAGGTCCACTCGGAACCATTTCCGGGCGCGTGGATGTAGTCGGGCATAATAGATATCCCCGTAGAGGAGCCCCTCCTTGCTCGTTTCCGCGGCCTTCGGGGCACGCGCGTAGGCGAGGGCATCGTGCGGCAGGCGACCTTGGCAACGGGCCATCAGCTCTTCGTCCGTGAGGACGTGCCCGAACGCGTGGAGCCGGCTGTCCTTCGAAATGCCGACGAGGAGGTGGCCGCGCTTCTCGCACACTTGCACGAGTCTCTCCATCACCGAGAACTGCTTCGGGAACTCGGAGAGAGTGCCGTCCACCGCGACGACGCATCCTTCGAGGTCGTCCGCGAAGTTGATGGCCGTCTGGCCCTCGATGAGTCGGCGGTACTCGTTCACCATGTCCCGCGGCTGCTCTTCCGGTCGCTCCTTCGTGAATTCGAAGAGGGATCGATGCAACTCGTCCTGGGTCGCGACGAACTCCGCGTATGTCGACACCCCGACCATGCGTTGCACGAGCCGCCAGTCCTTCCGCCGGAAGGCCGTCCCGTCGAACGCATACCGCAGGAGGCCGACGGAGATCAGGGCGAGCCACCAACTCGACAGGTTGAGGAGGAACGAGTAAGAGCCGTCGACCGCGATCATGTCCTTCGCGCGGTTCGCGCACGGGAACGTGCGGAGGTCCGGCACATCTTCGGGGGGGAGCGGGACGTCTCGGTGATGCTTCACGAGAAGCTCGAGTTCCCGGCGCATGTCGTCGACGTAGCTTACGCGAGGACGATTCGGGTCCGTTGTGCCTCCTGTGTCATCCCGTCCGACCAGAGGGCAACCCTCAAGCGCCAAAGAGGGGACGGGACGGCATATAAGGATGTCGAAGACCCCTGCAACACTACGAACGGACTGTGCCGAGCAGGGCTTGATCGCGCATTCAACCGTCGCGGTGAAGGCGACTCCGGACGGTCACCCGGATCTACTCGGCCGGGAACCGCTTGCCTAGGACAAGACCTCCGCTCTCGACTCTTGGTTCGGCGTCATCGTCACCCGGATTCGGCCGGGGAAACGGTCGGCGATTTCCGCGAGGTGTGTGATCAGGATCACCTTCTCGAAGACTTCGCCCATCCGAAGGAGTTTCTGGACGAAGAGTTCCCGCGAGATCTCCGTGTCGAGGGAGCCGAGATCGCCTTCGTCGATGAACAACGTCTTCATGCGGCCGAACGTGCGGCCGATCTGCGGCATCGAGGCGAGTTCCCGCGCAATCGCGAAGCGCAGGGCCGCATTGATCTGCGTCTTCTCGCCGCCGCTGAACTCCGCGACGTTTGAGGCCTCGATCTCCAGTTCCGGCAGGAGCTGATCGACCGCGTACATCACGACGCCGCGCTTGTGGAACACGCGGTTCACGAGGACATCGTAGATCTCGAGTTCCCCGCGGAGCGCCTCTCGTTGTCGCTCCGACTCCTTCAGTTTCTTCGCGTCTGCCTCGAGACCGGCGATCTGTTCTGTCAGCGTCGTGGCCTGTCCCTCGAGGAGGTGCCACGCCTTCCGCTCCGCGTCGAGCTCACCCTGCAAGGTCTCGATCTTCGCCTTTGCCGCGCCGAATGCCTCTTCCGACGATCGGAGTCCCGCGAGTTCCGCTTCGAGGGACGTGCGCTCGGCCTCGAGCGACTTGCGTTGCACCGCGAAGTCCGCGAGCCGCGCGCTCACATCCCCGACCTGTCGCAAGAGGATCGTGAGTTCATCGAGCCGCTTCCGCTTCCCGGCCTTCTCCGCGACCGATTCGACCACGAGGACCAGCCGTTTCCCGTCCAGCTCCGTGAAGGGAACGGCGTCGAGCTGTCGCAACGCCTCGATCTTCGCGTCGTCGAGAGGCTGGAGGAGCCGATGGCTCTCGTCCGCTTCCCGTCGGAGATCGTCTTTCAGCTGCTCGAGCTGCCTCTTGTACTCCGTGAGGACGAACGAGTCCGCATCGATCGAGGCGACCTTCTCGTGGACCCGGGAGAGGGCTTTCTCCGCGCGGGCCTGTTCCTCGCTCAGCTCCCGGACGAGGTCGGCACGGTCCGCGAGCCATTCCAGTTCGCGCGCGATTCGCGTCACGCGCTCTTCCAGCCGCCCCTCGTCACGGAGAGAGCTGAACGCGGTCTCCCGGTCGATGTCGGTCCGGAGCGAGGCGATCTTGCGATGCAACTCGTCGATCCGATTCTTCGTCTCGTCGCGTCGCTTCTCGTGCTCGTGCTTCGCGAGGTCGAACTCCCGCCCCGCCGCGCGGGCGGCGGTCTCGCGCTGCTCGTGGGCCGCCTTCGTTTCTTTCAGGCGATCGAGTTCCTCCCGGAGGCGGTCGAGGTCTGCGATCTCGCTCTCGAGGGTGGCTCGTTCCGGTTCGAGTTTCGCGGCGATCTGGCCCTGGTCTCGGACTTCGGCCTCGCGGGCCTCCAGGGCCATCAGGCGCAGCGACCGATCCTCGAACGCGGCCGACGACCGCACCCACCGTTCGTGCTTCGCCTCGAGGTCCTTCATCTCCCCGGAGCCGGCCTCAAGGGCGGCCTGGAGTTGCGCGACGCGCACCCCCCGCTGTTTGCGTTCTTCATCCAAACCGCCGAGTTGCTGTCGCAATGCCGGGAGGCGACCGAGCGCCTCCTCTCGCGCGGCGATTTCGGCCTCCTTCGCCTGGATGTCCCCCTTCACGGATGTGAAGCGTTCTTTCGCCCGCTCGAGGGCCTGCTCGAAGATCTCGAGACGGAAGAGTTTCTGAAACACCGCGAGGCGTTGCGCGCCGCCCGCGGCCCCCAGTTCCTTCATCTCCTCTTGACGGACGAAGGTGGAGTTTCGGAATCCGTCGTAGTCGAGCCCGACCACGTCGCGGATCGTCCGCTCTTTGTCCGGGATCGTCCCCTGCACCGCCTCTCCGTCCCGCGTGACCTCGAGGTACGATTCTTTTTTGGTCGTGAAGCCCCGGGTGACCTCCCACCGCTCGTCCCCTTGGCGGAAAGCCACGCGCACATACCCGTTCGGCCGGCACACATCCGCGAGTTTCACGCTCTGGATGTCGGTCCGAGTCGTCTTGCCGTACAGGGCGAACGTGATGGCGTCCAGGATCGAGGATTTCCCGGCACCAGTCCGGCCCGTAATCACGGTGTATTTCTCGGGAAACCGGAGCGGCGGGACCGTCTTCTCGAGGTATCGCATGAACCCGCGCATCTCGATCTCCTCGAGGACGAATCCCTCGGCACTTGGCGTGGGCTCCAGGTTCGAGACCGCGGCGGCCTCGACCTCCGCCTCGTCCCTCACGAGAGGGCCTCCTTCAGCACCCGACGGGCCTCGACTTTGATCGCCTCCCGTTTCGGGTGGTCGGCAAGGACCTTGTCGACGTAGTCGGTTAGGAGGCGACTGGGATCCAAGGTGAATTCCTCCGTCACGACGCGCGGCCGACTAGCGGAGACGAACTTGACCTCATAGTGGAACGCGTCTCGGAGGCGATCCGCGAGTCGCTTCTCGTCGAGGCGGTTCCGAAGTTCGTCGGGGAGGGTGACCTCGATGCGAACGAGGTGGCCTGTGACCTCCGCCGGGATTGCGGCGAGGACCTTCTCCGTCACGTCGTCGCCCATTCCGATGACGGCTTCGACCTTGTCCATCGGACGCGCCGGGAGCTCGACGAAGGACCAACCGCCCGCCGGCTGGATCGCCAGGAATCCCTTCGGGTCCAGACGTTCGCCCCAATCGATCCGCTCCGGCGCGCCGGCGTACACAATCTTCCCGCCGACGGTTTGATGCATGTGAATGTGTCCGAACACGACGAGGTCGACGGCATCCGGAATCATGTCCGGCGTGAACGTGAAGTCGTTCGGGACGACCTCGGGCGGCGCGGTACTCGCATACCGCACGCCCTGAAACTCGAAATGCCCGAAGAGGATACGGAGGTCTGCGTCCTTCAGGTCCGCCGCCCTGTTGCGAATCCACTCCTGCCAGGTGCGCCGCGCGGCCTCGTACGCTAGCTCGCGCGGGACGTCCTTCCCAAGGGTCTCCCGCACCTGTTCGACGACTTGCTCCGGGTGCATGTAGGGAATGAGGATGAAGCCGATCTTCCGACCGTCGACTTCGCGGATTTCCATCTTCGGATCGCGGAACACCTTCACGTGCGAGTATCCGCGATAGTCGTCCAGGGACGTGGACCGTACGGCGCGCCTCGGCTGGTCATGGTTCCCCGCGAGGATCCACACCTCGATGCCCGCCGCGCCCAGAGGCTCGATGACGTCCCTCCGGACCATCTCCCGGAACACGGGGGCCACGTGGGCGCGGTCGAACAGGTCGCCGAGGATGCAGAACAGAGACGCGCGATGTTCGATCGCCCAGCGAGCGGCTTTCGCGAAGTTCCCGTGGAGGTCGAGCGCGCGTTCCGAGATGCCGGTTTCCGGATCGATCCGGAAGTCGAAGCTTAAGCCCTCGTGGACATCGCCCACGCAGACGATCTCGTGCATCCTGGCGTGCGCAAGGCCACCTTGATACTTATAATGTCTACGAGACGGTCGGCGAAAGTATCGAACGATGCGGCGCGGGACTAGGGGATTCGCCGCCTCCTTCCGGCCGGGAACGGTGCGTCGGCGTGGACGAGTTGCTTCTCCCGGAACCGCGAGGCGCGGAGCGGCACAAGCGGCTCGGGCCTCTTTTCCGTGGCCACGTACTCGGCCAGGAGACGACCGACCTCGGGGGAGAGTTTGAATCCATGACCACTGAAACCGACGGCAACGAAGAGGCCCTTGGGGCCGAGCCGGTCCAGGATCGGATACGAATCCGGCGTCACGTCGTACGCGCCCGCCCATCCGCCTCTCGGTTGCGCGTCCATCATCCGAGGAAATCGTTTCGCGAGCCGGGACCGCAAGTCGCGGACCGTGGCGGCGGGGAGCGACTCCGCAAACTCGTGCCTCGGCATCGTCTTCCGCGGGTCTGTGTTCATGTAGCCGGCCAAGGTGTCCTTCTCGCCCTCGGGCCGTGAATATGTGTTTCCGTAGAAGTCGAAGTGGATTCTCGGAGCCGCGCCAAAATCGACGGGTCGGCGCATGATTGCAACCTCGCCGCGGACGTATCGCACAGGCAACCGAGGGGCCACTGTCGCGGCGAGATCTCGCGTCCAATTCCCTGCGGCGAGGACGACCCGCTCGGCGGACAGCGGTCCGTCGCCGCGGATCTTGACTCCTACGACGCGCTCGGAGCGGGTCGTGATGGACGAGACTTCGTGATCGTCGAAGACCTTCGCACCTTCCACGACGGCCGCCGCGGCAAAGCCGTGGGCGGTGGCAATCGGGTCCGCGTATCCCGCGTCCGGATCGTGGACGAGGGCGGAGTAGTCGGACACGTCCAGTTGAGGCTCCATCGTCTTCGCATCCGACGGCGTGAGCCGTTCCGCCCGAACTCCCTCCGAATGGAGCAAGTCAATCAACGCCTCGAACGCCGGGAGGTCCCGTTCCCGAGTGCCGGAGAGGAAACCCGTCGTCCGGAAGTCGCACGAGAAGTCGGTCTCCTCCTTGAATCGCCGGAAGAACGCGAGACTCTCCCGCGCGAGTCGGATGCCCAGTCGGGCCTCGTAGTGCTGGCGGACGAGGGCACCGCTATGGCCCGTGGCCCCGGCGGCGATGTGACTCTTCTCGAGCAAGACGACCCCGAGGCCCCGCCGCGCGAGGTGCCACGCGATGCTCGTCCCCATACAGCCGCCGCCGACCACGATCGCGTCGGCCGTGCGTGGCACACCGGACGCCGCCACGAGGTCCCGCATCGAGTGCATCCTTATCGCGCTTTCCTTCTCTGCATTTCTATTCCTATCCCGGCATAGATATCAATCCGCGAATGACAATCCTTTATCTCCGGGGACTCCCGATGCGCGGGCGTGCCGGACACGTGGAGGCTCGGGGTCGGAGAAGAAAGGGCCCGGGTCGCCATCGTGGGCTGCGGGGGAGCCGGCTGCAATGTCCTACGCCGCGTCGCAGCGCCGTCCAACGCGACTCGGATCGCGATGAACGACGCCATCCATCCGTCCATGGCGGAGGTCTCGACCCGCATCCTCGTCGCGGCCGGTTCTCTGCAGGCCTACGCCTCGATGGACGAGAAGGCCGTCCCGAACATGGAGACGGACGAGGAAAAGGAGATTTCCGCGGCGCTCCTCGATCGGGACCTCGTGGTCATGCTCGGTGGCCTTGGCGGCGAACTCGGTGGGTGGGGAATGAGCCTCGTTGGCCGGGTCGCGAGGATCTTGGGCGACGCCAGCGTCGCCTTTGCCACGGTACCCTTCACGATCGAAGGACCGATTCGAAGGCAACTCGCGGAGGCTCAGCTGAGGCTCCTCCAGAAACGGGCCGACGGCGTCGTGACGTTCGGCAACGATCGACTCCTGCAAGTTGCCCGGGACCTACCGCTGACGAAAGCGTTCGCCGTCCTGGGCGCAATCATGGCTCGACCCGCCGCCGCGCTAGGGGCGGTCCTCGCTCGCTCGGATGTGGTGCCCATCCGCCGGACGCTGGCGCGCGTGCGGGAATGGCGATTCGGGATGGGCGCAGGACGGGAGAAGCACCGATGTTTCGTCGCCGTGGAAGAGGCGTACGCGTCCCCGTGGTTCGCATCGCTCCCGGAGGAGATCAGTCACGCAATCGTGCTGATGTCCGTCCCCGAACCGGACAAAGACGAGACCGAAATTCTTCAGGAGATTCGCCGGCGATCGCCACACGCGATGATCGCATGGGCGAGTCTGCCGTCGGTCGCTACCGACGACCGTACAATCGTGCAAGTCCTCGCAGGCATCTAACTGGGGCGTCGATCGCGCGCGTCGGCGAACGCAGGCTTGAAATATGTCCTCCGCATCAGGTCCGTGCTACGGACTCGCACGGGATGGCCCATGTCTTCAATCGGCAAGGAAATCCGAATGCGACGAATCCTGCGAGGGGGCAAGACGCTGATCGTCGCGATGGACCACGGGGTCTCGTCCGGACCCGCCTCCGGCCTTGAAGACATCCGCAAGGCCGTAGCGAATGTCGCGAAAGGCGGAGCGACCGCGATCGTGCTTCACAAAGGGGTTGTGCGATTCGCGAAGGACTACTTCGAACTTCGATCAGCACGCACGTTGATCGGAAAATCCTCGTCACGCAGGTCGACGAAGCGATCTCTTACGGCGCCGACGCGGTCAGCGTCCATGTGAACCTCGGCGGTGAGGACGACGACGGGATGATCGAAGACCTCGGGACGACCGCCATGGCATGCGATCGATTCGGCTTCCCGCTCCTCGCGATGATGTATCCCCGCGGGTCGAAGATCAAGAACCCGTATGATGTCGAGGTCGTGAAGCATGTGGCGCGCGTCGGCGCGGAGCTGGGCGCGGATGTCGTCAAGACGCTTTACACCGGAGCGCCGGAGACGTTCAAGGAAGTCATTCGGGGCTGTCCCATTCCCGTCGTCGTCGCAGGCGGTCCGAAGCTCGACTCGGATCGCGCGGCCCTTGAGATGGTCGAAGGAGCGCTCTCCGCCGGTGCAGCCGGTGTCTCCATGGGCCGAAACATCTTCCAGGCGAAGGATCCGATCGGCATGACGCGGGCGATCGCCCGCATGATCTTCGACGGCGCCTCAGTCGACGAGGTCTATCGCGGGTGAGGCCCCTGGACCGCCTGGTGTGGGTGGGGGCCTTTCCCCACAAGGACAACGAGGACGTTCGGTCCATCGTCTCGGCTGCGCTTGAGGCCGGCTTCGACGAAATCGTACTAGCGAAACGAGACGAGTCGCTCCGGGAACTCGGGCGCTTCTCTCCAATCTTCCTGAAGGGTGACAGCCTCGTCTTCGACGACGCGGAAATCGGCCGCTTCGTGACGATTCGGTCGGCGAAGGACGAGAGCTCCGCCCGCGGTTTGAAGGGCGTGACGAAACACATCGTCGTCCGGACGGAGGACTGGAAGATCATCCCACTCGAGAACCTGATCGCTCATTTTCAAGGGAGCGGGACGCGGCTCCTTGTCGAGGTCCACGATGCCGCAGAGGCGAAGCTGGTCTTCGAGGCGATGGAGGTCGGGGTCCACGGCGTCCTCCTCGTCCCCTCTTCGCCAAATGAGATTCGGGCGGTCCGCGCGCTCCTCGAATCCGTCCGTGAAGACGTCTCCCTCGTGCGAGCGGCCGTCACCTCGATTCGACCTATCGGGCTCGGCGACCGAGTGTGCGTCGATACGTGTTCCCTTCTGCGGGATGGGGAGGGCATGCTCGTCGGGAACAGCTCCGCGGGCCTGTTCCTCGTCCACGCGGAGACGGCCGAGACGGGCTACGTGGCGGCCCGCCCGTTCCGGGTAAACGCGGGGGCGGTCCACGCCTACATCTACCTCCCGGGTGGCAAGACGAAGTACCTGAGCGAACTCCGGGCGGGGGACGAGGTCCTTGCGGTGGATTCCGAGGGCCGGGCGCGCGCTGTGATCGTGGGCCGCGTCAA
>WNGG01023094.1_pt1 | contig 11867 bp, 5 predicted proteins | sample 5400661 | NCBI WGS metagenome assembly WNGG01 (sample SAMN13153372, study PRJNA577476) | soil metagenome | isolation source: 100 cm soil or saprolite under Garry oak tree replicate 1 | place: USA:California | collected 2016-06-15 | reverse complement strand
CCGCCTGACCGACGTAGGCGGCAAGGTCATCACCAAGCTGTTTGCTTGACCGGATGCAAATTTGACCGTTTCGTTACTAGGCTTTGAATTCGTCTTTTCCCGCCTGGAAAGAATCTCATCCGGGTTTTACTTGGGAGGGCAGGTATCCTGTTCACCACGAAGACACGAAGACGCGAAGAATCGCAAAGGATTTCTTCGCTTCTTCGTGTCTTCGTGGTGAGTTTTTTTTGGTTGTCACATCAGACCATAATAGGATCTTCTTTCACCACGGAGTTTCCATAATCCCGCGCCTCACCACCGCGAATGAAAACCGGGAGGGCAGCGAAGACGCAACCAGAAACTTGGCTCTTCGCGCCTTCGTGGTAAAGCCTGGCCCAATCCACCACGAAGGCTCGAAGGACGCGGATTGGCGGATCTTTTTGGATCAATTTGGTTACGTGTGAATCGTCATCGCAATTTGTAAATTGCTTGACGGGCGGAGAGCCGGAAGCCAGAATCCAGGAACCACCGATGAACAACTAGCCCGAAAATCCTTTGTTTTTTGGAATTTTTGTGCGTTCTCTGAGGAGCGCAGGCATCCTGTGATTTTTTTGAGGTTGCGGCTGGCTGCACGGTGTTTATCGGTGGTTTCATTCAGACTCTCGGGAGCGATGAACATGAGGCGCAGCAAAGCGAAGTTGCCGGGCTTGACCCGCCGTGACTTTCTTACCCAGTCCGCCGGCTCGTTGATCGTGACCTCGGCTGGGCCTTTGCTCGCAGAACCGGTCGCGAGCCTGGAGCGCCCGGACTCACAAAGAGCTCCCTGGTACTCCTCCATGCGCCGCTGCGGGCAGATTAATTTTAACGAGCGCGATCCGCTCGCGATGGACGTGACCGCCTGGGCCGACTACTGGGCCTCTCTCAAGGTGAACGCTGTTCTATTGAACGGCGGGGGAATCGTGGCGTTCTATCCGACCCGGGTTCCGTATCATCACCGCAGCGAGTTTCTGGGCTCCAGGGATCTCTTTGGTGAAATGGCCGCCGCCATGAAGAAGCGCAACCTGCGCGTCGTGGCGCGCATGGATTGCAATTACGCTTATGAAGAAGCCCTGAAGGCCCATCCCGAATGGTTCGAACGGAACGCGGACGGGACTCCGCGGCGCCACAATGAATCCACCTGGCTTTACAAGACCTGCATGTTCACCTCCTACTTCACGGAGCAAATGCCCGCCATCTATCGCGAGATCAACCAGCGCTACGCTGTGGACGGTTTCTTTACAAACGGGTGGCCCAGCACGGGGGCGCTGGCCGTCTGCTTCTGTGAGAGCTGCAAAAAGGTTTACCGCGATGAAGTCGGCGGCACGCCTCCCGGCGAGACCGATGGTTCGGATCCCGTGTACCGGAAGTATTACGACGTCTACATCGACCGGGTTCTCGAGGTTTGGAAAAAGTGGGACGGCATCGCCAAGGAAAAGAGCCCGGATTCCGTCTATGTCGGCAATCTTGGCGGCGGTATCCGCACGGTCAAAAGCGTCAAGAGGCTGGCGGAGGTCGCCGGCTGGTTCAACGCGGATCACCAGGGGCGTTCAGGTGACACTCCCCTGTGGGACTGTTCCCAACAAGGGCGGGTTGCGCAATCCGTGATGAAGGACCGCGCCATCACGAACGTGACCGGGGCTTACAGCAACAGCCGGCCCGTCTGGCGGCACGTGGCCAAAGCGCCGGCCGAGGCCACCCTCTGGATGGCCCAGACCACCGCGAGCGGAATGGTGCCGTGGTTTCACTGGCTGGGTGGCGCGCCCGAGGACAACCGCTGGCGAGAGGCCGGCCGGTCGTTTTTCACGTGGCTCGCCGCGCACGAGCCTCACTTCCAAAACAAACGATCCATCGCGGACATCGCGGTACTTTACCCGCAGAGTACCATCGCGTTCTACAGGTCCGGCAACGCCTCCGGGAGCTGGCGGGGAGCCGAGCGCGCACAGACAAGCGAATATTTGCAGGGATTGTATTATGCCCTGCTCGAAGGGCGGTTCCTGTTCGACTTCGTTCACCAGGAGAATCTCTCCGCCGAGACCCTGCGCAAGTACCGCGCCCTGCTGATCCCGAACGCCGCTTATTTACGCGACGCGGAGTGCGCCAGGATTGCCGATTTTGTCGCCGCGGGCGGCTCGCTGCTCGCCACCTTTGAAACCTCTCTCTACAACGAATGGGGCGATCCGCGGCCGAACTTCGCGCTGTCCTCCGTCTTCGGCGCAAGCGCGGCGGGCAGCGTCATCGGTCCTCTCGGCAACAGCTACGCGCGCATCGAACAGCCGCATCCTGTTCTGAACGGCTTCGAGGGGACCGCGCTGCTCCCGGGCGCCGAGAACCGTGTCCCCGTGCGCGCTTCGGAGAAGACGCGGCTCATCTTATCGGTGGTCCCCTACTATCCCGCATTTCCACCGGAGATGGTTTTCCCGCGAACGCCGCGCACGGAAGAGCCGGCCGCGGTATTCCGGCAGAGCGGAAAATCCCGAGTGGCGTATTTCGCGGGTGATGTCGATCGGACGTTCTGGCGTTCGGGGAATACGGATCTGAGCTTGCTCATCCAGAATTCCGTACGCTGGCTGCTGGGCGATGCGCGTCAGCCCGTCACGGTCACCGGAGAAGGGATGACGGAGCTCTTCGCCTGGGAAACGGCGCCGGGCTATGCGCTGCACATTCTGAATTACAACAATCCAAATATGACTCGCGGCTTCGTGCGGCGATTCTACGCGATCGGCCCCCAAAAGGTGGAGTTTGAAGTCGCGGCGGGCAAGAAGATCACCAGCGTGCGGGCCCTGCGCGCGGGCAGCGACCTGCCGTTTACGCAACGCGACCGGACTGTGCGCTTCGAAGTCCCCACCGTCGTCGACTACGAAGTCGCAGCCTTGGTTTAGTGGCAACCAAAAACATGAACGAAAACCACAGATGAACACAGCTGAAGACAGAGCGGCCCCGCCGCAGCCAAAAAATCTCACCACGAAAACACGAAGACGCGAAGAAATCCTTTGCAATTCTTCGTGTCTTCGTGGTGAACAGGATACCTGCGCTCCCAGAGACGACCTCCGCGTCTCTGCGGTGAGGTTCGGAGTTCAGGCTTTAGCCTGCTACGGACCCAGGGCAGCCTGAAGGCTGGGCGCCAAACCTGGGACAAATGAGTTCGTGGGCTCTTTTTTTTGGTTTTTTGGTTGCGGCCATGCTGTTCCAGGTTCATCTGTGTTCATCGGTGGTTTCATTTTGTTGTTATGTTTCGGCGTCTTGCGACTCTATTGAAGAGGAGGAAGGATGAGAGTGAAAGGAGCGCAACGTCACACGCGTCGCAGCTTCTTGAAAAATGCCACGGGTCTCTCCGTCGCCGCCCTCGGTGCGCGACCGCATTCCGTGGACGGATCGAGGCGGGCGGCGCCGGAGAGCGGCGTACCACAGGGGCAAACCGCCGCCGGCAAGAAATTCGTCGCTATTCAGGTGGGAGCGGTCTCCTTCTTGGATGAAGGTGTAGATAAAGTTCTGGACATTTTCCAGGAGCGCGCTCGCGTCAACACGCTCATGCTCGCCGTCTTTACCTACGGGCGAGGCATCGCGGGCCGCCAGGTGCCCGACCAGCCCTTGCCGGACCACGGAGGGCAGAACTACGACGCCGATACTTTCCATGGCGGCAGTTACGCGGCCCTGCATCCGCAGTACTACAGCAAGACGATACTGCGAGACCTGCGGGCGCCCGATCTCGGAGACTTCGATCTGCTTGACGCGGTTGTGCCCAAAGCCAAAGCGCGCGCCATGAGGAGTTATGCCTGGCTTGAGGATGTCTACAATCCTCGTTTGATCCCGGGCTTCGAGAAAGTCGCCGAGATCGACATTTACGGACGGCGCACAGGGCAGGCCTGTCTCAACCACCCTGACGTGCGCAACTTTCTCAATTCGCTCGTCGAGGACTACGTCAAGTCTCACGAGATCGACGGCATCATGTGGGGCTCGGAACGCCAGGGGCCGCTCAATAATGCGATCGGTTCGCGCCACGGAGGATTCGGCTCCTCGATCACCTGCTTTTGCGAATTCTGCCGCCAAAGAGGACGGGAGCGCGGCATCTCCGTCGAGCGCGCGCTCCAGGGACTGACCGAGTTGGAGGGGTTCGCCCGCGCCGCGCGGGCGGGACAGAAACCGGCCGACGGATATTTCGTAACCTTCTGGCGGCTGCTCCTGAATTATCCGGAGATCCTGGCATGGGAGAAACTTTGGACGGACAGTCAGCATGAGATATACGGTGAGATTTACGGGACCGTGAAGGGCATCAACAGCGACGTTCAGGTCGGATGGCATATCTGGCACAATAACTCCTTCAGCCCCTTCTATCGCGCAGAACAGGATTACTGGAAGCTTCGCCAGACCTCGGACTTTCTGAAGGTGGTGATGTACAACAACTGCGGAGGTCCCCGTCTCGCGCAGTATATGAGGAATGTTCACTCCACGATCTTCCGCGATGCCAAACCGGAAGAAGCGCTGGGGCTGCACTATCGAATCATGGGCTACGAAGGGGAGCCCGCCTTCGATCGCTTGCCGGCCGCCGGCCTCTCCGCCGATTACGTTGCGCGGGAAACCAAACGCGCGATCGCCGGCGTGCGGGGCGAGATCGCCATCTACCCTGGAATCGATATTGACATTCCCACGGCAGCCAACGAAAAGAAGACCCAACCCTCCGACGTCAGCGCGGCCGTGAAGGCCGCTTTCAACGTGGGCGCGCCGGGAGTGGTCCTGTCACGGAAATACTCGGAGATGAAAATGGCCAACCTCGCAGCCGCAGCGGGCGCGCTCCGGGAACTGGGTCTGTAATGTGAGTCGAGCAAGAAAGAATGAAACCATGGATGAACGCAGAGACAGCCGAGCCGCAACCAAACTGATCTGCTTAGCGTTTTCTTTGCGTCCTTCGCGTCTTAGGTGAAAGCGCTGTCCGGAATTAACCGCGAAGACGCGAAGAGCGCAGAGATTCCGCGAAGAAGAATTCTTTCCAAGCGGCAAAGGATTTACACGTTAGTAGTACAGATGAACACAGATAACCAAAAACTTCGCGTTTCTTCGCATCTTCGTGGTAAGGGCTGTGCTCAATCCACGACGAAGACGCAAAGACGCGAAGAATCACGAAGGCTTTTCCATTGACAATCGGGGAGGATGGAACATGCGCGGAAGACTCCTGTCTCTTCTCGGAATTTTCTTCATACTTACGCTCGGCCATGCCCGCATGCCGGCCTCTCGCATTGAGTGCGTCGCCGGTTGCGGCGAGCGCCCGCTCGGAGGCCCCGCCCTGGAGGCCAGGCTCATCGAGCCCTTTGGAGTGGCCTTTGACGGAAATGAAAACTGGTACATCTGCGAATATAAGGGGCACAGAATTACCAGAGTGACCGGGAGCGGCGTCATCAGCCTGTTCGCGGGCACCGAAAAACCAGGCTACGGCGGCGACGGAGCCGCGGCCGCGCAGGCATCGTTCAACGAGCCGCACGGACTGGTCATCGGAAACGGCGGGCAACTGTATGTAGCCGACACTCGCAACCACCGCGTCCGAAAAGTCGATTTGAAGACCGGCGCTATAACGACAATCGCCGGCACCGGGAAACCGGGTTATTCCGGCGACGGGGGTCCGGCGATCGGGGCTCAGTTTGACGGTGTCTTTGGGATCGACATCAGCAAAGCCGGGGACAGGATCTATGTCGCCGACCTCGGCAACAAGCGCGTTCGTGTGGTGAGCCTGAAGTCGGGCGAGGTCAGGACAGTTGCCGGGAACGGCCAGGCCGGCGTCCCCGCAGACGGCGCGGATGCGGCCGGCAGCCCTCTTGTCGACCCCCGAGCGGTCACTGTCGACTCGAAAGGAAACCTCTACATCCTCGAACGCGGCGGTGATGCGCTGCGCATTGTCGACAAACAGGGCAAAATCCGAACCCTGATTGGTCCCGCAGAGACGGACCAACCGCCCATGCATCCAAAGTTGAACGGGCCGAAGCACCTCTGCGTGGATCTCGAGGACAACGTCATTGTCGCGGACTCGGAAAACCACCTCGTCAGAAAATTCACTCCGAGCAGCGGGAAAACGGTGACGATTGCCGGCACGGGACAAAAGGGGGCGCGTCTGGCGCCCGAGGATCCGCTCAAGACCCAGTTGAACCGGCCCCACGGCGTATATGTTCATCCGTCGGGCGCGCTCTACATATCCGACAGCGACAACAATCGCATCCTGAAGCTGACAGGCTGGTAAAGGTGCAAGGGGCACATTTGCCTTGGGCATTACGCCTTCCCCAGCCTCCCATTCTCCCCTTTGCCCCTTTACCCCTTAGTTTTTCTTAGCGTTTGTTAATATTGACAAACGACGGGCACGAGTCGGAAAATGGCCTGGCCTGCAGTAGAGGCAAATCCCAGATACAGAGGTTTAGAGATGCGCATCCATCCAGCGCGGATCGCGACACCGTGCGCGGTTTTCGTCGCCTTTGGCTTGATCTCTCTTCGCGCCGGCGACACGACGGCGAAAGATCCCTTTAGTAAGGAAGACCGGCAATACTGGGCGTTTCAAAGAGTCCAGCGTTCGGCTCCTCCCGCCGTCCGCAACAAAAGTTTGGTCCGCAACCCGATTGACGCCTTCATACAATTCGACCTGGAATCCAAGGGCCTGAGCCTGGGTTCCCCTGCCGACAAGGTGACGCTTATCCGCAGGGCCACGTTGGACCTCATCGGCTTGCCGCCGGCTCCGGAAGAGGTGGACGCGTTCTTGGCCGACAAGTCGGCGCGCGCGTTCGAGAAGGTGGTCGATCGGCTTCTGGCGTCACCGCACTACGGAGAGCGTTGGGCCCGTCACTGGTTGGACTTGGCCCGCTATGCGGAAAGCGAAGGCTTCAAGAGCGACGAGACGCGTCCGAACGCCTGGCGTTACCGCGACTATGTCATCAAAGCTTTCAACACCGACAAGCCGTACGACCGCTTCATCCGCGAGCAGATCGCCGGCGATGAGCTGTGGCCGGACGATCCCGATGCCCGCGTGGCCACGGCCTTCAACCGGCATTATCCGGATGAAAGTAACGCCCGCAATCTGATGCAGCGGCGCCAGGAGATCCTCAACGACATCACGGACACCGTCGGGTCCGTGTTCACGGGTCTCACTTATGGCTGCGCCCGATGTCACGACCATAAATTCGATCCGATACTGCAGGCTGACTACTACCGGCTTCAGGCCTTTTTCGCCAACGCCCGCGCCGCGGACGACATCGTGCTGGCCGGCGAAGGCGCGATCCGGGAACATCGGGCCAGGATGTCCGCATGGGAAGAAAAGACCCGGGACCTGCTCGAACAGATGCGCGCGATCGAAGAGCCGCGCCGCAAGGAAATCGTCGACGACCTTTTCGCAAAATACCCGCCTGAGATCCAGAGCGCGATCGCAAAGCCCCCTTCGGAGCGCACGCCGACCGAGTGGTTGATGTACTACAAGGCGAAGCCTTACATGAATCCGGACTCCGATGAAGTTGCCAAAAGCCTGAAAGGCGATGCGAAGGAAAAATGGCAGGCGCTCAAGCAGCAGCTCGACAAGTTTGCTGACCTTCACCCGGGCGACCTGCCGATCGGCATCGGCATCGCGGATGCGGGGCGGCAAGCGCCCAAGACGTTCACGCTGGCTGTGGGTGTTTACGACAGGCCGTTGATGGAGGTGGAACCCGGCTTTCTTTCGATTATCGATCCGCAGCCCGCCAGGATCACTCCGCCCAAGGGGCTCGAATCCACGGGACGCCGCACCGCGCTTGCAAACTGGCTCGCGGACCCAAAGAATCCGCTCACGCCCCGCGTGATGGTCAACCGCATCTGGAATTACCACTTTGGCCAGGGAATCGTGGCGTCCCCGAGCGACCTCGGGCGGATGGGCGAGAACCCGACGCACCCGCGGTTGCTGGACTGGTTGGCATCGGAGTTCGTTGAGCACGGCTGGAGCCTCAAGCACATGCACCGGCTCATCATGACTTCCGCCGCCTACCGCCAATCGCCGGGTTCCAGGGCTGAAGCAGCGAGAATCGACCCTCAGAACAAGCTGCTCTGGAGTTTTCCCCGGGAGCGGCTGGAAGCGGAAGTGATTCGGGATTCCGCGCTGGCGGTCGCGGGGATATTGAACACGAAGATGGGCGGGCCCAGCGTCTTCCCGGAGCTCCCGCCCGGAATGGACAGCCGCGGAGGGTGGAAGGTCACGGAGGATCCCGGCGAGCGCAATCGCCGCAGCGTATACGTATTTGTGCGCCGCAATACACGGTATCCCATGTTCGAGACCTTCGACATGCCCGACACGCACGAAAGCTGCCCGCGCAGGCATGTGACGACGACTGCGCCACAGGCGCTCACGATGCTCAACAGCAAGCTTTCACTGGAGTGGGCGCAGGCGTTTGCAGGGCGCATCCTGCGCTCTGCCCGCCCGTTTCCCGCGGTGCAGATCAGGGCCGCTTACCGACTGGCGTATTCCCGGACACCAAGCGTGCCGGAAGAAGCGAGAGCCCTCAAGTTTATGGAGCGGCATCGCGACATTGTCACCAAGCGCTTCGCTGAGGGAGGCAAGCTGGCGTTCCCCACTCTGCCTGTGCCTTCCGGCATCGATCCTGTGGACGGCGCGGTGCTGGTGGACCTTTGCCATATGCTACTCAACTCCAACGAGTTCGTTTACCGAAATTGAAAGGTATCTTTAATGAAAGACCGCAACCGCTTCATCTTCTCCGCAGCGTCAAGGCGCGAGTTTCTCGCCCGGACAGGGAGCGGTCTCGGCGGGCTCGCGCTGACCTATTTGCTGGACCGCGATGGAAATTTCACCCCCTCGCTTTCGGCAGCCGGCGGCTCGACGAATCCGCTCGCTCCCAAGCCTCCGCATCATCAGCCCAAAGCCAAGGCTGTGATCTGGCTTTTCATGGAGGGAGGCCCAAGCCACGTCGATCTCTTCGACCCGAAACCGGCGCTCGAAAAGCTGGCGGGGCAGCCTATGCCCGCATCCTTCGGCCGGCCGATCACCGCGATGGGGACTGCGAACAACACGCTGATGCCTTCCAAACGCGCCTGGAAACAGTACGGCGAGAGCGGCATTTGGGTCTCCGACTGGTACGCGCGCATTGCGGAGCATGTGGACGATATGGCGGTGCTGCGCGCGTGCTGGGCGGACGGTTTGAACCACGTCGGCTCGGTCTGCCAGATGAACACCGGGTCCATCCTGGCCGGCCGCCCCTCCCTGGGGGCCTGGGCGACCTACGGGCTCGGGTCGGCCAATCAGGACCTTCCCACATTTATTGTGCTGACAGACGCGGGCGAGGTCGTCGGAGGTCCAAAAAACTGGAGCGCCGGTTTTCTGCCGGCAACCTACCAGGGAACTCTCTTTCGCAATGATGAGACACCCATCTTCTACCTCCTGCCCCCGGACAGCGTCAGCGTCGAGCAGCAACGCAGCAAGCTCGATTTTCTCGCCGAGCTGAACCGATCCTTCGCCGCCGACAAGCCGGAAGACACCGAGCTTGAAGCGCGGGCGAATTCCTACGAGCTGGCCTACCGCATGCAGTCGGCGGCTCCCGAAGCGATCGACTTTTCCAAAGAATCGGATCTCACAAAAAAGCTCTACGGCCTGGAGGACCCGATTACGGCCAAATTCGGGGCCAACTGCCTGCTGGCCCGCCGCCTGGTCGAGCGCGGCGTGCGCTTTGTCGAGCTGTATTGCGGCAGCGGCAGCGGTTGGGATGCGCACTCGAACATCGAGGGTAACCACGGCAAAATGTGCAAAGTCTCGGATCAGCCGATCGCAGGGCTGCTGACGGATTTAAAGGCCCGGGGACTGCTCGGGAGCACTCTGGTCATCTGGGGCGGGGAGTTCGGCAGGACTCCGTTCAATGAAAAGGGGGACGGACGCGATCACAACCCCTGGGGCTTCAGCATGTGGATGGCTGGTGGAGGCATCAAAGGAGGACAGGTGATCGGCGCCACCGACGAGATTGGCCTGCGCGGCGTCGAAGGGCGGTACCATGTCCACGACATTCATGCGACGATCCTTCACTTGATGGGTCTCAACCATCTGCGGTTGCTTTACTTTCACAACGGCCGGGGTGAACGGGCGACCGTCAACGGCGGCACGCTCATCAAAGAAGCCCTGTCCTGATTGCGGATTTCGGATTGCGGATTGAAAGACAATCCGCAATAGGTTCTTAAGACTGTGAGTGCCGTCACCAAATGCGGCGGATTGGCGGTCCGTGGGAGGAGTGTTGCGCCCGCCGTGCCTCGCTATTCACTATTGGTTGTCTGAATTATCTCGGCGCTCTCTTTACCCCTACAATCCACACTCAAACGGCAATACGTTTTCCAATCCGCAATCCGCAATCCGAAATCGGCAATCCGAAATTTAAAAAGCCAGGCGTGCGCCCATCTGCATCGTCCGCATGCTCTGGGCGCCGCGAATCTGACCAAAGAAAGCCGAACTGACGTTGGTATCGGTGCCTCCGTAATTCACTTAGAAATTTGAGCACGCATTGGCCGGTCAATTGCCACGAATTCCACGAATTACACGAAGCGAATTTCCCTCGCTTGCTCAGGCGAAAGAGTTTTCGTGAGATTCGTGTAATTCGTGGCAGATGTTTTTCTCTCGTCAATTCTTTCTCCGAGCTTCGAGACTGAGAACGTGTGAAAAAATCCAGATCTCGTAGGGGCGGCCCTGCGTGGCCGCCCGCGAGTACCCGCTGTTATTGGCCGGGCGGGGCGACCACGTGGGGTCGCCCCAGCGCCGGCTTGAGGCTGTACGATTTCGTGTAAGGGTTCAGACGTTGTAAAATCTCGCCGGTGGGAGCGCGGTCAAGGCTTCGTCGCTCAAGGACGGCGGTCGGTTGATGTGTGTAAGAGCTCATCGGTCTCTGGTATATCTGGTCATCGCTGGGGCGATCCTTGTTCGCGTGTGCACCGCGCAGATACACGTCGGAACGATACGCGGAGTTTTCCATGACGAAACGCGCGGGGTTCTCGAAGGCGTTCGAGTGACGCTGGACAACGCGATCTCCGGCTACCACCGGAGCACGCTCTCGTCGGCGGATGGCGGCTTTGTTTTTCACAACGTCCCTTTTGGCGCCTATACCATCCGCGCGGAATCTCCCAGATTCCAGGTGTTCTCCGAGACGGTCTCCGTCCGGTCGAATGTTCCGCTCGAGATCCAGGTCCAATTTAAGCTTAGTCCATTGACTGAGGATATCCTTGTTGTACCGGTTCGTGAACTGGTCGAGAAGGATTCCTCGAGCATGCATGTCACAGTCGATGCAAGCTTTATTGAAAGGCAGCCAGGGGCGGCCCCCAGTCGAGGGTTGCAGCCCTTGATCTCCACGCTCCCCGGCTGGACCAGGGACGACGGCGGCCTGCTCCACATCCGAGGCACTGACGACGAGATTCTGTACGTGGTTGACGGAATTCCGATCCTCGATCGCCTGGACCCTCGATTCAGCGCCCCGGTGAATCTGGAGATGATACGTTCGATGGAGCTGATTACGGGAGACATTCCGGCGGAATACGGCAACCGGCTGGGCGCCGTTGTGGTTGTCCAATCGAAATCCGGAATCGAGACACCTTCGTTTGGCAGCGTGCAGGTCGGAGGCGGGAATTTTCGCAGCGGGGAAATATCCCTGGAGTCCGGGATGAAGTTCAGCGAAAAACTGGGCGTCTTTCTGGCGGCAGCTTCAAGCGGGTCCCATCGCTTCTTGGACCCGCCCGACATTCGGAACTTCGGCAACGCGGGGGGCACGGGACAGCTGAACTTGCGTCTGGATTGGCGCCCCTCGACTCATGACACATTCCTGTTCCATCTCTGGAACGGGCTCAGCCGTTTTCGCGTGGCCGATAGTGCCGAG
>WNGG01020795.1_pt1 | contig 11868 bp, 8 predicted proteins | sample 5400661 | NCBI WGS metagenome assembly WNGG01 (sample SAMN13153372, study PRJNA577476) | soil metagenome | isolation source: 100 cm soil or saprolite under Garry oak tree replicate 1 | place: USA:California | collected 2016-06-15 | reverse complement strand
CCTGGTAAAGCTCGCGTAGCTTCCGTTGTCCACAGCATGTGGACATCCCCCTGTTGAGGGATTTCCACAAGGCGTGGAAAACGGGCGCTAGAGGGGCAGCGCTAGGCGATTAGGCCGCGGCGAAAGCCGACGGCTACAGCATGCGCGCGCGAGCGCGCCTGCAGCTTTGCGAGCAGATGACGGACGTGCGACTTCACCGTCTCCTCGCTGAGGAAGAGTCGATGCCCGATCTCGCGATTGACGAGACCGTCCGAGATCAGCTGGAGCACCTCGATCTCCCGCATCGTCGGCTCCTGCTCGAGCTCGCGGAGGGGGCCGTTGAAGGGGATGACCTCGGCATTGCCGCTCTGCCGCTTGGCGGCGACGGCCTCGAAGCGGCGCTGGTGGTCCATGTAGCGGCTCAGGATCTCCTTGCGCTCTGCGGCGTCCATGCAAGGCCTATCGGCCGCCTGACTAAGCGCCTTTAGCGCGCCGTCCTACCCCGATCGAGGGATCGGCTTGGCCTCTTCCTTCCCAGGATCCCGCGGCTTGGCCCGCTCGTCCGCGGCGGCCGGCGTATGCCTCTCGGAGACGGTTACCCGGGCCAGAGTCTCCTTGTCCACATTCAGCGGGTGGTGGCAGGCAGCCAAGTGGCCGTGCCCGTAGTCCGTCAGGGGCGGCTCGACCTCCCGACAGATGTCCGTCATGTAGCGGCAGCGGGGATGGAACCGGCAGCCCGACGGCGGGTTGATCGGGCTGGGGACGTCGCCCTCGAGCACGATCCGCTCCCGTTGGTGGCTCAGGTCGGGATCGGGGATCGGCACCGCCGAGAGCAGCGCCTCCGTATAGGGCATGATCGGCCGCTGGTAGAGCTCCTCCGCCGGCGACAGCTCGACGAGCTTGCCGAGGTACATGACGGCGATCCGGTTGCTGACGTGGCGGACGACGCCCAGATCGTGGGCGATGAAGATGTAGGTCAGCTGAAGCTCCTTCTGGAGGTCGTCCAGGAGGTTCAGCATCTGAGACTGGATCGAGACGTCGAGCGCCGAGACCGGCTCGTCGGCCACGATCAGCTGGGGGTTGAGGGCGAGCGCGCGCGCGACCCCGATTCGCTGCCGTTGGCCGCCCGAGAACTCGTGCGGAAAGCGGTTGTAGTGCTCGGGCGAGAGGCCGACGGTCTCGAGCAGCTCCTGCACCCGCTGGCGCCGCTCCGACTTGGCGACCCCGTGGATCTTCAAAGGCGCGCCGATGATCGAGCCCACGCGCTTGCGCGGATTCAGGCTCGCGTAGGGATCCTGGAACACCATCTGCATGCGCCGCCGTAGCGGCCGCAGCGCCCGCGGGCCGAGCGACGAAATGTCGCGCCCCTCGAAGATCACCGCCCCCTCCGTCGGCTCGAGCAGGCGGACGATCGTCCGGCCGAGCGTCGACTTCCCGCAGCCGGACTCCCCCACGAGGCCGAGCGTCTCGCCCTCACGTACCGCGAAGGTGACGTCGTCGACCGCGTGCACACGCGCGACCTCGCGCTGCAGGAGCCCCTTACGAATCGGGAAATACTTCTTCAGGTTCCGGATCTCGACGAGGGGCTCGCCGCCGTTCCGCGAGCTCATGCCGCAGCCTCGCCGGCCAGCGTGCGCACGCGCAACTGCCGCTTCTCGGCGACGGCGAGCCAGCAGCGGTCGAGATGGCCGGGCTCCTCGACGCGGTTCTCGAGCGCGGGCTCCTCCATGCACTTGTCGAACGCATGCGGGCAGCGCGGCCGGAACTTGCAGCCGGTCGGCGTCCGGATCAGCGACGGCGGCGTGCCCTTGATCGAGTGCAGCCGCTCCTGCTTCCCCCGGTCGAGGCGCGGGATCGAGCCGAGCAGGCCCCACGTGTACGGATGCTGCGGGTCGTAGAAGAGGCTGCGCGTCTGAGCGCGCTCGACCACGCGGCCGGCGTACATGACGATGATCTCGTCCGCGATCTCGGCGACGACGCCGAGGTCGTGCGTGATCAGGATCACGGCGGAGTTGAACTCGTCCTTCAGCCGGTCGATCAGCTCGATGATCTGCGCCTGGATGGTGACGTCGAGCGCGGTCGTCGGCTCGTCGGCGATCAGGACGTCGGGGTTGCAGGCGAGCGCCATCGCGATCATCGCGCGCTGGCGCATGCCGCCCGAGAACTCGTGCGGGTAGTTGTCGACGCGGGAGTCCGCGTTCGGGATCCCGACCTGCTTGAGCAGGTCGATCGCGCGGCGGCGCGCCTGTGCCTTGTCGGCTCGCTCGTGGATCTGGATCGCCTCTCGGATCTGAGCGCCGACCGTGTAGACCGGGTTCAGCGACGTCATCGGATCCTGGAAGATCATCGACATCTCGTTGCCGCGCACGTCCTCGAGCTCGCCCTCGTTCATCTGTAGGACGTTGCGGCCCTTGTAGAGCACCTCGCCCTCGAAGCGCGTGTTCTTGTCCTTCGTCAGGCCGAGCAGCGTCATCGCCGTCACGCTCTTGCCCGAGCCCGACTCGCCGACGATGCCGAGCACCTGACCACGCGAGAGCTGGAAGTCGACGCCGTCGACCGCCTTCACGATCCCGTCCTCCGTCGCGAACTGGACCTTGAGGCCGTTGACCTCGATCAGGCGCTCAGCCATCTACGTCGGCCTGATGCGTGGGTCGAGCCAGGCGTAGAGCAGGTCGACGATCACGCTGAAGAGGACGATGAAGAACGTCGCGTAGATCGTCACGCCCATGATCGGCGGGAGATCGAGGTCCTGCACCGCCTGCGCCGCGTACCAGCCGACGCCCTTCAGGTCGAACACCGTCTCGGTCAGGATCGCGCTGCCGCCGATGACGGCGGCGAAGTCGAGCCCGAACAGCGTCACGATCGGGATCAGCGAGTTCCGCAGCACGTGCTTGACGAGCACGCGCTTGTACGACAGCCCCTTCGCCTTCGCCGTCCGCACGTAGTCCTCGTTGATCGTGTCGAGGATGTTCGAGCGCAGCACGCGTCCGTAGAAGCCGATGAAGAGCACGGCCAGCACGAGCCAGGGCATCAGCAAATGCACGAACCACTGCCAGGGATTGCTCGTTAAGGCGACGTACTCGCCGTCCGGCAGGAAGTTGAACGGATGGTTCTGCGCGAAGAGGTAACGCACGATCAGCCCCAGCCAGAAGACCGGCATCGAGATGCCGATCAGCGCCAGCACGGTGATCACCCGATCCGACCACCGCCCCGCGGTCACCGCCGAGATGATGCCGACCAGAACCCCGAACCCAAGCCAGATGATCCCTGCGCCGATGCAGAGCGAGAACGTCGCGGGAATGCCGCTCTTGATCTGTTGGACGACGTTGAGTTGGCTCGAGTACGACTTCAGCGAGCCCGTGAAGAGCGACTTCATCATCGCCCAGTACTGGTCGTAGAACGGGTCGTTCAGCCGCAGCTTGTGGCGGATGTCCTCGATGTTCTGGGCCGTCGCCGTCCGCCCGGCGATGCGGAACGCGGGATCGCCGCCGGGGATCTTCACGAAGATCAGGTACGTGATGAAGCTGACCGCGATCAGGACGAGCAACGCGCCGATCAGCCGGCGGATGATGAACGCGGTCACCGCTCGATCCTCACCTTCGCGCGCGGGTCGAGCGCGTCACGCAGACCGTCACTGAAGACGTTGACCGACAACACGGTGAGCACGATCGCGACTCCCGGAATGATCGCAAGCCAGGGCGCCGTCGCGATGCGGTCTTGCCCGTCCGCGATCAGCGTCCCCCACGACGGGCTTGGCGGCTGCACGCCCGCACCGAGGAACGACAGGCCGGCCTCGGTCAGGATGTTGCTCGCGATGATCAGCGTGAAGAAGACCAGGATCGATGAGGCGACGTTCGGCAGCAGCTCCGTGAACATCACGCGCAGCGGGCTCGCACCCTGAGCGATCGCAGCCTCGACGAACTCCTTCTCTCGCAACGAGAGGATCTGGCCGCGCAACGGCCTGCCGACGTACGGGATCAACACGTAGGCGATCACCAGCGTCGGGATCCAGAGGCTCCCTTGTTTGATGTTGATGCCGAGGTGATGAAAGCCGTTGATCGACAGCGCCGTGCCGAGCGCGATCGCGAGGAGTAGCACCGGGAACGCCCACGTCAGGTCGAAGAAGCGGGAGATCAGCCAGTCGACCCAACCGCCGTAGTAGGCGGCCAGCAGCGCGAGCACGATCGCGAGGAACGTGCAGATCAGCGCCGAGCCGATCCCGACCTTGAGCGAGTTCAGCCCGCCGTACAGCAGGCGCACCGCGACGTCGCGGCCCTGGGTGTCGGCCCCGAAGACGTACCTCCCCCCGGCGTGCCACCACTGCGGGCCGACCGGGATGCCGCCGGCGTGGAACGTGCCGCCGATGAAGCCGCCCTTCGAGACGACCGGTATCTGCTTGCCGCCGCGCGGGAAGGTCTCGCCGAGATGGCCCGTGTTCGGGCCCGTGTGCGCGACGTGATCTTTGTAGACCGGGGCGAGCAGGCAGGCGGCGACGATGAGGACGAAGAGCACGAGGAAGCCGAGTGCCACGTAGTTCCGCCGCAGCCGTCGCCACGCGAGTAGCCACGGGCTCTTGCCCTCGATCGCACCTTCCTCCTCCGCGGCGAGCGCCGCGGCCGAGTCGAGCGTGAAATCGGTCGTCGACTCTGTCGCCACCGGGGATGTCCTTCCCTACCGCCGCCAACCGAATCCGGCAGGAGGGCGCCGGCGGTCGGCGCCCTCCTCCGGCAAACGTCCTACTTCATGCAACTCTGGGCGAAGTCCCAATACGCCACGACGTTGAAGACGTAGCAGCTCATGTCGATCTTCGGACCGAAGAAGTCCGTCGACGAGCGGTTCATGTACGGGATCGTCGTCGCGTACTTCGCCATCAGGTCGGAGTCGACCTTCGCCCAGCGGTCGTTGACCTGCGGCGTGAGCTGGGTGATCTGCTTCAGCGCCTCGATCTCCTTGTCCACGCTCGGCACCTTCACGTTGCCGACGTTGTTGTTGTGGATCTTGGAGATCCGGTTGCCGTTCAGCAGCACGTCGAACCAGTCGATCGGATGCGGGTAGTCCTGGTACCAGTCGGTGAACATCGCCTGCGCCTTCGTCGCCTGGTTCCCGATCGTCTGGAAGTACACGGCGTGGCTCAAGAGGTGGAGCTTCGTCTTGTAGCCGATCTTCGTCAGCTGGCCGGCGAGGTACTCCGTGTTGGACTTGGACGGATCCTCGTTCGGCCCGTACACGTCGACCGTCTGGCCGGCTGTGCCCGACTGCTGCACCAGCTGCTTCGCCTTCGCAAGGTCGAAGTGCCACGCGTTGATCTTCTTGTACTGCGGGTACCCCGGCGGCAGGAAGTTCTCCGTCGGACGACCCAGGCCGCCGTAGATGCCCGAGATGATCGCCTGCGGGTCGATCGCCATCTGCGCGGCCTTCCGCGCCTGGATGTTGTTGAACGGCGGGATCGCGTTGTTGATCGCGTAGTAGTAGGTGTTGGCGTTCGTATAGATGCGCAGCTGATCCTTGTACTTCGACTGCGCTTCCGGCAGGCGGTCGTTCGGGATCGGCTGGAAGTCGTAGTCGGCCTTGCCGCTGATCACCTGCTGGTACGCGGCCACCGGGTCGGTGATGATCTTCGCGATGACCTTGTCCGGGTTCCCGGACGGCTCGGTCGGAATCTGGTTGTTGTAGTTCGGATTCCGGACGAGCGTGATGCTCCGGTTCGGCACGTAGCTCTGCACCATGTACGGGCCGGTGGCCGGGATCGGATGGGTCGACTGGTCGCTCGCCGGCGTGCCGGTCGGCACGACGTCTGCGAACTCCAGCGCGAGGATGTACAGGATGTCGCCTTCGGGATGATCGAGCTTGAGCTCGATCGTGCGATTGCCATCGTTTGTGATGATCCCCGAGATGTGGCCCTTCTTCGTCGTACCGAAGCCGTTCGCCCCGCTGACACCGGAAATCGCGGAGAAGAAGCCGACACCGGGCGAATCCATCTTGAATGCACGCTCGATGCTGTACTTGAAGTCACTCGCCTTGACCGGCTGACCGTTCGAGTACTTCAGGTTCGGCCGGAGCGTGAACTTCAGGTCCTTCCCGTCGGCGGAAACCTTCGGCATGCTCTCGGCCAGGTACGGCCGCAGCTGTGCGCCGGCGGGGCCTGCGACGTGGTCGTACCCGAGCAGGCCGCTCCACACGTAGTTGTCGAGCTGGAACGCAGCGACGGTGTAGTACAGCTGCGGGTCCATGTAGTCCGGCGCATCCCAGATCACCCGCAACAGCGGATACGTCTTGCCCTTGTTGCTCCCGGCGCCGCTCGAGGACTTGTTGCCGCCTCCGCCGCAGCCGGCGAGGAAGGCAAGAGCACTGACGAGCGCGAGGGCACCGACGGAGCGGATCAACCTCGATCTCTTTGTCACTAGGAACTCCTCCCTTGGGACTGCCACGGCGGGCGTAGTCTCCAGCGTCCGCTCGCGGATCGATCGATTCTTACAGACGTCTTTCCGGCCTTGCCGTTAGTTCGGTTTGGCTTCAGATGCGGATTGCGCATCGACGCATCGCCTTCAGTCGGTCGGGCTCCTCCTCCTCGATCACGCCGTCGACGCCGTCACGCTGCGTCGCGTGCAGGATGCGGCCCTCGCCGAGCCAGAACGCGATGTGCGTCGCCTTCGTCTCGCCGTCCTCCGCATACGTCGCGCGGAACGAGGCGGCCCGCACGGCGATGTGCGATGTGGACGAGGCCGGAACAGTCGATCCCCCGCTCCGTCAGCCCGCCCCAGAGGTACGGCGTGCCGAGGAAGCCCCGGGCTTCTTCGACCGGATCGGCTTCGACGACGCCGAGGTCGGCCTCGCGCACCCAGCCCGGGTAGTCGTAGGCGGTGCGGATGCGCGCCCAGCCGTCGCACCGCTCCTCGACGCGAACGGGCTCGCCTCGGAGTAGCTCCGTCACCCGCTCCGCGTCCTCGTTCGGCTTCGCGCGGACGGCGGCGACCTCGACCGAACAGAGCACGTCCACGAGCCGAGTCTAGGGTCAGGTCTTGCATTCGGTCGAGATGTTCTGCCACTGGAGAGCGGCTGAACGAATGCAAGACCTGACTGTGAGAGTGCGAGTGGCTCCGTCTGGGGCCGACGCCAGGCTGACGCTGACCGTGCTCGCTCGTGACCCAAGACCTGACTGACCCCTCGCGGGTGTCTTTTGCGGGGATCTGTCCGGGCGAGTGAGGTCGGTGCCGGCCTGGCGCCCGCGCGCTGGCCTGATCAGAAGCCTGTCCGCCGTTGCCGGCGTGACCCGTCACAGTCCTGCCGCGTGCGGTTTCCCGCCCCAGACCGGCCACCGATCCCGTTCCAACCGGAGGCTGGAGGTGGAAGGCATGCTTGCAGATCAGCTGGACTACGTCGTCGGTGTCGACACGCACCGTGACGCGCACTCGCTTGCTCTGCTCACCGCGACCGGTGGGCTCGTGTTCGAGGCGGAGATCGACGCCGATCGGCGTGGCTACGAGCGCGCGCTCCTACTCGCGCGCGAACACGCTGCTGGCGGCACCCGGCTGTGGGCGATCGAGGGCAGCGGCAGCTACGGCGCCGGCTTGGCCCGCTTCCTGGCCGAGCGCGGCGAGCGGGTCGTCGAGGTCGGGCGGCCGCAGCGCAACGAGCGCAGGAACGGCAAGAGCGACCGGATCGACGCCCTGCGGGCGGCGCGGCTGGCGCTGAGCGAGGCGAAGCGGGCGCTCCCGCGCGTGGGCGGTGCGCGCGAGGCACTGCGCGCGCTCGTGACGACCCGCGCGGGCGCGGTCGCGACCCGCCGGGCGGCGCTCAACCAGCTGCGGGCGCTGATCGTGATCGCACCCGAGTCGCTGCGCGCCGAGCTGCGCCAGCTGACGCGAGCGAAGCTGCTCGCAGGCTGCGCCCGTCTGCGCCCCGACCGGCACGCCGACCCACAGCTGCGCGGGACCTCGCTCGCCCTGCGCGCCTGCGCGCGCCGCGTGCAGGCGGCAAACGCGGAGGAGCGCGAGCTCAAGCGCGAGATCACGCGGCTGGTCGACGAGCTGGCGCCGCAGCTGCTGGCCGAGCCGGGCGTCGGTCCGATTTCCGCCGCGCAGCTGATCGTGTCCTGGTCGCACCGCGGCCGCTTCGACGGCGAGTCCGCCTTCGCCCGCCACGCCGGCGCGGCGCCGATCCCCGCCTCCTCGGGCCAGGTCGTGCGTCACCGCCTCAGCCGCGGCGGCGACCGGGCGCTCAACCGCGCGCTGCACACGATCATCGTCTCGCGGCGCAAGCACGAGCCGAGCACAATCGCCTACATCGAACGACGGCAACGCGAGGGAAAGAGCGCTCGCGAGGCGATCCGTTGCCTCAAGCGCTACCTCGCACGCCACCTCTTTCGCATTCTCGAGGCAGGCCCGATGACCGCTTGACTCTCATAGAAGCATCCCCACGAAACGGGAGCCTTCGCCACCAGACCACTTCAAAAGCCTCCCACTAAGACACGCGCAGCGGTCTTAGGGGGAGGCGAACTCATGCGCCGCGCGAACGCGAAGCATTCGCGCGCCCGCACGGTCGGGAACCACAGCCGACCACCCCAACTAATGCGTGAAGGCCGGGCTGTGCCCGGCCTTCACGCCGTACCTTCGAGGTCTATTCGCCGTCCAACGGCGAATCGACCTCGGGGACTTCAGTCGCCTCACCGGACTCGTGCGATGCGCCGCCCTCTTCGACGCCCGGCTGGCCGCCGAAGTCGAGGCCGAGCGACTCGAGGTTCAGGCCGTCGCCGCCGTCGGAGTCGATCTCCTCGAGCGCCGCCAGCAGCTGCTCCTCGGTCGCCGGCCGCATGTAGGCGGATGCCGGCACCTTGTCGGACGGGCCGATCTCGATCGTCCGGTACTTCTTCAGCCCGGTCGCCGCCGGGATCAGCTTCCCGATGATCACGTTCTCCTTCAGCCCGAGCAGCCGGTCGACCTTGCCCTCGATCGACGCGTCGGTGAGCACCTTCGTCGTCTCCTGGAAGGACGCGGCCGAGAGGAAGGACTCCGTGGCGAGCGACGCCTTCGTGATCCCGAGGATCAGCGGCTCGAACGTCGCCTGCTCCTTCTTCTCCTTCTTCACGCGCGCGTTCTCGCGGTCGAGCACCGTCTTGTCGACGAGCTGGCCCGGCAGCAGGTCCGTCTCGCCGGCGTTCTCGACGCGCACCTTCTTGAGCATCTGGCGAACGATCAGCTCGATGTGCTTGTCGTGGATCTCGACGCCCTGCGACTTGTAGACCTTCTGCACCTCGCCGACGAGGTATAGCTCTGTCGACGTGTAGCCCTTCAGGCGCAGGAGGTCGGACGGGTTGAGCGAGCCTTCGTGCAACGCATCGCCGGCCTCGACGTCCTGCCCGTTCGTGACGAACATGCGCGTCCGCCGCGGCAGCTGGATCGCCTTCGGCTCCTCGTCGTTCTTCGCGTCCGCCGGATGGATCGTGATCTTCGGCCCACGGTCGGTGTCCTCGACCTCGACCTTGCCGCTCACCTCAGCCAGCGTGGCGGCACCCTTCGGATTGCGGGCCTCGAAGATCTCGACGACGCGCGGCAGACCGTGCGTGATGTCCGCACCGGCGACGCCGCCCGTGTGGAACGTCCGCATCGTCAGCTGCGTGCCCGGCTCGCCGATCGACTGCGCGGCGATGATGCCGACCGCGTCACCGATCTCGGCGATCGCGCCCGTCGCGAGGAACGTGGCGTAGCACGTGCGGCACACGCCGAACTCGCTGCGGCACTTCAGCACCGAGCGGACCGGGAGCAGCAACTCTCGCGCGACGTCCTCGTCTCCGAGCGCCTCGACGATCTCCTCCAGCACCGGCAGGGTCAGCTCCTCGCCCTTCTCGGCGACGACCGTCTTGCCGGGCTTGCCGCTCGCGAGCGGCTTGTGCACGTCCTGCGCGAGCGTTCGCCCGAGGATGCTCTTGTTGATGCCCTCGGCGACGTAGATCGGGAGCTCGATGAACTCCTTCGTCTTGCAGTCGTCCTCGCGGATGATCACGTCCTGCGAGACGTCGACCAAACGTCGCGTCAGGTAGCCCGAGTCGGCCGTGCGCAGCGCCGTGTCGGCGAGGCCCTTGCGGGCACCGTGCGTCGAGATGAAGTACTCGAGCACCGACAAGCCCTCCATGAAATTCGCCTTGATCGGGCGCTCGATGATCTCGCCCTTCGGATTCGCCATCAGGCCACGCATGCCGGCGAGCTGGCGGATCTGCTTGGACGAGCCTCGCGCACCCGAGTTGGCCATCATGTAGATCGGGTTGAGCTCGTAGAACGTCCGCTCCATCGCGTCCGCGACGGTGTCGGTCGCCTCGGTCCAGATGTTCACGATCGACTCGTGACGCTCCTCGTCGGTGATCAACCCGCGCTCGTACTGCGCCTCGACCTTGTCGACGCGCTCCTCGTACTCGGCGAGGATCTCCTCCTTGTCCGGGGGGATGACGATGTCGTTCTTCGAGATCGTCACGCCGGCCTGCGTCGCATACTTGAAGCCGAGCGTCTTGACCATGTCGAGCACGGTCGCGATCGAGTGCGCGCCGTACACGTCGACGAGCTCCGCGATGAACGCGTCGAGCTCGCGCTTCGTCAGCGTCCTGTTGATGAAATCGTGCAGCGGCTCGTCGTTGTCGTACTCCTCGACCGCCTCCTCGAGCGCACGCTCGACAGCGGAGTTGAAGATGACACGGCCCGCGGTCGTCAGCAGCAGATCGGCGTTCCAGCGGAACTCGATCGGCTCCTGCAGCTTCATCTGCCCGGCCTCCAGCGCATGCTCGACCTCGTCCTCGCTCGCGAACCGCGCCGGGCGCGGGTCGAGCTCCTCAGCGGACGTCTTCGAGAGGTCGGTCTCGCAGTAGGTCAGGTAGTAGGTGCCGAGCACCATGTCCTTCGTCGGCGTGGCCAGCGGTCGCCCGCTCGCCGGCGAGAGGATGTTGTTCGAGGACAGCATCAGCACTCGCGCCTCGGCCTGCGCCTCCGCGGACAGCGGCAGGTGCACGGCCATCTGGTCGCCGTCGAAGTCGGCGTTGAAGGCGTGGCAGACGAGCGGATGCACCTGGATCGCCTTCCCCTCGACCAGGACAGGCTCGAAGGCCTGGATGCCGAGGCGATGCAGCGTCGGGGCGCGGTTCAGCAGCACCGGATGCTCCGCGATGACCTCCTCGAGGACGTCCCAGACCTCCTCGGTCATCGAGTCGACGTACTTCTTCGCCGCCTTGATGTTCTGGACGGACTTGCGCTCGACGAGCCGGCTCATGATGAACGGCTTGAAGAGCTCGAGCGCCATCAGCTTCGGCAGCCCGCACTGGTGGAGCTTCATGCTCGGACCGGAGACGATCACCGACCGGCCGGAGTAGTCGACGCGCTTTCCGAGCAGGTTCTGGCGGAACCGGCCTTGCTTGCCCTTCAGCATGTCGGACAGCGACTTCAGCGGGCGGTTCCCCGGACCGGTGACCGGACGGCCCCGGCGGCCGTTGTCGAACAGGGCGTCGACGGCCTCCTGCAGCATGCGCTTCTCGTTGTTCACGATGATCTCGGGAGCCTGGAGGTCGAGCAGCCGCTTCAGCCGGTTGTTCCGGTTGATGACCCGCCGGTACAGGTCGTTCAGGTCCGACGTGGCGAACCGCCCGCCGTCGAGCTGGACCATGGGCCGGAGGTCCGGCGGGATCACCGGCACCGCGTCCAGGACCATGCCCATCGGCGAGTTCTTCGTCCCGATGAAGTTCGAAACGACCTTCAGCCGCTTGATGGCCTTCTGCCGCCGGGTCCCCTTGGCCGTACGGATCTGCTCCTTGAGGAACTCGGCCTCGGCCTCGAGATCGAGATCGAGCAGCAGCCGCTTGATGGCCTCGGCGCCCATGCCGCCCTCGAAGTAGTCGCCGTAGCGCTCCCGAAG